>Ga0210384_10004475_pt1 | contig 15586 bp, 17 predicted proteins | sample IncBWH2MmetaG_FD_160574 | JGI IMG/M metagenome (GOLD analysis project Ga0210384, IMG submission 160574) | Forest soil microbial communities from Barre Woods Harvard Forest LTER site, Petersham, Massachusetts, United States - Inc-BW-H-2-M | ecosystem: Environmental > Terrestrial > Soil >...
GGGGTTGCCAAAACCATAAGGAGAGCAAGATGAAGAAAAGACTTTTGGCAGCTACTGTCCTTGTTGTTGGAGCCGCCTTCAGCTCAATCGCTCAGCAACCTATGGCGGGCACGATCGTTTCCGAAGCCTCGGTCGATTGCGGCACCAAGAAACACGGCAAGAAGGAGTCCACCGACCTCCTCTGTCAGCAGTACACGGTGCGGACTGCCACTACCGAATATCAGATCCGACAGGAAAAACCCTCTGATAAAACCTTCCTCCCAGCCAACACTCCCATCGAGTTCACGCTGGACAAAGACAAAATGAAGTTCAAAGTGAACGGCAAGAAGTACGAATACCTCATCGTTGGGACCTCGGCTATCAATGCCCAGACGAAGTAGCGCCTGCTTCAATTTGCTACTGGATACGGTTAAGCGAAGTCGGCTCGTGTTAGGAAATCCGCTTCCCCATCGAATCTGCATCGTCTTTTGACGACCTCCTAGTTGGAATCTATGCGCGCATCAGGATCCCGGAATGCTTGCGTGGCCCCCTGTTTTCATGCTTTCAGCGGGTTCGTCACCATCGAACTTGCATTTAGGAGCGGAACATCAGCTCGATTCGAGCGCCCATCTGGTCGTGGGTCAGGAATTCACCGCGATCGAGTTGGTCCAAGCCTTTTTTTACTTGCTCCCTGAACCATACGTCATGGTCAACATAGTGTTCGACGAGTTGCTGGACGTATTCCTCAGGGCCGCGGTTGTTGTCCTTCGCAGCCCGGTCAACCCGCGCTTGTAGCTCCGGATTTAGGTGTACTTCCATGTTGGAAGGTCCTTAAAAGAAAACTGCGGGAGAAACGTGAAAGCGTTGGCTAAGCTTTTCCATCTCTTGCCGGTTGAGTTTTCGGTTTTCTTTGAGGACCTTGGACACGATACTCTCGCCCCCCAAATCGTGCGCAAGGTCTTTTTGTCGAACTCCATTGGCAGCCATCAATTCCTTTAGCACCTCGACGCCCGAGACCTTTTCGATGGTGAAATGCCTCGCTTCGTAGTCCGCGATCAGAGCGATAAGCAGTTTGGCAGTTTCCGTTTCTTCTGGAGTTCGATGTGTTTTCCGTTGCAGTTCGAGAAGCCTCTGAATATATGTTTCGTGCTGCCGGGCAGAAGAAATGATCTTCTTTGGAGATAGCATCTACTGTCGTCCTCTCGGCTTCTTATCCAGCAATCTCGGCTATCGGCTTCGGATGAAAACGTCCGCCGGAAGTTTGAAGCGTGCGCTTAATTTCCGTACTTGCTCCAGCGTGAGCTTCCGTTGCTTCGCCAGGAACATGGAGACGGCGCTTTCTGATCCGAATTCAGGGACCAAGTCACGCTGCGTGAGGTCCTGTTTCTCGAGGAGGAGGCGTACAACGGAAACCGGGTCCGCGGCAGGAATCGGATAGTGCGTTTCTTCGTAGCGTTCGACCAACAGGGTCAGTAGTTCAATGGCCGCTACTTCAGAGCGAGACGGATTCTCTAGCGCCGTCAATTGGAAGAGGGCGTTGGTATAGGCTTCCAGCTCCTCGTCATTATGTATGACGTGGGGGGCACCCTTCGCGATCATTCTTGCCGGGTCTGCGAGGACTGTAGTCATTTTGTACCAAACCTCCTATCCCAATTGCCGGGATTGTCGTACTCCTTATGCGTCAAGAAAGACCGAATGTAAACATGCCCTTGGGTTCGCTTTTGATCCGTTGTTTTCGCATAGTGAATGACTGTGACGAGCCTGTAGCGGTTTCTCCGAAAGTCAAATATCACGTATCCCTTGACATTGTCTGCATCCTTGAAAGTGCTGCGAACCTCCGGAAAATTGTGCCATCGAACCTCTTTGACGATAGCCATCCATGCCTTGATTTCGTCCGCTGCATCCGGGTACTTCTCCATAGCCTCGCTCAGATGCTTGCGCGTCACGATGTGCACTATCCGAGGATACTTCACAATATGTGAAGTTGTCAAGTGCGGCTAACCATTCCGAATAGCTGAACAGGTGCGGTTGTGTTTACGGTCAGAAGCTCGCCGAGCTTCAAACGTGACTCCGGTGCAAATCGACAGGCGCCCCTTAGGATTGAACGCCTGCCTCCCAAGCAGGGGAACTGATCGGCCTTAAAATCAATTCTCCAGAGGTTTCAATATACGCAGCGCGCCTGCCTCATGAGCAGCCGTTCCAGGACCACAGTCGGTTACAACGGTCTTGTAGCCCGTTGTCTTGGACCCTGAAAGGGAATCCAGCCGACCCTTCGGTTTTTACCCGAAGGGTTGAGCAGTTCGCCGAAGGCTGCAACCGTCTTGTAAGATTTTGCCAGGATTCGCCTGCGGGTTGCCAACATCACCGAACCCTTCGGTTGAAAGCCGAAAGCGGGTAACCTCGTTTCGGCTCAATCTGGATTGTTAGCGGGGGTCCTGATAACAGGGCGATGAAGGGCAACCGAACAAGACCAGATGGAATACCCTATCGGCTGTATACGAGCACTCTAAAGTTGCCCGGCTTCGGTGTTGGCTGTGGATGAGGCTGCTTTTGCGTCGCAGCGGCCGGCGGATTGAAATCCGAAGTCGAGAGGAAAACGTTGTGAGTCTTTGGATCAACCTGCAACGTTTTCGCACCATATTCCGTCTTAACGGCTTCAATCTCGCTGAGCTTGTCCGGTGAATCTTCATGGTAAATGTGCAGAATGCCTTCCTTCGTCGATACGAACAACAGTCCGGTCGCAGGATCGAAGTCGTTGGCATCCACACCTGCGGAAATGGGATAGGACTGCAGGATTTTTCCTGTGTCGGCGTCCATCATGACTATAAATTGTGCACCACGTCCACCCGAAAACAGGCGGCGATTTTGTTTGTCCATCGTCAGAGAGACGGGATGCCCCGCGGGTTTGGTCGGCCAACGCGCCGTGACTTTGTTGGTGCGTGCATCAATTGCCACAACTTCGTTTTTGTCCGAATTATTGTCGAAGACTATGCCCTTGCCATCAACGGCTGGGAATTCGACTGCCCCACCAAGATCGATGTTCGTAATCACAACTTGCTTGACCGGATCGATGACGGTGGTGTTGTGACTGTCGCCGTTGAAAGTAAAGATGTGTTTAGTCACCGGCTCGTAGATGATCGCATCCGTATCCGGCTGGTCGGTCGAGACTTTCCCGGTGACTTTTAACGTCTTCAAATCAAAAATGACGACCTGCTGAGGTTTGGCGCCCGGTTTGGAATCCCCGTCCGTCACGAATCCCTTGCCAAGCTCCTCCACTATGGCGATGCCGTGCGAGCGCGTCATACCTTCGACCTTGCCCACCAGAGAGTAATCGTCGGCATTGAGAACAACCACCTCAGTTCCGTGCGAGACGTAAACACGGCGCGCTGCATCGTCGACGGTAATGTAGTCATAATACTCGCCGCCACCCGGAGCTGGCGGTAGAGAAATCGTCTTGATCAGGTGGTAGCCGGAGGCCCCAGGTTTCGGCTGTGCATAAAGGGACGGCAGCAAACTTGTACTAAGTGATGCGAGGAATAAACCTCTTGCAAGGCAACCAAAATTCAAACGCTTCATGTAAAAATCCTCCTTTAGATTTGGTCTGTGGTGTAAATCAAAAACGCGAAAGATCTTTAGCAATGTGAACGGCACTCAAATGTACGGAGCCGATGATGATGCAATCTGGGTTTCGTCACGTCGTTCATACCCTCACGGAATTTCTTCGAAAACCATCATATGGGCTTCTTCAGTTATCCAGTCTTTGATCCCATACTTGGTTGTGGGAATGAGCTGAACGAGGTGTTTAGGAACGGCCGCATAATATCGTTTCATTTCCGGGATCCAAATCCCGGACTTGGCGATTGCCCCGGTTGGCACTTTTCCGAGTAAGCTGAAATGGTCCGGGTCATCCTCGTGAAACACCGCCAGGGTGCCAGTGCTTCCTGAGAAGTAGATCCGTTTGGAAGGTGCATCGTAAAAAATCTCGTCGCCACCGCCCGGCGCGTCCAGCGTTTGAACCACTTTTCCGTCATCCGTATTCATGATGACCAACTTACCTGGATCGACGTTATGCCCGCCTCCCAACCGGCTACCCATAAACAAGCGATGATGGGCCGCATCGAGACCCGCGACATGAGGCTGCGGGCCCCCAGCGGTCGACCAGACCGCAACAATCTCGCGCTTCGCCGTATCCACCACTTTTACGACGCTCTCACCATTCACAATGTCTCCCATTCCGGCGTAGAGCCGGTTTGCCGCTGGGTCCAAAGCGATGGCGGCAGGTTCCTGGCCATCCATTCTGATGCTACCCACCAGCTTGCCTGCTTTGGTGTCGATAATCTCGATCGAGCCCTCTTTCATGCCTTCCACCCTAGTCCTGACCGCCACGTAGTAGATCCCTTTGGCGGCGTCAAAGGCCCCGTTATCCGGGTCTCTGCCCGGCGCATTCTTTCCGCCCGTCAGCTCGATGGTCTTGGTGACTTCAAATGTGGTTCCGTCCAGAGCAACAACCGTGTTGTCGCCGAGATCCACCCAGAGCTCATTCGTTTTTGCGTCGAAGAATGGTTTGCGAGGATTTCCACCAACCTTCGTCTCGTGGATCACCTTGCCAGCTTTCATATCGATGACCACAACCTCTTGGCTGTTCTCCGCAGAGAGAAATAGATGCTGGCCTTTCAAGTCATAGCTGAGATGGTCCATATAGCCTTCGGTCGGAATCGGGATGGTGTCGACCAGTCTCAAAAGGCCTGACATATGTTCCATGGGAGCCTGACGATTCAAATATTCCTTCGATTGTTGCTGGGCGGAAGCGTTCGACACCAAGATTACGAACAGAGCGAACATGACCGCAGCGTAGATGTTCATTTTTCTTTTGATTACTTGCATTTACCATTCTCCTTAGCCTGAATGCCACAAGCGCGATGGACCTTCCTCGTTCGCTGGCTTGCGGCATCGAACGATCGGACCGGCAAATCTACGGCTGTCCAACACTGAAGATTGCGTTAGCCGAACAATTCGCATCACATGGAAGACAAACATGCGTGATTACCACTTCGAATCCTTCCACGCCCCTGCGGTGCGAGTGGAGCGCATCACTCATACCGTCAAACCCGACTGTACGGCGATGATCGGTGACATATTGGGCTCTCCAACATAAATCTGCCATTAATTACTCTCGGAGATTCAATCCGCGGCACGAACATTTCGAGCATACAAAATTATTGAAAGGAGAAGTTTTTCCTAAAAATTTATTAAGCAAAACTTAAGCATCTATTGACTGAAGAAATGTCTATAATCCGACTTCTTGCCGGCGCTCCTTATCGAAATGGTGCGAGGGGTAATGAGTACGGCAAAGCTGCTGGAGTCCTGTGCAATGCGGTCCCGAATTCGCACGGTTGACAACACAGGTTCTCGGGAGCATCTGCGTACTGATGTTCCAGAATGTGCATTTCTACCATTTGTGGAGGCGAGTCGCTGAAAGTGGGTAATGTATCGTCGATGTTTTAAGGGTCCGAGTGATGGGAAATGCGTCTTAGAAAATTGTCGGCAACCACTACGGTGCTCGCTCTGCTCTGCCTCATGTATGGGATCACCTACATCGACCGGGTGAACGTAAGCACGGCAGCTTCTGCATTTCAACGTGATCTGCATCTCAACAACACACAGGTGGGCCTGGTCTTCTCTGCATTCGCTTATCCATATCTGATCTTCCAGATCATCGGAGGATGGGTGGGCGACCGCTTCGGCGCGCGGAGGACGCTAACCGTCTCGGCAATCATTTGGGCGCTCTCCACGCTATTGACTGGCCTGGTTAGCGGCTTGGGAACCCTGCTGTTCGCCAGGGTCATGCTTGGCTTTGGGGAGGGAGCAACCTTTCCAACGGCCACCCGAGCGCTTTCTGACTGGACCGCGAAAGGGAGTCGGGGTTTTGCTCAGGGAATCACGCACTCGAGTGCGCGATTAGGGAATGCGCTAACGCCTCCTTTAGTCGTGTGGTTGATGACGATGTTTACGTGGAGGGGATCTTTTTTCATCCTGGGAGTTGTGAGCTTAGCGTGGGCGGTGGCGTGGATATCCTATTTCCGAGATGATCCACGCAATCACCCCCACATCACCCCCAGAGAACTTGAAGACCTGCCCAGCTATGCTGATCGAATAAAAGCGCCGAAGGCGCCAGTGCCTTGGCTTTCTTTGTCACGTCGCATGTTTCCGGTGACGTTGGTGTATTTTTGCTATGCGTGGACTCTTTGGCTGTATCTTGCATGGATTCCGTCCTTCTTTTTTCACAGCTATGGACAGGATCTGAAGAATTCCGCTTTGTTCTCTGCAGGGGTCTTCTTTGGAGGCGTAGTGGGCGACGCGGTGGGCGGCGCGGTGAGCGACCGAATTTTGAGAAAAACGGGTGACCTGAACAAAGCCCGTCGTAATCTCGTGGTCGGTTGTTTCATTTGTTCGCTACTTTCGATGATCCCGGTTTTGTTCATTCACGATGTGAATTGGGCAGCGATCTTTCTGAGTCTAGGCTTTTTCTGGTCCGAGTTCACGGTAGGTGCCATGTGGGCTATCCCCATGGACATTGCACCTCGATTTTCCGGGTCGGCAAGCGGTTTGATGAATTCAGGGTCGGCTTTGGCCGCCATTGTCTCGCCTTTGGTTTTTGGGTATGTAATCGATCGAACCGGTAACTGGGAGCTGCCCTTTCTAGGAAGCATCGGACTACTTGTTTTAGGATCAATCGCGGCGTTTTGGATGAAGCCAGGAGAAAAACTTGCGATTGGCCAATTGGCAGAAACGCCGGCTGTGGGCGCGGTTGCTTAGCGTTAGAAGCTAATGTCTGTTTACCGGAATTCTCTGGGGAAAGCGAAGCACTGAAACCTTGCAATCACTGGTCCCACTGCCGCTGAGTTCGCATGCCAAGCCCGTCGATTCGTTTCCGGAAGCTGCTGAACTGGAAAGGGAATTGAAGAGTACGGTGCGCGGCGAAGTGCGCTTCGATAAGGGAAGTCGTGCATTGTATGCCACCGACGGTTCGAACTACCGCCAGATTCCGATTGGTCTGGTGATCCCGCGCGATGCTGACGACGTGGTCAGTGCTGTGGCGGCATGCAGAAAATACGGTGCTCCGGTACTACCACGCGGAGCGGGCACCAGCCTGGCGGGGCAGTGCTGTAACGTTGCGGTGGTGTTGGATTTTACGAAGTACATGAATCGAGTGCTCGAGATCGATGCTCTGAACAGAGTTGCAAGGGTGCAGCCGGGAATCATTCTGGATGTTCTCCAGAGCCAGATATTGAAGCATGGACTGATGTTTGCGCCCGACCCTTCAACGCACAGCCGCTGCACAATTGGCGGGATGATCGGTAACAATTCCTGTGGCACCCACTCGTTGCTAGGCGGCAAGACCGTCGACAATGTCGAAGAGCTGCGAATTCTTCTTTACGACGGGACTCAGCTCACGGTCGGAGCAACGTCGGATGAGGAGTTCGGCCGTATCATTCAAGAAGGCGGTCGGCCTGGCGAAATTTACGTCAACTTGCGCAAAATTCGCGATCAATATGGTGACCTGGTGCGGGCGCGTTTTCCGAAAATTCCGAGACGGGTTTCGGGATACAACCTTGATGAGCTATTGCCGGAAAGCGGTTTCCATACGGCTCGTGCCTTAGTGGGGACCGAAGGCACCTGCGCGATTGTCCTCGAAGCGAAACTCAAGCTAATCCCCAGCCCTCCCTTTAGGAGCCTGGTCGCTCTTGGATACGCAGATGCGTTTCACGCCGCGGATCACGTTCCAGAGATCTTGCCATTTCATCCGATCGGGCTGGAAGGTTTTGAAGGAAGCATCGTCGACGGTCTGCGGAAAAAGGGAGCGTCAAATCTTGAACTCCTGCCGGAAGGGCGTGGATTTTTGCTCGTAGAGTTCGGCGCCAATGATGCGAACGAATCAAAAACTTTGGCACTTCAACTGATTGATCGGTTGGGGCAGTCGCCCGAGCCGCCCACCTCGCGATTGTACACGGAGAAGGAAGCTCGTGCGGTCTGGCAGATACGCGAATCCGGTCCACGAGCGGCTGCGTTTGCACCCGGAGCACCGGCTGAATGGGAAGGCTGGGACGACGCAGCAGTGGCGCCCGAGAAACTCGGCGCTTATCTCCGCGAGATTCGAAAGCTAATGGATGAATATGGCTACCGCGGAGCATTTTACGGGCACTTCGGTCACGGCTGTATCCACATGCGTGTGAGCTTCGATCTCCAGAGCGAAGGCGGTATTCGCAAGTACGGCGAGTTTGTTGAACGAGCTGCCGATCTGGTGGTCAGCTTTGGCGGATCACTATCGGGCGAGCATGGAGACGGGCAATCGCGCGCAGCGTTACTTCCGAAAATGTTCGGGCCTGAACTGATCCGGGCTTTTCAAGAATTCAAATTGATCTGGGACCCAACCAACAAGTTGAACCCGCATAAGGTTGTTAATCCGTATCTTCCCACAGAGAATCTACGGCTCGGGGCTGACTACAAACCGCTTGAGCCAGAGACTCACTTCAAATTTCCCGAGGACGAGGGATCCTTCGCGAAAGCCGCTTTGCGGTGCATCGGACTCGGCGCATGCCGGAAGCATACCGGTGGCTCGATGTGCCCGAGTTACATGGTCACGCTTGAGGAAGAGCAGAGCACGCGGGGGCGTGCGCACATGCTCTTTGAGATGCTTCAGGGCGAAGTGGTCGGGAATGGTTGGCGCAGCGAGCCAGTGAAGAGAGCGCTCGACTTGTGTCTTTCTTGCAAGGCGTGCAAATCCGAATGTCCAGCAAATGTCGACATCGCAACCTACAAAGCAGAGTTTCTGTCCCACTACTACGAGGGCAGGATACGGCCACTGCATGCGTATGCGTTTGGAATGATCGACCGCTGGGCGAGGCTCGCTTCCATTGCGCCAAATCTCGCGAATTTTTTCGGCACGGCCCCGGGGTTTAGCAAGTTGTTACGCAATGCTTTGCAGTTGGCCCCGGAGCGGCATTTGCCTAGGTTCGCTTCCAGCAGCTTTCGAAAATGGGCCAGCAAAGAGAGAATTCCTGTTTGCGGCTCGGAAAGGGGGGAGGGCGCAGGTTCGTCCAAGAACGCAGGCCCCGAGGTAATTTTGTGGGTGGACACCTTTAATAACTATTTCCACCCCGAGACGAGTCGCGCCGCGATCGATGTTTTACGCCACGCCGGCTACAGCGTCAAAATTCCGCGAAATCATCTCTGTTGCGGGCGGCCTCTCTACGATTTTGGCATGCTCGATAGAGCGAAGAGCTACCTGCAGAAGATCATGCAGTCGCTGGGCTGCGAGATTGATGCTGGACTACCAATCGTGGTGTTGGAGCCGAGCTGTGCCTCGGTCTTTCGAGACGAGCTGCAGAACTTGTTCCCTAGGGAAGAACGCGCTGTCCGACTGAGACGCCAAACTTTTCTGCTCAGCGAATTCCTTGAACGCCAAACACCCGGATATCAGCCGCCGCATATCTCTGGCAAAGTCCTGCTCCATGGTCACTGCCATCACAAGGCACTCATGAAGATGAATGATGAAGAATCGTTACTGCGAAAGACGGGATGTGAACTGCAGTCGCTGGATTCGGGCTGTTGCGGGATGGCCGGACCTTTCGGATTCGAGAGGGACAAGTTCGTCGTATCCCAGGCAGTGGGCGAGCGCGTACTCCTGCCGGCTGTGCGGAGCGCCGAGCAGGACATACTGATTGTGTCGGATGGTTTTAGTTGTCGCGAGCAGATCTTTCAGTCCACAGGACGACAGGCGGTTCATTTGGCGCAAGCCATGCAGGTCGGCCTGCATCGCGAACTCGCCAAGAACAGATAACTAATGTAGACGTGCGATAAGGGTGATTGGTGCACGAATGTGTCTGAAACGGGACAACCTGGGTTTTAATCACTGCCTCCTACGAATTCGCAGGTTCGAATTTCGATTTCTGAATCGATTTTCAAGCAGGAAGGCGGATCGCTGGGCATTGTGGTTTCTGCTGGCACACGAAGTTAGCGTTCTTATTCCCACCGCGTCGAAAACCTTGGAACTTCCATGTATCAAGTTGTTGACGTCGAACTGCTACCGTAAGAGCAAGAAATGCACGAGGGGCCCTGCAATAGCTGGCTTAAATTAGAATTAAGTTTGTTTCACTTTGTTTGCAAGAAGACTTACAGGAGTACACTACATCCAGCGCGCCCCAAGTATAATGCGCGGGGGATACTGGCAATCGAAAGGGAGGCGGCGGGGTTGGCTGGGACGTGTAGCGAGTCTGTTTTCTTCCGAGACCGAGCCGTTTTCAGGTGTCCCATAACAGATTTCGGTACTCCATAGCTCTGCCGGAACCAAAATTGATTCATTCTGGTCGGCATTTTCTCCAAATTCCGGGTCCCACGAATGTTCCGGACCGCGTGTTGCGAGCGATGAATCGCCCGGTCATTGACCATCGCGGACCGGAATTTGCAAAGTTAGCGGACGAAGTGCTGGAAAACTTGCGTTCGGTTTTCCAGACCAGCGGTCCGGTGGTCATGTATCCCGCTTCCGGCACGGGCGCCTGGGAAGCCGCCATAGTAAACACGCTTTCGCCCGGCGATCGTGTGTTGATGTTTGAGACCGGCCACTTCTCGCAACTCTGGCGCCAGCTCGCGGAGAGATTTGGCATCAAGGTGGAGTACGTGCCAGGCACCTGGCGTAAAGGAGCTGATCCCGCGGAAATAGAAGCGCGACTGGGTTCCGACCCGCAACATACATTCAAGGCAGTTATGGTGGTCCACAATGAAACCTCCACGGGGGTCACCAGCCGCATCTCTGAAATTCGGCGTGCTATGAATCTTGTTGGTCATCCGGCCTTGTTGATCGTAGATACGATTTCTTCCTTAGCTTGTGTGGACTATCGCCACGAGCAATGGGAAGTTGACGTCACTGTGGCTGGTTCGCAAAAGGGCCTTATGCTTCCCCCGGGCCTCAGTTTCAACGCTATTTCGGAAAAAGCGCTTTCCGCCAGCAAAGCAGCAAAGCTGCCCCGATCTTATTGGGACTGGAAAGAGATGCTGGCTCCCAATCGCACAGGTTTTTTTCCGTTTACGCCAGCCACGAATCTGATCTATGGGCTGCGAGAAGCCCTTACGATGCTACAAGAAGAGGGCCTGTCAAACGTGTTTGATCGCCATCATCGTCACGCCGAAGCGACGCGGGCCGCCGTGCAAGCGTGGGGACTAGAAGTTGTTTGCGAAGAACCTCAAGAATATTCAAATTCGCTTACCGCCGCCTTTGTACCTGAGGGCCATGACGCAGATCGACTGCGAAACATCATCCTCGAGAAGTTCGATATGTCGCTCGGAGCGGGACTCTCGAAACTGGCGGGGAAGGTATTTCGGATAGGACACCTTGGCAGCTTCAATGATCTGATGCTGGCGGGAACACTAAGTGGAATCGAAATGGGTCTTCGTTTAGCCGGCGTACCTCACAACGACGGGGGTGTCACGGCAGCTCTCGATAGCCTCGCCTCACCCACCAGGGTCCCCGCTCCCGCCAGGGCCTTCCACTGAAGTTACCTTCAGGGAATGAAATTCGAATCGTTCGAACAAAAGCTATGCCTTGAGGAGGTTTTGAATGCTCTTGACTCGAGCAACGCCTCACCAAACCGTTTGTGCTGGCGGAGCTTCTTGCGCGCGTGCGCGCGCTTGTTCGGCGGGGATTGCACAGCGGAAACGCGAAGCTCCATTACGGTGACCTGGAACTCGACCACCACCGACGCAGGGCCACGCGGGGAAAAGTGGCGGTGCCCCTGACGTCCAAGGAATTTGCGCTGTTGGAACTTTTCCTGCTGCATGCTCCGGACCTGGTGACGCGCAGCGAAATCGTAGAACACGTCTCTGATCGCCATTTCGACAGCGAAACCAACTTCGTCGAGGTCTACGTCAATCGGTTGCGCCAAAAGATTGACCAGAACCAACCCGTGAAGTTGATTCACACCGTGCGAGGCATCGGATACCGCCTCGGGGCTGTGGAGCCATGAAGACCAAGACTCTGCGCTTCAGGATGATGGTGCTGTTCTGCACCATCGTCAGCGTAATGCTGGTGGCCTCCTATCTTGCGTTTTGGGGATTGCTTGCCCACGCAATTCCCTCTCAGCTGAATCACCAGTTGCAGGAAACCGGCCGGCTCCTGATCGGTGACATTGCTGCTGAGCCCGAAGGGCGGGACATTGAACGCCTGGACATCCCGGGATAATTTTTCGAGCTGCTTGATCCCGATGGCCACGTTCTTCAGCGATCGCGGAATCTGCCGGCACCCATCCATTTGAAACCCAGCGACCCTGCCGCGACGCATTCCACTTTTCAAGTGGGCGACATCGAGGGTGAGCAGACTGTGCGAGTCGCGATTATTCCCTTCGAGCAATGCAACCAGAAGCGCTTCCTGGCTGTGGCCATCCCCACATTCGGGACCAATCGGGTGCTGGATACGTTTGGGCAGATCGTTCTGATTTTGTTCCCCATTAGTCTGTTGCTTACCGCCGGAATCTCCATGATTTATGTGGGCTGCAGCCTTGCGCCGATTACGGAATTGACGCAACACGCCGCTTCCATGGCCCGGCGGGTTACGCAAAGGCAGGGATTCTGGGAGCCGCTGCCCGTCGCCACGCCGCATGATGAGCTGGGCCAGCTGGCGGAAACTTTCAACGACCTATTTCGGGGAGTGGATTCCGCCGTGCGCCAGTTGCGTCAGTTCGTCACCGACGCTTCGCACGAGTTGCGCACCCCGATTGCGGTTCTTCACGGAGAAACGGAGCTTCTGCTCTCCAAGCCGCGCACGGCGGAGGAATACCAGAAAACCCTCGCCATCTTTATGACGAGCTGAAAAAGCTCACGCGCATGGTTGAGGGGCTGTTCACGCTATCCATGGCTGACCCCGGCCAACTGCATCTGGAGTCGGAACCGGTCTACATTAACGAACTTTTGGAGGAGGCTTGTGCGCTGGTGACTTCGAGGGCGCGAAAGAAGGGAATTGCCATCCTTCGGCACCTCGACCAGGAATTTCCGTACACGGGCGATGAGGCGTTCCTGCATCAGCTATTTCTGATTTTCCTGGACAACGCAATCAAGTATTCTCCCGAGAATAGCGTGCTTCACGTTACTCTCGTGGAAGTGGACGGCATGATCCGAGTGCGCTTTCAGGATCACGGCAGCGGCATCGCCGCGAAGCATTTGCCATTCATTTTCGAGCGATTTTACCGGGCAGCGCCTTCCAATGGCGGTGATTCACACAGCGGCGGACTAGGATTAGCTATCGCCCAGGCCATCGCGCGCGCGCATGGCGGCTCCATCGAATGCACCAGTGAAGTGGGCGCCGGCTCCAGTTTTACAGTTGTACTATCTCTGGTTCCTTTTAGCAAAAGTGACCCCCCTGAACCATATAAACAGAAATTAATCATAGGTTAAGGCATCCATCCCTGCGATACCCTAGGCTCCGCCCAACGTGGAGGTGGGTCTGTGTTCTCTCAAAAAACCGCTAGCTTGTATTCGTTTGGCCGCACGACCGCTGTTTTCTTAATACTTGCCATCATCTTTTGCGCACCCGCTCTCGCCCAGGTCGCGGGAGGAACACTTTCGGGAACGGTATCAGACCCCAACGGGTCCGGAGTCCCGCAGGCGAAGCTGGTCATCAAGAACGTCGCGACCGGCGTCGAACGCACGGTTACCACCAACGCGGATGGATTTTACACTACGGTGAACCTGCTGCCCGGGTCGTACCAGATCTCGATTACCGCTACCGGCTTCAACTCGGAAACGCGCCACGGCGTGACGATGACCGTTGGCTCGCAACTCACAGTCGATATCACGCTGCGTGTCGGAACGATCTCGAATAGTGTCGAAGTTACCGCCCAGGTTCCTGACGTCCAACTCCAGAGTTCTGATATCAGCGCGGTCGTCACCGCCAACACCGTCCGCGAACTTCCTCTCAACGGCCGCAGTTGGACCGACCTGGCCGCTCTTCAGCCCGGCGTTTCGACCATCCAGACGCAGCCAACTTTCGCTGTTGGCGCGGATCGCGGCAATCGCGGCTTCGGTCAGCAACTCACGATCTCTGGTGCCCGTCCACAGCAGAACAATTACCGCCTGGACGGCATCAGCCTGAACGATTACGCGAACGGCGCCCCGGGCAGTGTGCTTGGCGGCAATCTGGGTGTCGACGCAATTCAGGAGTTTTCAGTTCTGACCAGCAACTACTCGGCGGAATACGGGAAAACGTCGGGCGGAGTGGTGAACGCCATCACCCGCTCCGGGACGAATGAGTTTCATGGCAGCGCCTACGAGTTCCTAAGAAATAGCGCGCTCGATGCACGCAATTACTTTGAGGACCCGACGGCTGGCAAAGCGCCGTTTAAGAGAAATCAATTCGGCGTGGGTGTTGGAGGCCCAATCGTTAAGAACAAGACCTTCTTTTTCGCGGACTATGAAGGAATTCGCCAGGCAAAGGGCATTTCGAACGTCGACTTCGTCCCGTCCCCGGACGCTCGCAATGGGAACCTGCAGTCCGGAACCGTTACTGTCGATCCTGGCGTCCAGAAGTATCTCGCCCTCTATCCGGTGCCCCAGTGCACTGGCGCCGACGTTTGCCCGTTCGTCTTCAGCGCGAATCAGGTGGTGAATGAGAACTTTCTCACCACGCGCATCGACCATAAATTCTCAGAGAATGACAGCCTGTTTGGCACATACCTGTTCGACAAGACGCCTTATACCTCGCCCGATTCATTTGGAAACGTCGGACTTGGTTCGCTCTCCTCCAGGCAGATTGTTGCCGTCGAAGAGACTCATAGCTTCACTCCCAGCTTCGTGAACGCGATTCGATTCGGCTATAACCACGAACGCGTCGACAACAACGCGAGCGTCAATCCAATAAATTCTGTTGCGGCTGATCAGTCGCTCGGAGCCTTTGCCGGCCGAAACGCTGCGGTGGTCACTGTGGGGGGACTCACCAGCATGCCCGGCGGCGTTGGCGGCCTGCCTACCTACCTGTACCGTTGGAACACGTTTCAGCTCTATGACGATGCCTTCATTACCCGCGGCAAGCATTCCATCAAATTCGGCGGGGCTTTCGAGCGGATGTTTCTCCAGGTGACGGCGCTGACCGATCCCAATGGAATCTGGTTCTTCAGCAACTTGCAGAATTTTCTGACCAACGTACCCAGCAAATTTCAAGGCGGAATTGCCAGCTCGCTCACACCCCGCAATCTCCGCCAAAACATCTTTGGGGCTTACATTCAGGACGACTGGCGCTGGAAGTCTAATCTGACATTGAACCTCGGGCTCCGCTATGAAATGACCAGCATTCCTACCGAGACCGATGGGAAGCTATCTAATTTGAGGGATATAACCTCCGGCACTCCCCATCTGGGCGACCCGTTCTTTGAGAGCAACCCCACCACGAAGAATTTTGAACCGCGAATCGGATTCGCCTGGGATCCGCTCCGCAACGGCAAGCTGGCCGTCCGCGGCGGCATCGGATTATTTGACGTCCTGCCCCTCCCATACCAATTCATCCTTCTGGTAACTCAAGCGACACCCTTCTTCGAGTACACGGTGCTCAAAAATTCCGCAGCTG
>Ga0210384_10004476_pt1 | contig 15586 bp, 10 predicted proteins | sample IncBWH2MmetaG_FD_160574 | JGI IMG/M metagenome (GOLD analysis project Ga0210384, IMG submission 160574) | Forest soil microbial communities from Barre Woods Harvard Forest LTER site, Petersham, Massachusetts, United States - Inc-BW-H-2-M | ecosystem: Environmental > Terrestrial > Soil >...
GAAACTCGGGGCCAACCATCGTCGGAATCCGACCTCCCCCGGACTCGGGGCGGGCGGACTAAGGTCCTCGGGTAACGGCGTAACCTTTCAGGAACGGCGGCCGCGAGGAACGAACGCATTGGCGGTTCTATCCCCGTCCCTCCCACCATCCGGATTTCAGACTCATTCCCCCTCGAGCTCATCGAGTAGCTGGTCCAGATCCTGCGGGGGATCCGGACGCACCGGCCCGCCGGACCCCGCCGATCCGCCGGCCGGGCGGTGGGCCGGAACCCCCCGCGCGGGCCGCCGCGTCAGGGAGGGCGAGGGGTCGTTGACCACGGCCCCCCCCGGAGGTGGGGCGAGCGGTTGACCCGCCGCCCCGGGCGGCGGCACGATCGGAACCGGACGACCCGCTCCGGGACCGGGCCCGGGACCCGAGAGCTGGCGTGAGGGCGTGGAACCGAACCCCGTGCGTCGCCGGCCGACGAGGACCGCGAGGCCCAGGATGGCCCCGATGAAGGCGATGACCAGGAAGACGCCGAGGGCCGTCCCCATCGGGGAACTGGTGGACGGGGGCGGGCCAACGAGCACGCCGCCGCCTCCACCGCTTCCGCTGTGCTTGGATCCCGTACCGTTCGTCGTTGGACCGGTCGAGTTTCCGGTCGAACTCCCGTTCGATCCGCCCGTCGTGTTGCCGCTGGAGTTTCCGTTAGAACCTCCGCCGGGAGGGCTCACGCTCACATTCGCGAATGCCTCGGTCCGGGAGCCCAGGGCGTCTCGGACGATGCAGATCGCTTCGTAGATTCCGGCCGAAGCGTACGAGTGCTGAGCCGATCCGCTCGGAGCTCCGGTCCCGTCCCCGAATCGCCAGGCGGTCTTCAGCGGTGGGGCTCCGCCCGAGGCCGAACACGAGAACGTGCCGGGGGCCCCGACGGTGAGGCTGGCCGGCGCGGAGGTGATCCATCCGCGGAGGGGGGGTGGGGTGGAGAAGGCGACGAGGTTGGAGTCGCTGGTCGAGGTGGTGGCGAACGAGGCGCAGTTGGCGGCACCGGAACATGCGTCGGCGGTGATCACGTAGGCGCGGTACCATGATCCGGCGGTGAGGCCCGAGAGCGCGACCGAGCGCCGGGATTCGGTCGGAATCGGCGACCCGGCCACGAAGCTTCCATTGTTCGTCGACAGTTCGATGGTGTACGAGGAGAACGCGACGCCGCCCCCGTACGAGGCCGAGTTCGTCCACGACAGGTTGGCGGCGTCAGAGCCCGCGGCGGAGCCGGTCAACGACGCGACCGCCGGTTGGGTCTGGATCACGGCGTTGGAGGTGGCCTCCGAGCCGACGGTGGTATAGACCGCCACCTCCCACCCGTAGGATAGGCCGGGGGACAGGCCGTCCCAGTAGAACGAGGTCGCGGTCGCGTCGCGGACCGTGGCGAGGGTGGTCCACGGTCCGTTCGACCCGTTCTGCGACTCGAGCACCAGGTAGTGGTCGAACGTCAGCAACAAGGTCGCGGAGACGCTCCATCCGAGCGAGACCGCCCCCGGGCCGACCCCCGTCACCGAGAGTTGCACCCCACTCGAGCTGGGCGTGGGTGCCGCCTGGGCGACGGGGGGGTTGAGGAGGGTCAGCGAAAGGAATGCGGTGATCCCTGCGATGACCAGGATCCGAAGAACGCCCCCGGAGACGCCCCACACCCTCGGGTGGCGACGGGATGGTGGGGCGCCCTGGGCCATCGGCATGCTCACTATTGGGATCCCCGGCGCGCCTTAGATAGGGTCGCTAACCTCTGAGGAAGGCTCTACCGTGTCGGGAGCGACGGCCGCCTCCCCTTTGAATTTCATCGGAGTCCAGGGCCAGTGGGTATCACGCCGGCGGCTGCGGCGGAGTCACCAGGGTGAGGAACTCCGCGAACTCCTCGCCCACGGTCAATTCCTCGGCCCAGCCGGCCGCGAGCCGGATCGTCTCGTTCCGCGGATCGCCACCCCCGGCCTCTTGGCGCAGTCGTGAGCTCTCCTCCTCAATGAGCCGCCGCGCTTCCTCGGAACGGGTCGACCCCTCGCCGGCCGACGGGTCGTCGTGGTGGGTCCACAACCACAGCCAGGTCCGGGCGATCTCGGCGGTCGCGGCGTACTCGACGGAGCGGTCGACGACCCCCGCCCCCGCTCCCCGGAGGCGTGCGTCGAGGTACCGCACAACCGCCCGCACCGCGGACCGGGGCGTGAACCCCCCCGTTCCCCCGTCGGGGGCCCTTGGGGAGTCGCTTCCCGACCGGAGCGGGTCCTCGGCCGGCTCTCGCGAAGATCGGGAGGGATGAAACCGGCTCATGAAGAACTCCCGAACGACCGGCACGGCTCCGGGATGGCCCACCCAGGTCCCATCGTATCCGGCGCGGGCGTCCCGAACCTTCGCGGCCAACTCTCGGGCGATCTCGGGATGGCTCGGTCCGCCGGTCTCGAGGGCGACCAGGAACACCGGGGTGGCGTTCAGCGCCGGGGCGCCCCGGCGGTGGCTCGTCCGGACCACCGACCGGGAGCACGCCGCCAAGAACGGATCGTGGGCGGCGAGCGTCGCGGGGTTTGGGAACGCACCGGAGTCCCTCCACCCCTTCAGGCGACTGAGCATCAGACCGAGCTGGCCGAACGCGAGACCGGCACTGTGGGGACGCAAGGCGAACAGGATCTCCTCCATCTCCCACACGGCGGTGACCGAGTCGATCTCCGCCGTCGCCCGGATCGTACCCTTGCCGAGGGAGAGCTCCGACTCCGCCCATCCGAACACCTCGTCCCAGAGGGTCGCCTCGAGGTAGTGCTGCACCTTGGGGAGGTAGAAGTACGGCCCCGTGCCGCACCGGACCAGTTCGTGGGCGTTGTGAAACAGGTACAACCCGGCATCGAACAGCGCGGCCGGAACGGGCGCCCCGTCGATCTGAACATGGGGTTCGGCGAGGTGCCAGGCCCGGGGCCGCACCATCAGGGTCGCCGGCCGGGAGATCACGCGGAACCGTTCGCCGGTCGGGGAGACGTACTCGAGGGTCCGGCGCACCGCCTTGGCGAGGTTCCACTGGGCGTGCAGCGTCGCCGACCAGACGGGCGCGTGGAGATCCTCGAAATCGGCGATCACGACGTCGGCCTTCGAGTTCAACCCGCTCGTGATCGCGCGGGCCGTCGGCTCTCCGACCAGCTCTACCGAGCGAGTGCCGAGTCCGGGCGGCGGCGCGGGGATGGTCCAGCTGGACTCTCGGATCGCGGACGTCTCCGGGGGAGGCCCGCACGCCGGGGGGCCTCGGAGCGCCGCGAGCTCCCGACGATCGTCCAGCAGCCGCTCCCGTCGAGCGCCGAACGCCCGGGTGAGCCGCCCGAGGAACTCCAGGGCTTCGGAGGTCAGGATCGGTTCGTTCGCGGGGCCGGGCCCTCCGATGAGCCTCACCCGGCCCGGGAGGGATGACACCTCCTCCGGCTCCCCAGGTCCGGGGCTCGTCGGAACCGAGGACGGTAGTCTCGTCAACATGGATGGTCCCACGATGCGCGGGGAGTGACGACCCAGCGCCGCAGGGGTAGATACGTTCCCATCGAACGAATGGTAAGCACGTTCTTTCGTCGCCCGGAATCCCCAGGGCCTCCGGACACGTCGTTCTCGACCGCGGGTCCGGCGCTCGAACCCCCGGAGGTAGGGGCTTTCCGGTTCTCACCCTCCTTCCGTCGAGCGTTAAGCCGCTCGTGCGGGTAGGTCCATCGATGAGCACGACAGCCCCAGAGACCCCGTTCGTCACCCGCGCGGTCCAGGCGGCGCGCGGTTCGGCTTCGTTGAGGGTGACGATCCCGCAGGTGATCGCGTCGACGCTCGGCCTCCGCGCGGGAGACGAGATCCGTTGGTACCTCGATCCCCACTCCGGATCGATCCGGGTCGACGCCCCGGGCCGGCGTCCGGCGTGACCCGCGCTCTCAGGAAGGGGGCGCGCGTTCCATCGCCCCGGAGTCGCGCGACGGGGGCTCGCGCCGCCGGACGGCTCGGCCTTCTCCCGTCGTGGTCGGCGAGAGCGCCACGACGGTCCGGGCGCTCTTCTCCTCGGTCGGTCGAGGGAGGGCCGTCGGGGGGGTGGCGAGCCGGAACCGCTTCCCCCGGGTCCTCCCGAGGGACTCCAGGATGCCGCGCGCGACGAGGTCGTTCAGGTGCCGCAGGACGGTCTGGTCGCTGCTCACGCCGACCCATCGCATCGCTTCGTTCGCCGAGAACCATCCCGGGGCGCGTCGCGCCCGCGCCAGGAGTCGGAGTGGAACCTCCCCGAGACCGGCCGCCGTCTCCGACCCGGCCAGCCAGCGCCGGTTGGCGGTCGCATAGGCCCGGACGACGGAGTCCATCTGGTGGTCGAGGAGCTCGGAGTACGACCCGGTCGCCTCCGCCCAGAGGAGCAGCTCGAAGGTGAGCTCGGGGGACCCGTACGTCGCCTGGGCGGCTGGGGTCAACAGGACGTTCGGGAGGCCGTGGTATCGGAGGTAGAGCGACGCCATGGTCCGGCCGACGGCCAGGCTCCCGCGCGGGAACGGGCGGATGCTGAACATCGCCTCGAACAGGACGGTCGCCGGGACGAGGGGATGGAACGTCGAGCCGTAGCGATCGACCCAATCCAGGACCGAGGCGAGCTCGGTGGGGATCCGCTCCGGAGGGCACGCCTGGAACACGGTTTCCCCCTCGGCGTCGGCCGCGACGTACGGCTCCCGCCGAAGCTCCCCCGGGGGGACGGGTATCGCCAGCCCCTGGAGCAACTCCGTGTGCACCTCTTTCACGAGGCCGAGCGTCCAAGGGGGGCGGAATCGGGCCGACTCGGTAGCGAGTCGACCCTGATTCCAGAGGAGCTGTTGGGCCGGACCGCGGGCCGCCATCGGAGCGGTGCGGGGGGCGCCGGGACCCGGCGGCGTCGGCGGTTCGGCCGCCTCCCCCTCGCCCATCTCCTCCATCTCGGGGGCACCCGCGGGGGCCTCGGAGAGCATCAACGCGCCCTCCCCCTCGGTCACGACGGCCCGGTCGAGCTCGCGGTCGAGGGTGTACAGCTCCGCGACGCGGACGGTGAAGTCGAGCGGGGCCGAGATCGCCGGCTGGAACGGCGACTTCGGACGGTAGCCGACGGGCCGCCGGGCGACGGCGTGCGCGAATCTGGCCGCCCTGACGGCCATGGGCCAACCTCGTTCGCGGGCGAGGATATACCTTACCAGAAGTGCGTTACCCGCCCGGCCACCCCGCGGGTCCGGCGGCCGATCGTCCCACTCCCGCGACTTCGCGAGGCCGACCATCTTCGTCCGCTCCTTGCCGTCCGCTTCCCGGGAGCGACTACGCCGACCGGGCCCGCCGGGCCAGCGCCCAGACGGCTCCGATCGCCACGCCGGCCGCGCCTCCGGCGAACACCGGGGGCCGGGAGATCTCCGACCACCACGGGGTCGGCGTCGGGAAGGTCCCGGTCCCCGCCGCCGTCGCCGGGGGCGGAGTGACTGGGGTCATCACGCCGACCTTCCCGAGCGGCTCGTCGATCAGCAAGATCCCTTGCGCGGGGATCGACCACGTGAGCGGGGCGAGACCCCCGGAGCTCGTCGGCGTCGACATCGCGGGACCCCACCGGTAGACCGTGGCGAACAATCCCGGCAAAAGACCGGAAGGGAGGGTCAGCGAGAGGCCCCGCGCCGGGTTCGCGTTGACGACGAGCAGGCTCTCCGTCGAGGCGTTCCCGGTCAATACCACCCAGGCGTTCGCGGCACCCGGGGAGATCCGTTCGGAGTACGCGACCCCCGTCGCCAGGTGCCGCAGGAGCCCCGAGAACAGCGTCCCCGCGGGCCCCACCGTGCCCTTCGAGTCCATCAGGGAGAATCCGTAGTTCCCGGAGGACCTGGACTGGAGATTGAAGATCGTCAGCTGCGTGACGTTCCCGAGGAGCGCCTGGACGACCGAGGCGGCCAGGAACACGGCGTTCGCATAGGTCCCCCCGAAGTTCGACGGGGCCCAGCCCGGGCCAGCGTTGTACTCGTTGACGAACAGCGGCATCGTCGCGCAGCTCGCGCACGAACCCCGGATCGCCGAGCGAACCGTGGCGACGCTGCTCGTCACATTGTGCGAGCTGGCGAGGGGGGCGTAGAACTGCGACAGCGTCTCGCGCGTCGTGCCGGAGGACGGATAGTTGTGGAAGGCGATCGCCGCGATCACCGCGCCATCGACGCGGGCCACGTCCTGGAACCACGCGGTGTTGCACGAGCAGGCGGCTTCGATGCCGATGAACCGCGCCCCCGGGTCCACCCCGGAGACCGCCGCGATCGCCGATTTGACGTCGAACGCGTAGGCGAGCGGCGACGCGGCCGAGTGGTCCGTGGACCGCCAGCTCGTCCACGGGATCCCGTAGTGGGTCCAGCCGGTCGGTTCGTTCCCGATCGACCAGTACGCCGGTTGGAACCCGACGGTCTGGACGATCCAGCGGGCGATCGCCGCGTCCTCCCCGGAGTTGTTGTTCTCTCCCGGAAGGGCGATGATCGCGTGGCAGCGTGGGGTGGTCGAGGCGCACCACGTCTTCAGCGAGGCGACGTCGAACCCGCATCCGCTCGAGACGCTACCGCTGGCGCTGTAGAGTCGGCCTGCCGAGATATTGCACGAGTCGATCGACTGGCCGTACCGGACCCACGTGAACGGGGTCGAGGCAAGGAACCCCGTCACCGACGGGCTCGACGAGAGGCAAGTGGCGCAGCTGGTCTGCGCGTCGACCGACCAGAAGCTCCCCGGCGTGTCGGCGACGAGAGTCCCCTTCACGAGCGAGGCGGCGGTGAAGGTGGGGGAGCCGGCTGCGTCAGCGTGCATCCCGAGCGGTCCCCGCTCCAGCAGCGAACGGCCCGGGTCGTGGAGGCTCAACACGAGTGTCGTCGGCAGCGCGGAAACCGCCAGCAGCACGCCCAAGCCGACCAGGACCAGGGTCCGCCCCCGATGGCGACGCGGTGAGAGGCGGCGCGACAGGGCGCGGCGGCCCCCGCCCGCGGCATGAGCGGCCGTGGAGATCGCGGAGGAAGGGGCCCCGGCCGCGCGCCGGTTTGAGGCGCGAGCGGGCAGGTCCGAGGAGTCGTCCTTGGGCGGAATCGATACCACCTCTCAGTACGGTGCGCCCATGGCCAGGCCGAGTACTTAGTATCTTCCGGCCCACTTCCACACATCATTGACATTTACTTACTAACATTGTATAGGATACGCACCTTACGTCACAAATGGTTGGATTATCGACACATTTGATTCGATTTTCAAATGAGATAGTCTCGATGTCGGGTGACCAATCACACTCCTCCGAGGGATCGAGCCGGAGTCTCACGGCCCCCGTCGGAGAGCCCCGTCTTCCGGCGGCCGTACGTTCCTATCCCTGACGGCGGGTAGGTAACCGGACCGGAAGCCAACCCCTATCCTACCCCGCCCGGTGATTCAGTTCGGAGGGACGGCGATGAATCGGACCACTTTCCGCCCGGAACTCCGGATCGGCGTCCGTCTCCGGTTCCTTGCCGGCCCCGTTCTCCTGCTGGCCGTCCTGACGGTCTGGGCTCCGCCCTACCCATTGCCTCCCGGAGTGCAGCCCTATCCCGATCTGGGAGCCGCGACCGCCCAGTGCGGTGCCCCCAGCCGGACCCCCTCGGCGCTGTCGATCTCCCTCACCCCACCCACCTCGACGGTCCGCGCCGGCGGATCGGTCGGCCTGACGTACTCGGTCGCCGTGGCGAACTCGACCGCGGGGCACTGGCCCGTCGCGGTCTACGTCCCGAGCGTGACGGCCAACTTCCCGGTGAAGTCGGGGGGCAGCTGGCTGCTCTTCGAACCCTCGCAGACGGTCTCGCTTTCCGGAGCGGGTTGGGCAAGTTCGGCCTCGGTCACTCGGGTCAAGCCGGTCGCCTCCGACCTCACCTTCTCCCCCTCGAGGATGAGCAGGCTTTCCACTCAGAAGATCGCGGTGATGGCCCCGGCCGACTACGGGCAGCTGACCCTGGAGTTCCGTTGGCACTGGTCAGTGCAGACCGGCGCCGGCTCGGGGACGACGAACGGCTCCTGGTCGGTCCCCAACCGGACCGCGACGGCGCCCGACCTGCCGAGCGAGTTCTTCCCGGCCCCGTTCGTCGGTCTCGCCAAGACCACCGGAACCTCCGTTCCTCCGGGCACGAACTACACCGCGGAGCTCAACGGGGCGGTCGACAACACTTCCTTCCGGGTCGTGGTGGAGTACCCCAACAACGGCACGGAGATCACTTCGCGATGGGAGACCACTCCACTCGGCGCCTCGTTCTTCAACGCCAGTGCGCCCATGTCGTACGCCGGCGGTGCTCCTCTTCCGGGCGGAAAGTATCTCGTGCACGTCCACGACCACTGCCAGGCCATCCTGCACAGTATCTCCGTCACCGTGACGTAGGGCGGCCGAGCGGCACGTCTAGGCCCAGCACCGTGCGGCACGAGAGGGACCCGCGAGCGCCCCGACTGGACGCGGGGCGGGGCGGAGCTCGTACCCCGAAACACCTGAGGGAGCCGACGACCGCGGCCTCCCGATAGGACACCTGTCCGGGTCCGCCTGGGGGGCCGGAGTCCGGTGAGGCGAGACCCCGGGCGCGAGGTGCTTCCGGACCGGTTACGGAGCCGACTTATTGGCATCCCCCCTGATTTCGGTAGCGACGATACCCGGCCGTTCGAAGGTTCGGGGGGGATTCGCATCGTTTGAGAGATCATGACCGGATTGCTCGACCCGCGCGACGTTTCCTCGGGGTCCAGGGACCTCGGACTGGTACGACCGCTCCGGACGTCCCCGACGTACCATCCTCGCGGTCTCCGGGCATCGGGATGGCATTGGGCGGTCGTAGCACTCCTGGCCGCCGGCCTCGTGGGGGCCGGGCTCTTCGTGACGGACTGGAACCCCGCGCTTCCTGTACCTGCGGGATCCCCGGCCGGTGGGTCCGCCGCCGTCCCGACGCCGGGGGGCCAGCCGTCGTGCTACCCGTACCCCTCCCCCACCGCGTCGGCGATCCTGGTTCCGGTTCCCTCCCCCGGTCAGAGCCTGAATGCCGGCGGCACGATCTCCGCCGAGCTCGAACTTGGCTCCGTGGGATACCCGGTCTCCGCCCACGGCGCGACGGTCGAGCTCCCGAGCGTGTTCGCGACGTTCCCGCTGGCCTCGGGGTCGACCGCCCAACTGTACTTCCCCCCGAGCTCTTTCTCGGTCACGGCCGCCGGGTGGTTGGCCGGAAGCGTCGTCACGCGCTCGGCGGTCGAGAGTTCGGGACTGCAGTTCGGCTCTGGGACCTCCGACCAGTTGTCCAGTCAAAAGATCGCGGTGCTGGCGAACCTCTCCTACGGTTCGTTGGTCCTGGAGGTCCGCTGGCACTGGACCCTGACCCAACCGAACGGCTCGACCCAGGTCGGTGCCTGGAGCGTGCCGACGAACGCGTCGCACTGGCCGACGTCGGTCCCGAGCGAGTTCTATCCGGCTCCATGGGTCACCGTGCTTTCCACCAACGGCCCGACCGAGACGATCGGTCAGAACTTCTCGGCGGATCTCGGGGGGATGGTCTCCGCGCGCTACTTTTTCCTCGAGCTCGAGTCCCCGTCGACGGGAAAGGTGGTTCAGGACCAAGCCCAGACCTCCGCCTCCGGCGCGGCGAGCACGACCGTCGTCATCGCGATGCTGAACTACGACCGGTACCTCTATCCGGGGACCTACCTGGTCCACATCCATGACGCATGCGGCGCGCTCCTGGTGAGCGTGTCGGAGAACGCGGTCTACGCCGCATCCGCCCAGGTCGTCCTCCATCTGCAGCCCTCGTCCTGCGGGAAGCTGACGTTCAACGGCTCCGGCTACGGGGACGGTAGCACGATCTCGGTGAAGCCGAACGCCACCCCGTACTCCTACGCCCTGCCGGGCTGCCCCGGCCACTCCTTCCGCTCCTGGCACTTCACGGGCGGGCTCTACCCGTACGCCGCGAACCGGCTGCTGGTGAGCTCGGACGGGTCCTGGACTGTCGTGTACTCGTAACGTCGGCCCCCGATCGGAGACCCGGCAACCCAGACCCGGAACTCAGGGCGGCTCCGGGGCAGGAAGTGACCGGGCCGGAGCGCGGGGCCCCCCTCCCGCCGCCGGATGCGCCGTCCGGGGTAGACCGAGGATCGACGTCGTTGCCACCACCATCCACCGACGCCCGCCGCGAAGAGGCAACCACCGCCGGCGACCACCCAGGCGACGTCCGGCATCCCGGAGCCGGTCGACGGCCCGGTGGCGGCGGCCCCTCCGGATGAGGACGACACCCGGACGGCGAGCGTCTGATTCTGAACGGCCCCCGTGGTGTCGTTCACGACGACCCGTGCGGTGTACGACCCGGCGGCAGCATACGAGTGCGTCGCCTGATCCCCGGTGGCGACACCCCCATCGCCGAAGCCCCATACCGCCGTGTATGGCGGGACTCCCCCCGATTCGTTGACCCGGAAGCTGACGGGCTCGCTTACCGTGGGGGAACCGGAGGAGACGGCGGCAAGGATCGACAGCGGGGCCGCGCCCGACGAGGGTTCCAGCCACAGACTCACCGAGCGGGACTGGCCCGCGATCACCACCGAGCCGTTCGACGGCGCGTAGCCAACCGCCGCGACGCTCAGCGCATGGGTGCCATTGCCCAGCTCGAAAGCGAACTCTCCACTCCCGTTGGTCCGGCTGGCGATCCCGCCATCCAGGGTGACGATCGCGCCCACGACGGGGGCACCGGTCGACTCCGACGAGACCGTCCCTAGGAGTTGGAACTGGGACGGAGGCGCGCGGGCCAAGGAGAAGTTGAGGAACGTTTCGGCCCCCTGGACGGTCGCGTTCGCTCCGGCCGGCCGGTAGCCGGCGAGCGAGGCGGCCAGTTGGTAGCTCCCGTTCGGCTCGTTGAGCCGGTAGGATCCGGTCGCGTTCGTCACCGTCGACGCCCCGCCGGTGACCCCCACGAACGCCCCCCCGAGGCTCGCGCCCGTGGCCCGGTCCGTCACGGTCCCCGAGATGGGGAACGTGCCGTTCACCGCCTGAGGATCCAGCGAGACGTCCTCGAGCACCGGCGTCCCGTTCACGACCACGGTCCGGTCCCTGGGGAGGTATCCGGCGGCGGCGACGATCATCGTGTAGGAACCGTTGGGGGCCGAGAGCCGGTACTCCCCGGAGCGGTTCGTCGTCGTCGTGGAGACCCCGGTCAGCGTCACCCGCGCCCCGTCGATCGGCGAGGAGTCGCGGGAGGAGGTCACGGTCCCCGAGACGGTGAAGTTCGTTTCCGTGCGGTTCGAGCCGAAGTCGAACAGGGCGGTCAGGGGTGGGAAGGCGGCCGTGCCGTCCGAGTGGCTGCAATTGCCGAGCCCCAGGAGCCATTCCGCGGTGCTCAGCAGGTCGTAATGCGACGCGGGCCGCGTGAGATTGTACCCGGGCTTCGCGAACGGGCTGACCGCGGTGAAGTACACCTTCCCTCCGGCGGTCCCGTTGTAGCCGGAGCTGTCGTTCACGCTCTCATCGTAGGTGACGAAGAACACCGAACTCGCAAAGAACGAGTCGTTCAGCAGCGGGGAAAGCCAGTCCTTCAGCCAGTGATCGGCGAACGCGACGCCGGTGTCGTGCCCATCGTCGGTCAGGTTGGGCGTGAACAGGCCCAACGCCGGGATCGTCCCGTTCGCCAGATCGTTGGTCCAGTTCGTGAACGGGACGTCGTGAGAGCGGCATTCGCTCCGGTTGTTCACGATATCGGGGTAGTAGACGAACGGGTTGTGTTTCACGGCGTACGGGTAGGCGTCGGTCGTGTTGCACGGCGTCGGCATGCTCTCCTCGAACCCGGCCCAGGACTCGCCCGCCTTTTCTGCGAGGTCCCCGATGTTCTCCGAGGCGTGCGTCGAGTACCCGTCGCTCCCGCATTGCCACGCTTTCCCCGACGTGATCGCCAGGTAGTTCGGCGCCGAGGGATGGCAAACGGCATAGTAGTCGCCCGCCGACGCATACTTCCCCTGAAGGTACTGCTCGAACGGCCCTTCCGCCAGCACGCTGGATCGCCGCGCATTTTCGAGCATCACGATGAACACATGGCGGATCGGGGTCGGAAATGGGGGAGTGGCGGCGGGGGGATGCGCGGCCGGCACCCGCGGCGGCGATCCGTACTCTCCGAACTCCCCGGCGACGACACCGAACGGGAGTCCCGCGGAGACGACCGCGGCGAGGAGGACACCGAACATCGCGCCTCGGAGGAACCGCGCCACGGGGCGGGGGTGCCGACCCCCGGCACGGATCCACTTTCGGTGTCGCCGAAACGGCCGGCCCAACGGCCGGGCGAGGGTGGAGCTTCCCGGCGGAGCGCTCGGACGGCGGGTCGCTCCCAGGGGCCGCTCCCTCCTTCCGTGGGACACGGCGACCGGGCGATAGGCTGCGAGGATAGGAGGTTCCCGCAGGGGCTCGATCGGTTCGGCGACCTATCCGAACGCCGCCGAGAGGCTGCCGCCCGCGCTCACCTCGACCGTCGCCGTCCGGCCCGACCCCCCGGATATCGAGACTCCGCCGGACCGCTGCCATCCAAGGAACGATCCGGCGGCGCACGGGGGGACCGACGCGGTGCGTGGCTCCGGACCCGGCGCTCCGCTCCACGAACCTCCGGGGGAGACCGGGGTGTGGTCGAACGAGACCGGTCCGCACGACGTCGGGCTCACCTCGACCGAGACCGTCGCGCGCGAGGCATAGGTGGCCGAGATGGGCAGGCTGTACAGAATGGCCCCGCACGGATCGTGGATGTGGACGAGGTAGGATCCGGGGACGAGGAACCCCGACGGGGTCAGCAGGACGACCGAGCCGGTCTGGGAGGCGTTGGCCGGCGACCCGGGGGAGATCGACCCGAGATTGAGGGTCTCCCCGGTGGTCGCGTTCTCCAGCTTGAGCAGGAACGACTGAGCCGGCGGAGAGCCGGAGAGCGAGATGGTGTAGTTCTCCCCGATCGTCGCGTTCGAGGACGAATTCCTTAGCAGGGAGACGTACGGCCGTGGGAACAGGGTCCCCGGGCCCGACGGGCTGGAGGTGCTCCAGGTGCCTCCTTGCGGAGGGGAGCCGGGGACCGTGAGGGTCCACTCCCACCGGACCTCGATCCGGAGCGATCCGGGCGGTGAGGAGGCCATCACGGCCAGGAGCGCCGTGGACAGCGTGGCGTTCCCCCCCGAGGCGAATCCCACCGGCGCCGGTAGCGTGCGGCTGGTGGACGCGCTCGCGGGATCGGACCATGTCGGGGAGACGTTGACCTGGCGCGATAGGAGGACGACCACGATCGGGCCACCGGGCGAGGTCGGGAAGACGAAGTCGACCGTCGGGAACTCGACGACGCCCCCGGGGACGGACCCCGGGAACGGGTCCGAACGGACCTCGAACGCTACGCCGAGCACGGAACCCGCCGGGACCGTGCCGTTGGGACCGGCGAGAGGGATCGCGAGCGCGGCAGGAGGGACTCCTCCCGACGAGGGGCAATCCGGAAGACCGCCTCCCACCGTGCTGATGGTTCCCGGAGCCGCCGGGAGCCCCGCGAGGACCCGGAGCGGATCCCGGACGCCCATCGCCCAGATCGAGGAAGCCGCCACGAGGCCCACGAGCCCGAGGGCGAGAGGGACACCGAACGGGCGCGAAGAGGCACGCCCGAGCCGTCGGTGAGCAACGGACCGCCCGCCCGTCGATTCGGCCCGGGGGTTTCGATGGCCCCATCGGCGTTCCATCGGGAAATCCACCGCGGCGCCGTCTAAGGCCGTGGCCTACCGAATCGGAGAGGTCGTAACCGGTTCGATCGGCGTCCGGATCGACGTCGGGGCCCGGAACGATCGAGCGGCCCCACGCGGCCTCGGCGGCCACGACGTTCCTCCGCCGGCGAGGCGGGCGATGGCCCCCGGACGGGAGGTTCCCGTCAGAGTTCGAGGGGACCCGGGAACGGGTTCGGCGACCCGGCCCGCCGGGCCAACGCCGGGTCTTCGGTTCCCTCGAACAGCTCTCGGGCGGACTCCGCGCTCCGGAACGCCGGGAACGCCCGGACGGCCGCGGAGGAGCCGATCGCGAGCGCGACGACCACGGTCACGAAGATCGAGTACCATCCCGCGGGGAGGAGCCCGAGGGCGAGAACGAGGGTGAGGATGACCGTCGCGCTCGTCAGGCGGGCGTTCATCAGGACCGTCACCGGGCCGGCCCGCGCCTGGCCGAACACGGCGCGGACGACCGGGAACAGCGCGGCCATCTTGAGGGCGGACGCCGCGACCGCCAACGCGAGCAGCAGGGGCCAGTGGGCGATGACGAACGGGAGGTCGACCTTCAGGCCCACGGCGACGAAGTAGAGCGGGATGAACAGGGCGAAGGCGATCGGCCGAACGTTCGAGAGGTACTCCTTCCAGGCCGCGGGAGAAACGAGCTCGGAGAAGACGAGGCCCATGAGGAACACGAACAGGACCCCCGGCACCCCGACGAGCCCCGACAGCAGCGCGAGGACCGCGAGGGAGAGGAGGAGCGTCCGGGCGCCGATGTTCGTGAACTGCGTCCCCCCGCGGCCCTCGACCGCCTTCGAGAACCTCGGGAGGAGGACGGCGGCCAGCGCGAGGGCCCCGAGGACGCCCACCGTGAACTCGAACCCCGGGGTCGTCAGGACCGTCGCCGTGGTCACCGTGGTGTCCTCGGCGAGGTTCACGCAGAGCGCCGAGGCGAGGACCAGGCGGCCGTACGGCAGCTCGCCCAGGCCGTACTGCTCGAGGGTCGTATAGGTGATGGAGATGGAGGTGTCGGCGAGCACGGTCCCCCCGATGAGGCTGACGAGGAGGGGCGCGTGGATCACGTAGTACAGGAGGGCGAAGATCCCGAGGAACGGAGCGAGAAACCCGGCGAGCCCCACCGTCAGGGCCCTCCGGAGGTTCCGGGAGAGGAAGCCGAGCCCGGTCTCGAACCCCGCGAGGAAGACGATGAACAGGCCGCCCAGGGTGATGATCGAGTCCGTTCCCGCCGGCAGGGTGAATCCGAGGAGGGCCACCAGGAAGATCCCGGCGACGATCTCGAGGGCGGTGATCGGGAGCGCGCTCCACCGGGCGAGGAAGGCGGTAGCGACCACCGCGGCGAACAGGAGGACGAGGTCGAGGTCCAGCGAGTTCACGACCGGCATCGGCGGTGAGAACCTTCCCCTCGGGATTTGAATCCGCAGGGAGGCTCGTTGTGCGTCGGTTACCGCTCGGTCGGGCGACCCCCCCAAGGGTCGGCCTTCCCTTCCACCCCCCGATTCCCGGGGTCCAACTCGGGAGGCGCCCCGGCGGAGCTCTGTCCGCTCGCGCGCTCGGGACCCCCGGCGGCTATCGCTCCCGAGCGACGACCGCGGGAGGCTCCGTGGCCTTCGCGAGGACCTCGGCGAGCTTGGAGGCGAGGACCGGCTTCATCATCGAAAGGACCCGGCCCTTCTGGAGGAGCGGCTTCAGGACGGTGTCCTGCGGTTCGGAGGCCGAACAGATGATCACCTTGAGCCCCGGGTTCCGTTGGAGGATCTGGATCGTCAGCTCGGCGCCGGTCGTGGGCGCCCCGGGGGCGGTGGCCGCCGGGGCGGACGCCGGTGCCGACGGTCCGCGGAG
>Ga0210384_10004478_pt1 | contig 15581 bp, 11 predicted proteins | sample IncBWH2MmetaG_FD_160574 | JGI IMG/M metagenome (GOLD analysis project Ga0210384, IMG submission 160574) | Forest soil microbial communities from Barre Woods Harvard Forest LTER site, Petersham, Massachusetts, United States - Inc-BW-H-2-M | ecosystem: Environmental > Terrestrial > Soil >...
GCCTCGGCCGCGCCTTGGCGGACGCGCTGGCGTTGCCGCATCACGACGTCGACGATTATTTTTGGCTGCCGACGGTGCCGCCCTATCGAACCCAGCGCGATGTCACCGAACGCCTGCGGCTGATGCGCGAGGTCTTTCTGCCGCGTGCGGACTGGGTGTTGAGCGGCTCGCTCGGCAGTTGGGGCGATCCTCTGATTCCCCATTTCGATCTGGTGATCTTCCTGGTAACGCCGCCCGAGATACGCCTACAGCGGCTGCGGGCTCGTGAGGCGGCGCATTTCGGCGCCGACGCGGTGAGACCTGGCGGCTGGCGGTACGCGGAAACCGAAGAATTCGTCGAATGGGCGTCGCATTACGAAGCCGGCGATCGCGAGGGCCGCAGTCTCGAAAGGCATCTGGCATGGCTCGCCCGACTGCCCTGCCCGGTCCTGCGTCTCGATGGATCACAGCCTTTGGCCGAGTTGGTTGCGGAAGTCCGCCGGCGGCTCGACGGCTGAGCGCGACAACCGAATCCGGCTTGCGAACCAGTAGGGAAAAGTTCACGCTATCGGCCATCAACAGGCGCGAAAAAGCGCTGCATGGTTTCGGGAAGAGACGCGTCAGCCATTTGGCATCTACGGAACAGAGGGAGGCGACAATCCCATGTTGAGCCGACGCAGTATCCTGCTTGCCTCCATCGCCGCCGGAGTGACCATGAGCAGGAAAGATGCCTTTGCGAAAGCGGCGCAGCCAACGACGCCGGTGAACTTCGACGTTCCCACTGGGGCCTGCGACTGCCACACCCATATCCACGCGGACCCTGAAAAGTTCCCGTTCTTCGCAGGCCGCGTCTATACGCCGGAACTCGCCTCGCCCCAGGAAATGTCGGAGCTGCATAGGGCGCTGCATGTCGAGCGCGTGGTGATCGTGACGCCAAGCGTGTACGGGCCGGATAATTCGACGACGCGATTCGGCATGATGGCGCGTGGCGCGACCGCGCGCGGGGTTGCCGTGATCGACGACAAGACGCCGGAAAGCGATCTCGACGTCATGCAGAAGGCGGGCTTTCGCGGCATCCGGCTCAATCTTGCGACCGGCGGCGTCAACGATCCAAGCGTGGGCCGGTCGCGGTTTCAGGCCGCGGTCGATCGCATGAAATCGCGCGGCTGGCACGTGCAGCTGTTCACGTCGCTTGCGATGATATCGGCGATCAAGGATCTCGTTGCCGCCTCGCCCGTGCCTGCCGTGTTCGATCATTTCGGCGGCGCGCAGGCGGCAGCCGGCGTGGATCAGCCGGGGTTTGCCGACCTGCTCGAACTGGTGAAATCCGGCAAGGCCTATGTGAAGATCTCGGGCATCTATCGCGCATCCAGGCTGGCGCCCGATTATCCGGATGCAGCGCCGCTGGCCCGGGCGCTGATTGCCGCCAATGCCGACCGCATCGTTTGGGGCACCGACTGGCCGCATCCGGATTCGGTCACGCCGCCCGGGCGGCAAGTGACGGACGTGACGCCGCTCTTGCAGATCGACGACGGAGCGCTGTTCAACCAGTTGCCGGTGTGGGCGCCGGATGAGGCGACCCGCAAGAAGATTTTGGTCGACAATCCGGCGCGGCTCTACGGATTCTAGAGCCTCTTCAGTTTCTTGGTTCTAGCGTGTTTTAGTGGCCGGAACCGCCGGTTCGAGTGCGTCTTGCGGATAGCTGCGCTGGAAGCCTGCCGCCTTGCGCAATCCGCCGAACGGGAACAGGTGGAACCCCGCGATATCAGCGGTCGCAGCCTTTGGGGCCGACTGGAGGCCGCGCATGACCTCGTCGGGCCCGGCGTCGGTCAATAGCCGGCCGTAACGGCCGATCTGGCTGCGCAGGGACCGCATCGAATTGCCGATCCCGCAGCGGAGCGCAAATTTCGTCAGCGTCGCCACCGTCGCGGGCCCGGCGAGCCCCACGATCACCGGCAGACCTATGCCGCGCGCACCGAGTTCGCCGAGCCAGGTGAGGATCGGCGCGCTTTCGAAACAGAACTGCGTCAGGACATCGATCTCGATGTTGGCCAGGCGGCCCCAGTCCTGCCAGGCTTCGAGCGCCTTGAAGGCGGCATTCGCGTTCAGATAGGGATGGCCTTCGGGATGACCGGCAACGCTCAGGCGCGCGATGCCGTGCCCCTCGATCAAGCCGCTGGCCGCGACATCGTGGCTCGATTTGAACGGTCCCTTGGCGGCCACGACATCGCCCGCGATCAGGAGCAGGCGCGTGACGCCGGCCTCGCCGCGCGCCCGAGACAGAAAATCGTCGAGCGCCTCGCGCGAGGCGATCTCGCGTGCGGCGACATGCGGCACCGGATTGAAGCCGGCACGGCGCAGCGCGGCAGCGGTCTCGATATTGTGGCGATAATTGTCGCCGGGCAGGAAGGTGATGGTGACATCCGTTCCCGCTGCGAAATGATCCCGCAACTCCTGCAATTGGTGGCCGCGCGAGGAGACCTCGACGGACGCCGATGCCAAAAGCGCCGTGAGATGGCCGGACGAGGCAGGATCGGGCACTGGGCAGCTCCGCAAAAAAATCAGGCCGGCGCACGGCGGCGCGAAATCACATAGGTCTCGTCGTTGAACCAGAGGCCGCCATGCTTCTTCAGCACCCGATCGGTCGCTTCCAGATAACGGCCGTCGCGCACCACTTCCGACAGCCTGACGTCCTCGATCTGCGCCACATAGATCGCGGCGTTCCAGGCGGCGAACAGCGTCGAGGTGCCGATCGGACCGGAGACTTCGTCGGGCAGCGTGTGCATGTGGTAGCGGAAGATCGAACGGGCATCGGATGAGGCGTTGAAATTGTAGTGCCGCGCGGCCGCGCCCAGCTCGTGCTTGACCTGGCGAAGGATCGCGTAACGATCGGTCTTGAAGGGATCATCGCCCGGCCAGACCTGGTCGACGATCTCGATGCCGGGATCGTGGCCGTGCGAATGGATGCCGATCAGCCGGCCGCCGGGCCGCAGCGCCCGCACCAGCGGCGTCACCACTTTCGATGCCTTGAATTCGACGCTGGCGCGCGCCCGATAGGGTTGCGAGGCCAGCACCAGATCGTAATCGGCCATCACCCGCCCCGGCCGCGGCATGATCGGATCGAGCAGGAAGGAGTGATCCTCGCGCCGAAGCGTCAGCACGATCGGACGCGTGTAGACCGGGTTGCCGGTTTTCGGGCTGATCCCGGCCCGCCAGTTCTCGGCCAAGAATCCTTCGAGCTCGCCGATCTGTTCGGCAAAGCCGTGCGCGGTATTGCCGGAGAGCGCCACATCCTTCCAGATCAGGCCTTGGGCCGATGTCACCGAGCGCGGCGTCAGCCATGGCGCCTCGGCGTAATAGAGGTTGGTGACGACAAGCACGGTGGCCGGATGCTCGAACAGCCGGTCCGCCATCTTTTCCAGCATCATGCGGACGTCTTCGAACGAGATCTCCTTGGCGACGACATAGAGCGGCATGGTGGGGAAACGGGCGTGCAGCGCGCGCATCACCCGCGACAGCACGGTGCCGTCCCCAACGCCGGCATCGAACAGCCGCAGCGCCGGCGGCGAGGGTTGCAGATTGCCGAGCTCGAGCGAAACGCGGTTGGCGATCTCGGTCTTCTCGCTGCAGGTCGAGACGAACAGCAGATATTTTTGCCGGTTATCGAAGAACCTGAAACCGGGCGGCGCGATATCGGTGGCGACAGTCGCGCCGTTGACCGCACTCGCTGCGGCCGGCTTGCCTTGCGGCGACGGCGGAGCCGTGCGGTGCTCGGACAGATAGGCGCGGACCTTGTCGAGTGTGCCGGTCGTGATCTTGGCGCCGTCGCGCAGCCGTGAGACCAGCTTGCCGTCATTGACGACGAGGCGCCCGAAGGTGGATTCAGCGGTTTGCGTCGCGCGGCAAAACTCGCGGATTTCGCCAAGAATCTGGTCGGAGGTTCCGGCACCGCCCCCGGTTTGATGTTCCTCAACCCGCATGGTTGCTCTCCGGCGGTTTCATCCTTGTCGTTAAATCAAGGTACAACCGTTGGGAGGCGTCAACCACAAACCGAGTGGGCAGGATTTATGGGCACATGCCCACGCCGAAACCAGGCGTCGCAAGAGACCTCAATCGCGCGCCGGCCATTGCGGCGGATGGCTGCCGAGCGGCATCGCGGGCCGCGTCCAGAATGCGGGGGTTTTTGACAGTTGCGCCGAATGGCTGACCGCCCACAGCTGCCCGAATCCCGACGGCATCTCTTCGATGAAGGGCCGCACGGTTTCGCCCTTCAAATCCGCGGTCCGCAATCCGTCGGCGACGCGGCCGAGATTCCACAGCCAGCGTCCGGTCTGCGCCAGCGACGCCCGGACATGCCAGCTTCCGCCTTCGCGCGACTGGCGCGCGCGTCCCATCATCGCGCCGAACGCCATCAGGTAACCAGTGGCATGATCGAGCATTTGCGCCGGCAATTCCTTCGGTCCGTCGATGCCGGCGGCCTGCCCTTCGGCGTGATTGAAGCCGGTGGTGGTCTGCACCAGCGAGTCGAAGCCGCGCCGTTCCGCCCACGGGCCAGCGTGGCCATAGGCCGACAGCGACACGTAAACGATACCGGGGCGGATCTTCGCCGCCTCCTCGGGCGAAAAGCCGAGCGAGGCAATTGCGCGTGGCCGATAGCCTTGCGAAAAAATATCCGCCTGCGCGAGCAGATCGCGCAATTTTCCTCGCCCCTCTTCGCTCTTGAGCTCGATAAACGTCGCGAGCTTGCCGCGGCCGGTATCGATGGTGAGCCAGGGGATTGCCGGCAGATCGGGGCCCGAGATCAAGAGCACATCGGCGCCGTGGACCGCGAGCGTGCGTCCCGCGACTGGGCCTGCGATCACCCGCGACAGATCGAGCACGCGCACGCCCGCAAGCGGTCGATCGCCCGCCGGCCACGGTCTTGGCGGTGCTTCGCCGATCTTCTCGAACGTCAAGGGCGGCAGCTCCGCGAGCGCCTTGGCGTGCGGCGTCGCCGACCATTCGTCGCGCGAACGCATCAGGGCGACGACGGCGCCGCCGGCATAGGCTGCGGTCTCGAACGCCTCGCCGTCCCACTGCATCAGCGCGGCCTGGATGTTGTCAAGCTCCTGCTTGCAGCCCAAGACCTTGCAGACGGCGGCGCGATGATGGGCGAAGTTGGTGTGCAGCCGCACGAAGCGGCGATCGCGCGTGCGGTAGATTCCGGCGGTCGGATCCCAGGTCGGCGGCGGCGGTTTGTCGTCGACGCGCAAGTAACGCTCGCTGCGGCATTCGGCGACGGCGTGAACCATATCGACGGCGACACTTTGCGGTTCGCCGCTGCGCAATTTCCAGATCTCGGCGGCGGCAAGCCCGGTCGCCGCGATCGAGGCCTGGGCCGCGGCGGCGACGCGAAACGACGACGGCAGTTGCGGCTCGTCACCGGTCAAGGTGACCGTGTCGAGCGCGGACATGTCGCCGCCGGCAAGGGTCCAGAGATCGGCCAGAATTTCGCGAGGTGTTTGCATGGGGAGAGACCTAAAGAAGCCACAGCGTACTGGATACCCCGCTTTCTCGGGGCATGACAATCGCGTGTGTCACTCATCGTATCCGCGTCGCAAAGGCGCACTTGCGGACATCGGCCCACAATTCTGCTATATGAGCATTCAATCATCGCGAATAGAACAGCGCTGCAAGAAAAAAGCTGAAGGAGACGACGCATGAGCCGCCATTCCGATTTTGTGCCTCAAGGTGTGATTCCGGCGGTGCTGCTGCCGTTCCACGAGGATTTGTCGATCGACGAGCCGAGCTTCCGGGCCCATTTGCGCGACGTCGCCGCGGTGCAGGGCTTGTCGGCGATCACGATCAACGCCCACTCGACCGAGGTCGCCTCCTGCACCGCCGAAGAGCAACGTCGCGTCATGGAAATCGCCGGCGAGGAAGTCGGCGGCGCGCTGCCGATCATTCACGGGGTCTATGCCGACGGCAGCCTTGAGGCGGCGCGGATCGCCCGGCAGGCTCAGCTCGGCGGGGCTTCGGCGCTCTTGGTGTTTCCGCCGGGTCCGTTCACGCTCGGCCAGTCGGCCGAAATGGCGCTGGCCCATTTCAAGACCATCGCAGATGCGACCGATCTGCCGCTGATCGTTTTTCAGTATCCGGTCACGACCGGACAAGGCTATCCGGCAGCGACGCTGAAGCGGCTGTTCGACGAGGTGCCGACCATCCGCGCCATCAAGGACTGGACGCCACAGGTAGCCCAGCACGAGCGCCAGATTCGCGCGTTGCAGGGGCGCAAGCGTGCCATCAACGTGCTGTCCACCAACAGCGCATGGCTTTTGAGTTCGCTGGTGCTCGGTTGCAATGGCCTGCTCTCCGGCAGCGGAAGCGTCATCGCCGATCTTCAGGCCCGGCTCTATCGCGCGGTGAGGGCCAACGATCTCGCCGAAGCCCGCCGGCTGAACGACCGGATTTATCCGATGGCGCGGGTATTTTACGCCGATCCCTTCATCGACATGCACAACCGCATGAAGGAAGCGCTGGTGCTGCTCGGCAAACTGCCGCGCGCGGTGGTGCGCCCGCCACTGGTCAAGATCACGGATGCAGAAATCGCGCTGATCAAGGACGCACTGATCGAGGCGGAGCTACTTGGCACCCGAACGGCGAAAGAGCGCAACGCCGCATAGGGGCGGCTTCTAGAACGAACGTTCAACAACGTTATTGATGTGTTCAATTCACCTCATCAGAGGGAGCACCAATGAATTACGGTAGCGCCATCGGCATGTGCATCACGGCGGTGTTGGGGTTAGCCTTGTCTGCAGCGGGCGCGGTCGGCCAGCAACCATCGCTGAAGGAGCAACTCGTCGGGACGTGGACGCTTGTGTCATGGGAACAGAAGAAGAGCGACGGTACCAAGTTGCAGCGGTACGGCGCAAAGCCGGCGGGCATCGCCTTTTTTGATGCTGGTCGGCGATACATCATCACGGTCATGCAATCGGGCCGTGCCGGATACGCAAGTAACGCGCTCTGGCAGGGTACTGTGGAAGAGAACAAAGCCACGGCCGATGGGACCATCACCTATTTCGGAACATACTCGGTAGATGAAGTGGAGCGCAGCATTGTCGTTCATGTTGAAGGCAGTTCCTTTCCGAATTGGAATGGCACAGATCAGAAGCGCTTCGTGGCGATCGCGGGAGACCAACTCACGCTGACCGTTCGTCTACCGAATGGAGAGAACGTCGACGTCGTCTGGAAGCGATCGAATTGAGATCGCGGTTGTTGGTGATTAATGAAAATCACGCGACTTCGGCAGCACCCGCACATTGCGCGGATGGCGGATTTTTTGTGCCGGGTGATCTGGATGGTCGCGCCGATCGTCGTTGAGCGGCTCGATCAGCGCGGGGCCTGTCGGCACGGCATGTTTGCGTAAGCGGTCGTCGGAGAGCGCCAAGAGATCATGCGAGCGGTCGAATAGGCGCTGGGCGACCAGATGCGTCACCTCTTCGGGGCTACTCTGGATATAGCCCTCGACCAGGATGAGGCGCGCGCCCATCACTTCTTTCCGAAAGCGCTCCATCACCTTCGGCCACACCACGATATTGGCGATGCCACTCTCGTCTTCCAGCGTCATGAACACGACGCCCTTGGCGCTGCCCGGGCGCTGCCGCACCAGCACCACACCGGCGCAGCGGACGCGGCGTCTGTCATTGGCATGACAAACATCCTTGCAGGGGATGACGCGTTCTGTTGTAAACATCGGCCGCAGGAATTCCATCGGATGGCCTTTTAGCGATAGCCGAATGGTCTGGTAGTCCGCGACCACCTGCTCCGGCAGCGGCATAAAGGGCAGCGGACGCGCATGCTCGTCGGGCTGCTCGCGCGCCACCGCCGCTTCGAACAGCGGCAACGGCACGTCATCAGGCAGCCGCCGCACCGCCCATAGCGCGGCGCGGCGATCGAGCCCGATAGAGCGGAACGCATCGGCATCGGCGAGCAGGATCAGCGCGCGCTTAGGCAAGCCGGTGTCGCGGGCGAAATCCTCCAGCGAGGTGAACGGGCGCCGCGCCCGCGCCGCGACGATGCGCTCGGCCCAGTCGTTGAGTTGGAGGTCGTTGTCGTTGCGGGGAGTGGGAATTTCCTCAGTATCGTCATTCCGGGGCGCCGCGAAGCGGCGAGCCCGGAATCCATATCCACCAGCTGTGGTTATGGATTCCGGGCCTGCGCCTAGCGGCGCATCCCGGAATGACGATGTGGATGGATTATCCCGGAATAACGACTGCTGTCGCTTCAGCTCCTCCTCGTCCGGATCGGCCCAGCTAAAGCCGTCGATCTGGCGAAAGCCGAGCCGCACGGCGCAATAGTCTCCGTCGCCCTCCTCCAGCGTGTTCTGCGCAAAACTATGGGACACGTCGATCTCGCGCACCTCGACATTGTTCTTGCGGGCATCGCCGACGATCTGGGCCGGAGCATAAAAGCCCATCGGCTGCGAGTTCAATAGCCCGCAGCAGAAGGCATCGGGATGGTAATGCTTGAGCCATGACGAGACGTAGACGAGCTGCGCGAAGCTCGCGGCGTGGCTTTCCGGAAAACCGTAGGAGCCGAACCCCTTGATCTGCTCGAAACAGTTTTTGGCGAATTCGGGCGCATAGCCGCGCGCGATCATGTTGCCGATCATCTTGTCTTCGAATTTTCCGATGGTGCCGACATTGCGGAACGTCGCCATCGAGCGGCGCAGCCCATTGGCCTCTTCGGAGGTGAATTTCGCCGCCTCGATCGCGATCCGCATCGCCTGTTCCTGGAACAGCGGCACCCCTAACGTCTTGTGCAGCACCTTTCGCAGTTCGTCCGCCTCGCCATGCTCCGGCGACGGCGAGGGATAATGCACCTTGTCGATCCCGTTCCGCCGCCGCAGATAAGGATGCACCATGTCGCCCTGGATCGGGCCCGGCCGCACGATCGCCACTTCAATGACGAGATCGTAGAAGGTCCTCGGCTTCAAGCGCGGCAGCATGTTCATTTGCGCGCGGCTCTCGACCTGGAACACGCCCAGCGATTCACCGCGGCACAGCATGTCGTAGACGCCCTCGTCGTCCTGCGGGATCGTCGCCAGTTCGTATCGCCTGCCCTTGTGGTCGACGATCAAATCAAAACATTTGCGGATGCAGGTCAGCATGCCCAGCGCCAGCACGTCGACCTTCATCATGTTAAGCGCATCGACGTCGTCCTTGTCCCACTCGATGAAGGTGCGGTCGTCCATCGCGGCATTGCCGATCGGCACATAGCTGTCGAGCCGGTCCTGGGTCAGCACATAGCCGCCGACATGCTGCGATAGATGCCTGGGAAATTCGATCAGTTCGGTGGCAAGCTCGACCGCAAGTTCGATCATCGAATTTTTGGGGTCGAGCCCCGCCTGCTTGACCTGCATGTCGTTGAGGCCCTTGCCCCAGCTTCCCCACACGGTATCGGCGAGTGCTGCGGTGACATCCTCGGTCAGGCCGAGCGCCTTGCCGACGTCGCGGATCGCGCTGCGCGGACGATAGTGAATGACGGTTGCAATAATCGCGGCGCGGTGGCGGCCATATCGCCGGTAGACATATTGCATCACCTCCTCGCGGCGCGAATGCTCGAAATCGACGTCGATGTCGGGCGGCTCCAGCCGTTCCTTGGAAATGAAGCGTTCGAACAAAAGATCGACCTTGGTCGGATCGACCGAGGTGACGCCGAGCACGTAGCAGACGGCCGAGTTCGCCGCCGATCCCCTGCCCTGGCATAAAATGCCCTGGCTGCGCGCGAAACGTACGATGTCGTGCACGGTCAAGAAGTAATGCGCGTATTTGAGCTCGGCGATGAGGTCGAGCTCCTTGCGCAAGGTGGCGCGAAGCGTGTCGTCGATCTTGCCGCCAAAATATTTTTCGACGCCTTCCCGGGTCAGGTCTTCCAGATGCTGCTGCGCGGTCTTGCCCGGCGGCACCGGCTCGTCCGGATATTGGTATTTGAGCTGATCGAGCGAAAAATGGATGCGTCCGGCAAAGCGCATGGTCTCGCTGATGGCTTGCGGAAAATCGCGAAACAGCCGCGCCATTTCACCCGCTGGCTTGAGATAGCGTTCGGCGTTGGCCTCAAGGCGCTTGCCGATCACGTCGATGGTCGTCTTTTCCCGGATGCAGGTGAGCACATCCTGCAACGGGCGGCGCGCGGGGTGGTGGTACAGCACCTCGTTGGTGGCGAGCAGCGGCACTTTGGCTTTTGCGGCGAGGTGATGCAGCCGCGCCAGGCGGCGCCGGTCATCGCCGCGATAAAGCAGGCTTGCCGCGAGCCACACGCCATCGGCGCGGCTTTCCTTTAGTCGCGCCAGAACTTTCAAGGCACCGGCCGCCTCGAAGCGATGCGGCAGCGTCATCACCAGAAGCTGGCCTTGCGAAAATTCCAGGAGGTCGTCGAGCTTGAGATGGCATTCGCCTTTCTCGATCCTTTCGAGATCGTCGCCCCGCTTGCCGCGGGTGAGCAACTGGCACAGCCGGCCATAAGCCGCGCGATCGCGCGGGTAGACCAGGACATCCGGCGTGCCGTCGATGAAGACGAGGCGCGCGCCGATCAGGAGCTTCGGCTTATATTGAACTTCCGGGTTTTCGAGCTCCTTGTAGGCCCGCACCACGCCTGCGAGCGTGTTATGGTCGGCGATGCCGATTGCGGGAATCCGCAAGGCGCTCGCCTGATGCACATAGGCGCGCGGATCGGAGCCGCCGCGCAGGAACGAGAAATTCGTGATGATGCCGATCTCGGCATAGTCAGGGGCTAACTCAATGCCGGAAATGCTCATGCGAACAGTCCATGTACGAACCAGTTGGCGGGCGCGGGCTTGCCTTCTTCGTTGGCAAGCTCGCTGCCGTAAAGGCCATCGCGAAAGATCCAGAAGCGCAGGCCCGCTTCATCCTCGACGCGGAAATAATCGCGCGTCAGCACCTCGCCATCCTGCTTCCACCATTCCATGGCGATGCGTTCGGGCCCCTCCACCCGCACCACCGCATGAACCGCGCGCCGCCAGGTGAAGTGATGCGGCGGGCCGTCCGGAACCGTCGCAAACGGCACTTTGATCGGCTCAGGCTTTTCAAACAGCCGCAACGGGCGGAGCGGCGGTTCGCCCTCGGCCCGCGCCGGCCACGCCGCCTGCACTGAAGCAGCAAGATGATGCTGCGCGGGGGCAGCTAATACGGCGCGCTCCGGAATATGGGTGTCCTGCGGCAGGTGCACGATCACGCGGCGTCCGCCGATCCGCGCGGCGATGCGGTCGATCAGCGCCGCCAACGCGTCATTGTCATGGACATTGGCATCGAGATCGTGCTGCTGCTGCACGACGATTTCGGTGCGGCTGGCCGAAAGGCGGATCAGATCGAAGCCGAAACCGGGATCAAGCGGATCATTGAGCGCATCGAGCCGTTCGCGAAACAGCCGGTCGATCACTTGAGGCGTGGTCACGGGCCGTCCGGTGTCGACCACGAGCGTGCGCACCGCGCCGTCGGTGCGGAAGAAGCTTGCTTCCAGCCGCCGCGCGCCCTTGCCCTGCTTGCCCATCGCCGCGACCAGCATCTGCGCCAATTTCGACAGCGTCATCGAGATCACGCCATCGGTCATGACCGGTTCGGCAAAGCGTTTCTCCACGATGTAATCAGGCAGCGGTTTTCGCGGGCTGATCGGTGCATCGCCCTGCCCCAAGGCATGCGCCAGCAGGGTCGTGAAGCGGCCGCCGAAGCGCGCGGTGATTTCGTACGGCGCGCGGGCGGCGACATCGCCGATGGTTTTCAACCCGGCGCGGCGCAGGCCGCGGGTGATCGTCTCATCGGCGCCGAGCGCGGATACCGGCAACGGCTTGACCGCCTCGGCTTCCTCGCCGTCACTGACGATCCGGCCTGAGCTTGCGCGCGTCATCGTGCGCGCGCAGATCGAGGTGCCCGCAATCGCCGCGCTGACCACAAAGCCCTGCCGGGTCAGCGCGCCGCATACCATTTTCATCAGCGCGGCCTCGCCGCCGAACAGATGGGCGCAGCCGGTAATGTCCAGGAACAGGCCATGCGGCGGATCGAGCGCCACCAGCGGGGTGAACCGGTCGCACCAGTCGGCGATATCGTCCAGGATTTTGGCATCCGCCACCTCATCGGCATCGAACACCATCAATTCCGGGCAGATGGCACGGGCATTGGCGAGCGGCAGCCCGATCTCAAGACCGTGGCGCGCCGCGATGTCGTCGAGAGCATAGATCTGTAGCGCGTTGTTTTGCTTGGCGACGACGACGCTGGGAGCGTTATCCGGTACGCTTGAAAACGCGTTGCGCTTGATGCGATCGATGGGCAGGCGCGGCAGCCACAGGCTGAGGATACGCCGCTGTATCCGCGAAAAGGCACTCATCACATTTCCATTCCATGATCCACCGCCCGACCGGGCCATGACGATTGCGAACGAGCTCGGCGTCGAACACCGGCGCGCCCCACGCGCTCCAGTTTGCAGAAGGCGGCGAATGCGCCGCGCGCACGATCCATCTGGTCTCCGCCGTCGAGGGCTGTGGCTGCGCCGCCACCCGCAGCAACAGGCCGGTGACGCCGGAGGCTTGCGAGGCCAAAGTCAATTTGCGGCTGGCGACAAGATCGAGCTGACGCACCTCGCCCCAGACTTCCAGCACGACAACGCCGACCGCATCGCAGGCCAGCGCGTCGGCGGCAGTCCGGAGCGCAGTGTCGACATCGGCCGCGCGCACGCTCACCACGCAGCGCGGATCAAGCCCAAGTTCGGCCCATCCGCTCATCGACAGCGCGCCCAATTCGATTTCGGAAAAATCCTGCCGCACCCAGACCAGCGGCCGGCGCGGCGCCACGCGTCCCGCGAGCCCCGCAATGAATCCGGTCGCCGCAGCGCTCTGATGTCCCTCGGTAAACACCTCGTGCACCGCGGCGAGCGCAAGCCCACCCCGCAGCGCCGCATCCGCACCGGCATGGCCGAGCGCGGCCTTGCGAAGGGCATAGCCATCGCCATGCGCTTCGAGGCGCTCGATGTCGCCGCGCAAAGACGCAAGCGTGCTCATGCGTGCGCTCATCATGCGCCGCTTCCTCGAATGGTGGTGGCCATCACTGGTCTTTGAGAACCAGAGGCTGGCTCATTTGTTCATGATATGTTCTAATATAAAGCTAACAGGCCCGGAAGAGTCAATGGGAATTGGCATTCGGGAGATTCACTAGTGGAATCAAGGGGATTCAATGTACCTCATCACCCTCGATAGCAAGACCGATTTCGATGGCTGGCGAAAGGCCGCGCGGACGCTGGTGCTGAACGATGTGAGGCCGTCCGATGTGACATGGACGTTGCGAGGCAACGAGCCTGAACGGCTCGAACCACCGGCAGATCAAGCGCTGCAAACACCGCAAGGCAGCTTCCAAAGCAGCTTTCAAGGCAGCTTCCAAAGCAGCTTCAATGTATCAGCCAAATTCGTCGGGCTGGCGCAGTCCGCGATCCTGCACCGTGATCCCCTGCGCTTTGCCATTCTGTATCGCCTGGTGTGGCGGCTGCGCAGCCATCATGACCTCTTGAACGCCGCGACCGATCCGGACGTTGCGCAGATCACCGCCATGGCCGAGGCCGTGCATCGCGATCAGCACCGGATGCAAGCTCTGGTCCGCTTCCGCGAAATCGGCCGCGAGCAGAACTCGCATTACGTCGCCTGGTTCGAGCCGGAGCACCACATCGTGGAAGCGACCGCGCCATTCTTTGCCAGCCGTTTTGCCGACATGCCCTGGTCGATCCTCACGTCAGATGTCTGCGCGCATTGGGACGGCCATGCCATCTCGATCACATCAGGCATCGGCAAGGCCGAGGCGCCGGCCGAAGACCGGCTCGAGGAATTTTGGCGGCGCACTTACGCGAGCATCTTCAATCCGGCCCGGCTGAAGGTGAAGGCGATCCAGTTTGAAAAACCGAAGGAATATTGGAGGAACCTGCCGGAAGCCTCGATCATTAAACAGTTGATCGCCGATACTGAATGCTGGATTGGCGCCGGGACCCCCAACGCCGGAACCGAACCACGGCAACCGCCCGCGCCTTCGATGAAACGAAAATCCGTGAGCTTAACTGAAAATATCGAAACGCTGCGCGAGGAAGCCGCCTCCTGCCGCGCCTGTCACCTCTGGAAGGAGGCGACGCAGACCGTGTTCGGCGAAGGCCCGCAGGATGCGCAAATCATGCTGGTCGGCGAGCAGCCCGGCGACAAGGAAGACCTTGCCGGCAAACCGTTCGTCGGGCCGGCCGGCCAAATGCTCGACCGCGCGCTGCAACAAGCCGGCATCGATCGCGGCAAGGTCTATGTCACCAACGCGGTCAAGCATTTCAAATTCGTCCCGCGCGGAAAGATCCGCCTGCACCAGAAGCCGAATACGCCTGAGATCAAGGCGTGCCGCCAATGGTACGAGCGCGAACTTGCCGCGATCAAACCCGATCTGGTGGTGGCGATGGGCGCAACCGCCGCCCAATGCGTGTTCGGAAAGATCACGCCGGTCAACAAGAATCGCGGACGCCTGATCGATCTTGCCGATGGGATCAAGGCGCTGGTGACGGTACATCCGTCCTATCTGCTGCGGCTGCCCGACGAAGACGCGAAAGTGCGGGAGTATGAGCGGTTCGTCGAGGATCTCAGGATCGCCGCCGATCTCTTGAGGAAATCGGCGCGGGCGGCGTGAACTCCCTTCCCTTCTCCCCTTGTGGGAGAAGGACGAGAGTAATGCTCTCCCGTCGGGACACGGCGACGATAACGCTTGCTGCTTCCTCACGCCGCCGCGGCGAGGTTGACGGCGGCTTCCGCCAGCGAGATCAGGGCCTCGTCGGTCTTCTCCTCCTCCTGCGGGGTCTCCAATCGCCGAACCGCGTCCAACGTCATCCGACGGGAAAATGTTCCAGCAATTTCAAAAACAAACTGGCTTGATGCCGCACGCATACGGCCTCGCTGTCACCGCGTGTTTCACGCTCCTGTCACAAGCACCAAGCTAAAATCCGCCCATTGGGAAACGGGGAGTTTGACATGAGCGATATGGCGTTACCCGGATCGATCGAGCCTGCCCTGCGCAAGGGTCCGGATCTCGACAAGGGCTTTCATCCTTTAACCGGCGTTATCTACATGGGGGTAGTCGCCGCCGCTCTGCTGTTCGTCGCCTATAGCATCTATGCCGACATCGACGCGACCGGTACCAAGGTAACGACCTATCTGCCGTACCTGCTGCTGTTTGTCGCTCTTCTGATCGCGCTCGGCTTCGAATTCGTCAACGGCTTCCACGACACCGCCAACGCCGTCGCCACCGTAATCTATACCCGCGCGATGCCCGCTCACATCGCCGTCGTCTGGTCGGGCATGTTCAACCTGATAGGGGTGCTGCTTTCCAGCGGCGCGGTGGCGTTCGGCATCGTGTCGCTGCTGCCGGTCGAGCTGATCTTGCAGGTCGGCAGCAGCGCGGGCTTCGCCATGGTGTTTGCGCTTCTGATCGCCGCCATCATCTGGAACATCGGCACCTGGTATCTCGGGCTGCCGGCCTCGAGCTCGCACACCCTGATCGGATCGATCATGGGCGTCGGTATCACCAACGCGCTGTTGCGCG
>Ga0210384_10004479_pt1 | contig 15579 bp, 13 predicted proteins | sample IncBWH2MmetaG_FD_160574 | JGI IMG/M metagenome (GOLD analysis project Ga0210384, IMG submission 160574) | Forest soil microbial communities from Barre Woods Harvard Forest LTER site, Petersham, Massachusetts, United States - Inc-BW-H-2-M | ecosystem: Environmental > Terrestrial > Soil >...
ATCAGATCCCTGCTATGCATCAGGGCCCCGTAGTCGCCGACTCCATCAAGGGCCCAATACATTCGAGCAGACCAACCACGATTCTCCGTCTTCGTTTGCAACTATGCGGCAGACCATACATACCGAGAGTCTAAAATAAGAGTCAATTTTGGCAGCTGTCACTAACCATCTTTGCGTTCGTCACAGTCATGTGACCGTGCTCGGTGGAGTCCTTATCCACGCCGTGCTCTTTTGCCTCGGCCTTCACATCTTCCTTCACACCGTGCAGGGTCGCATTGGAAACCACGCCGGTAATCGTCATCGTGTGCCCAACATGCGGCGCAAGTTTGACACTGTCGCTCTTGATCTCCCAAGTGCCGCCGGTCTTAGTTGTGAAGTTGTACTCATTGGCATCCCCTGCTTTCTGAAGGCAACCGGTGAGGGTCCTCGTTTTCTTGTGGGTTGCTTTTTTGGCGTCCTGAGCCGTAACCAGTCCTGCAACGCCCACAAACATGAAGAATGCAAACACTCCCATCACAATCTTGACTCTCATCCTTAACCTCCAAGTGGTTGGCCTGAGCAGCGGGGCAGCAGCCCAGAGACTCAGCCAAGAGACCACACCGCAGCATGTTAGACACGAAGTTGACAGGCGTCTGTTCAAACTTGGACACTTTATGGACTGCGTTTTCATTGGCGTCTAGTGTGCAACGACGACCTGGACTACCTTGATACCAATGGCGTGATCGAGAACCGCAGCAGTTCGGGATGGCAATTTGCAATAATTGTGCTGACGATCGAAGCCAAGTCTCGCGAAGTCCCCGTTATTGATTTCATAACGACGTCGGCTTCTTGGACCCGGGTAGACTTGGCGTGATCAACGACCAAGGCTCGGGAGAGTCGGAGTAGGGATCAGGATTGCTACTGACCCCCTCCACAGATCCGGACAGGCGGCTTTCCCGCATCCGGCTCTTACCTTACGTGACAACGCCCATGCGGCGCAGGGGATAAGAATGATAGATGCGAACTGGGGGCAGCCAGCGGGCGATAATGCGGTGCATTCGATCCCAGGGGGATACGGCCATTCTGGCTACGGCGTGACAAAGTGCGATGCCAGAGCCGGCCCACTTGGATTCGAAAGAGGTGCAGCGCAGGTTCGTTCATGGGCACGCCGTAATAGCGGTTGTGCCCATCAACCACTGATCGCAACCACTGGCCTACTTCCGGGATGGGCTGGTGCATGCGTCGCCTGAGTTCGGCTTTCACCTCATTCAGCTTCGCTTGCAACCGTTTGCGAATCGTCTGCCGCAAGACCGTGAACCGTCCATTACTCCTTTTCTTTCCGCAAATGTGCGTAAAGCCGAGGAAGTTGAACGTTTCCGGTTTCCCCTCTCCCCACTGTTTTCGGGTCTCGACTGCAAATGGTCCGAACGCCAGCAGGCGCGTTTTCTCAGGGTGCAGCTCGAGGCCGAACTTCCGCATTCGTTCCGTTAGTTCTGCCCAGAACTGCTTGGTATCCGACCACGATGTCGTCAGCAAACCTCACCACGATTACATCGCCGTGGGCTTGTTTTCGACGCCATGCTTGGACCCACAGGTCGAATACATAATGAAGATAGACGTTGGCCAGGAGCGGCGAGGCGCTTCCGCCCTGGGGAGTCCCTTCTTCCACTTGCATTCGTTTCCCGTCCTCCAGCACGCCGGCGTTGAGCCATTTCTGGCGGGAGTGCATTCGGCAGCGTTCCACTATCACATTTTGCTCGTAGAGTCCTGACATCTCGCGTTAATCGCACTGTTGGCAGAGGTCGGCGCTAGATGCAAGGTGGAAATGGGCAACATTCTCCAGAGTCCTGAAGCCTATTCATCTGCGAGAACCTACGCGAGAGAATTCCTCCAAGAGTTGGAAGTCTTCCTAAACCAAAATATCTCGACATGGCGAAGAGATCTGCCGACAAGCGCCAACGACACTTGAAGACTTATGTTTGTGACGAACCGATTGATTAGCGCGCTCTACGTCCCGACCATCCGCCCGCCCATAACCGGTTTCCGGCGTAAAGTCATACCGGCCTCGATGTATTTGTCAATTAGTTGACTGAGACCTAGCTTTGTAAGTCTTGCTGAAGCCGTTTCGGGTGTTCGTGACGGCGAAGGAGCCATCCGTCTGCGCCGACACCTTGACCCAATATGCCGCTCCATTGTGTGCCGGAGGTGGCGGCACACCCGGTCCGGGGTCTGGGGCGGGCATAGGAGCCACAGGCATGGTTTCCTGGGGGTCGTCGACGGCGTTGGCGATGAACATTCCTGGCACGGTGTACTCCTGCCCACTGAGGAGCGAAAAGTGAAGTTGCCACAGGTCTTCGAGACCCGGAGCGGAATAAATAATTTTCATCACGCTGGGTTGCCCACCTTTACGGGTGCCATTGTTCAGGATGGCCACCCGCGGATGAATCGCATGCACTAGCACTTCCGAATTCGACATTGGCTGCCCATGATGTGAAACCACCCACAGATCAACGGTGCCGATACGGTTGTTCGGGCACATCAGATTGAACTCCTTGTTCCAGGTGAGGTCGCCCAAATGTGCCACGCGAAACTTCCCGAACGTGATGACGCTCCCGACAGACATGGTGTTCTCGACCCCGCCGTCGTCGTTCTGATCCTTGGGCTTGAAGTCCGCACAATACGGGTTCGGGCTACCGGCACCGGGGAGCGATGTCTTGATCACCTCTCCCGCCGAGCTGACGAGGCGCCAATCCAGACCCGTAACAGACAACTTGTCGCCAGGCTTAGCGACCATGTGCTTGGCCTTGCTGTAAAGCTCAGGATATGTCGTCTGCAGAAAAGCATCGGCAGTTGGGTTGGGCTGCTGAACGTTCGGGCCATGGTCGATGAAGTTCCGAATTGGGATACGCCCGGCGAATTCGGCCATGCCACCAAAATGGTCGCCGTGCCAGTGCGTGGTGATCAAGTTGTCGATCTGCTTGAGGCCAGCCTCTTTAACGGCGGCCATAATACGACTCGCATCCCTCGTCGCGGCCAAGCCGCCGTTTCCCGTATCGATAAGAACGGATTCGCCCGACGGTGCGACGAAAAGCGTGGCGTTACCGCCCTCGACGTCTATCACGTAAATGTCTAACGTCTTGGCCGTTTGCGCCTGTACAATCGGACATGCCACGACAAGACAGAGACTCAATAGAAACACGATTGAACCACGCACCGGGACCTCCTTTGGAGTTGGTCACGGCTCTCGGCAAACAATCAGTGGCGGGAGCCTATCACATTCCCTAATAAGTTATAGCAAATTTCGATGTAGGGCCTACGGGCTAAACCAGGCCCGAGCGGCCCGGGTGCTTAGCACGGAGGACTCTACTCTGTTGAAGTTTCCCGATAGCCGCCCGTGCGCCTCACATACCATTAGCCATCTGTGATTGTGTAGTGAGGAACAATCTGCCTCAACTCCTTGTCGCCAATCCGGAAGTTACTTTCCGTCGGATGGTCAACCATGTTAACTTCCAGGCACGCCGTTATCCAACAGATTGCTGATCGAAGATGAAGCGACAAAGAACTGCTTCGTTCACTCAGTAGGCCCTCAAGCATATAAGGGTGCCCAGCCGGGAGGTAAGAATGGAAATCCCGCTCAAAAAAGAAATCCGGGATCAGCGGGCGAAGAGCCGGACAATTCAGAATATTTCCAGCGAAGAGTCTATGCATCGCGAATCGGATCTGCGCACACTGCTGGCAGTTGCGGCAGTTTGTGTTCTTACCATTACCGGTTGCGCTCGGCATGTTGAGGTGGACGACGCTTCGCTTCGAGCCGCGGATTCTGATGCCGCGAACTGGATCACATATGGCCGTACTTACTCCGAGCAGCGTTTCAGCCCACTAAAGCAGATTGATGAGCAAACTGTCAGCAGGTTGGGCTTGGCGTGGTCAATGGATTTTCCAACCCTACGGGCGTATGAAGCGACCCCGCTGGTAAAAGACGGAGTGATGTATACGACCGGCGCGTGGAGTGTAGCGTATGCGCTGGACGCGCGAACAGGCGCGCCGCTCTGGACTTACGATCCGAAGGTTGCAAAGGACCATGCGAAATTTGTGTGCTGCGATGTAGTGAACCGGGGAGTTGCCCTCTACAAGGGACACGTCTATATAGGAGCGATGGATGGGCGACTGATTGCACTAGACGCCAAGACAGGCAACGTCGCGTGGGAGGAGCAAACCACGCCCAAGGATGGGCCGTATGCCATAACAGGCGCGCCACGCATCGTAAAGGGCCGAGTTGTGATTGGCAATGCGGGGTCGGAATACGCCGTCCGCGGCTACGTATCCGCGTATGACGCGGATACCGGAAAACTCGCGTGGAGAACCTACACCGTGCCAGGCGATCCCTCGCAGCCAGGCGAATCAGAAGCATTGCGCCGGGCGGCGAAGACATGGGAGGGCGAATGGTGGAAAGCAGGCGGCGGAGGGAGCCCGTGGGATTGCATCGTGTACGATCCCGATCTTGATCTGGTCTATGTAGGCACGGGGAACGGATCTCCCTGGTACGACAAGGTTCGCAGCAGAGGAGATAATCTTTACATCGCATCGATTATTGCTTTGCGCGCCGACACCGGTGAACAGGTGTGGCACTATCAGACGACGCCGGGAGACAACTGGGATTACGACGCTACTCAGCCTCTCCTGCTTGCTACACTCACCATCAACGGTCAGCAGCGCCGTGTTCTGATGCAAGCGAACAAGAATGGATTTTTTTACGTCCTGGATCGGGAGAAGGGCACGCTTATTTCTGCGACTCCCTTCACTGAGATTAATTGGGCCACCGGTGTTGACTCGAACGGGCGTCCCATTGAAAACGCAAAGATCCGGGCGATGAAAGATGCCACGATCGTGAGGCCCTCGACCGAAGGCGCGCATAATTGGCATCCCATTTCGTTCAATCCATTGACGGGGCTTGTATACTTCGACGTGCTCGATAGCACCTCGGTGCACGCGACGCCACGCAACTGGAAAATTGATTTGCACGACCAAACAACCGGATTGGATCGGGCTTACCACGGGCCGGTGCGGGATCAGTGGCTCAAGATCGAATCCAAGGGGCGCCTAGTAGCGTGGGATCCGGTGGCCCGCCGCGAAGTGTGGCACGCCGAGCAACCATTTCCAAGAAGTGGTGGGACGCTGAGTACAGAGGGGAATCTGGTGTTTCAGGGCAGGGGAGACGGAAAACTCGTCGCCTATCGCGCTACCGACGGCAAACCTCTGTGGGAGTTTGACACTGGCGTCGGGATTTCTGCGGGGCCTATGACTTATATGGTAAACGGAACTCAATTCGTGGCAGTGATGTCCGGATGGGGTGGACCCACAGCGCTTTCCAACCGGCCGATTGGCAAAGGAAAGATCGGGCGCGGGAGACTGACAGCTTTTTCGATCGGAGGAACCGCGACGCTTCAACGAGTCGAGCAAACCGTTCTGCCGGTTCCCATGCCGACCTTCAGGCTTAATGTATCTCGGCGTGAGATCGATCAAGGATCTAATCTGTATGCCACATTCTGTGCGCGCTGCCACGGGGGCGACGTAGTGAGCAGCGGGTTGGTGCCTGACCTGCGTTACGCCAGTGAGTCCACGCACCAAATGTTTCCACAGATTGTTCAAGGCGGGGCTTTGCGGGAGTTTGGAATGCCGTCGTTTTCCGAAGACCTCACCTCTGGACAGGTTCGCTCCATTGAGGGCTATGTTCTGAACCGAGCGCTTGAATCGGCGCAGGCAGACGCCGTCGCAAACCATTGAGGGCCATCGCCCCAAAAGTTTACTGGGGCATTACCGGCGGCGGCACATTCGAAAGCGCAATGAAGTCGGAGACCAAGCTGGAGTACACTCGGGACGGCGACTACGAGCTAGCCAAGGCGCAAGCGGGCTAACAACGCGGCAGCCCTTGCGAAACAAGGGCTGCCTCTTTTTTTGCCTTCATTCCTAAACAGTCCGTTTCTAACCGAGCGTTCCATGACATCGCAACCTTATGACTCCCGGATGGTCGGCAAACCGCAAGTAATGTAGATAACCAGTGATCGCCGAACCAAACTTCCGATTGGGCCGTCATCTGGGCCAATTCCCGGTCTACGGGATTGTCACCAGCGTGGCGAACGGAACGTAGCGCTAGTCAATACCGAGAGAATTGCCAGGGCGCTGAAGGTTTCCCTTCCTGAGCTGTTTCGTGGAGTTTGACACTAGCCTGTTGCCAGAAATCCAGCACGAGTGCGCCTATGGAATAGCCTAATTACTTCCCGTGCAACAACGCGGCGAACTTGGTGAACATTCCTTCGGAAGTTTCATCCTTAGCCATCCTTCCTACTTCCGCCGTATCAACTGCTTTTGTCAACGCGTGGGGTCGCAACGGGAGTTGAATCAACTGTCCGCCCTGAATATGGTCCGGATCGGTCAGCCCCGGATTGAGTGAACGGATTTCGTCCAACAACTGTTGATCGAAATGTCCCAAATATATGAGGCTGATCTCTTTCAATGTTTGCTGCGGTTTAGCGATAACAGTCAAGACCTGGCCCGAATCTGTATCCTGAGGGTCGGCGGTATAGGTTGTTGGCGCGGGTCCGGACGCATTCAGGGCGGCCACTGGTTCATCAGATTTGGAGCCATTCGAAGAAGTTGCGCTCTCTGCAACTTGCACTGGCTCGGTGATTCCTGAGCGGGAGTAGCGCCACGTCAAAACCGCAATCGACAGAACACTGGCCACCGCCGTTGCACAGAAGATCCAACGGGCGCGATTGAATTTCTTGAGCGGATCGTAGGCAAGATACATCGGCTGTCGGTGGCTTCCTCCGACCAGATCATCTGCGACTGCAATGAGATCATGTCCCACCAGCTTTTGGGAAACGGCAACCGTAGCCGGGGCAGGCTCAGGATCAGCAATGGAGTCAGATTGCTGGCCAACGAACGTAATTTCTGAATGAGACAAAGCTTCTTCCACAATTTCGACAGTAACCATCTTGTGTCCACGAGCATGAGCTACTGATAAAGAGTTGTAACAAATATTGTTAATGGTTCTCGGGACGCCCTTGCTATGCTTCGCAATCAGCTCCAACGCTTTCGGCGCAAAGAGCGGTTCGCCCCAATACCCTGCCACCTTAAGTCGGTGTTCGACGTAACATGCCGTTTCCGCGGCAGTAAGCGGCTCCAAGTGGCTGATGACGGCGATGCGCTGACGTAGTTGCGACAGTTCGGGTTTTTGCAGTTTCGTAGCCAGGCCGGGCTGTCCAGCTAGCACAATTTGCAACAATTTTGCGTGGGTTGTCTCAAAGTTGGAAAGCAGCCGTATGGTCTCAAGCACAGACTCGCCGAGGTTCTGTGCTTCGTCCACAACCAAAACAAAGCGCCTTCCCGCAAGCATTTCATCAAACAACATCGCGTTTAACTTCGTGTGCATCGCGACGAGGCCCATTCCCTGTGTGTCGATACCTAATTCATCGAGAACGTAACGGAAGAACTCCCGGGAGTCACACTGGGTCTGAAATAAGAATACAGTGCGCGCAGAGTCGCGTAATTCATGTAGCAACTGATACAACAGTGTGGTCTTGCCCATTCCAGGTTCAGCGACTAACACCATGAAGCCCCTGTCGGCTTTTATTCCAGAAGAAAGCGACGTGAGAGCCTCACGGTGGCTCGGCGTGGGATAGAGGTAAGTCGGATCCGGAGTGACACCGAAAGGCTGTTCGAGCAGACCGTAGAAATCAAGGAACATTTACATATCCTCTCTCACAGGGCTGTAGTACCGTGCTTCATGCCTGCCAGTACCCATTGCCCTGAAGTTGCGATCACTGAGGCCTAATAAAGACCTGGAGCCCCTGACGCTTCAGCGCCAAGACTGTCGGTTGCGCCGCTTGGCGGTCGGTATATGGGCCTACTTGGACGCGATAGAGGTTGTCGGCATTCGCTACCTTGACAAAAGCAGGAAATCCTTTCTGCTTGAGAGCATTAACCAAACCGCGAGCGTGGTCTTCACGCGCCACTGCTGCCACTTGCAGCACAACGTTGCCAGGAGGAGTCGAGGCTGGTTTAGCGCCTGTGGGCGTCTGCACAGATGGTCCCAGCGGAGTGGCGCGCACTGGCCCACCATTGTTTGTCGTGATGTTCACGGGAACCGTCACATGAGGAAGTACGAAATCCAAAACAGTAGTTGTGGTTAGAACGCCACCGAGCGTGTAGCCTACCATCAAGGCAGATAACCCGCCAACTAACATCCATACGCCCGGCGGCAAGGCAAACTCTTGTTTCGAATCTGACACGACTCGCCCTTTTTGAATTCAGCCTCTGCATTTTGCAACAACATCCTACATCTAACTGTGAGGGCCTATTTTGACCTTGCGATACTCTTTTCGTCTGTCTGGTCGCATGATTTGTCCTGGATTCAGCGTGGTCGGACGCGAACGTCGGTTCTTCCAGATAGGCTCAGTGGCCAGAGCGGAATTCGGGCCTGATGGCTTCATCGATAAGATCCTTGAGAGAATTTCCCTGCGGCTTGAGACCCCCATTTTGGCCATAACCATCCGGATATAAACCTTCGCAGTGTTAACACTGATCCCTAAGGAATTCGCGATGTCTTTGGTGTCAAACTCGTCTGAAAGGAGCTCCAAGGTTTCCTGTTCTCGTCGTGTGAACTGGTATTGTGCGCACATGGCCGGGAGCGTGACCAGCGCACGGGGGCTTCGTTCCAGCAAGACGGCGACCCTTGGACCACGATTCGCCTTTCCTTGGGGTTCCATACGGAACGCACGGCAAAGATAGCGTCGCCTGCTGGAATTCAGTTCTGTCAAGGAAGGAGACCGAAGAGATTGCTTACTCAGGCTTGCTCGAATCTTTTCGCCCAGAGCATCCGCACTCAAAGGTCTCGGACTGTCGGGCTTTTGAGGATAGCCAAGAATTCGCACTGCCTCCATATTGAACCAGACAGGGTGCAGGGACTCGTCCATCAGAAGGACGCCCACTGCCGAGTTGGACGCGGGGGCGTTCGTGCTCGTCATCTTGTCTTTCCCCATACGTACTGTGACTACTAGTATTACTTTACTGGCATTTTGACCTCCAAAGTTTCTATTCGGTAGTCATGTCCCGCGAGTTATAAGTAACAGTGTTTCAGTGGCTTGCAATAAGGGCGAGCCTCCAGTCCGTTCGTTTTCTCGTAGCATGCGCAAGTATATGCACAAAATGAGCTTGGACGGGTGCAAGGGCAACCGCCCGCTAGGAGCAAGACGTCGGCGTTGATTGATGCTGCGGAAAAGAACGGGACTCGTGTAAAGCCCGAGTACGGATCGGTCTGGTACCACTTGGCGGGTCCTGATCGCGAGCACGCTCAATCTCTCGTGACCATCGCAATGCCGGGCGCGACAACGCAATCGATCGGCCTACCCGAGAACACCCGCACGAGGTCGCGTGTGGATTATGGATGCAGATACGACGACCGCCCACATAATGATTCCGGGCGAATAAAAGGTCCATCAGAAGAAATAGCCGGGATCGATCGACTTTGACCTCAACTTAACTTTCTGATCGCAGGGACTTCTCCCTTTTCGCTGTTCATTGATCGGCGTATATATCAATTATTCTACTTACAGTTGAATCGGCAGCTCTCTGTGTAAGATCTTGGCGGAGACATTTGTTCAGAATCCAAGATCGAACTATTTCGGCGTGAGGTGGAACAGTCCGCCAGTCTGGGTGTCTTCCAGCATCCAAAGCGAGCCGTCCGGCGCCTCTTCGATATCGCGGATGCGTTTGCCGATGCTCCAGCGCTGGGCCGCGGTGGCGCCGCCTTTGCCGTCAAACGTGACGCGGACGAGCGACATGGTGACCAGGCCGCTGATCAAGGCGTTGCCATTCCATTGCGGGAAGACGCTGCCCTTGTAGAACATGATGTTGCCCGGCGCGATCACCGGCACCCAATAGATCACTGGCTTGGCGAGATCGGGCTGCGTATCAGGACTGGCGATTGGCACGCCGTTATAATTCTGACCATAGGAGACCAGCGGCCATCCGTAATTCTTGCCGCGCTCGATCAAGTTCAGTTCGTCGCCGCCACGTGGGCCATGCTCGACCTCCCAGAGCCGGCCATCGGCACCGAAGGCGAGGCCGTAAGGCGTCCTGTGGCCGGTGGTCCAGGTTTCGGCAGGCGTCAGGTTGGGTCCGGGGAACGTATAGGTGCTGACCACCGGCGCGGTCTTGGCCGTCTCGGTATCGGTCGGCGGATCGATCAAGGGAATGGTAGAGGCGCCGGTTTTGCCTTCCATCGGATTGCCGGGCGCGGGTTTGCCGTCCAGCGTCAGCCGCAAGATCTTGCCTTCCGGCTGGTTGGGATCCTGAGCGGGAGTGAAGCGCTGGCGGTCGCCCACCGTGAGGAACAGGTAGTTGCCGTCCGGCGAGAAGGCGATCTGCGCGCCTTCCTGGCCGCCCTTGCCCTTGGGCATCTGGCGCCACAGCACCTGGAACCCGTTCAGCCTGGCCCGCTCGCCGTCCAGCACAAGCTGGCCCCGGCCTAGTGCCAGACCGCCGCCATAATCACCAGGTTCGACATAGGTGAGATACACATTGTGGTCAGTGGCATAATCGGGCGAAAGGTAGACGCCCAGCATGCCATTCTGGCCTTGATAATAGCTGGGCGGGACGCCCCCAACTTCGGTCCTGGCGCCTTGCGGTGTGACGAGAACGACGCGGCCGACCTTTTCGGTCACTAGCATGCGGCCATCGGGCAGGAACGCGATGCGCCAGGGCAGGTCGAAGCTCGCCACCTGCGTTATGGTGAAGGGAAGGTCGGGATCGGGTTTCTGTTCGCCGGCATTGGTCTGCGCATAGGCCGCACTTGATAGCAGAACCGTGAGAAAAACCGCGCTCGCCAACTTCGTCATTTGTATGCCTCCCTTGCGCCCGTATGGTCAGAACATCCTAACAATTAACGTGCAAGAATGTTGCCGTGCCGCCAAGCGAGCGACAGCGGCGACATCATCCAACAACTTATGGCATTGCCCGCGCCACTAACCTGTATTCTTCAACCTTTGCACATAGCTTGTCGGCAATACTCTCTTTGATTTGGGTGGAAACGCAAGGGACTTCTCGAAAGAAACACGAGAGCGACTCTGCGAATCGGGACAAGTCCTTTCAATGAGAAGGCCGGCTGGTGTCAAGTCGGTTTGTATTTTCCTCCGGTGAGCCTTGTGGCGCCACGGTGACGAGTGAACATGCAAATCGAGGGATACAGCGAGTACAACAGGGCAATTGGAAATTCCAAGACCCGCGTCGGACGCACTCACGCACAATTCAGGGATGACGGAGGTAATTCTCTGAGCGAACTTGAAATCCGCTGTTGAACGAAAAGCGCACAAATCCTTGCTTCGGATCGGCGGCCGGAGACCCGGACCAATATAAATAGGGTTGGAAATCATTGAATGGGCCAACCTTGTTGGGTGGGATGCGCACGGCCGTGTTCGGCTCGCGAAAACCCAACGAACGATACTCGGCAAGATTACCGAAGCCGGCGTGCATCGCCGGGCGGAGATCTACTACTAGCAGTTGTACACATTGCGGTCGTTGCGCGAGCAAGTACGACGAGATCTGTTAACGGAAGGCCGAAAACACAGCGCGATGAAATTGCTGCGGCAGATTCCTTCGATTGGACCGATTCGGGCCGTTCTGTTGATTGCTCTGATGCAGACGCCGCATCGCTTTCGCACCAAGCGGCAGCTGTGGGCCTACTGTGGTTTGGCACTGAAAACCTCCACGAGCGGGGAATACCGCTTCGTGGAAGGTCAACTGAGACGTTCCAAGAAATTCCTGGCCATTCGCGGTCTCAACGCCAACCACAATCACGATCTGAAAAATATCTTCAAGGGTGCCGCGACACGGGCCGCTGCCGTTCCCGGACCGTTCCAGGATTTTCACGCGGCTTTAGTAGCCAGAGGGATGAAGCCAACGATGGCGCGTCTCACACTGGCGTGCAAGATCGCGGCCATCACATTGATCGTTTGGAAGAAAGGAGTCGGTTTCGACGCGAACATCTGAAACAGCAAGCAGCTTGAGCGTCTGTGGAGAGTTCCATCCCACGATTCATTTCGGTCGATGGCCTGTTGTTCTCTAGACGCTCTGGTTCGAGAGCGAGTCTCAGCCGAGAAGTTAGGCGCTGTGTGCTTCGGGCACCTAGTCTCACACGCGACGCTAGGCCCTCTCGGATAACCAGAAATCAAAGCTATAGGCCAAAAGTCTCAGATAGAACCATGGTTGGTACTGCACAACCACTCTGCTTGTTTGCGTCAGGAACCGAAGGGCGTCGTTACGAGAGCACCATGAATCTGAGGAGAAGGAAAAACCATAGAGTCTCGTCACATAACTTGGCCTGGACGGCAAGACGATTTCACCTGTGCCTTACCGTCGTAGGGGCAGCATTCTCTTGACATCCCTTTTTATAGAACGGTGGTTACTGAATGTGGGAATTCAGCAAAAAGCCAGTTTCCGATTAGGGGACTTGGCCCAAATTCACAACCGGACTTCTACTCTTCGTGGAGTAATTTGTTTCCCTTCGGTCCAACTTGAACCTCGGAATATTTCGTCCCATTCTTCACACTTGCTTCATAAGCAACGAGCTTGCCCGCCTTCGTCAGAGACTCGACTTTCGTGAGCGTCCCGCTGCCTGCCGCTCTTCTAAGCCCGGCCTTGACTGCCAGTGCCAGTGAATCCATTGCGACTTCCTCTTCCACCTCGACGATCTTGCCGTCTTCATCCATCGAGATATCTTTACCGTGTCCGTTCACCGTCAGTTCGACTTCGTAAAGTCTCTTGCCGTTTTCGACTTCGGTGGAAAACCCTTTGATCGTGGCACCTTGGCTTTGTTCAGAGACAGTCTTCTCAACTGCAGGAGGTAATGCTTCTCTCTTGATCTTTTTCTCTTGTGAGTGCGCAGTTGTCAGAACCACCAGTCCGGTGATCACTGATAGGACTGCGAGCCGTGCTCCAATGTTGGCCATCGGAAGCTCCTTTGGATGTCCCGAGAATTCCCGGAACACTGGGATGATCGTGTGCCAATGCGCATTCGAGCACGGCCTCAAGATTTGAGATCGGTCAAATTGACGTGCGCCTACGGTTCAACTAGCGAAACTTACTTTCCGCTGGGCGAGACGACGACGAGTGCGCTTAGTTTTACGCCTGCATGTGCCAGGTAGACGGTTCCGTCTTTGGCGACCGTAGAATTGCGGGCGCCCGCCGGGGTTGGCACTTGCGCGACGGTGCTGAGGTGACCGTTCTGGTCCGCGTGGGCGATGGTGAGCTTCGCGTCTTTCGCAGCGCCCACATACAGCACGTGCGTCGCAGGAGCATAGTCGAGGTCGTCGACGCCGTCGCCGGTGTCCACCTTCGAGAGAACGGCGCCTTCATGCCCGACATCGAGTACCTCCGCCAGCGTGCTGCAGGCCACGAACAGATGGCCGTCCGCCGCGTCGAGTCTCAAGCCGTGGGGACCTTCTTTGCCGCACGATGGATTCCAGGTCGCCAGGGTCTTGTGAGTCTTCAAATCAATGGCCAGAGTCTGGTCCTTATCTTCCATGTTGGTATAGAAGCGGCCTCGCTTGGCGTCCACCGCGTATCCCTCGGGATTGCCCTCGTAGGTAAGTTTCGCCGTTTGCTCCATTGTCTTGCTGTCGACGACCCGGATTGATTTGTCGCCGGGGGTCGTCACCCAAACTTCCTTCGTCGGGGCGACATACACAACGCCATCCGTCGGAGAGTCGAAGTGGGCGCAGGCACCAGGCGCCAAAGTGCTGGAGTCGAATGCACATACGCTCGAGTCCGCGCGGTTGCCGATGTAGACGACACCTTCACCGACGCTGACGCCACTGGGACCCAACACGCGCTTGCCGTTGCGGCCCTCCACCTCCCTGGTGGCGAAGCCGGGAATTTGCCGCACCTTACCGGTGGCGGCATCAACGACGTCGACGGCGCCGGTGTTTCCTCCCGGTACCCAAACGGAGTTGGTGCTGGGGTCGTAGGTGATGTAATCCATGGAAACATCGCCCGCGTTGTTGTCAGGGAGCGGCAGGGTGCGCACGCTATAGCTCGCGCTCTGCTTGGAGGCTTGCGCGCCTGCGTGCGACTCAGTTGAGCTAAACACGGTCCAAGCCGCCAAGGCGAAAAGGGAAATCGATCCGAGCACTGACGCCCATCGTTTCATAGACGCCTCCTCTGTGACATGGCCAAGATTACTTCTAACTCCGATTGCAGGATTATACGCCTTATTTTCCGGAAACGGCCCGCCCAGATGGTCTGTGACGCTCTCTACTGGATTCCGTCTGAGACGTTATAGACAGAATGTGTGGGAATTGGGCAAAAAGCCGGTAACCCCACTCAGGCACTGGCTGACCCACGACTTTATAGTCAAGAAGGAGGCTTGGCGACTGACCGCTCGTTGCCCGTTTTGAGTTCCAGTGTGAACAACCCGTACACGCTGTCCGCGACGCGAGCATTTCAGAGTTTCTGCCTCTCGGTGGCCCTGCAACCCATTGATTTTGTGCGCGCAAATAGGCGCAGAATGGCACTCTGCGTGCCTCATATCGTCCAGACGTTGCAATTGACGCGGGAGAGAACGAAGATGATCGAAGCCATTGAAAACATAATTGCTCTTTCTGCTGACCCGAAGATCGGGGAAAGCTGCAGTCATGCACGGAGAACGATGATCAAAAACAACAAACGAGCTTCTCAGCGGTTTAAGGCCAAGCCGGGCAGCAACGTCTTCTTCGTCGAATGGGTCTGGGCGATTCGGGACATGAGTATGGATGGCGTCTTTATTCTGGACGCCAAACCACTTGCCGTCGGCACACACGTTACGTTCTCATCTTGTCTGGGGAAAGAAACCGCAACGTTTCACGGAATTGTCCGGCGGTCTGTGGCCCAAGAGGGGATGGGGATTCAGTTCCAGGAAACGCCCCGCGAAATCCGAAGGCGCCTATTATCGCAGATCGCCTGCTAGAGCAGAGGCGATGGACGCGACGCCGCAGATTCACGAACTCATTCGGCCACATCCTGTAAATGGTGCAAGCTCCACCGGTCGATGCGACACCATCTAATCGGCTGATCCGACAATACTTTTTCTAGCGAACCGATCTGGAATGCTGTCCTCAATCAGAACCTAAACAAGGCAGTGTTCTGTTTGAATCAACGCCCTTGAGCGAATTTAGCTTTGTAGATTCTTGCACGTGGACTTTGAGCTAGTGTTGCGTCGGCCCATTGAGATCGCCGGGATCATTGACGGAATGTGGGAATCTCCCCCATAAGCCGAAAAGCCACATTCAATAATAATGTGCCTTGACGGGAGCCTCGCCGCAGCTGGCTCACTACGAGAGCGTCACCTACCCGTTCGTCTATCGGGATACGAGAGCTTCACTTCTGATGCTTTGATTGAGGTTGTCTACTGGCAACAAATTTGTGACAGCCAGTTCCAGGTCGCGTGCGCTTGAGGCCTGCTCGGGATAACTGATCGCATCAACTCTGAAAGAAAAACGATTGTTGACACCGGCCGCATCGGTCAAACCTTCTATGAGACGGGCACAGACTCGTTGCGCGGCAAAC
>Ga0210384_10004480_pt1 | contig 15574 bp, 20 predicted proteins | sample IncBWH2MmetaG_FD_160574 | JGI IMG/M metagenome (GOLD analysis project Ga0210384, IMG submission 160574) | Forest soil microbial communities from Barre Woods Harvard Forest LTER site, Petersham, Massachusetts, United States - Inc-BW-H-2-M | ecosystem: Environmental > Terrestrial > Soil >...
ATGTGACCCCCTGAGGTGTTGGCAATATTGCCGGAATTATCAAGGATGCTACCAAAATTGTTGTTGAGGATGCCTGAGTTGTTGACCTGACCTCCTGAGTTGTTGATTGTACCTGAACTGTTGATGACACTGCTGGCGTCGTTGCTTATGATACCAGTTGAGCTGTTGTTGATTGTTCCATCTGAGTTGTTAATGTGACCCCCTGAGGTGTTGGCAATATTGCCGGAATTATCAAGGATGCTACCAAAATTGTTGTTGAGGATGCCTGAGTTGTTGACCTGACCTCCTGAGTTGTTGATTGTACCTGAACTGTTGATGATTCCGCCAGAGTTGATGTCAATGGTACCCAAATTGATAATGGTACCATCAGAATTCGTAATGGTGCCAGTAACTACCAATGTTACGCCAGGACTAATTGTCAATGTGTTTCCAAAATTAATTGTCAGGGACCCTATGGTACATGTACTAGTACCAGAATCCCATGCACCTCCTATGCTGTTGCATGAAGGTCCATCAGATATTGCTCCAGAAGTAGCATAGGAGATGTGTGGAATAACTAATGCAAATAAGAAAACTAGTATAATTACTGAAAAGATCTTTTTTTCCAACCCAACATATTTTACGATGCACTGAATTTATGCTTGGTCTGCCACAATTGGAAATAACGGTTATTTTGATGAGAAAATTTGGCATTTTTTCTAATATCTCTGAATTTTTGATTGCGCCTTGAATTAGTTTTCTATTTTACCAAGAAACACTAGAAAGGTACTCATTGAACCATTTCGTTCTCAGTAAAATTCTAAAATTCATTTGAGGTAGCACTTGATGGGCAAGATCTAACAAGTTACAATACGTTATTTACTAATTTGTAAAGTCTTTGTTTTATATTCATGGATTGTGTTGGTAATTTTTTTTGCAAGAGATATTGGACTGATATCTTTCTTGCTTGTAACAAGAACTATTAATTCTCCTACAGGGAATGAAAACATGGAAGTACTTTCTCTTCCTATTACAGCATATCCTACTGGACCATAATCCTCATCAAAATCCCTTCCCATTGATATTGTTAGCGCACATTGCATCAAAAGCATCTCATTTTTGTGATCAGATATCTGTGAGACAGTGCCATCTCGAATTTTTTTTTCAACAGCTCGTCCATTTTTATTAATTATAACAGCAGATTGAATGTTCTTATTGATTTCCAATATCGTATCACATAATTTGTCTAATTCAAAAAGTGATTCGGTCATATCTTTGAATATTCAATTTGAGCATTATTTTGTCTTGAAAGTCTATATTCCATAGACAGTACAGGAAAATCCATCAGATGAATCCAAAAGGAAGTAAAAATATTCTCATTGTGTTTTAATACATAAATTAGGACATTCGTGTTTAACCCAGCATTTTCTCTACTAACACAGGCATACAACATGGGAATACTGGATTATCAGGCAAACAAAGATTAGTGTATGTAGCTTTGTGATACATATAGGTAGATAAGAAAATCCTATCTTAATTTTTAATTTGTGCTCATCTTCTGTAATCAATATAAAATTGGACATTTATCTACTATGTCTGATTTAAGTTGGCTGCAGTTTTCTTTTAGACCAAATAAAACTATATTCATGATTTAAAAGGATGTGATTAATAGCTAAAACGTTGGGCTCTGAGATAACAGTAAGAGAAATCAAACCAATCAATATAGAGGGAGGCTACCTCATAGATGGATTTCCCTATGCTGGCCTAGCAAATGCAATAGCGACTGAATCGCTTACTAGTACAATAGATTTTGAATTAGCTGGAGTATTGGATTCAGAGCTTTTTCCACCAATAAGTATAATCAAAGATGAGGTTCCCAATTTCCCGACAAGAATATTTGTAAATACCAACCTCAAGGTAGCAGTTTTCTCATCATACCTTACACCACATGAATCTCTTCATAGAGAAGTAGCTAAAACGATGCTAAATTGGGCAAATCAACACAGATGTTCTCTAATTCTAAGTAGTTCATTGATTAAATCTGGAAACAAGAATCCAGCTATTATGGGCATAGGAAGCACGGTTGAAGCTAAGAAGAAATTAAATGATGCAAACGTTCCGATTTTGCGAGATGGGACAGTTCCTGGAATTCCAGGCATTTTATTAAACGAGGGGTCTTTGTCAAAAACAAATGTGATTGTACTTTTAGTAAATGGTCAAGAACATGAACCTGACTTTAGATCTGGCGCTGAAATTTGTATGGCATTATCCAAATTGGTACCAGGAGTATCTTGTGATTTGCCCACACTTTTACATGAAGCTGAAATAATTGAACAGAACCTCAAACAAACCGAGGAAGAAGCTTCTCCTGTAAAGGATGCAATGTACGGATGACTTATCAAGAAAAAGAAATATCAAAAAATCAACTTGAGAAAATCCTTCAAACTCTTGATCTGGACGAGGGAATCAGAATAGAAAACAAATCTGGTATGATCTTTCTTAACAGATCAGCAAGGCGATATTGCATAAACATGTCCACTCAAGGTGAGGAAGAATTTGTTTACCTTAATAGTGCAAAAGATGTACTTGATTTTTTAAACGGCAAGATTGAACAGACATCAAGAATATTTTCCTACTAATGCCCAAATCAAAAATTAATTCATGATGTAAAATGGCATCACTTGGAGAACTTGCATTAGCAGTAATCACGATCTCAGTGTCAGGAGTCATGTCACCAGGGCCCCTTTTTGCAGCCAATATCTCTTACGGGCTAAAAGGAGGAATTAGGACTGGATTGAAAATGGCTTATGGCCATACTGTTGTTGAATTACCACTGGTGATTCTGCTTGGAATTGGCGCAATCTCACTTACAACAGTACCACAGTTCAGAGAAATCATAGCAATTCTTGGTGCAATCAGCCTTTTTGTTTTTGCAGGAATTCAAATAAAATCAACTATCAAAAAGCCATCAACCATTTTTGAACAAAGACATGGTCCTTTTCTTGCTGGAATCATTCTTAGTGGATTAAATCCATTTTTTCTTATATGGTGGTTTACAATTGGATTCAAGTTGATCACAGATGCGTTACTCCTTTACTCTTTGCTAGGAATCGGCATCATGTTTACGTTTCATATATGGATGGATTATGCGTGGCTTTGTTCGGTTGCATACTTGTCATCAAGGGGCAAGAAGATAATCTCAAATCGAAACTATACCATTTTCATGATTGCAATTAGTGGCGTTTTAGTATATTTTGGAATTGTTTTTCTTTTACAAATAGGACACTAGCCGCAATCAAGAATTTCCATTTCTATTCTACATTGGTTATTTAATTGAATTATTTTGTTGTTGATACCATCACAAAGTTCTGGATTCTTTGTTATTTCATATTTTTTAATATCATTTAGAACATCAAATTGTTTTATAGAACATTTGCCTGTAACTGCAAAACTAAAAAAAATTACAATTGCTACACTTCCAGCCAAACCAATTATTAGTGCACGTTTGACAAAGGTGCTTATCATATTAAGGACGCGAGATGTCAACTTCAACTGTGGAGACGTTTCTTTCTTTGCCATCTTGCGATGTCATCCTTTCTGAAAATATTCTTACCCCACTGACTTTGTACCCTACGGCGTTTAGCCTTTTTACTATCATTTGGGAAACATCAACTGCTGTCGTGATGCTTTTCCCACGAGCCTTTATAGTCACGATTGGCTCGTTTGAGAGAAGAGTCAGTGTAGCATTAACATAAGTCATAATCGGCTTTTTTCCTATGAAGATAATGTTTGGAGGCCGACTCACAGACGCCTCTCACGTAGTGTTTTATTTAATGGTTAAGATTCTCTTTATCTATAAATTTCTGTAGAATGTTTTCAATGTCTTCTGTGGAAGACGATGTTTTTATAGTTTCAACAATTTCTTTTTCTTCAATTTCATAACAATTTAGCAACTCGTTTTGATCTTTAAAAAAAAGCATCACCTTGTCTTGAAATATGCAATAATACAGCTTTTCAATATCCATCAATTCAGGTTTAATTTTAATGCCTTCGGCTTCTGCAATTATTGGATAATCCATGCCATGGTAACCCTTAGAAGATATTTAGATAATTGGTTTTCGATAATGTAATAAGCATTTTTCTATTCAAATAAAACATGGAAAATCGAGTTGTATTTCATATAGATTTCGATTATTTCTTTGCTCAATGTGAGGAGTTACGAAATCCAGAGCTTAAAACAAAACCCGTAGCTGTTTGCGTTTTTTCTGACCGTGGTGGCGATAGTGGTGCTATAGCCACTGCTAATTACATTGCAAGAAAATACGGAGTAAAATCTGGAATGCCAATAAAGTTTGCCAAAAAAAGATTAGAGAGTGTGCATGAAGCAGTTTTTTTGCCTACTGACTTTGAATATTATTCAGAAATTTCACAAAAGGCGATGGATACAATAAAGGAATTTGCTGATATTTTTGAGTATGTGGGAAGAGATGAAGCATATCTTGATGTCTCAAAGAGGACTGGAGGAGATTTTGACAAGGCTGCACATTTGGCTCAGCAGTTAAAAAATGCTGTTAGAAATTCATCAAAACTTTCTTGCACTGCAGGGGTATCAACAAACAAGCTTGTATCAAAAATTGCATCAAATTTTAAAAAACCTGATGGCTTGACCTTAGTCACCCCAGAAAAAATTGAGAGTTTTTTAGATCCCCTTCCAATTAGAACAATTCCTGGCATTGGGAAGAAAACAGAAGAGGTCTTTTTAGAGATGGGACTGGAAACAATTTCACAATTAAAGAGCTTGGATGTTTTTACGCTTAACAGTCAGTTTGGCAGAAAAATTGGGACCTATATGTACAACGCTGCAAGAGGCGTTGATAATGAGCCTGTTTCACCAAGACAGGAAGCAACCCAATATAGCAGAATAATCACACTAAAGCAAGATTCAAAAGATTATAATTTCTTAGCAGAGAATCTTGAAAAACTTTGTGAAGACATTCATTCTTCTATCATGGAAGAAAGTATTATTTTCAAATCAATTGGAATACAATTTGTGCAATCAGATCTTTCAAACAAAACTAAATCAAAAACTCTAAAGAATCCAACCTCCAATCTTGATGAACTTAAAAAGACTGCCCTGCAACTTCTCCGAGAAGCATTAGAAGACCAGCAACTCTTGGTACGAAGACTAGGGGTCAGGGTATCTGAACTTTCAAAAATCTCAGGTCAGGACAACATAACTAGATATTTCTAGAATAGTCCTACATGTGATGCTAGCCTTTTGTGTTCTGCAGGCGTAATCCACTCTACAAGTAGATAGTCTAAAATTTCTTTTTCATCCATGCCCAGATTTTTTGCTTCCATGACTGCTATCTCATATGCTTCAATCTCTGTTGGTCTATCAACGTATGCGTATGATTTGTCATAAAGATCAAGGCCCTTTCTTTGTTGCATTACATGTACAAGCTCATGAATTATATCAAGATACAAAATTTTTAAATCAGAGTTTTGCAAATGCTGAAATCCAATTACGATTGACGCATCATCATTTTTTACATACATGTAGTGATCACTTTCTTCAACAATTACCTTTGTTTTGGAAAAGACATCGTCAAGATCTTTTTTTGTTTTGAAAACTGTCATAAGAATAGGTACTTCTTTCAAGCCATCAAAGATTTCAGAAAGAAAATAATCCCCAGGAGTAATTTTTCTATTTATTTTTATCATATTCTTGCTTGGTTATCTCAAGTTTTTTTTTGAGGTGCTTTGTTTCTATAGAGGTCACTATCAGTAAGAAAATGAACAGCCAAGGTAGAAACATTATCTCACCTGCAATACCATGAAACGATTCAAACTCGTTTACGTTAGTAGACACTTTAAGTACAAAAAGAGAAAGTGAAAATATCCTAATGACGTTTACACCTATAGTTCCAATTACCCCAAGTACAAAATATACAGCCTTTCGGTTTCGTGGTATGTTCATTTTTAGTAAAAATGCCATCATTACAAGTGAGTAGATTATAATGCTGTGAACTCCAGCAGAGGGCCAAAATACTTGCAAAGCAAATGGTCCATGATTTCCAACCAAAAGCATGATGTTTCCATGTCCGGTTGCAGTACCAAGATGCAATGAATTTATCAAAAAGACATCAAGTTTTACTAGATATGGCACAACATATTGCAGAGGCCCCAAGGAATCATATGGAAAGAATGCGTCAAGTGATAAAATTATAGCAGTACCAAATGCGTATATCGGTCCTGCAGGAGATATTCTTATCCACCTTTTTCCAAACAAAATTGTAAGTGATGCAATAAAGAAGATTGCCATAACAATAAAGTCCCACATCCACGTCCACGAATCTTTTAATTGAACATGAAAGTTTGGCGCAATGGAAATCAAATAATTATGCAGTCCAAATTGTAGACTAACAAGATAGAGCACAGTAATCCCAGCAAGAGGAATAATTGCCATTAATCGTTTTTTTGGAATGACTAGCTTTAGGCCCACAAGCTCTGCAGAAATAAAGGCCATAGCAAAAAGAAATCCTCCTCTTCCTTGGTTCCAGCTCAAACTAAACGAGTCTGGAAAAGCAGCCAAGGCAAACAGCGTTGGGCTTGCAAGTATCAAGATTGCAAAGAGCACACTTTTGTTCTGCATTAATAAAGTACCAATTTGTGGTAAATAAAAACTCTAGCGCCTAGAAAAAATCTGATATAGATTTTTGTTTTCTTGCCTTTTGTAAATTGCTTTTTGCAAGCCATTCATTTTTATCTATACTCATACTTTTGCATGCTAGATCAATACCTTCCTCAAAGCTTGAAACTAGTGCTGGCTTTTGTTTTAGTGCCATTCTAACTCCCTCGCGCACTTGCCAAACCCCTAACGGAATTGCATATTCTGGTCTTATTTCGCGTAGAACAAGTGCTGCTGCCTGTATTTTATTTTTAAAAAGATATTCTGAAACACCTAGTCTTGAAGCAAAATGCGCTCCTGCCGTACTTGGATAATGATTTAGACATCTTCCGTCCTCAAAATCAGAGCCAAACCCAATATTTCCTTGTATGTCATACCATGCTTCTTGCATCTCAAACATCCACCTGCTTGGAAAGATGATAACTGCAAAAAAGTTTCCAAGATGGTTAAAGGTGAACACTTGATGGCAATCAATAACACTGAATTGCAATATTTCCTCGATCAATGATCTTGAAATAATATCATCGGTTGCAGTTATGCTCCATCGTGTTGGAACAAGTTTTCTGTTTTTTCCAAACATCCCAATGCTAAAGCACTTTTGAATTCGTGTAACCTCGATTCCCCTATTGTAAAGCTCTAAAACAGAATCTTGTGCCAACAAATCCTTGTCGTAGAAAATTTTTTGTATATTTTTATCCGATGTAGAATTTGAAAATTTGGCACTTTTGACTTCGCCTATTGGCCCAAATGGAGGGCTCTCTCCATCAATGGATGTGATTGGAGCAGTGTTTCTTAAAAATTCAATATCTGAATCTATTGGTTTTGATGCCATGGCTACTTCTTGGAGACTTTCAATGTATCTTCCCTGTGGATTTGCAACTTGAATATTTTTTATTCCTCTTACCAAGCTTAGCCTATAGTTTACAATTTCTTCAAGACTTTTTCCTACCCAGTTTTCTGGAGAATCTATAATTGTAGTATCTCCATGAATTGGAGGAACCATTGGGCCAACAGCCACCTTGGGATATCCGTACGAGCCAACAAAGACAGAAGGTGGACTGGAGCCGCTTATAAAGTCAGAAGAAAAGAGGTTGCCATACCTTGACAAGTATTCTCTCCAGTTTGATTCAATTGCTTTTCGAATATCTGAAGCAGTGCGATTCATGATATTGGATAATAATATGTCTCATAATATTGCTTTACGGTCAATTCCACAATGAAAAAATCTAGATTATATTTTAGATCATTTCTATGGATTGTTTGTTCTAATGGAAACTTGTGCACCCGCATTACCAGCATAAATGTTGATGACATTCAACTGCCCTGCGTCTGCTGGATTCATGATTCCGTTAGGAACATGGTAATAAACAATCATTTGAGTTCCCGGGGCCAAGGAAACAGGACCGCTAGCTTGCTTTAGACAAAGTGGAAGAGATGGTCCTGCCCCGTCTTCGTCTATTACAATGGTAGAGGAGCCTTGTATACATGAAACCCCTGGAGTAACTATTCCACCTGTAGCTTCTGATCCCTTTAGAAATCCATTCTGATCATTTTTTGTATAGTTGAATTGTTTTTGAAAATTTTGGGTTACGCGGGTTTGGTTGCTGTCTACATACCAATTAAAATACGATATATCGGCACCACGTATTTGTATTGTATCTACTGAGATAATCTTGTCTCCGTCATTTGCTATAGCAGCTGCCCCCCATGCAATCCCTTGTGAAGAAGTATCATTTACCCAAGTTCTTATGCCTTGAACAGCTATGGAGGTCCGCAAGGATTCAGTTTGGAAAATGCTTGTCCCAATGCCACAGCAGATATTCCTAAAACTATGGATGCTACAAGTATTATTATTACCGTAATTACTGGTGTGATTGCTTTTCTTTTGCAAGTCATTAAAAACATCTTCTTGTCATCATGTAATCGTTTTACGATTTCTCAAAATGGCCCCCACTGAATACATTACTACCAATTTTATTATGCATAACAAAACATAAAAGATTGTTCTGCCACAATTGGAAATTATACGTGTGAACATTTTATTATCAATCAATATAATCCGAGTTAGATTCATGTACCATAATTGCAAAAGGTAGAAGATGGCAGATTCGGAATCTTTTGGAATTGAGAAGGGATATGGCAATCAAGCTATACCATGGATGAATGATGAAGCAAGAGAAATGGACTGGAAGTTTGAGGCAAGGCTTTATGGTTATGAAATCATCACAAAAAATTTTGGAACCTTTGAGATGTTTTCATGGATTGGCGATCCCAAGGCTGCAAGAGATTTGGTAATAAAAGCAAGCAAGCGATTTAAGATCAAAATAATTGAAGGCGGCTACAAGACAAGGCATCTGGTTCTAAAGCTTGAGCGAAGCGAGTTTGGCATGGTTAGAAAAGGCGACAAAATCATAGGAAGAATAGAATTTTCCTCTTCAAGACTAACTGAAAGTAAATGGACAGTAAAATTAGAAGAAAGAAAATAATTTTTGATTAATTATATATAAAATCTACAGGTGAGTTCTTGCAAGCATCTGGGCAACACGTAGTGGTTCAGGTATGGCGCCCTGAAGAGTCAGAGCATTTAACAAATTTTTTGTCTCCTCTATGGTACAGCCTTCTATTCTTACATACAAATCATGTCCCGTATGTAGTGAGAGTTTTGTTCTTTGGCCAAGCTTATGATATTCCTCTATCTTTGATTGAAATGAATCAGGGAAGTGATATTTTATTGCAGCCTCAATTCCTTTTGAATCCTCATATGTCACACCAATAATTGGGATTTTTAATGTGTTTGAGAGTTTTTTTATATCGATTATATTGTATAATGAAATAATCAATCCGGAAATTATTACAAAACTGATATCATCTCTTTGCAGTTTTTTGTACATTTGTAAAATGGAATCAGTTGCGTCATTTCCTTCAATGGTAGAATGGCCAAAGACAAAACCATCAATGATAAAATCGCGTCTCATCACGACTCCTGCCAGCGTTGAGATTTTGTCTTCTTCTCGAAAACTTTCTGCTATTGCAAGCCCACGTAAACCTTTTTTTTCAATGTGAAGGTGATTCATTTTTCTGTCGTCGAGAAAATCTTCTATAAACTAGGCTAATTACCACGATAAAGACTGCGGTAATTACTGACCATGAACCAAATGCTACAATATCATCCATATTCATATGATTGTAACTTTCTAATGTATTTGTGATGTCATTTTACTTTGATTATATACATTAATCTTTACTAAATCTTATTCATGTTTTAGTTTACTTTCTTGGAAAACTTTAGAGTCGCGCCAACAATGCTTGAAATAATCAAGGCACCATTCATGAAAATCAGGGCTGTCACTGTAGAACATTTCACTTACATCAACCTCTCCACCAGATTTTGGAAACATTACACATGCCTCTTTTTCATTTAAAACCACAACAACTTGTACATTCTCTTTCATCTTTCTTTCAATTAGACCCTGTTCTATGAGTTTTTTGAAACCAAGTTTTTCAAGAATTTGTTTTCTTTCTTTGGGAATTATTGCTGATTCTGAAAATATTGAATTCACTTTAACGCCCTTGTTTACCTTCTTTACTAATGATTCTAGTAAATCAGTGTCATAAGACACCTCAAATAAAATATTATAGATATATTCATTGGAATTTTTGTAAATCTCTTTCCACTGTTCTAGAATTTTTACAAATCCTTTGATATGTTTACCAGTAGCAAGCGCACCAATTCTTTGAAGAAATTTTTGTGGAAGGTCTCCAAAATCATGTTCTCTAAAGTATTTCTTGTTTTGTGACAAAAATGCTATAGACGGAATTTGACCACAAATTATCTTGCCATATGAAGTAATACCATAATCACCATCTGATTCTTTTGCAATCATGTTGGCTTGAACAAGTCGCCCAAAATTTCGAAACACTTCAGGAACTGTTGCGTCAAGCTCTTTTGCCATTATTGCGACTCTAGATTTTTCATTTAAAAGTTTTGAGAGTATTTCAATTCGTTGCTGGCTAGAAATCTCCAAGAAATCCTTGGCGATTTTCTCATAATCGTAATTCACAAACTACCCTTACACTATTAGAATCTAAATCTTACTTTATGATTCAGGCCAATTTGAGCCACAGCTTGGGCAGGAACCTCTCAGGCCCCTATATTGGGGTACAAAAATTACGAGTGCTTTAGAAGACCCACACCCTTGGCATTGCGTATAACCATGTCTATTCATGTAAATTCTTGGTGTATTCACCAGCATAAGTCTGACTAGACATGATAGCTTAGTATTTACTAGATCAGGTAAGTTGAGGCTATCAGTTAATTCAACCATAATAAAGCCATGTGCGGATTTGGCTATGTATGCAGAAAGGAAGAACATTATAAAATTCCTGATCACTTGAAACATTCAAGTTCTAATGAACTAGAACAAACACAAAAACCGAAGGAGGTCACATTTGAAGAAGAATCCATGAGTTGTTGTGTTGGTATTGTAGACATAGTAAATTCTACTGCCGTTACAGCTAAACTAGTTAATGGACAACTAGCCAAATACTATAGTACTTTTCTTAACACAATGGCAGACGTTGTAAGAGATTTTTGTGCCATAGTGGTAAAAAATATTGGTGACAGTCTTTTGTATTATTTTCCAGAAACCTCACACACTGATAAAAAAACAGCTTTTAGGAATGTACTCGAATGTAGTCGTACAATGATTGAATATCACACTGCGCTTAATGAGGTAATGTATAATGAAGGGCTACCCGAGATAAACTATAGAATCAGTGCAGATTATGGAAATATTCTCATCGGGAGACCTTCTAATTCTCCCAAAGAAGATATTTTTGGGCCAACAGTAAATCTTTGTAAAAAGATTAATTCAATTGCAAAACCAAATGGAATTGTTGTTGGGGGGGGATCTTTCCCTAAATGTGAAGAACTTGCGAGAATACGACTTCAATTTTATCAATACGTGCTCATCAGGATTAAAACTTGAATATCCAGTTTATTCCTTAATGCCAAGTAAGACAAAAAATGGTTTTAACCTACAAGGATTTCCAATAAGTCAAACTGATCCTGATGGTCTGCCATGTAGAAGGTTATTGGAGTAGAATCAAGTTCTATCCATTCGGATTCGCCTTTATACGACAGGTAATCTTCAACTTTTACACCGCCTGGACCTGATAACCTAACCAAAAAATTTTTTTTATTTGGCACCTCCATTGGAAGTCGTATGACTTTTCCACGCCTCTCGTTTTGAACATTAATTGTGTATTCATTGCCTTTGAAATCTGCTTTACCTTTAAAATAACTCTCAAAGATGTTAAAATGTATAATTTTTATTTTTAGCGTACCATATTCCATGTTTTAGAACCTAATTATCATCCAATTAATTATCTAATGAATATTCTGATAATTAAAAATTCAGTTTTCCAAAGAAAAGATATTTCTATTTTCCGTGATAATATCTTAATGAGTTATTGAATAATGTTATTGAATTGTTCCGCTACCAACTATTCGTATAGTTTGTGACTCTGGTTTTAGAATTACACAGATATCTCCTTTATCAAATGCTGCAGGCTTGCCAAGTGAAAGTCTCATTGGTTTAAGTGAAGAGATTTTTGCAGGCCTAATTTGCAATCCTATATTTACAAGAAACATTTGGTTCTCCCCAAGTTCACCTTTGAAAAATTTGCTCTGCAAGTAATCCACCGTAATTTCTTGAGCAACTTTAACTGAATCTGGCATACATAATAGGTCTCCCCTTTGAACATCATCAGAAGCAATCCCCTTTACAGAAAGACCGACACGAGCAGGCGATATGGCTTCATCTACAGGATCATCGTGCATCTGTATAGATTTTATTAAAACATCAGAACCTTTAGGTAAAAGCTTTAGGTTATCGTATGTCTTTACTTTTCCTTGAATTACCTTACCCAAAATAACGGTTCCAACCCCCTTGACATCAAAGCAGTGGTCTATTGAAATTTTGGCCTTGCCATCCATTGTGACAGGTTGTAAGATATCTGCCTCCTTTTTTAGATCGTTGAGCTCAATCAGTTTGTATTTTTCTACAACAGTACCCTTGATCATGGTAAGAAGCTTGTTCCTATCGACTTCATACGAATGACATAACAATCCCTGTGACTTTTTAAGAAGATCTAAAGCGATAATTTGTTCCCCAGTAAATTTGTCAAGCTTTGTCACGTAAAAAATGATGTATTCCCCCATGTTGATTGCCTGAAAGAGTGGCTGAATCTTTTCTGGAAAACCTGTTGGAACTGTCCATGTTTTTACTATCTCTGATTCTTTCCGATCATATATCGTAAGATCAGTTGAGGTCCCTTTTTTTCCAAAGTCTTTGGCAATTGATTCATCGCCGATAATGGAATAGTTGATTGACTTCATAGTGAAAACCTACATAAGGCTACTTGTAAAAAATCTTGTGTAAATTATCTGATGCAACTTACTTAATACCAAGTTAATATTAATAATCTAAAAGATGGTAATAGTAGTTGCCTCAGATCAACATTTAGGATACGTGAATTCCAATTCTAACAAGTTCAGCGATTTTCTTAGTAAGCTTTCTACTAGAACTGACGTAACAGATTTTGTTATTCTTGGAGATTTTATGGATATGTGGCGCAGAGATATCTCAGGTTTATTTTTGGAACAGCATGAAATACTGCAAAAAATTCTTGATTTAAAAACGAAGATGAATGTTTACTGTATTGCTGGAAATCACGATTTTCATCTTCTAAAGCTAGTAAACCATAATTATCCTTTAAATTTTACAAAAGAGCTCAACCTCCCAGGTAAAGGAATTACTTATAAATTCAGACATGGTTGGGAGTTTGATACTATCCAACAGGAACCTTTCATGGAATTACTGTGTCATAATATGTCTGATGAAGCAGGCAAAATAAGATCAGATTTTTGGGACGTGTTTAAAAAAACTCTCGAACATGGGGTTTTGGAAAAATTGGAAGGTGTGTTTAGTGGCCATGCTAAAGTAAAAAATCATCTTGAAGAGATGCAGAAGCCACCAAATGAGCGAAGTTTTAAGCCAACAGACGTAGAAAAAAATGCTTGTTCTAGCGTTAAAGATGGCGAGATACTAATTTTTGGACACACGCATAGACCCTTTGTCAATACTGCCAATAACGTAGTCAATAGTGGTTCTTGGATTAGTGATGAGGTAATCACCAATACGTATGTGGAGCTTGATGGAAGTAGGATTCGCCTAATACAATACGATAGTGGAGTAGAGATCACAGAAAGAGAGCAATGCCCATCACCTTAATTCTATACCATAACAGATCTCTGAAAGCACATACATGAATTTTCTATCAACTCCTTTAAGCAATTCTTTTTAGGATATAAGAAAATCCGATTCTAGTTCCTTTATCTTTGTCTTCTTCTACACCCAAGAAACTGACTCCCATCTCTTTTGGAAGTTTCAGTCCTTTAACATGGAGACTTTCTTCAAACCGTTTGAGAAACGAATCAGTTGATGGTCGTACAGGTATAGGAAGTATGCGTATAAAATCTTCAATATAAGGTTTCAATGCGTCTTCTGATGACCATTCTGAAACCCAGCGACCCACAACAAAATCAGATGTAACCATCCTTATCTCATCGTGAAATGGAGTTGGATCATCAAATCTGAATAGTTTATTTGTCACTTTAAGGTCTGAGTTGCCAGAAAGCATATTATTAAAAGAATAACGCATATCTAATTTGCCTCCCTGGTATCCAAAATGAAATACCTGTGAGCGTGGAGATACAGCAGAATCAGAGACAAGCATTCCCTCCCAGGTGCCAACCATTTCATTTTCAGAGGGAACATGGCTTAGATCATCGTTATGGAAAAGGGTCAGAAGATCATCTTCAGTCATAAAATCTACATCGTAAAGTCTTGACATACTAAAGCTAAATAATTCCCTTCCTTTCCCAAAAGAGCCCATGAAAGCTTTACCAATTATCGTGTTTTCATCAACCATCTTTAACAGGTCATATGCAGAAGAATATGGAAAATCCTCATATTCTAAATGTATAACTTTGCCATAACCTGTGACTTCTTTTTCTTTTGCAATGCTTTTTGCATTTACTATTTGTGGCTCAAATGGATGAGTTACTCCCCTCAATGTTGTATCATCAACCTTCCAGAATTTTTTATAAAATCCTCCGAAATACCGCAGTATGGTTGTCATGACATCATAATCTCGTCCATAGAATCCCTTCCAGTACACATCATTGTAAATTGTAAGTCTCTTTGGATCAAATTTCCAATTTTTACCCACCATTATTTGGTCCTCGTCTGAATTTGCAAGTCTTGGGAAGAGATCAGTTCTATGATCAACTACTGCAAACATCTCAGATAGAGTTTCAGTTTTGCAAAATCTTGGCTCGGAAATATCACATGTGTTTCCTAGTGACTTTGTAATTTCAGGAAATGATTTCCATTCGTTAATTATTTTGTTTGCAGTTATGGTTGCAAGTGCCATAATTGTTAATTGGGGATTTACCCCTAATGGGACAGGGAAAACCGAAGCGTCACAGACATACAGATTTTTGAAGCCAAACACTTTACAGTCTGAATCAACAATGCCATTTTGGATGTCAGATCCTATTTTATTTCCTCCCTGTGGATGTGCAGACCCAAGCATTAACGCCCGTGGATTATTCCTTACAGCTTCTTCTAACTTTGGTATGTCATCTTCGGAATCAAGTCTTGGAATTTCTCTGTGTGAAGTAAGAACGTAATCTGCACCAATACTAAACCACATTTTAGCAAGAACCCCCATTCCTTCAGATATTCCACTGACAGTAGAGATTGCAAGATCATAATTCACTTTTGGACCTCCGCTATATGTCATCTCGATGGTTCCAACAGGCTCATCTCGTACCAT
>Ga0210384_10004482_pt1 | contig 15570 bp, 13 predicted proteins | sample IncBWH2MmetaG_FD_160574 | JGI IMG/M metagenome (GOLD analysis project Ga0210384, IMG submission 160574) | Forest soil microbial communities from Barre Woods Harvard Forest LTER site, Petersham, Massachusetts, United States - Inc-BW-H-2-M | ecosystem: Environmental > Terrestrial > Soil >...
GAATGTCCTCGCGACGCTCGCGGAGCGGTGGCAGCGTCACCGGAATCACGTTGAGGCGATAGAAGAGATCTTCGCGGAAGCCGCCCTGGTGGATCATCTGCGCGAGATCGCGGTTCGTGGCGGCGACGACACGTGCGTCGATGGTGATGGCCTGCGTCGAGCCGACGGGCCTGACCTCGCCGCTCTGGAGCGTGCGCAGGAGCTTGGCCTGAAGGCTCGGCGGCATCTCGCCGATCTCGTCGAGCAAGAGCGTCCCGCCATGCGCTTCCTCGAACAGCCCCTTCTTGTTCGTGGCCGCGCCCGTGAAGGCCCCCTTGACGTGGCCGAAGAGCTCCGACTCGAGGAGCGTCTCGGGGAGCGCCGCGCAGTTGATGGCGACGAAGGACCCCCGCGCGCGCTGGCTCGCGTGGTGGATCGCCTTTGCGACTAGTTCTTTGCCCGATCCCGACTCGCCGTGGATGAGCACCGTCGCGTCCGTGGGTGCCACGCGCCGTATCAGATCGAGCACCTGGGCCATCCGGGCCGATCCCGTCACCAGCCCCGGCAGCGCGTAGCGATTTTGCACCTGCGCGCGGAGGTTGGCATTCTCGCGCCGCAGCGCCTTCTCGGCGAGCGCCTTGTCGATGCGGTGGAGCAATTCGTCGGGCTCGTGCCCCTTCTCGAAGTAGTCGCAGGCCCCGAGCTGGATCGCTTCCTTGGCCGACTCCCAGCCGGCATACGCGGTGAGGAGGATCACGTCCGCCTCCGGGCAGTGCGCCCTGGCGGCCCGAAGGACGTCGAGGCCGTCGCCGTCCGGCATCCGGAGATCTGTCACGATCACGTCGAACACGACGTCGGTGAGGGCCTTCACGGCGGCGGCCACGCCCTCCACCTCGGTGACCCGGTGACTCCGCTTCCTCAGGAGGAGCCCGAGCGTGGTCCGCGCGGACGGCTCGTCATCGACGATGAGAATGGTCGCCATCGTCGTCCTGTCCGCCGAGCGGGAGGAGAATGGTGAAGCAGGCACCGCGCCCGGGCGTCGACTCGATCTCGATTCGCCCGCCGTGCGCCGCCACGATCCGCCGGGCGATGGTGAGGCCGAGGCCGGTGCCGGCGGGCTTTCGGGAATAGAAGGGCTCGAAGACGCGGCGCCGCTCCTCGGCCGGGATGCCGCGGCCGGTATCGCTGATGGTGATGGCGACCTGCACGTCGCTGAGGCCGACCGCAATGCTGAGCTGCCCGCTTCCATCCATCGCCTCGACGCCGTTCAGCGCAATGTTCCACACCACCTGGGTGATCTGGTCGGCGTCGAACGGAAACGATGGCACCGCGGGCTCGACGCGCACGGAGAGCTCCACGTCATGCGCCCGGTCGGGACCTTCCCGGATCAGGGCCGCGACGTGATCGATGATCTCCCGGATGTCGCCCACGAGCCGCTTGGGCTCGCGCGGCCGGGCGAAGATGAGGAAGTCCGAGAGGATGCGGTTGAGCCGCCGCGCCTCTTTCTTCACGACGCCCAGCGTGTGGGCGCGCTCCTCGCTCGTGAGAGTCTCCTCGACGCCGAGGAGCGTCGTCGCGTTGACGATGGCGGCCAAGGGATTGCGGATCTCGTGGGCCACGCTCGCGGCGAGCTCACCCGCCGCGGCCAGCCGCTCTGCCTCGGTGAGCCGCGCCTGCAGCCGTTCACGCTCCGTCACGTCGGTGACCAGCTCGAGGAGAAAGACCTGGCCGTCGGGCTGGCGTACTGGGGCGCAGCTCAGCGAGAAGCGCCGCCCATTCCCGCCGGCCACCTCGATGCGCTCCGCCTCGCGCATCGCGTGACGACGCTCGAGCGGACAGCCGGGGCAGGGATGGGTGTGGCCGACCGCCTCGTAACAGTGACGGTCGGAGATCGCGCCGAGCTGCGCATGCATCCAGCGGTTGGCGTGGCGGATCCGAAAGTCTCGGTCGACGAGCTGGAGGCCCTCGCCGAGGCCATCCACCAGGCGCTCGTTGAACTCCTTGAGCGTCGCGGTCTCGCTGCGGGCCCGGTCCAGCACCACGATGATGATCGCGAAGGTACAGAGGAAGTAGAACACCATGAACGCGGCGTGCATCATCATGTACGGAGCGGTCCCGGGCCCGCCATTGATGAGGGGCGACAGCATGCGGTGCAGTCCCCACAGGGTGAGCGCCACCGCCAGGAATCGGGGTCCACGGTAGCTGAGCGTCTGCCCTCGCCGGGGCCAGAACTGCCGCCCGGCCGCGATGAGGATTCCACCGGTGATCACTCCCACGACGCTCATTGTGGGCATCCCCACGAAGCTCTGCGCGGCGACGCTCCCGTCGGAGAGATCCCCGATCCTGGCCGCGGCCAGCGCCCCCAGGCCGCCGATGAGCACGTCCCTCAGCCCGATCCGGTAGTCGCGGCGAAAGGCCAGGCCGCCGGCGAGCACCAGGAGCGTGGCGACAAAGAAGGTGGCATTGTTCAGCGCGCTCAGGACCGCGGAGTCCAGCATGAAGGCTCGAGCCAGATACAGGCCTTTGGCCAGGCTCATGAGACCCCAGGCCAGCAGCAGATAGTGGAAGAACCGCTCGCGGTGGAACGAATACAGGTAGACAAAGATCAAGAACTGCATCGTCAGGGTGAACGCCGACGCAAACGTCAGCGCGGATGCCATGGGCATGGGCATAACACTCCTCAGGTAACTCTACCGCCCAGGTCAACGTTCATGCCAACGCCAACCCCCTGAATAGGCTGAGGATCGGGAAAGGAGCCCCGTTTCGGCCCGGAACAAATCCGTTCCGATGTGAAACGGCTGTCCATAATGGCGCGAGCGCTATTTCGGTCCGAACACATCGATGGCGACACGGCCAGCGTTGACCGCGCAGGGCCAGCCTGCATAGAACGCCACGTGGGTGATCAGCCCCTTCAACTCGGTTTCCGTTACCCCATTGTCGAGTGCCCTCTGCATGTGGCCGCGCATCTCGTCGGTCCGGTAGAGCGCAGCCAGCATCGCGACCGTGATCAGGCTACGGTCACGCTTGCTGAGGTCGGGATGCTCCCATACGTCGCCGAACAGCACGTCGTCGCGGAGTTGCCCCAGCTTGGGAATGAATTCGTACACGGTTGGTTTTTTCTGAGGCATGTGTCGATCTCCTCGTGCATGGGTCGCGTTGGCGATGGCGAATCTCCGGAACACTCGATGGCCAGGTCAGAGAGTAGTCTGCCGGATGAGAACGGTCAAGGAAGCTGGAGCGAGGGCCGCGCCGGCGCAGCTCCTGCCTTATCCTCGCTTCTGCGAGGTCGCGATCGCCGCGATCGCATTGCACACGAGCCGGGCCGCGGTCAGTGCGGAAATTCCCGTGGTATCCCGCGACGGCATGAATTCGACGAGATCGAATCCCACGATGCGACACTTCGCGGCGAGACCGGCGAGCAGCTCGAGCACCTGCCAGTAGAGAAGACCGCCCGGCGCGCGCCCGAGGACGGCGGGTAGGATCGACGGGTCGATCCCGTCGCAGTCGAGCGTCACCAGGCAGTTGGCATCTGCCTCCACCATATCGAGAACGCGTGCGATGCCATGCCGATGCACGTCGGCCGCCGGAACGAGGCGTGATCCCCACGCGCGAGCGTCCGCTACCTCCTCCGCGCGGGCGCTGCCGATCCCACGCAGACCTACCTGCACCATGCGCCGGATCCACGGCATCTCGGACGCGCGGCGCATCGGGCTGCTCCAACCGTATTTCTCGCCGTGGACCTCGTCGCGCCAGTCGAGATGGGCGTCGATCTGCACGACGGTCAGCGGTCCGCGCGCCTCGAATGCGCGGAACATCGGGATCGGGACGGAGTCGTCACCGCCGAGCACGACCGGGATCGCGCGGGCGTCGAGCAATGCGCGCACGGCTCTTGTGATCGCTGCGCGGTTGCCCTGCGGATCCGCGGGATCTCCGGGCACGTCGCCACAATCGACGACGTGGTCGGGCCGCACGCTACCGATGTCGAAGTCGTAGTGGTCGGCGAGCCGGCTGTAGCCGGTGAGCGCCGCGCGAAGTGCGGCGGGCGCGCCGGCGGAATGACTCGGCTTTCCCGTCTCGTAGGGCGTTGCGTGGTCGACGCCGAGCACGGCGATCTGGCCGGGTTGCGCGAGTGTGGCGTGTGGCAGGCCTGCGAATGTAACCGATGGGGTAGGCATGGCGGAATGGTAGCCCGGATGGGGCGGCGACGTCGACGAGGCCGCCGGTCACCCCCGCGAGGCCCCGCATGGCCGTCCGAGCATCATTGGCGCGGGTCTTCTTTCACCGGCGTGAGGACGGGGGCCCCTTGGCTTCGGCCATCGAGATGTGTCAGCCTCAGCGGACTTTGCGGAACGCGCGCTCGAATCCGGGCAGCGCGCGGACCACCGTGTCACGGTCGACCGTGAGCGAGATGCGGATATGGCCGGGCATGCCGAACCCGGAGCCGGGCACCGTGAGCACGCCCTCCTCGGCCAGGAGGCGAACGAAGGCCACGTCGTCCGCGATGGGCGTGCGAGGGAACACGTAGAAGGCGCCCTGGGGCTTCACGCACTGGTAGCCGATGCGGGTGAGGCCCGCGTACATCAGGTCGCGCTTCTCCCGGTAGGGGGCGACGTCGATCGAGAGGTCGCCGACCTCGGCCACCACCCACTGCCAGAGCGCCGGCGCGTTCACGAAGCCCAGCACCCGGCTGGTGAAGGTGCACGCCTCGAACAGCTCGGCCGCCTCGGGCATCCGCGGCGAGAAGGCCAGGTAGCCGATGCGCTCGCCCGGGATAGCCAGCGACTTGGACCATGAAGTGGCTATTACCGCGCGGGTCAGCAGCGGCGGCACCTCGGGCACCGCCACGTCGTCGAAGACGAGCGTGCGGTAGGGCTCGTCGCTGATGACCACGATCGGCTGGCCCGCGCGGCCGAGCATCGCCTCGATCTCGACGTAGGTCGACGCGGGATAGACGACACCGCTGGGATTGTTCGGCGAGTTCAGGATGATGGCGCGCGTGCGCGACGTGATCGCCGCCTCCAGCCGGGCCACGTCCGGCGTGAGGTCGGCCTTCGGGGGCACCACGATCAGCCGGCCGCCGTAGTTCTCCGCGTAGAAGGTGTACTCGACGAAGAACGGCGCGACCGTGAGCACCTCGTCGCCCGGGTTGAGCAGCGCTTTCAGCACGGTGTTCAACGCCGCGCCGGCGCCCACGGTCATGAGGACGTGGCCGGCCGTGTACGCCAGCCCCGTGGCGGCGCGCAGCCGCCCGGCCACCGCCTCCCGCACGCGCGGGTGGCCGGCGTTGGGCATGTAGGCGTGCAGGTGGAGCTCGCGGCTGTCCAGCACCCGACGGGCCGCGGCGAGCACGGCCGGGGGCGGCTCGATCTCCGGGTTGCCCAGCGTGAAGTCGAAGACCTTGTCGGCACCCCGCTCCTGCTTGAGGCGCGCGCCCTCTTCGAACATCCGGCGGATCCAGGAGGCCTTGGCGAGATTGGCGGCGACCGCGTCGGCGACGATCATGCGGGGAGTATAGGCCATGGGCGCTTCCTGGCGCGCGAGGATGACCGTCTTGACCGAAACCGCCTATACTGCGACCCGCTTCGTTCCACCTCCCGCGAAAGGAGTCTCCCCATGCTAACGGTCCACGTTCTCGACCGGCTCTATCGTCATTCCAGCAACGTCGCCCACGGGGTCGAGGTGCCGGTCGGCGCCAGGCTGCTGTTCACCAACGGCCAGGTCGGCACCAAGCCCGATGGGACCACGCCCGAGACGGCGGCGGCGCAGGCGGAGGTCGCGTTCGAAAGGCTCCGGGAGGTGCTGAAGGCGGCGCGCATGGGGTTCGCCGACGTCGTCCGCTTCGACGTCTATTTCACCGACCGGGCGGACGTGCCGGCGTTCGTCGCCATCCGCGACCGCATCATGGGCGCGCACAAGCCGGGCGCCACGCTGATCGTCGTTGCCGGGCTGGCCCGGCCGGAATTGAAGATCGAGATCGAGGCGGTGGCCGCGAAGGTGGATTGACGGTCAGGCCCGGAGCGCTGACGATACCGCCGGCGCACGGCCCACCTGACCGGGGTCCCAGCCCTGCTCGGCGTAACGTTGGAGCGCCAGGTGGTAGCCGAGGTTGCGGGGCAGGTTCCACCACACCCCGGTGCGCGAGCCCCACATCCGGCGGGCGATCGAGCGGAGCGAGTAGAACCGGCGCGAGGCCCACTCGGTCCCCGCGACCAGCTCCTCGGGCGACATCCGCGCCGGGCGGTACACGCAGTGCTTCTTGCCGTCATACTTCGACCAATCGGTGGTCAGGATCCGGCCCTCGGCCTGCCAGCGCTGGAACGTGGGCGTGCCCGGCATCGGGACGATCATGCTCATCGTGGTCACGTCGACGCTGGCCTCCTCGAGGAACTCGACGGTGCGGCGGAAGATCCCCCGGTCGTCCTGGTCGAACCCGAACATGATCCCGAGGTGCGCCGCGATCCCATGCTGGTGGAGCGAGCGGATCAGCCCGCGGTAGCTGGCGACGCGGTTGTGGCCCTTGTTGGTCGAGTCGAGGCTCTCCTGCGAGATCGACTCGAAGCCCATGAACAGCGCCTTGCAGCCGCTGGCGGCGGCCAGGCGCTGGAACTCCTCGTCCTTTGCCGCCGTCGCGGTGCACTGGCTCGTCCACCACTTGCCGAGCGGCGCGAGCGCCCGGAACAGCTCCTTCGAGTAGCGCGGGTTGGCGCCGATGTTGTCGTCCCAGAACACGACCGCGCGGGTGGGGCTCCCCGCGACCTCGCGCACGACCTCGTCGATCGGACGATAGCGCATGGTGCCCGGCCCGTACAGGAGCGGGATCGTGCAGTAGTCGCACCGGTGTGGGCAGCCGCGGGTGGCGATCGTGACCGACTTCCCGTAGTGGCGACCCTTGATCAGGTCCCAGCGCGGTGCCGCCTGCCCGTCCAGGCTGGCGCGGTGGGTCGAGCGATAGAAGCGCTCGAGCCGTCCAGCCGCCGCGTCCTCGAGCAGGCGCGGCCAGGTGTCCTCGGCCTCGCCGACGACCACCGCGTCGGCGTGCTCCGCGGCCTCCTCGGGCAGCGCGGTCGCGTGCGGCCCGCCGATCACGACCGGGACGCGCCGGCGCCGGAACGCGTCGGCCACCTCGTAGGCATGCAGCGCCGAGGGCGTGGGCGCGGTGATCCCGACCAGGTCGGCCGGGCGGTCGAGGTCGAGGTGCTCGACGATCTCGTCGGTGTGGTGGATGTCGTACTCGCGCGGGGTCAAGGCCGCGATCAGCGGCATCGTGAGCTGCGGGAACTGGATCAGGCGCGACCCACGCAGCCGGCGCGACTCCGGTGACTCGGCGGTGACGAGGTGGATCCGCATCAAGAGTAGTTGACCTGCCCCGCGTTGCCCGCCACGGCTGAGGAGCTTAGTGGGGGGGCGCGGGAGCGGTCAAGGGACTACGCGTCCTAGCCAGGATCTACGCGGCCATGGGGAAGGGGGTAGCGGACACAGTAACCCTTTCGTAGGAGATGCTCGAGTGGTAGTTTGCGCTGCAGGTGATAGACCGATTCCGACCTGAGCACGGCGGGGGGCGAGCGCGGCGATGACGAGAATGCACCTGATGTGGTTCTGCGCGTTCAGCCCGCACGCGGGGTTCGGCCTCGACGGCTGGGCGGGTCCCCGGACGACCGGCTACGAGTGGACACGGCCGGAGCTGTGGCAGGACATGGCGGTGGCGCTCGAGCGCGCCAAGTTCGATCTGATCATGCTCGGGGACAGCCTCGCCGTGCCGGGGACCTACCAGGGACGGATGGACGCCTATCTACGCTACGCCGAGCACGCGCCCTTTCACGACCCGGGTCCCCTCGTCGCCATCATGGCGGCGGCGACGCGCCGCATCGGCCTCGCGGCCACGCTGTCGACGACGTTCTACCCGCCATTCCTGCTCGCGCGCCTCATGACAACGCTCGACCACCTGAGCCGGGGGCGCATCGCGTGGAACGTGGTGACGTCCTACAAGATCGAGGAGGCCCTGAACTTCGGGTACGAGGAGCTGCTCGACCACGACCAGCGCTACGACCGGGCCGACGAGTACATGGAGCTGTGTTATCGGCTCTGGTCGAGCTGGGAGCCGGACGCCGTTGTCATGGACCAGCGCACCGACACCTTCGCCGATCCGGCGAAGGTGCGGGCGATCGACTTCGAGGGCACGTACTATCGCTCGCGCGGCCCCCTCAACGCCACCCCGTCGCCGCAAGGGCGTCCCGTCATCATCCAGGCCGGGGCCTCGGACCGGGGGCAGGACTTCGCGGCCCGCCACGCCGAGGCCATCATCGTTTCCCGGGAGACGGTGGACGAGATGAAGCAGTACTACGATGCGTTCAAGGCCCGGGTGAAGAAGCAGGGGCGCGACCCCGACGAGTGCAAGGTCTTCTTCCTCACGAAGCCGATCATCGGCGATACCGACGAGGCGGCCCAGCGGCGCGCCGACGAGCTGTACGCCAATGCGCCGGTCGAGGCCGGGCTGGCGTCGCTGTCGACCATGCTCCAGATCGACCTGTCGACTTACGACCTCGACACGCCTCTGCCCGCCGCGATCCAGACCCGAGCCATCCAGGGCATCCGCAGCCAGCTCGATCGCTTCTACATGTCAGGGCGAACGCCGACGCTGCGGGACATCGCCGCTCGAAAGGTCAGCATCGACTCCAAGCCCTACATCGGCACGCCGGAGCGCGTCGCCGACGAGCTGGCGCGTACCATCGACGCGGTGGGGGGCGACGGTTTCGCGATCCGGCAGGGCATCTGGCCGGGCTACGTCGGGCCCTTCGTGGAGAAGGTCATCCCGCTGCTCCAGCAGCGAGGCGCCGTGCGCACCGAGTACACGGGCACGACGCTGCGGGAGCACCTGCGGGAGTTCTAGCCGGCCGCCGAGCGAGGGCTAAGAGCGCGGGAGCAGGCAAGAGTGTAGATCGGAAACAGCTAAGGAATAAGGTCAATCCAGAAAGCAAGCGCCTGCGTGTAGTATCCTGCAAATCCAGCTCCCGCAACCAGGGGCAACAGGAGCTCACACTGACGTAGAGGCTTACACTGAGGCGAGCGAGGAGGTCCGTGATGCCAACCGATCGAACTCAGACGCGGCTCGTGAATCTCGTCGGCATCGTGTGGCTCGTGGTCGCACTAGGTACCCTCGGCTACTTTGCCGTGCTCGACACGGCGGTGCTGCGGCAGATACAACGGGACGGTCTGCGACCCGGCCCCGCACCCGTCAAGCATCTGCTCCCCAGGGGCGTCGGTCCGTCGAGCTCTTAGTTCTCGAACGCCGGCAGCGCCGACCGCAGCAGAGCATTCGCTCGAAGGCGAGGGGCCGCCCTCGAGAGGCCGCCCCTTCGGGGTCTCGCTCCCGCGCAGGTCGTCGCTACACGGGCAGCGCCATCCGCAAGACTTGCCACAGGCTGGCACAGTTGAGATGGAAGCTGAGCCTCCGGCCGTCAGGCAGCTCGACATCGTACTCGACGTCCTTCGGCCCGAGAGCCAGGTCGCAGCCGTCGCACATGCGCCCGCTTCCGAACCTGCCCGATCGTTTGGCGGGCGCGACATTCGGTAGGATCCCATACCAGAGCTTGTCTTGGATGCGCTGGGAGGCGTGGTCCATGCTAGGAGGAGACCGTAACAGACGGTGGATCACCTGGCAATGGCGGCATGGATGCGTTCGTCAGCAAGTGGGGGGCCGGCGCCCGGGCGTAGCCGGATCTTGCCATCGAGCCGATGCTGGCGGATGAGCTTGGCCAGCGATGGCCGGGCACGTCCGCCAGACAGAGGCCGGCCCCCTCGGATCGAGTCGTCACGAGCGTGGCTCGCCCGGGAGCGTGGCAGCTCGGCCAGTTCCAACTCTAGCTGACGGCGTTGGTTCGTCGGGGCAGGCACATCCACGAGCATACCAGTCGGGGCAAGGACCCACGGGCCCTCGGCTGGGGGAGTAGACTTGCGGTCAAGCGAGGTCCAAGCCATGCGCACTGACAATCTCAAGTGTGACGGCTCCCCGAAGTGCCGGAACACCCCGACCCATGTGCATCCGGGCTCTCGAGCTCTGGCACAGCTCGACCGGTACTACTGCAACAAGTGCTGCCCGATCTCGACGTGCCCGGACGCGCAGAAACATCGACTTTAGCCGGACGGATGGCGCGGGCCGCTCTCCAGACGAAACGGCCCGTGGGGCCCGCGATGAGGAGTTGCTGCTATGCTGCACCCCGTGACTAGCTTCGGCATCGGCGCGCCGGTCAGGCGGCGCGAGGACTATCGTCTCCTGACGGGTCATGGCTGCTACGCCGACGACGTCAACACACCGGGCCAGGCTTACGCCGCGTTCGTGCGCTCGCCGCACGCGCACGCCGACGTGGTGGCGATCGATCCGGCGCCGGCCCGCGGGGTCGCGGGGGTGCTCGGGGTGTTCACCGGGCACGATCTCCTGGCCGATGGCGTCGGGACGATCCCGACGCTCATCGCCGAGCGGGGCGGCGGCATCCGGAACCGCGACGGGTCGCCCTTCGCAGAGCCGCCGTGGTATCCGCTGGCGACGGACCGCGTGCGCCACGTCGGCGAGCCGATTGCGATCGTCGTCGCGGCGACTCCGGCGGCAGCGCAGGACGGCGCGGACGCGGTGGCGGTGGACTACGCGGTGCGTCCGCTCGTCGTCGATGCCGTCGCCGCGCTCGACGATGGCGCACCGGCGCTGCATGTTGGCGTCGCGCGCAACCGCTGCTACGACTGGGAATGCGGGGATGCCGCGGCCACCGCGCGCGCCATTGCCGCCGCCGCCCACGTCACGCGCCTCACGCTCCTCGACAACCGCCTGGTCACCTGTTTCTTGGAGCCGCGCGCGGCCCTCGCCGAGTGGGACGCCGCCGCGGACCGCTACACACTTCACGCATCGCTGCAGAGCGTGCATGCGATGGCCCTCAATCTCGCGCGCGTCCTCGGCGTCCCCGCCGGGCGCGTGCGCTGTGTGACGGCCGACGTCGGAGGGGGTTTCGGCTCGAAGATTCAACCCTATCCCGAATACGCCGCCCTCGCGTGGGCGGCGCGCCGGCTCGGCCGTCCGCTCAAGTGGGCGTCGAGCCGGACCGAGGGGTTCCTCACCGACGCCCAATCGCGCGATCACGTGCTCACGGGTGAGCTCGCCCTCGATGCGACGGGTCACGTCACGGCGCTTCGCGTGTATTCGACGCAGAACCTCGGCGCCTACGTCGCGACGGGGATGCCGCTCTCGATCATCCTGAACATGGAACGCATGGTGTCCGGGCTCTACGCCATCCCCGCGATTCATCTCAGGCTCGAGGGCGCCTTCACCAACACCGTACCGATCAACGTCTATCGCGGCGTCGGGCGCCTCGAGTGCATCTATACCGTCGAGCGCCTCATCGAGCGTGCCGCGCGCGAGACCGGCCGCGATGGCGTCGCCCTGCGACGCCTCAACATGGTCCGGACGTTCCCGTACCGAACCGCCACTGGCGCCCTCTACGACTCCGGCGACTACGTGGCGCGCCTCGACGAGGCGCTCGAGCGCGCCGACGCCGCCCGGTTTCCGGATCGGCGCGATGACGCCGCGCGGCGCGGCAAGCTGCGTGGGATCGGCGTGGGGCCGTACGTCGAGGGCACCGGCGGCGTACCGCGCGAGTATGCCGAGGTACGGGTGCTGCCCACGGGGATCGTGGAGGTCCCGATCGGCAGCCAGTCGCAGGGCCAGGGGCATGAGACCGTCTTCGCCCAGGTGGTCGCTGAGCGACTCGGTGTGCCATTCGACACGGTGCGGATCGTCCAGGGCGATACCGATCGCGTGGCGGACGGGGTCGGCACGTTCGCCTCGCGCTCGATGGTGCGGGGCGGCAGCGCGGCGGTGGAGGCATCGGACCTCGTCATCGCGGCCGGTCAGCGGATGGCGGCGCATCGCCTCGAGGCTGCGGTCGGCGACATCGAGTATCGCGCCGGCGCATTCACGGTTGTCGGCACCGACCGATCGATTTCGATCTTCGACGTCGCGCGAGCGGCTGCCGCGGGAACGCTGCCGGCCGCGCTTGGCACCGCGCTCGGGGCCGCGACGATGCACGAGAATCGGGCGTTTGCGTTCGCGAACGGCTGCGAGGTGTGCGAGCTCGAGGTCGATCCCGAGACCGGTGCCGTCACGATCGCTGCGTGGACGGTGGTCGACGACTCCGGCCGCTCGGTGAACCCCATGATCGTGCATGGTCAGATGCACGGCGCCGCGGCGCAAGGCATCGGCCAGGCGCTGACCGAGCGGTGCGTCTACGATCCGGCGAGCGGACAGCTGCTGACCGGGTCGTTCCTGGATTATGCGGTCCCGCGGGCCGAGGATCTCCCGGCAATCTCTGTCGTCAGTCGCGACGTGCCGAGCCCGACGAACCCGCTCGGCGTCAAGGGCGCCGGCGAAGGCGCTACCGTCGGCGCGCCGGGCGCCGTCATCCACGCGATCCTGGATGCGCTCGCGCCACTCGGCGTGGTGCACATCGACATGCCGGCCACGCCGGCGCGGGTGTGGCAGGCGATCCAGAATGCGCGTTGACGGGGCGCGATCCATATTCTGGGCGGGCTGGCCGCGGCTCCGAACGGCTTCGCCGCGGGCCGTGAAGGCCTGACGGCGTGCCGACCCATCAATCGCTCGGCGGTGCCTCGGACGAGGAGCTCCTGCTGCGCATGGTCACCACGCACTCGGAGCGCTACGGCCAGGACTACTGGGCCGCCTTCGACGCCGGCGTCGCGCCCCATCTGCCCGCGAGTCCTGTCGTGGTCGACCTCGGCTGCGGCCCGGGCCTCTTCCTGCGCGACCTCGCCCGGCGCTATCCGTCGACGAGGCTCTACGGCTACGACGTCACGCCGGCGATGATTGCGCACGGCCAGGGCTTGGCGTGGCCCGGAGTCACGCCCACGCTGGTGCTCCACGACGTGACGGCCGCCCCGCTGCCCCACGCCGCCGGCGCGGTGGATCTGGTGAGCATGACGTCGGTGCTGCACGTTTTCGACGAGCCGCTGCCCGTGCTCGCCGAGATCCGGCGGGTGCTCGCGCCGCGGGGCCTCTTCCTGCTCCACGACTGGACGCGCCAGCCGCTCCAGAGCTATCTCGCCTGGCGTCGGGACGGGCTGGGCGAGACCGGGCCCGAGCACCTGAGGCGGGCCTACCGTCTCTTCCCCGTGCACAACAAGTACACGAGCGAGGACTGGCAGTGGCTGCTGGCCGAGGCCGGTTTCGCCCTCCGCTATCAGGCGGCGCTCCGCCAGTCGCACCGGATGTTCGTCGCCACCGCCGCCGCGGCGGGCTGACGCGACGAGTCGGAGGCTCAGCGGCGGAAGACGTCCTGGGGGAACTCGACGAGGAGCTCGTGTCCAGTCGGGGTGACCACGAGCGACTCGCTGAAGACGACGCCGCCCTGGTGCACCACCTTCAGGTCCGGAATGAGGTGGAAGCACATGCCGGCCTCGAGCACCGTCGGATCGTTCTCGTTGATGCTCATGATCCGGCCCTCGCCCCAATCCGGCGGCAAGCCGATCCCGATCGAGTAGCCGGTGCGGTGGGTGAAGTATTGGCCGAAGCCCGCCCGCTGCATCACCGTGCGCGCCGCGCGATCGACCTCGTGAGACGTGGTCCCGGCCCGGATGGCCGACTTGGCCGCGCCGAGGGCGTCGCGCGAGGCTTCGGCCATCGCGATCCAACGCCGATCGGGCGCGCCGACGATCACCGTGCGCGACAGCATGCAGTTGTAGCGGTTGTGGGTGCCGCCGGCCTCCATGTAGACGACGTCATCGCGTCGGATGGGCCGACGCCTCGCGCACTCGAAGCCGAGGCCGGCCGCCGGTCCTGCCACGTACTGGGCCTCGTGGCCGAGGAACTCGCTCCCAGCTCTGTACATCGCGTGGTAGGCCGCGGCGGCCACGTCGTTCTCGGTGGCGCCGGGAACGGCGGCGTCGATCGCCGCGTGGAGCGACGCCTCGCAGTAGCGACCGGCCTGGCGGATGTACTCGATCTCGCGCGCGGACTTCACCCGTCTCACGTGCTCGACGATGCCGGAGCCGTCGATCAGATCGTCCACGCCGAGCCGTCGGAGCAGCTTCCGGTAGCGCGCCACCGAGAAGAACCACGCGTCGTCCTGGTTGGCGATGCGCTTACGGAGAAGGCGGTAGCGTTCGAGGATCCGATAGGTGGCCTCGTCGGGATCCTCGGTGTCGCGGTATCCCTCGATCAGCTCGAGGCAGCTATCGACCTGGGCTTTCTCAACGTTGATGGCCCGGGTGAGCAGGATTGGGCCCTGGTCGAGGGCCAGGATCAGGATCTGGTAGGTGAAGTAGCCGAGTGTGCTGTAGCCGGTGAGGTAGACGATGTTCTCGGGCACCGTCGTGAGCAGCACCTCGATCCCGGCGGCCTCCATCCGCTGGCGGACCCCGGCGAGACGCGTCGCGTACTCGGCGCGCGAGAAGGGCAGGGAATCGTCCTGGGCCGCGATCTCGCGCTCGTCCACGCGGGGCAGCCTAGGCGGACCGGTCGGGGCTGTCAAGCGACGCGAACACCGGCCAATGCCTCGTCCGATCTAGGGCTTGGATATGCCTTTCAAGAACTGGACAATGGCCGCGTTTGTATCTTCCGGGCGTTCCTGCTGAATCCAGTGGCCCGCGCCCGGAAACAGTTTCACCCCGCGCAGATCGGTCACGGCATGTTTCATTAGCGCGGTAAGCTGATCTGCGCTCGCGCCACGGATGACAATGTCTTGCTCGCCCGCGATGAAAAGCACGGGCTGGGAAATGTGCACACCGGCGAGTTGCGGGGTGGTCTCCCAGTTACGCGCGAAGTTTCGGTAGTAGTTGATGCCGCCGCGAAAACCGGCTGTCGTAAATTCGTTCACGAAGTAGTCGAGGTCGACCTGAGTGAGCCAGTCCGGTACGCTCTTCGGCGCGCCGAGACGCGGAATCCAACCGCCGGCGGCGCGTTTACTGTCCGTCAGCGCCGGCGCTTCCCGCGGGGAATCCGGCGAAAGATACAGGCGGCTAAGGATGCCGCGCGGGTCGGCGTCAAACTCCTTCTCGGCGACGCCCGGTTCCTGAAAGTAGAGAATGTAGAAGAAATTGTCGCCGTAGTTCTTCTTGAGGGTGTCGATAAGCGACTCTGGTGCTCGCCCGCCGTAGGGCACACTCAGTGCCACGAGACCAGTGAAGCGGCTCGGGTGAAGCAGCAGGCAATGCCACGCGACGATCGCGCCCCAATCGTGCCCGACGACGACGGCGGTCTTTTCGCCGAGCGTGTCGATGATGCCGACGATATCCGCGGTGAGGTGCTGGATGTCGTAGTCCCCGACCGCCGCGGGTTTGTCGGTCTTGCCGTAACCGCGCATGTCCGGCGCGACGGCGTGAAAGCCGGCGGCCGCAAGCGCGGGGAGCTGGTGTCGCCACGAGTACCACGATTCGGGCCAACCATGCAGGAGGATCACGAGCGGACCCTGACCGTCCTCGGCGATTCGCATCTTGATCCCGTTGGTGTCGATGACTCGCAAGATAGCCCCTCCTTGTCCCCACTGTGGTACTACATCCGTGCCTGCATCGGCAACGATCACAACCTCGCCGTGG
>Ga0210384_10004484_pt1 | contig 15565 bp, 10 predicted proteins | sample IncBWH2MmetaG_FD_160574 | JGI IMG/M metagenome (GOLD analysis project Ga0210384, IMG submission 160574) | Forest soil microbial communities from Barre Woods Harvard Forest LTER site, Petersham, Massachusetts, United States - Inc-BW-H-2-M | ecosystem: Environmental > Terrestrial > Soil >...
TGCCGCTCCACGCGGTCCGCCACGACGCCGCCTATCAGCGAAAACAAGAAAATGGGAATGCCGCCGAGAAACTGGTCGAGCGCAAGGTAGAACGCCGAGTGGCTGATGCGATAAATCAGCCAGCCCTGCGCTACTATCTGCATCCACGTGCCAATACTGGACGTACACGCGCCAATCCACATCAGGCGGAAGTCGCGATACTGGAATGCCTTGAAAACGCGCCCAATCAACAGAACTTCTCCATAAGCTCAAAAAAAGAGGAATCAAAAAAGCCTAACATGGGGCTGCATGGTGCATGTGCGCGAGCGAGTCGTGAAAGGGACGAGAGGGACAACACAGTGCTTAGATGTCAGGCGATCGCGTTACGAAACTTTTTTACTGCGGCAATGCCCAGCACGACGGAGAGCCCGGAGCCACAAGCTGCGCCACAACGTCACAGGCCTCATCCACTACCGCTAGATGCCCCGCTCAATGGATGTTATTCTTGCGAACCGAGCGCACGACAACTGCGGAGGCCGAAATGAATCGATACTCGATGCCGGGATTCCCAGGCGGCGCACGGCACTCGATTGGATCGGTTGTTCGGAGCAAGATTGGCTTGGTTGCGGCTGTTGCGGTTACTGTCGTGTTGGCGACGCTGGGGTTAGCCGGTGAACCTCAGAGTTCCGCTCAGCACGCCGGTATGGCTCGACTGCATAAAACACCCCCTCCCGCAAAATCTGTGTCTACTTCGGTTTTTGGAAACGCTCAGGTGAGCCGGAATCCGGCGCAAGAGCAGCGCGACTGGCCCGTATACGGCGGAACCGCTGAGAACAATCACTATTCTCCCCTGGCCCAGATCAATCGAAACAACGTAAAACAACTGGCGGTGGCGTGGAGCTTTGACTCGCAGGAAGAAGGCGGCCTACAAACCACTCCGATTGTGGTCGAGGGTGTGCTCTACGGGATCACACCGACGCAGAAGGTTTTCGCTCTGAATGCCGCGACGGGCAAACTGTTCTGGAAGTTTGACTCTGGCATACGAGGGACACAACCGGACCGCGGACTCGCGTATTGGACCGATCGTACTACGACCGATCGCTCGAAAGCTGATCGCACTAAAACTAAGAAAGACAAACGGATCCTGGTCGGCGTCATGAACTTCGTCTATGCCCTGGATGCGGTCACCGGCCGCCCCATCGCAAGCTTCGGGAACCACAGCCGAATTGATTTGCGTGAGAATCTCGGCCGCGAGCCTGCGGCCTCGCAGTCGATTGACTTAACGAGCCCGGGAATCGTTTACAAGGATTTGCTGATCGTCGGCGGCCGGAATCCGGAAACCCTTCCTGCGCCGCCGGGAAATGTTCGCGCTTTCGACGTGCGCACTGGAAAGCTGCGCTGGTCGTTTCATACCATCCCTCACCCGGGGGAGGTGGGGTACGAAACCTGGCCCAAAGGGGCGTGGAAGACCAGCGGCGCCGCCAATAATTGGGCGGGCATGGCGCTGGATCTCAAGCGTGGAATAGTCTACATTCCAACGGGTTCCGCCGCGTTTGACTTCTATGGTGCCGATCGCGTTGGCGATGATCTCTTCGCGAATTGCCTGATCGCTTTGAATGCAAAGACTGGCGAGAGAATCTGGCATTTCCAGGGAGTCCGTCACGATCTTTGGGACAGGGATTTTCCCGCAGCACCCGTCCTCTTCACCATAAAGCACGATGGAAAAGACGTAGACGCTGTGGCACAAACAACGAAACAGGGATTTGTATATGTCTTCGATCGAAGCAGCGGAACTCCTCTTTTCCCCGTCGAATACCGGAAATATCTTCCGAGCACTGTGCCCGGCGAAGTTGCCGCTTCGGAACAGCCTCTCCCCACTCGCCCAGCGCCTTACGCTCGCCAGCTTCTCACCGAAGATCTTCTTACCAATCGAACGCCCGAGGTTCATCAGTGGGCGCTGGAAAGATTCCGCAAGTTCCGCAGTGAAGGACAATTCGTTCCCTTCAGCGTGGGAAAAGATACCGTAGTCTTTCCAGGCTTCGACGGCGGCGCAGAGTGGGGTGGCCCGGCGGTTGATCCAGAGACGGGAATCATGTACGTGAACGCGAACGACGTGGCATGGACCGGCGCACTGGCGCCCAATATCGGAGAGAATGGCGCCCAGGATATCTACTTAAGCCAATGCGGTGTCTGTCATGGCGAAAAGAAGATGGGATCGCCCCCGGCGATACCTTCGCTCTTGGGACTGGGAGATCGCTTAGCTCCTCAGCAGGTTGCAGCGACAATTAAGAACGGAAAAGGAAGGATGCCCGGATTCCCCAGCTTGCCAGACGATCAAATGTCAGATCTGGTGACATATCTCATAAGTGGTAGAAGTAAGGAACTCACCGGCGGCGAACCTCGCGAAGCCCCCATGAAATATCGCTTCACCGGATACCAAAAGTTCTTGGATCCGGAGGGATATCCAGCGGTAGCGCCTCCCTGGGGTACGCTGAACGCCATCAATCTCAATAACGGCGAATATGCGTGGAAAATTCCTCTGGGCGAGTATCCCGAACTTGCCGCGAAAGGACAGAACAACACGGGCACGGAAAATTATGGAGGGCCGATCGTAACGGCAGGTGGCCTGGTCTTCATCGGCGCCACCAACTTCGATAAGAAATTCCGGGCATTCGATAAATCCACGGGCGCAATGCTATGGGAGACTATGCTGCCCTTTGCGGGCAATGCAACTCCTGTCACGTATGAAGTCAACGGGCGCCAGTTTGTTGTGATCGCTGCGGGAGGCGGTAAGGATCCCAAGTCTCCGTCTGGCGGCTTCTACGTGGCCTTCGCGCTGCCCACTCCTGGCGAATCGACACCCGCCCAATCAACCAGCAGCCGCCACAACTGGGCAGGGCGCCCGGTGCCACCTGTACGACTGAATGTTTCCGCGAAGCCGTGGCTGGTAAAATCGCATCCATAGATGATGCTGCCCAAGAATCTGCGTCCGCTCCTGCCTTATTTTAGGAAATACCGTGGCCACTTTCTGTTGGGCTCATTGTGTGTTTTGCTCAACAACGGAATCTGGGCGCTTCTTCCCCAGATAGTCAGCCGCGCCTTCGACGATCTTCGTGTGGGTGTCAATACGGGCGTCATGCAGCACAAGCTTGTCACCTACGCGCTGCTGATTTTGGTGGTGGCTGGCGTCAAGGGAATTTTTCAATTCCTGACGCGCTGGGTAGTGATTGGCATCTCCCGCGAAATTGAATTTGATATGCGGAACGATTTGTTCCGCCATCTCGAAAGCCTTTCCTATTCCTACTACCAGCGCACGCGCACGGGCGACATCATGGCGCGCTGCACCAACGATCTGAATGCCGTGCGCATGCTGCTGGGACCGGCCATCATGTATAGCGCGAACACCCTGGTGTTCACCGCGGCCGCTCTCTTCTTCATGTGGAGGATCAGTCATCGGCTCACAATGTACGCATTTCTGCCGCTGCCCATCGTGAGTGTCACGATCCAGTATTTTGGGCGGCAGATTCACGAGCGTTTCGAGAAGATCCAGGCCATGTTCTCGGAAATTTCGGCTCGCGCCCAGGAGAATTTCTCTGGCGCACGCGTGATCCGCGCCTATGCGCAAGAGGAAGCGGAGATCGCGCAATTTGAAACCGCCAACCTCGAGTACATTGGGCGCAGCCTCAAACTCGTCCGCTTGATGGGCATGCTCTGGCCAACGCTGGAGACCATGCTCAGCCTTGCCATTGTTCTGGTGTTGTGGCTTGGGGGGCGGCTGGTTCTTGGCGGCGGGATCAGTTTGGGCCGATTCGTAGGGTTCAATATGTACATGGTGCAATTGATATGGCCGATTATCGCTCTGGGGTGGGTGATCAACATTTTCCAGCGCGGCACGGCCTCCATGGGACGCATCAATGAAATCTTTCAGGAGAAACCTGAGATTTGTGACGATCCGGCCGTGGTCAGGAGCGGGAAACTCGAGATTCGCGGTGAAATTGAGTTCTGCAATCTAAGCTTCTCTTACAACGACGTTGAAGTGCTGCACGGCATCAATCTAAGTGTTCCAGAGGGTACGAGTCTCGCTATTGTGGGCCCGACGGGATCAGGGAAAACGACGCTGGTCAACCTGATTCCGCGCATCTATGATGCGGAGCCCGGAACCGTGCTGATCGATGGCAGGCCGATTCGCGAGATTCCCCTCGAAACTCTTCGGCGCAGCATTGGCTTTGTGCCGCAGGAAACTTTTCTATTCAGCGATACGGTCCGCGAAAACATTGCCTTCGGAAAGGAAGGCGCGAGCGATGCCGAGGTCAGGGCCGCCGCGGATGGAGCCAGCATCTCGGGCGACATCGACGGGTTTCCGGATAAGTACCAAACCCTGGTAGGTGAACGCGGCATTACGCTGTCCGGCGGCCAGAAACAGCGCACCGCGATTGCGCGCGCCATCATTCGCGACCCCAAGATTTTGGTGCTGGACGATGCCCTGGCCAGCGTCGACACTCACACCGAGGACAAAATCCTCAACCACCTGCGCGAAGTAATGGGCGGACGTACAACGATCTTTATTTCGCACCGCGTCTCGAGCGTGCGTAACGCGGATCGCATCGCCGTACTGCATTCAGGTAAGATTGTGGAACTGGGCACGCACGAAGAGCTTCTGTTGCGGGACGGTTATTACACTGAGCTCTACAACAAACAGCTGCTGGAAGAAGAACTCGCCGAAGTGTAGCTGAGTGCATTTCAGGAATCCGCCGAACAAACTTAGGGATTGCGGAGCTTGGCTCCGCGGACAACCGGGGCGGCCGTCTCCACATAATTTCCTCATATGAAACGAACAGTCGTCGACGAGATGATCGACACAGGCGAGGGGTCTCCCGCTGAAATTGCGGGGACGTTGACGGACATGCAGTCTCTCAACCGCTTGTTTGGCGGCGAGGCCACCACGCTGGCCATGCTTCGGCGTGTTGTGGCAAGAACTGGAAGGAACAAGCTGCGGCTGCTCGAAACCGGCGCCGGCTTCGGTCAGGTTCCCTTCGCCGCGCGCAACGTTCTCCAGCGTTCCGGCATCAAAATTGAGGTGACGTTGCTGGATCGAGTCGAAAGCCACCTGGCGCGCGGAGGGCATAGAGTTGTGGGCGACGCTCTGGCGTTGCCGTTCTGCGACGGCGCTTTCGACGTGGTGTCCTGCTGTCTTTTCGCACATCATCTCGAGCCACGCGAGATTCTGGCGTATGCCAATGAGGCGCTGCGGGTGGCGAAGTTGGCCATTCTCATCAATGATCTCATCCGGCATCCACTGCATTTCGCTCTCGCCTGGGGTGCGCGGCCGTTTTACCGCAGCCGCCTCACCCGCCATGATGCGCCAGCATCCGTACGGCGCGCATACACCGTCTACGAGATGCGTGGTCTGCTCCACACCAGCTGCGCGGCGCACGTTGAAGTGAGGCATCATTACCTCTACCGCATGGGAGCCATCGCTTGGAAGCATTGAGTCCCCACGATTTGGTGATTATTGGCGGTGGTCCGGCTGGCGCTTCTGCGGCTATTACAGCGGCGCGCGCCGGAATCCAGGCGCTGCTTCTGGAAAAGGGGTCTTTCCCGCGGCACAAAGTGTGTGGCGAGTTTGTTTCGGGTGAGTCTTTGATGTTGCTGAACTCGCTGCTGACAAACTCGCTGGAAACACGCGCGCTCCTCAGCCGTGTTCCGCGCATCAGTGGCGCGCGGTTATTTCTCGACGGCCGGACGGTTGAGGTTCCCGTCGACCCGCCTGCGGCCAGTCTGGCGCGATTTGATATGGATGCTGCGCTTTGGCGGGCTGCTGGGTCCGCGGGAGTGGACACGCGAACGGAAACGATGGTACTCGGCATCAAAGGACGAGGTCCGTTTCATATTCAGACCAACCAAGGGAGGCTGACAGCGCGAGCTGTCGTCAACACGGCGGGGCGCTGGTCGAATCTTCTGATGGAAAAACCCCATCATCTCGCGGCGTTGCCCAAGTGGATTGGATTGAAGGCGCACTTTAACGAAGACTCGCCTGCGCCTACGACGGACCTCTATTTTTTTGAGGGTGGATATTGCGGCATGCAGCCGGTGGGATTGGGCGATGAGCCCGCGACCTCGCGCATTGTGGTTTGCAGCATGGTGCGGGCAGATGTGGCCACGCGACTGGAGGATGTTTTCGCGCGCGAGCCGCGTTTGCTAGAGCGCAGCCGGGGTTGGAAAGCATTGTCAGACCCAATAGCAACTGCACCTTTGATTTTCCGGGAACCTTGTCCTGAGAGAGACGGAATGCTCCAGGCTGGGGACGCGGCTGGCTTTGTCGATCCTTTTGTGGGAGACGGGATTGCCCTGGCGTTGCGGGCTGGAGCCATGGCAAGCGAATCGCTGCGTCGGTTCCTCCAGGGAGAAACCAGCCTGGAAGAAGCTACGGCGACATATTGCAAGGCCTATGAAGATCGCATCCGCCCGGTTTTTCGGGCCTCGTCATTTCTGCGCCGCATGCTGGCTATGCCGTTTGCCGTACGGAAACCGGTGCTTCGGGTTTTGGAAACATTCCCAGCTCTACCTCGGATGATGATGAGCAAGACGAGGTCACGGGCAGCGGCGTAAGGACTTGGCTAAAGCCTAGCGAATCACCAGCGCCTCACGAACATTGTCCCGGGCCAGAAAAAACTTAATGGAAGAGAAATCGCGGAACAGGCCTTCGATGTGCCGGTTGTTGAACACGCGCTGCACCTGAAAGCCACCGGAGCGTCCCGGCACGAGGATCTGTGTTTCGAGCGTATCACCGGCAGTAAGGTGATAGCGGTAACAAGGCGCATCGGGGCCTGCATCTTTCATGTGAAAGAACGCGAGCAGCACGCCCCCTGGCTTCATCACCGACCACAGCCGCTCCACCACTGGCTTCACCAAAGATTCGTCCATGTAGTCGGCGAAGCTCCAAGCGAATACACAATCGAATAGCGCCGGTGGGTAGAGAAGATTCTCAGCCAGGAAGCTGGCGGCATCGAGAACGCGCTTGCCGTCGGCGTCCTGCGTTACCAGGGATGGGTCGGTCGAAGCGACGAGCAAGTCCTCGCTGTAAATCCTATGACCCATTCCAGTGAGCAAGCGGATGTTGGACGCGGAGGTCGCCCCAAGGTCGAGCACGCACAGCCCCTCCTGGGAGGAGAGCGTGTTCCAGACCTGTCCCATGCCGCTCGACCGGCGCGTGCCGCGTTGCGGCGGGGTTATAGTTCCGCTTTGAGAAGCCGGAGGAGAGCGACGAAACCATTTCATGAAAGTCTTGGACTTGCGCAGCGCCGGATCAGGAGGTGGACGACGCGCCTTCCTGCGTCACCGATCCCTTGAAAGAGGCGCCCTCGGCAATCACAATCCGCTTGGTAACAATATCGCCGTTGACGACGGCGGTCCCGCGGATTTCAACACGCTCGGAGCCAATGAGGTTGCCATCGACCTTGCCCTCAATCACGACCGATTTCGCGCTGACTCTCGCCTTGACCCGGCCGTTGGGACCGATCGTGACGGAATGCTGTTTCAGCTCAATCGAGCCTTCCACTTCGCCGTCGAGATATAGATCCTCGCTGCCGGAAAGTTCTCCCTTGATGATGACAGACTTGCCAATATGCGCCATTTCACGAACGGGTTCGGCCATGCGACACGCTCCTGGGGGGAAATTCGCGAAATCCGATTCTAACCCATGGACGGTAAAAAGACTCGTGTCGTGGTGCACAAAATTGGATGCACAATATTCGGCAACTCGCCGAGGGCGGATTTAGTCTAACTTAAGTGCATTACGGCTATTTGCGGGAGAAGATATGTTCGGACCCCAAAAACCGGCGAATCGGCCTTGGCTTCGACTGCTGCTAATCCTGGCCATGCTGACCCTTTCGTTGCCGACCCCGGAAATGCTGGCGAGTGGCAGAATGCCCCATGCTTCGCAGTTCCCCGACACGCCTGCCGTGGAGGTTGTTCGCCAGTGCTTACAACACGAACTTGAAGCGGCCCCCGATCCCCCGAAATACATGTTTCTCATGCGCCGGAAGACCGGACGCGTGCTCGAAACCAAGCTCATGGTCCAAACCAAAGAAGCTTTTGCCGGACGTGTGCTTTCCTACAACGACAAGCCGATGAGTGAGGAAGGCCGCAAACTCGAAGAAGCCCGCATGGACCGCTTTGTCAAAGACCCGGGAGAACTGCGCAAGAAACAGCGAGAAGAGCACGACAATCTCGAGCGCTTCAAGCGTGTGCTCCGTGCCATGCCCGAGGCTTTGCTGTACGAGTATGACGGTTTCGAACCTGCCGTGGCGGGCCTCGGCCACAAGGGCGAGGAATTGGTGCGGGTGAAATTCCGTCCCAATCCAGATTATGACCCGCCCACCCGGGTAGAGCAGTTGCTCACCGGCATGGCGGGAACTATCTTGTTGGATCCGCGGCGTCAACGCCTGGCTCGTATCGACGGCACGTTGCAAAAGGAAGTCGCCTTCGGCTGGGGCATTCTGGGCCACCTCGACGAGGGCGGCAGAATTCTCATGGAGCAGGGCGAACTGAGTGATGGTAACTGGGTGCTGAGCCACTTCATGATGCGTTTCACGGGCAGGCTGGTGGTGGTCAAGAGCATTGACGTCAACACGACCGAGACCTCCTGGAATTTTCACCGGGTGGCGGACGATCTTAGTTTTGCTCAGGGTGTGGCGCTCTTGAAAAGCCAGGAACCGGAAATCGCTAGGAATTCAAGCCAGAACCACGGTTTCGAATAAACCTACGTTTCTCTACCTCAATCAGTTCAGGTTCGTGTTGGATGTCCTGCTTGAGTATCATGGTAGGGCATGCAAACCCGGAAAACCTCCAAGACAGCCCCGCCCATTCGTTTTGCCGTCGCCATTCTGGCGGCTGGAAAAGGCACGCGCCTAAAGTCGCAACTCCCGAAAGTGCTGCACCAGATCGGCGGCAAGCCGCTTCTTCAACACGTTATTGACGCGGCAAAGCAGATTGTACCCGCGCAAGACATCTACGCCATTGTCGGCCACGAGGCCGACCGCGTAAGAGAAGCAGTGGCGCACAACGGGATCGGCTTCGTGCTGCAAACCGAACAGCGCGGAACGGGGCACGCCATCATGATGTGCCGCGAGGTTCTAGCGAAGTACGACCATGTGCTCGTGCTGTCTGGAGACGCGCCGCTCATCCGCGCCGCTACCATTGCCCAGCTTCGCGATTTTCATTTGGAACAGCACGCCGCTATGACGTTGCTGAGCGCTCTCCCATCCGATCCGTTCGGATATGGCCGCGTGCTACGAAAAACCAAGGGCAGCGCTTTGGTGACCGAAATTGTGGAAGAGAAATCGCTCACACCGAAGCAGCGCAAAGCCAGTTTGCGGGAGATCAATGCTGGTTTCTATGCGTTTGCGGTGAAGCCTCTGTTCACGCACATTGACCGCTTGAAAACTGAGAACACCGCCCGCGAGTTCTATCTCACCGACATGGCGGCGATTCTCTCCAAGGCAAAATCGAAAGTGGTAGTAACGCCCGTCGAAGATGACATGGAAGTGCTGGGCATTAACACCCGTGTCGAACTGGCACAACTCGACGCGTTGCTGCGCGATCGCACATGCCGTGAGCTCATGCTTTCCGGCGTGACAATTTACCGCCCGGAGACTTGCGTGATCGACGCGGATGTCGCGATAGCGGCAGATACGGTGATCGAACCGTCCGTCCAGCTTCTAGGCTCAACGAAGATCGGCGCGAATTGCCATATCCGCTCGTTCAGCGTAATCCGCAATTCCACGCTCGGCGACCATGTGCTCGTGCGTCCCGGCTGCATTCTCGACGAAGCGCAAGTGGCGAACGGCGCGCTGCTCGGCCCTTACAGTCATCTTCGCCCGGGCAGCGAGATTGGTGAAGGCGCGCATGTGGGCAATTTCGTCGAGACCAAGAAGATCAAACTGGGCAAGGGTTCGAAGGCCAACCACCTTACCTACCTTGGCGATGCTGAGATCGGCGCAGGCGTGAACATTGGCGCAGGCACCATCACCTGCAACTACGACGGCGTCAACAAGCACAAGACAATCATTGGCGATGGCGTCTTTGTGGGCAGCGATACCACCCTGGTCGCGCCAATTCGTTTGGGGAAAGGTTCCTATGTCGGCGCGGCGTCCTGCCTTACCGAGGATGTTCCGGATGACGCCCTGGCCGTGGCGCGGGCCCGTCAAGCCAATAAAGAAGGCTGGGCGAAGACCAAGCGCGAAGCCATGGCGAAGGCTGGGAAGAAATAGGGTCATGTAGGTCCAGACGCCTCGTCTGGGCGGCGAGCGTCCAAAGCTGGTATTGATCTTGTTTGGGAGCTACACCTTGAACCGAGCTTGCGCTCGGTTGGGCAGGCGAGGGCGCCTGCCCCCACGCGAACTTACCGCGCTACGGACGCAAACAATTCCGAGTCCAGCAGGGACTCAAACTTCTTCTCGTCCGTCTTGAACTTCAACGTCAGGTTCGAACTATCCGAGCTAACGGTCACGCTCTCCAGCGCCGATTTCTCAATTGCGGACGCCGTCATCTTCTTGTACGTCACGCCCGCCTTCATCAGGGCGGAGAGCGTCGCCGCCGTCACCGAATCCGAAGTTACTACGTCCAGATTGAAATCCACGCCGCTGTCAAATTCCATGCCGTAGCGCGAGCCCAGCAAGCGCTTCTTCACCGTGTCATAGTCTGCGAGCTTGGCAGCATCGCCGAGCGTCGACTTCATCATATTCTGGGTGCCCTCTTGATCGAGCACGCTCCAAATCGGGTTGGAATCCACGGACGAAATCAGGTCCGACACTTCCGGATTCGAATCCAGCCGCTGCGTCAAACCATCGCGCGCATCCAGCGCTCCCCGCAGCGCAGAGCTGTCGCCGAACAGAATCGTGCTGTCATCCAGGAAGGTCATCTGCATGCCACCCATCGGAAAAATCAGCGAGGTACGCAGCTTCATCGGCCGGACTTTGTCCTTGGCCATCTTTTTCATGAAGGCCTTCATCGGGAATGGCCCCTGGCCGACACCAACAATCTTGATACCCTGCTTCGGTATGCGGAACGAGACGAACGTCAACTGGTCCAGATCGCGGTCGGGATCAATACCCGCGCTCCTGAGCGACGATTCGAATTGCTTCAAGTTCTCCGGCAGCACCTTGCGTCGCAACGCCATCGCCGACGGCGAGTTGTGTAGGGCGCGATAGTCCACGGAAATAATCTGCTGCACATCGGCCGGAACCACCGACCGCGCCGAAGTACCCATAGGCATGGTCCAGCCGGAAGCGGCCAGCAGGCAGATTAGGAAGCATACAGCCGAAGAACGAACAAAATTCCGCATGACAAACCTCGTGGAGGGACTCAGGAACTTGGATGCGTATGGAACGCCGCGAGTCACCTGTTCTTGCACTATTGTACGTCGGAAGGCAAAACAGGGAGTTACACCGATGGACACCGTTGAGAAATGCCTGAAAAACACTCGGAAACATGTAGTCCCAGACGCCCTGGTTTGGGCAGGCGAGCGAAAGCTCGCCTAGGCTTTCACCGTCGCGACCCGTTTCTTCACATCTGCCACGAAAGCCTCATCTTTCAAAGATTCCAGATTGATCTCCACATTCGCGAGGGCGCCTTCAATGGCCGCTCGCGCCAGCGCCCCAGCGGTCGTCAAGTCCGACTTCATGTTCGGGTTCGTCACCGGTCCCAGCGCCTCGGCAATTCGTCCGACTTCCCTCGTCCGCTCGGCTACCGAAAGCGGCACGCTGGTGGCTAGCTTCAGCGCCGCTGTTATCAACGCCTCGCCGCCCTCGGGATTCTCTCGCGCTGCCTTGTACGCCTTCATCACCGCGTTGTAGGCCTCAGCATCAGCATCAATCGACGCCTTCAGTTCCTCGCGCAGCGGACCCAGCTTGGCAATGGCTTCGCTCAATTGCGCCTCATGTTGCAGATAGGCCTTCTTGCCGCGCGACATGTTGGCCACCATCTGCGCCAACCCGGCCGCCATGGCCCCCGCGGCTGCCGAGGCGCTGCCTCCGCCTGGTGTTGCTGCCGGCGCTGCCAATTGTTCTACAAACGGTTCCACGCCGGCGCGGAGGCCGCCCACCGCCACCTTGCCGCCCATCACGGCCGCTAGCCGGTTTTCCAAAATTAGCGAAGACTCAAAATTCTCCACTTGCAGGAACCACTCAGCAGTATCTTCCAGCGCTTTCTTCGGGATGAGGCCGACAATCTCGCTCGACAGCGGAGAAACGCCGTACCGCGCCGCCTCGCGTTTCACGAACTCAAACACTCGGTGGACCGGAGTCTGCTCGAAGTCGGTCAGATTCATCGACACCTGCGCCAATCCGCGCACCAAAAATCCCGCGCCCTTCACGAAGCGGAATCCTCCCGAGGATTGCCGCACAGCCTTGGCGATTTTCTTGGCGATGGCAACGTCCGTGGTATTGAGAAAGACGTTGTACGCGATCAGAGCCTTGCGCGCGCCCACGACGGTCGCTCCCGCCGTTGGATGCAGCGCCGCTTCGCCAAAATCCGGACGCCGCGCCGGATTCGTCTTCACCTCTTCGCGCAGGCCCTCAAACTGCCCGCGCCGCACGTTCTCCAGATTCTGCCGCTCAGGGCCCGCTGCTGCCGCCTCGTAGAGATACACCGGCACCTGATACCGCTTCCAGATTTCCGCGCCTACATCTTTCGCCATGGCCACGCAGTCTTCGAGCGTGACGCCATCAATCGGGATGAACGGCACCACATCCGCTGCACCCATACGTGGGTGCGCGCCCTGATGCTGCGTCAGGTCGATCAGTTCGGCGGCCTTGCCTACGCCCCGGATCGCTGCTTCTTGAATCGCGGTTCGCTCACCCACCAACGTGATGACGCAGCGGTTGTGGTCGGCATCCATCTCGCGATCCAGCAAGTACACGCCATCCCGCTTCATCGCTTCGACAATGGCATCGACTTTGGCCTGGTCTCGACCTTCAGAAAAATTAGGAACGCATTCGACGAGAGTTGACATGAGGAAATGAGGATATCTGGCGCAGGATGGAGGTTGCAACTGGATGTGCCGCTCGGCGTGTCCAAGATGAACGGACACGCCGACTGCGGAATGTCTCTACAACAATCAGCTAGAACGAAAGCCTGGCGCTGACCTGCAGTTCCCGTCCTGGCGTCATTGCCATCGTGATTGTCCCGAATTGCGGAGTGTTCACAAAGCGGTTTGGCGTGCCCAGGTTGGTCTTATTCAGCGCGTTGAAGGCTTCGGCACGCAGTTGGAACGTAGCCTTTTCCTTGAGATTGAAAGAGCGGGCGAGGGCGAAGTCCAGGCTTTGCATTCGCGGACCATAGACGGAATTCCGGCCCGCATTGCCATACGTAAAGGCCGGGGGGGCGGCGAAAGCTGCGGGATTGAACCACTCTGCAGCGGTGCGCGTGCCCGGGCCAAATACGGGTTGACCCGTAACGTTGGCGCGGACGGGATTCTCTCCCAACACGGTGCCGGAATTGGCTGTGTCGCCGAACACGGAGATGGTAAAGGGCATTCCCGATTGAATCTGGTAGATGGTCGACAAATGCCAGTTCTGCGTAACCAGCCCCACCCATTGGGCACGGCGGTATGCCGGGATATCGTAGACGCTGCTCAGCGCGAAACGGTGGCGTATGTCACACCCTGGCCCCTTTTCGGCGTTGAGATTCCTATTGTCTTGCGGGATGGACGCCTCATCCATCGGTGACCGGAAGTCCGGCGCGTTGGTTAGATTCTTGGCATAGGTATAGTTGGCCAGGAAGCTCAGCCCATGCGAATACCGGCGGCGCATATTGACGTAACCCGCGTCATACCAGCTCTGCGCGGTGTTTTCCAGTAGATTGATGGTGCTTACCGGAAACGTCGCGCTCTGTATGACTGCGTTCGACGCACTACTCGGCGGCAAGACGGTATTAGGAATAAAAGTCAGCGTCTTGAACGGACGTCGCGGTCCAAGAGGGCCGGGCCCCGGAAGCGTGTTATTGATCAGGTGCGCTCGTTGCAAGTGAAAGCCGCGAGAGCCGAGATACCCAACTTCAAGCGATGTATCCTTCCCCAGGCTCTTCTGCACGGAACCATTCCATTGCTGGACGTACTGTGCCGGCGCGTGCGGATCGAATGCCGTAAAGCTGACGGTGGTTGCCGGTAGCGCCCCTGTACCCAGAACAGGCGTGCCAAAGTTGAACCCATTCGCGAAGAGCGCGGCCGGAGGAGTGAAATTGTCCGCTTGCTGGGTTTCCGGAAAAACATACGGCACATTATGCCGCTGGTTGCACCAGGTGTTCTGATCCACCGGCGTGAAGAAGATGCCATAGGATGTGTGAAACACAAGTCCTCGATTAGGCAGGCTCTTCGCAATCCCGATGCGTGGCGCAAAGTTACGCCGGTTCGCATACATCAGGCCCTGCGGGTACCCTTGCCGGCCACCGACGAAAACCGAAGGAACGTCATTCTGGAAAATCAGGTTCGTGTTCGTATTTTCCTTATCGTAGAGCGGGTTGGAGTATTCATAGCGCACGCCCAGGTTGAGCGTTGTCGTCGGCGTCACCTGCCAGCTATCTTCCACGAACGCATCGGTGCTCCAATTGCGTAAGTTCATCTGCGGAATGCCCGCTTGGCGCTGCTTGACGGCAGGCAGGCTCAGCAACATACTCGCAAATCCGGAACCGCTTCCATCATTGAATCCGAATTCGGTTGTGTATCCGGTGGTGAACTGATAGTAGCCTCGGTTCTGGAAAAATCCCCACATGGGCCAGGTATACCAGTGATAATCGCCGCCGAATTTGATCCCGTGCCGTCCGCGCTGCCATGCGTAAGTGTCCCGAAGTTCGTACATCGTGTCCCAAGCGTGCATCGGCGTCGCGGCAAAGGTATCGCCAATCCCCGTGTAGCCCTGAGCAGCGAACCAGGGAGCGCCCCATGCGCCCTTACCGCCGAATCCCACGCCCTGGATTCCGAGCTCGCTAACAATGTCGTTCACGCTGTCGTTTTGCGATGTGCGGTCCATCGACAAGCGGGAAACAGCAAATGAAGCCGTGTTGACTTTGTTTGTGGAGAGGATGTGGTTCCAGGAAATCACCGACTGCTGCGAACGATTGTCGAAGTTCACTCCGAATCCCGGAAGGTTTTCCGTCGTGGCCGTCATTCCGCTGCTCGGCGAGAACCCGTTTTCAGTCCCTATACTGTATCTCCCAAAAAGTGTGTCGCCGTTCGAGAAGTTGTGATCCACGCGAATCGTGCCCTGGTCCTGTACGTGCGATTCATTGCGCACATCGAGGTAGTTGTTGGAATCCGGAGCCCCGGGCGCCATCATCATGTTCGGCATGGGCACGTATTTCATGAGGAAAGCCGTCATCAGGGGATTCAATCGGTTCGACGGGATTTGGTTGTTAGTAAATTGTGAGCGAGTGTAAGGAAAATTCGTTGGCCCGGTTGGTTTGGTGGGATCGTACCCCGGGTTGGCAATCGCAGTGGTGGGATCGTAGATTTTCTTAGGGCTCATGCTGAAATCGCCCTGGATTTCTGCCTGGGTGGGCACCGTCAGAATTTGTGCGTCTGCTTGCGCAA
>Ga0210384_10004485_pt1 | contig 15562 bp, 8 predicted proteins | sample IncBWH2MmetaG_FD_160574 | JGI IMG/M metagenome (GOLD analysis project Ga0210384, IMG submission 160574) | Forest soil microbial communities from Barre Woods Harvard Forest LTER site, Petersham, Massachusetts, United States - Inc-BW-H-2-M | ecosystem: Environmental > Terrestrial > Soil >...
GCGGTGAGGCTCCTTGACGCCGGGCCCGGTATCCAAGAAAAGGACGACGACATAAGCGCGGTCGCGCATGGTCTTGACGGTGAGGACGCCGCCTTGCGCCGCTTCCATGGCGTCGACGGCATTGCTGATCATATTGAAGAAGACCTGCATCAACTGGTTTCCATCGCCGCGAACGCCGGGCAGAACGGATTCGAGCTGGAGCTCGATGCGGACGGTGCCGGTGGGCAGATCCAGAGTTCGCAGCTGTACGGCGTTGGTGACCACGGTGTTGATGTCCAGAAGGGTGCGCTCCGTGGGGACCTGCCTGGCAAAGCTGAGAAGATTTCCTACCAGCGTTTTCGTGCGGCGAGCCTGATCGCGAATCTTCGACGCCGTGACGCGGGCCTTTTCGGGAAGAGTCGGGTCGTCGGCCAAAAGATCAGAGAAGCCTAGAATCGCCGTCAATGGATTGTTGATTTCGTGGGCGGCGCCGGCGGCCAATTGTCCCAGGGAAACGAGTTTTTCGGATTGCACGATTTGCGCCTGGAGTCTCTGTAGGTTTTCTATCGAGCGTTCGGAATAAGAGAGCAGACGCGTGCGATCAGCATCCGCCAAGTAGGTCCTGAGGAATACGAGAAGAGCCAGGGGAATGGAGGCGAGGAGGACAGTCATCAGCCGGAAATCGCGGATTGCGGGACTTTCGTGAGCAAACCGCAGGGTGTAAATGGCAAACAGGGGCAAAGACATTACCGCGGCCATGGCCAGACGCGCCGGCACGACACCCTCTCCTCGGGAGCTATCGGAGTCCGTATCGAAATCGTTCTCCGCGGGAGCGTCGAGAGCCGCGCGTTTTTGGTAAGCAATGACGCCGGCGAGAGCGAACCAAAGAAAAGAGGAGACCAAGGGAAGATCGTACAAGCTACCCGTGTAATAGCGGCTGAACTCGAGAGCGATGTTGATGTTGAGGGAGGAGAGCATGTACATCGTCGAGGCCCCGAAAAGATTGGCATAAACCAATCGCCAGGCTCCCGAGGAACGCAGCCAGAGGTAGGCGAAGCCACCGACAATGATCATGTTCTCGGTATTATGAAGAAGGACGTAGTTGTAGTTGTACTCCGCGAGGGAAGGGACCGCGTACATCCATGGCAGCACGATGAAGACATAGAGAAAGATCCACCAGGTAAGCAGCAGAACAAAGTCCAAATACCCGAAGCGCAGATGAAGTTCGCCGCGCTTGAGGTGGGGGCGCAGCGTCAGCGCGGCCATCATGGGAATACCGCGAAGGAAGAAAACGATGTCTATCGGATCCGTGTCCGGCATCGACTTGTGCAGGTAGAGCTCGTAGTACGTCCAGTCAAATTGGCCGATCATCCAAAGCGTGCAACCCACGGCGAGCAACATCCAAAAAAGATTCCTGCGCCAATGAGGAGTGCCAGCATTCAGGAGGAGACCGGCGTTGGCGAGCAGCGGTACGAGACACTGGGTCAAATCGCCGAAAGCGGTAAGAGCATGGCTTCCCCGATGGAGAGCAAGAGAAACTGTGGCGTAGGCGACGAGGAAGAAAAGCCAGAGGCCCGCCATGCGGATAATCGTCTTGGAAGAAGACATAAGTTCGGGTGAACCTATTCTAGAAGGGAGAGGCGAGCAGGGCGGTGCCGCATTCGGCGCGCAATGCGTAAGTATAAACTAAATCACAGGTCGACTTGAAGCCTGGATCGGCGAGCACGGATAAGGCTGGCGGAGAAGCAGGGATTTTAGCCCTCGTCGGTGATGCGCCGGTTGGATTTCTCGGAATGGCCAACGCTCATGCGTTCCAATGGGGTCAAATGCCTCTCTACCGGTAGCAAGAGTGGCAGCAAGAAAGCCCCATCCGGCGCGCCGGATAGCCATCAGCCGAAATGTCGGCATTGCCATCGGGCCGAATTGCCAGTCGTTGTCCGTTGGGCTCGGATTAACGATTCGCAATATTGACATTGTTGCTCGAGCCGTAATCCAGACGGACATCGCATGGGGGATGGGTTGTCGTCTGATTTCCAACCAACGCGACGCTGTCCACGAAATTCATCACCACCGCTGATGTCGATTCAGAGCCGAAATAGGCCCGCATCGCATCCGTAGGCGCAACGGATGCGCATCCCGTAAAGCGATTCTTCAAGAGGCCCTCGGTGCTGCCTGTTGTACGACTGTTATGAACGCCAGCCATATAAATTCCAGCGCCAGCGAGACTTTGTATCGTGTTTCCCGAAATCTCGATGTCCTGAAACGCGGGATAGAGGCCATTAAAATTATCGGGCGTCTTGTTGTAGTTCGTTGCCGCTTCACTGAAGATAGTAATCGCGGCGTTTCGGTGCGGATAAGTACCCGAGCCCGTCCCGTATTGGTAGCACTTTGTGGACCAGTTGGTTCGCAGGAATTGGTTGTTGCGGATGGCGACGTCCGAACTTGGCGCGCCTTCGCTCCAGTAGCTCGAAAAATGAAAACCTACCCCACCCATGGTCAAAGATTCGAACGTCGAGTTTTGAATCACCCCGTGCAACCCCCCAAAGATAATTCCACGCCCGATTTTTTTTCGCACCGTCACTCCCGACACGTAAAAGCCGGACGGAATATGGTTCATGTTGATCGCTTTCAGCCCGGCGCGTAGAAAGTGCACGCTCTCCTGGAGCTGAATCTTCTGCGGCCCGTTTCCGCTGGACGATTGCACGCGGGCCGATCCAATAAACGCCAGAGTCTCGTCAAAGAACGCCAGCGTGTCTCCCTCCTTGGCCGAGGAATCCGCGCCGGCCATCGAAAGGGAACTGTCTGACGTTGCCGACGTCAACGTATCCCAAACGACCGCCACGTTGATCGCGTCATCGCCCAGGGCTTCGAAAATCGCGTGATCGATAATGATATCGCCCCGGGCCCCCGTCAGATGGACGCCATCCGCAGTGGTCGAGATGTGCCGTCCCTGGCTCGGAGTGATTGTGAGGTTCTCGATGGAAATCCCTCTCTGCCTGTCTCCCCCGGCAATTCCCATATACGGCGAGGCATGAATCGTGCACTGGATGATTCGCAAATCTCCCGTGTCCAGCAGGCTCACGGCACTCCTCGGGAATTGCGAAAACGCCACCAGGACATAGCGATTGGGGAATCGGACCAGATTGGAGGCCACCCACTTGCCTGAAGCATTCGAGTTCGGGTACAGGGCGAGTCCTTGCAAATGCATGGCTTGCGTCGGACCTTTTTTCTCTGCGATGCAGCCCGCGTCGCAACCGTCATCCGTTGGCCCAGGCAAATCATCCTCCCGCGCCATCTGACCGGTGCCTTTGTCCCACAGATGGAAGGTATAGATATACGGCGAGAAATTTGATGGAAGCTGTGTCTGGGGATCCAACTCGATGTGTCCGGAAGTCGCCGAATCCTTTTTGATCGTCCCCATGGCCTCAAAAAGCGGACCTCGCCAGGCCGTATCGGGATCCATTGGCCTTCCCCAGTCGATGACCAGGTTCTCCAGGAGTCCCCGCTTACAATTCTGGATATTGAAGGCCCCCGTCGAGCCCGTAAAGTACAGCGTCGACCCATTCCCGTCGAATACAAAGTCCTGCGCATCGCGAATCGTAAAATGCGGCCGGTGGTTGAGCACCCAGTCCTGCTGGGGCGGCAATTTCGCGGGCAGCACAATGTGGTAAGCCGCATGAGGCGCCAGTTGCACCACGCGGCAAGGTGCCGCGCTTCCTGTGGCCATGCGATCCAGGTAGCCCTGAATCAGCTTCAGATCGTCGCTCGCCGTGGGTGGCGGCACCGTGCAGACCATCTCGGGATTCAGCTTCTGCCACGGCGGTGAAAGCGCGGCCTCGTACCAGGCTGGCGACTTTACGACCACATCGACACGCGCCCCTCGCGCGCTCGTGAACGATCGCACCACATCGTTCGCTGTGGTCGTCACCTCGGGCCGCACCGCCTGTTGGACCAGCATATTCCAACTCGCCGGATCCGCCCACGCCGCCCGTCCCATCCTCCCCTTGGACTGGCCATTGGCAACGTATTCGGAAATTGCGCGCGCCGGGTCATGCGAAACATCTGTATATCGCGATTGATATTCCCTTACATTAAAAAATGGCGACGCTCCACGGCCTTCAGGGATTCCATGCTGCAGCCAGTGGAGTTGTATGTCCACGAGGTCCCAAACGCGGGGATAGGCTTTGTCGAGATCCGGATTGTTAGCGGGGTCCAGGTAATAGTTGAAGTCGAACACTACCCAATAACTGTCGGCGGCGCCGATCCTTCCCTCATTGAATCCGGCAACCACGAAGTGTTCGATCGCAGCCAGGCAATCTCCCTTCGCGAGATCGCCATACCTGTTCAGGTAGTCTCGCGAATAGAACAGAAACGAGCCCCTGCGGCAGGCCTTGGCGCCCTGGCTTGTCCACTCGCGCCTCGCGGCGTCATCGTCTGCCAACTTCAGCTGGGGGTAGAATTTTCTGTAAAACTCGGCGTTAAAGACGCGCGGATCGGTCAAGAAACCCTTGCTGGAACTCGGCAGCACCTTGTTGTCTATGGTCAGCGGAACCAGTGCGATCTCTTCAGGCAACCCAGCAAATCCAAAAGTCAGGAAGACCGATAGGAATGAAGTCAAAAGTATCGCGAGGATTCTGTTGACCAATTGTTTCACAAGTCCTTCGAAAACCTCCGAAGTTCTGTTGGAGTATATTTCGTATAACACGCCAGAGTTCAAAAGTTGCGATCCGCAGAAATCAAAAGCAGACGTTGTTAAGGGTGCAATGCCCTGCCCTCATTCGGTGCTCATCCGGTCTTGTAGTCCACGTGCGACTTGTCTTTGTAGTTAGGGGTTACCGCCACTTCGGATTTTAATACCGGCACAAGGTAGCTGGCGAAGCCGATGCCGACAAGAATCGTCCCGAATGATTTTTTTGGTGTAAATGTCCGAACAACCAATTTCCCGAACTCGAGTCTGTAGAACTTTGCTTTATAGCGCCGCGCAAAAAGCTGCTGCATCGCTTGACGTAGATTGGCTTCCGCTTCTTCGAGCGATCCGTTGCCGTTGTACTCGCACGCAAAACCGCCCAGATAAGAGCCGTCCGAATTGCGGTAGACCTTGGCCAAAAGCACACCAGCGGTGATGCGCGTTCCCGGTTTATCGGTATGCTGAACAGCGATGATTCCCTCAAGCACGGACCCGTGGTGGATGTCAGGCAAGTGTGGGAGCTCGACCGTTTCCGGCGGCAGCACGGAGGTATACAGCACCACGTTGTAATTTTCGATTCCGGCCATGTGCAGGGCTGCGTCGTACGATCCGGTCTCGATCCCGATATCGCTCTCGCCCCAGCCGATCACCCAGAAATATTCCCTGGGTATCCGGCAGCCAATTTCAGAATAGCGAGCAGGAGGATGCTTCGGCATTTTGAGATTGCCCGGCGCAGCTTAGTACAGCTCCTGGTTGGACATCAAATGGGGTACGGGTAGACGCACAAACCGGACCTCTCCCACACTTCTCAGCTTTCCTATTGCACCATGGTCATGAAGCAGTACTCTAAGCAGCCTGCGGAAAAATCGCAGGCTCACTATTCGCAGCGCAGCGCGATCATCGGATCGACTTTCGTTGCGCGACGCGCGGGGATATAGCACGCCAGGATACCAACGGCGGCGAGTACCATGGAGATCGCAGCGTAGGTTAACGGGTCGCTTGGACGGACGCCGTAAAGGAGCCCTGAGAGCAGAGGCGTTAATGCCGCAGCCATGGCCAAGCCAGCCAAAACGCCCAGGACCACCGGCAGACCGCTCTGGCGCAATACCATTCTGCCCACGTCAGCCGAATTCGCACCGACAGCCATGCGAATCGCGATCTCCCGCTTGCGCTGGGCTACGGAATAGGATGTCACACCGTAGATGCCAATCGATGCTAGGAAAAGAGCCAGGGCCGCGAGCGCTCCTGCAAGCACGGTGACGAATCGCGTTTGTGCGCGCGCCTTTTCGACGTACTCCATCTGCGGGCGCAGACTCGAGACGGGCATCTCCTTGTCGAGCTTCCGGACTGCCTGCTGCAGGTAGGCGGCAAACGTCTCGATCGGCGCGGTAGTCCGAACCACGAGCGAAAACGCCGGCCGCGGCGCAAGCGGCACAGGCAAATAGATCTGTCCCCGCTCCTTGCTTGTCAAGGAGTGCGCCTGGATGTGCTTCACCACGCCAATCACGACCACAGGCTCGCGAATGAACTGGAATGCACCGGCGGGCGAATCTTCGACGCTCAGCTTTTTGCCGACGGCATCCTGGCCGTGCCAAATTTGTTCGGCCACCGTGTCGTCGACAATGGCAACGTGCGTGTGCACCGCGTCGTCAGTGTCCTCAAATTCCCGGCCCGCCAGCAGGGTCGCGTCAATGGTTCGAAAATATCCCGGGAGTGTCGACCGGTGGTCTGCCATCACCGTGTTTTGCTGCTGCACGGGCGCGCCTTCGGGCCAATAGTAGCTGTACCAGTTCCCCAGGCCCTCATCCAGCGGGAGATGGGAAACGCCGCCAACAGATTGCGTGCCAGGCATTGCGGAAATATTTGTTCGCAACTCCTTGAGAAAACCAGTTAGGGACTCGACCGTGCCATAGCGCGACCAGGGAAACGACAGTTGGAACGTTAAGACGTTCTCCGCATGAAAGCCTGGGTCGACGCGCAGCAGGCTCGTAAACGTTCGGATCATCAGGCCGGTCCCCACCAAAAGAATGCAGCCGAGGCTCACTTCGCTTACAATCAGCAACTGGCGCAGCCACGGTTTTCCAGTTGTTGTGGCTTTTCCGCTTTCCTTCAAAATTTCAACCAAGTCCCCGCGAGCGACCGACAACGCGGGCGCCAAGCCAAACAGAACGCCCGTCAAGATCGAAAGCACAAGCGTGAACGACAAGACCCAACCGTCCAATTTCGGCGCCATCAGCAGGTAAATTCCTTCCGGCTGAAGGGAGAGAATCCATTTCAGAGCCACCCATCCAATCCCCAACGCGGCTATTCCTCCAATAGTTCCAAGGAATATATTTTCTGTCAGAAGCTGACGGATAATGCGCCTTCGCTCCGCGCCCAGCGCCGCGCGAAGAGCAGTTTCCTGCCTTCTACCTCCCGAGCGCGACAGCAATAAATTAGCGAGGTTCGCGCAGGTAACCAGCAACACCAGCCCAACGGCGGCGAAGAGCGAAACCAGCGCCGGCTGTACCGACCTTACGTCATCCTCTTGAAGCGACAAGACACTCAAGTGCAGCGACTGCTCCGCGTACTCCTTCGCTTCGCTGCGAAGCTGCGAGGCAACAGATTCCGCTTCACTCTGCGCCTGCGCCACCGTAACGCCCCGGCGCAGCCTGCCAACCATCCTTATGTACCCCGTATCGCGGCTCTGCTTCTCCAGGTCGTTCAAAAAGGGGATGAAAACCTGCACGTCTGCCATCCTGCTGTCGGGAAATAGCAGCCTAAAATTTCGCGGCAGCACGCCCACAATGGTGAAGTTGTTCCCGTTCAAACGCGCGGTTTGCCCAACGATGCCCGGATTCGCGCCGAATTGCCGCCGCCATAAGCCGTCAGTCAAAACGATGAGCGGAGCCGCGCCTCCGCGGTCTTCGCCGGGCGCAAAGAATCGTCCGAGTTGAGGCTTCTCGGCCAGCAACGGCAGAAAATTCGCAGTCGTAAGAGCCAATCGCACTTGCTCCGGCTCGACAGTTCCAGTAAGCGTGCCGCTGGTTACCCATATTCCGGCAATTTCCTCAAACGCGCGACTGCGATTGCGGAGCTCAATCAGCTCCGGACCGGAAGCTGGCCCGCGCGTCTCATTCCCCCAGGTTGACCAGATGATGGCCAGACGCTTTGCATTTGGATAAGGAAGCGGCCGGAGGAGCACCGCGTTGACCACGCTGAAGATTGCGGTGTTCGCGCCAATGCCGAGCGCCAAAGTAAGAACCGCCACTGCGGTAAAGCCTGGAGACCTGCGCAACATGCGCGCGGCGAAGTGCACATCGGTCCAGACGGTTTGCAGCCAAAAGCCATGGAGCTCTTCACGGCATTGCTCCTTGAACTTTTGGTAGCCGCCGAATTGGATGTGCGCGCGACGCTCGGCTTCGGCGCGCAGGAGACCGGAGCGCTCGAGATCGTCGGCGCGCCTTTGTACGTGCGAGCGAATCTCCTCATCCAGTTCGTCCTCAAGCCGAGAGCGATGAAAGAGAGTAGAAGCGAGGGAACGAAGCGAGGCGAAGAGTCTCATAGCTCCTCCGGTTGCGCGGCGAGCGCGGAAGCGACGGCAGCCACGAGCCGATTCCAGCCCTCGGCTTCGTGGCGCAATCGCTTGCGGCCCGCTGCAGTGAGCTCGTAGAACTTGGCGCGGCGATTGTTATCGGACGTGCCCCAGTTTGCCTTGAGAAGTCCCTGGCGGACCAAGCGATACAAAGCTGGATAGAGCGCACCCTGTTCGATGGGCAGCGCCCAGCGCGAGATCTGTTCGATGCGCAGAAGAATGCTGTACCCATGGAGCGGGCCGAGAGAGACGGCCTTCAGGATGAGGAGATCGAGAGTACCGGGAAGAATCTGCGCTTGGCCAGCCATGCCTCCTCCTAAGACAGTTAGGAAGCTATACCAATCTCTCCTAAGTTGTAAAGGAGAGCGGATGACCGAATACAACTCCGCTGATGACGAGTATCATTCCCTGACGAAGAATCACGTAGCACGCTCGCCTGACCGGCAGCCATACCACGCGAATGCCAATTGCGCGTCGGAGCTGATTCACGGAGTAGCCATCATGCCGTACAAGCCGACCGACGCGAGGCTAAGCGCCAACAGTCCGAATACTCCAAGCAGGCCGACGCCAGTCTTCGCTCCCCAAAGCACCTGATCAATGACCTTGGTTCCCGTGCGAATGTCTTCTGCCGGGCAGCCCGAGTCGAGGCCGCGAGTCTCGCCTGGGACGGCAGCGGGGTTGCGGATGGATCACGTTCGGTTCTGACATAAAGAATCATGGCATCGGAGTAGTCTCTTCCGCAGCGGAATGTAGATGCACGACTGGCTAGCCTCACCAAGCGATTGCTAGTTGGCGGTAGTCAAAACGCCGACGATCTGCAGGAGATCCTTGGACAGAGGATTGCGATGATAGATCGCCGCGATGAATCGACGTATTGCGCGAGAACTCCATAGAAGTGGTCTGCGACCCGGGAAAAATAACGCCGTCCTTCCCGTTTCTGTCTCTCCACTCCGCGAAGCTCAAGGTTGACGGCATCGGCCTCGTCGTCCTGACCCATCTGCTGTTTCGCCTCTCACCGGTCATAAGGCTCAAGCCGACTCCTACCGTAAGGCCACCAGCGTTTGTCGATCTTGGGCACGTTTGGGTGCATGGCGGTGATGGCTTGTTGCTGCCGAGGAGGGGTTACCGGTCTTGCCGAGACAGCTACCGCTATTGCCAGCGTTCCGCCGTCGTTCGTTGTGCCCAGTACCATCATTACCGCATGATCTGAAACGGAGAGATTCTTAAAACTGGATTTACGTAAACTCATATCTAAATTAACGATTGACTTCCGGCTGCACGGGCTGCTAGACAGAAACGCTGTCCCCGAAACACGTGGGTTAGCTGGGCTTATTGCTTCATGGAAGACGCATTCCGCTTTGGCATAAGGGTTGCTTGTGGTTTTCTAAACAGGTTCTTTTTCCTGATTTTATTAATGATGACTTTTCAAATTCGACCCTAGGTTGGACGTGCTTAAGAAGTCTGAAAGGCTTCGAAATATTCGAGGTCGATCAGCAAATGCGCGTTCCGAAGATTCCGACGGAGGCAGCGATGAAACGACCCAGAATATCTGCAATCTTGTGCACTCTCCTCTCTGCGTTTGTGTGGATGTTCGCTCCGGCAGTCTCAGCTTCGCCTACCGGGAGCATCGTCGGCTTCGTGAGGGACCCGAGCGGTGCGATGATTTCGGGTGCGAAATTGACACTTATCAATATGTCTACTAACGGTAAGGAGGAAATCGTAAGTGACAGTAATGGAGGATTTCAGTTCCTACAGCTGGCTCCGGCCGTGTACTCCCTCCATGTCGAAGCTCCTGGTTTCAAAAAAGAAACGCTGAAAGACGTCGTGGTTCAGGTGGACCAGATCACCCATCTGGACGCTACCCTACAGGTCGGTAGTGTTGCCGAGACGATTGAAGTCTCGAGTGCAGCGACTCCTTTGCTGGAGGCGGATAGGAGCACCCTAAGCAACGTCATTGATAGCGAAGTGATATCGAACATGCCGTTGAACGCGCGCCAGTACTTGGACTTGGCGCTGCTAACTCCGGGGGTCTTACCGTCATCTCCGGGGACGCAAGGTGGCGGCTTCAATGTGTCCGGGGCTCGTTCGCAGTCCAACATCTTCCTGCTGGACGGCGTCAGTAACATCGACACACAGATCAACTCCGCCCTCGGCAATTTTCGCATAACGGACGCCGTGCAGGAGTTTGCCGTTCAAACCAGCGTGGCCACCGCGGAGTTTGGTCGCGGCACGGGCGGACAGGTGAACATCGTTACAAAGAGCGGTGGCAATCAGTTTCATGGTACAGCGTTTGAATATCTGCGCAATTCCGTGCTGGACGCCGCGGATTTTTTCACCAACAAGAATGGGGGAACTAAGACTCCGTTGCACCGTAACCAGTACGGCGGAACTCTGGGCGGGCCAATCCTGAAGGACAAACTGTTCTTCTTTCTGTCCTATGAGGGCTTCCGCCAAGTGGCTCCGACAGTTAGCTTGACCCGTGTACCGTCAGCTGCTGAGCGCGCCACAGTGACCGATCCGATCTCGAAGGCCTTGCTGCAATTCTGGCCGGCCCCCACGAATCCCAACGCCGCTCCGGGAACCAACAACTTCCTCGCAAACGTCAGTTCCACGACATTCGACGAAACCGGTCTCGCGAAGGTGGATTACAACTTCAGCGAAAAGGATCACCTCTCGGTGCGATGGGCTCAATATGGGGGCACTGTCTTTACACCCGGTGCGCTGCCGCTGTTAGGGGGCAATGCTAACTCGCCAGCGAGTGATTCAGGCGTAATCGATTACACGCACACCTTTTCCTCGCGGGTGCTGAATGAACTTCGCGTCGGCTTCTCCCGCAATAAGACCTTCATCACCGTGCAGGACTCCGGTTTTGACGCCTCTAAGATCTTTGTGGACGCCGCGGGCAATCCGCTTCCCGGCATCGTGCATGCCGGTTCCAATCAACTCGATTCCGGCCTGCCTACCATTGGCGTGAGCGGCGGCTTTGCCCCTCTGGGCAGCACCAGCAACCTGCCACAAGGCCGGATTACGAACACTTATGAAGCGTATGACAATGTTTCCTGGATCGCTCCGTTCGGCGCTTCCAAGCACTCCTGGCGGATGGGTGTGCACATTCGCCGCGAAGATGCCCGCCGCTTCCTGGACGGTTCTGCCCGCGGCCAGTTTAATTTCTCCTCTTTCACGGACTTCGCAGCCGGCAACGTCAACACCGCAACTCTCCTATTTGGTTCTACCTTGGCGTATTGGCAGCGCTACCCTTGGGACCTCTACTGGCAGGATACCTACAAGGTGAAAGACAATCTCACTTTGAACTACGGCGTCCGCTACGAATATCCTTCGGCCATTCACCAGGTTCGCACCCAAGCCACCAACTTCATTCCCGGCGTAGGCCCCGTCCTGTTGGGCAGCAACAAGGTGCTCGCAATTGACACCACGAAGAACGGCCCCGCCTCTTTCTTCTTTAGTCAGGCGCCCTTTACGCTCTCTGACTCCGGCACAAATCCAGACAAGAACAACGTCGCTCCTGTTCTCGGTTTTGCCTACACTCCGCGGTTTGCCGCGTCCGTATTTGGCAACGACAAGACCGTAATCCGTGGCGGATTCCGAGTGGGTTATGACGAAATTTTCAACAATATTCCAGCGAATATGGCGCTTAATGCGCCCTTCAACCTGACCACCACGCAGGCGGCCGGCACGACGCAGCCCGGGAAATTCTCCTACGCCGTCGGGCTCAATCAAAACGTCCCTCTAGTGAAAAACATCGGCAAACCGAACCAGGTCGGCTTAGTGGGCATCAGTGCTGAAGATCAAAACCTTCGTAGCTCTTACATCTATCAGTACAGCCTCGGCATTCAGCGCCAGCTTGGGAACGCATTCTCTCTCGAAGTTGACTACCAGGGTTCGGCCGCTCACAAGCTGGGTTTGTTCATCGACCAGAATCAGCCAACCGTCGTCGTGAATGATCCCACCAAGCGCGGGAACGTGGCTCCTAACACGCAGATTTTCCCGAACCCGTTCTTCGGCACACTCTCAACTGGTGTGGATATCGGTAATTCCAACTACAACAGCGCCGTAGTCACCGCCAGGTACCAAGGGCGCCATGGCATCTACTTCGAAGGTTCGTACACGATCGGCAAGTCTATTGACGACGGTTCGTCGTTCTTTGGCTCGACCGGCGAACGCGCTGGGCTTGATGACCGCAACAATCTCGCTGCGGATCGTGGCCCCTCGTCATTTGACATCCGGCACCGCGCCGTATTTACCTACGTAGTCGATCTACCAGTCGGCCCCGGTCACCGGCTCCTTGGCTGGAACAACGGCGTGAACCGCGAGGTATTCGGCGGCTGGCAAATCTCTGGCAACACCTCCATCCAGTCTGGCACTCCCTTCACCGTGTTTAACAGCTCCGCTGACTTCAGCGGCTTTAATCAGTTCAACGACCGCCCCGACGTCGTCGGAAAAGGAGCACTGCCACAGAATAATAGCAATCCGGATGCGGCGTTTAATCCCGCGTTTTTCGGCTGCGTTACGGCTCCGAAACTCGACTGCTCCAAGGCTGTGCCGCCGACCGGACGCCAGGGCACTTCCGGCCGCAATCAATATTATGGCCCGGGCTTGCAGAGCTGGAATTTTGCCACTTCAAAACTCTTCCCGCTACATACGGAAAGAGTCCACCTACGCTTTGGCGTGGACTTCTTCAATCTCTTTAACCATACGAACTTTGCCAATCCTATTTCAAGCCAAAGCAACGGGAACTTCGGCAAAATCACCGCCACCGTGGGCAGCGCTACAGCCACGGCAGTGGGTACAACCGCAGGCGTGGTGGGCGGCGGACCGCGTGTGATTCAGGGTTCGCTGCGCGTGGAGTTCTGATCCGGAAACGCGGGCTCGAATGCTAGAGCTACAATCTACAATGGTCGCGGTTGGGGCCATCATCGCTCATCACCCCCCGCAGGCTCATCGGGAGTCAGCTCCTGCTGAGATGGCATCTATGGACACTTGGGATGGATAAAAGGCTCGGGGAATAGGTACAAGCTCCGAGAGGTTTATCCACCATGACAACTCGTCCAACGCTGGGTACAGGCATGCTGCGAGGCGAAGCGCTGCGGCTGGGCATTCGCCCTCGAACTCTGTATGAACTCCGCAATATTGCGGCGAACTGGAGCAAATCGGCCGAGGACTCTGCCGCCTCGCGAACGCCCCTTCGGGCGAATCCAGACTGAGCGACTGTCGCAAATCGCGCGCCTCAGGCCGTCTTCTGCCTCATTTCTGCCCGGTCTTGTCATCGCCTGACATCACAGGTACCGCACAGCATGGATGTGGCGCTAAGAGGTCATGGGCACGTGCAGACTTCGAACGACCAGATGTGCAAGGTGGCCCGTGAGCTTGCGCTAACTCACAGGTATTCCCAGCGTCGCGCAACTCTTCGGGCAATCACAAACAGCACAACCCCGACAGCGAGAAGTACGGAGACCTGCGGCCAAAGGTGCGAAACCGGTTCATCCCGCCAAAACACTTTAGTGAAACCATCGATGGCCCAAGCGTTGATCGTCAGCAATCCGGCTTTCTGCATCGCTTCTGGCATAAGAAAGCGGGGAAACATGCTGCCACCAACGGAAGACATGATCAGAATCACCAGCGTCGAAAGTGCTCCCAGTTGCGCCCGCGTGCGGCAGATGCTGGCCAGTAGCATGCCAAAAGCGCCAACGGCAAAAGAGGTGCAGAGACCCATCACCACAAAACCGGGGATGTGGTCCAGAAAATCGAGCTGGAAGACGGCCCAGGCCCAGACGAACATCAGTACCAGTTGTGAGAATGCCAGAAGGGTGCTGAACGCCAGTTTGCCCGCCAAGAGCGTCGTCATAGTTACGCGGGAACTGAGTACGCGCTCCAAGGTGCCGCTGTCGGCTTCATCCAATAGCGACCCGGCCGCACCGCTCGCGGTGAAGAGCAGGAACATCACGCCGATAGCGGCAGCATAGAAAGACACCATAGGGTTGTTCTTATTCTCTCCGACCACAGCGCGGGTCTTGACCGCGATGATCCCGCCGCTGCTTGGCCCATCGCTCGCAGCGTTTTCTTCCGTAGGGCTTCCCGGGTTCTCACGCTGACGCAACTGCTTAAGGCCATCATCCATCCGTTTGCGTTGTTCCCGAGTGAAACCCCCTACGAACCGATCCGCATACTTGGATCCTTGCTCCGCCATGACGTCGGGCATGGAAGTCATAGCCACCTTTTGCAAAAGGCCCGCGACCATCTGCCACGCCACCATGTCACTATTGTCGTTGAGCAGTTGAATCGTTGGGCGGTCTTGGCCTCCGCGGAAAGAAATTGGATTCTCGCCGAAACCACGCGGTACGATCAGCGCAACCGGTGCCTCGCCTGCCTTCACAGCGGCTTCTGCCGTGGCGGCGGTATATTCCGGCGGTTGCATATCTTTGTTGTTGGACGCGGGTCTCGTCCTGATAACCAGAGAGCCTTCGCGCACCAGGCCCTGCACTAATCTTTGCGAGGTGTGGCTCTGGTCTTCGTCCACCACGATGACTGTGATTTTCGGCACGGAGTTGCGCCGGCCGCCGAAGATGACGGCAAAAATGCTGAAGAAGGCGATCGGCAAGATGAAACTCAACGCCAGCGCGGCCCGGTCACGGCGCAGGGAAACCATGGCAGTGCGGATGATGGGGAGGATCATTCGCGCAGTCCCCTTCCCGTCAGATGCAGGAACACCGACTCCAAGTTTGGGCGGCGCAGCGATACGTCGATCACTTCGAGGCCCGCGCTGGCTGCATCATCGAGCAAACCGGCGATTTCCGTGGGACGTTCGACGGTGAACTCTGCGGTCGAATCAACCAAACGCCCTCCGCGATGCTTCACCCACGCGCTAACTCCGCCGTCCTGGCTCGTGAAGCGCGCCAATATCTGGCTGCGCGAGGCGAATGTGTTCTCCACCAGCTCTCCGTTGGTGCCTAGGGCAATGATGCGCCCGTGGTCAACGATGGCGATGCGATCGCACAGCCGCTCCGCTTCTTCCATATAGTGCGTGGTATAGATGATGGCAGTCCCTTCGCCGTGGAGCTTTTCGATCATCTCGAAGATGCGATTGCGTGACTGTGGATCCACTCCGACGGTGGGTTCATCCATCAGGACCAGCCTGGGCCGGTGGATGATTCCGGCTGCCATGTTCAGGCGCCGCCTCATCCCGCCAGAGAGGTTTTTGGACAGCTCTCCTGCTCGGTCTTGAAGCGACGACCAGTCAAGGCACCATGCGACGGCTTGCTGCAGCCCGCTCCCAGCCAGCCCATGGTATCTCCCAAAAGCTTCCA
>Ga0210384_10004486_pt1 | contig 15561 bp, 10 predicted proteins | sample IncBWH2MmetaG_FD_160574 | JGI IMG/M metagenome (GOLD analysis project Ga0210384, IMG submission 160574) | Forest soil microbial communities from Barre Woods Harvard Forest LTER site, Petersham, Massachusetts, United States - Inc-BW-H-2-M | ecosystem: Environmental > Terrestrial > Soil >...
CTGATCGGACGTCCCGGGGTGCGCCGCGATGAAGTAGGGAATCAGGTACTGCTCCTTGCCCGCCTCCTGCGAGTAGCGGTCGAACAGTTCCTTGAAGCGATCGTAGGCGCCGACGCCCGGCTTCATCATCTTCGACAGCGGCCCGGGAGCGAGCGCCTCCGGGGCGATCTTGAGGTAGCCGCCGGTGTGGTGCTGGGCGAGCTCCTTGACGTACTCGGGGGATTCGATCGCCAGGTCATAGCGCACACCGGAGGCGATCAGGACTTTCTTGATTCCCGGCAGCGCGCGCGCCCGGCGGTAGAGCCGGATAAGCGGCGCGTGGTCGGTGTTGAGATTCGGGCACACGCCCGGATACACGCACGAGGGCCGGCGGCAGGCGCTCTCGATCTCACGGCTCTTGCACGCCAGGCGATACATGTTGGCGGTCGGTCCGCCCAGATCGGAAATGACGCCGGTGAATCCCGGTACCTGGTCGCGCACCGTCCCGATCTCGCGCAGCACCGAGTCTTCCGAGCGGCTCTGGATAATGCGCCCCTCGTGCTCGGTGATGGAGCAGAAGGTGCAGCCGCCGAAGCAGCCGCGCTGGATGGCGACCGAAAAGCGGATCATCTTGTAAGCGGGGATGTTGGCATCGCCATAGAACGGGTGCGGCGCGCGCGCGTACGCCCGCTCGTACACCCAGTCCATTTCCGCCGTGGTGAGCGGGATCGGCGGCGGATTCAGCCACACGTCGGTGTCGCCGTGGCGCTGCACCAGCGCGCGCGCATTACCGGGATTTGATTCCAGGTGCAGAATCCGGCTGGCGTGCGCGTACAGCACCGGATCAGCGGCGACGGCTTCGTGCGCGGGCATGCGGATCACGCTGCGCTCGCGGTCCGCGTTCTTCACCCGGCGCACGAAGCGCACCACCTTCTCGGCGCCGGCAGCCGCCGGCGCGCTGCCGCACGGCGTGGGCGCTGCCGCTGCGGCCGCGGGTGCGGCCGCCGTCATGGCGTAAGGATCCAGCGGCGGATTCAGGGGCCCGGGCGCGTCCAGGTGCGTGGAATCGATTTCGATCCAGTCGGCGGGCGTGCCCTTGCGGGCGAACACCGTGCCGCGCAGATCCGTGATGTCCTGGATCGCCGCGCCGGCGGCAAGGCGGTGGGCAAGTTCGCAGATCTGCCGCTCGCCGTTGCCATAAACCAGCATGTCGGCCTTGGCGTCGAGTAACACCGAGCGGCGCACCTTCTCCGACCAGTAGTCGAAATGCGCGATGCGCCGCAGCGACGCCTCGATGCCGCCGATCACGATCGGCACGTCGCGATAGGCCTCGCGGGCCCGCTGGGCGTACACGATGACCGAGCGGTCCGGTCGTTTGCCACCCGCGCCACCCGCGGTGTAGGCGTCATCGCTGCGCACGCGGCGCTCCGCGGTGTAGCGGTTGACCATCGAATCCATGTTGCCGGCGGTGATGCCGAAGAACAGGTTCGGCGCGCCGAGCGCGGTGAAGGCCGCCGCGCTATGCCAGTCCGGCTGCGCGATGATGCCGACGCGAAAGCCCTGCGCCTCGAGCACCCGTCCGACGATCGCCATGCCGAAGCTCGGGTGATCGACATAGGCGTCGCCCGTCACGATGATGACGTCGCAACTGTCCCAGCCGAGCAGGTCCATCTCGGCGCGCGACATGGGCAGGAACGGCGCGGTGCCGAAGCGTTCTGCCCAGTGCTTGCGGTAGCCGGAAATGTCGCGTGCGGTCTGCATGGAACCGGTAATTAGAACAGAACTGGTACACCGCGGTCATCCTGAGGCGCTCCCGGGGGCCGCGGGCACGGGTACCGGCAGCAAGCGGGCGCTCTGGATGTTACCGTGTTACCGGGGTAACATAGAAGCATGCAAGTGATCACCCGCACCCAGACCGGCGTGCGCCTCGAGAGCCGGCTGCTGAAAGTGCTGAAGGCGCTGGCAACCGAGCTCGACCTGTCGCTGGGGGATCTGCTCGAGGGGATCGTGCTGCACGCCTTCGAAGGCAAGGCGCCCTTTTCCGCTCCAACCCTAAAGAAGGTGAAGGCGCTGAAGGCGGTTTATGGGCTCGACCTCACCGCGCGGGATTCCCATCAGCTGCGTGAAGGTAGCGGGGATGCATCCTGAGTGCCCGCAGCTGACGCGCTTTTTGCGCGGCGAGATCGATCCGGCGCAGTTTCCGCATCGCGAGCACGTGCGCATGGCGTTCGAGATGCTGCGGCGACTCGACTTCGCGGAGAGCGTGTGGCAATTCTCGCGCACGCTGCGGGCGATGGCGACCAAGGCCGGCAGGCCGCAGGGCTTCAATCAGACGGTCACTGTCGCATTCCTGGCGCTGATCGCCGAGCGCATGCAGAGCAGCGAGCAGCCTGGCGATTTTTCGGCATTCGAACGTGAGCACGCCGAGCTGTTCGACAAGAACGCACTCGCCCGCTGGTATCCGGCCGAGCGCCTGGCAACCGAGGCGGCGCGGCGGATCTTCCTGCTGCCGCAGCCGCCGTTACGAGAATAGAAGGACATAACCATGAAGAAGTCAGATCTGATCGCTCTAACAGTCATGTTAGGTGCAGCATCCGGGTTCCTCGCTGCAAATGCTCAGCAGTCCCAAATCGAAACAAAGGGACTGACCCGGAAGATCATCGCGGAGCAGGTTCTATCAGGCCCGCTTACTGAGCTCAACGGTAAGTACAAAATGGTGGCCGTCGACTTTGCGATCGCACCGGGAGGCTATGTTGGCCCTCACCTTCATGCGGGCCCCGGATTTCGCTGTGTCACCCACGGAGTCGTTACAAACGTTGAAGCGGACGGCAAGAGCACCGACTATCACCCCGGGGAATGCTATTTCGAAGGCGGCGACAAGAGCCACACCCCTCGTAACAATGGGGATTCCATGGTCCTGGGAGTGCAGGTTGAGCTTTTGCCAGCAAACTGGAGTGGGAGTTCACTGCTGCCAGTTCCGGCGGGTAAGTGACGCCAAGTTACTGTCGATGATTTGGCGCCGCGAACCAACAGGCGGATCGCGACGGTTTGCGCGTCGGCCGGTCAGTAAAGCAACGCCGCCTGCCGCTGCGCCAGCCAGTCCGACTCATCCGCCGACGCGAGCTGGTCGAGATCGGCCGGGGTCGCCGCCGGGTCATCGACCCAGCGGCGCAACAGGTCGCTGCCGTTGATCACATCGATGGCGAGCCGGCCCTGTTCGTATTCGTACGGGAAATCCCGCCACAGCGGGTAGTCCGGCCGCAGGCGGCGCAGCGCCTTGAAGGCCAGTGCGAACAGCCGCCACGGACGGAAGGCCTGATGGTCGTAGTAGGCGGCCTCTTCCACGTGCACCTGGAAGCCTGCGCACAGCTTGCCCGCGTGCTTGTGGAACGTCGGCTCGAACCAACACGGTCGCAACCGGCAGCCCCGCAGCCATTCCGGGGCCAGTGCCTGCATCTGCGCCAGCAGCGCCGGCACATCCAGGTCCGGCGCGCCGAGCAGTTCCAGCGGCCGCGTCGTGCCGCGGCCTTCCGACAGGCTCGTGCCCTCGAGCAGCACGGAGCCGGCATAACAGCGCGCCATCCACAGGTTCGGCGCGTTGGGGCTCGGGTTTACCCAGGTGCGCTCCGGCAGCGGCCAGCCGTAGCCGGGCGCTGCCTCGGGCCGCCAGCCCTGCATCGGCACCACCTGGCAATTCACCTCGAGGCGCAGGCTGGCGATGAACCAGCGCGCCAGTTCCCCCATGGTGAGCCCGTGTCGCATGGGCAGCGCGCCGGCACCGACGAAGCTCTCCCAGCCCGCTCGCAAGCTGAGGCCTTCCGCGGGACGTCCCACGGGATTTGGCCGATCGAGCACCCAGACTTCCTTGTGCTGTTTCGCAGCCTCCTCCAGCACATAGCGCAGCGTGGTGATAAAGGTGTAAATCCGGCAACCCAGGTCCTGCAGGTCGACGAGCAGGACATCGAACGTATCCATCATCGCCGCGCTTGGCCGCCGCACCGCGCCGTAGAGACTGAACACCGGGATGCCGTGCACGGGATCAGCGTAGTCCGGCGACTCGACCATGTTGTCCTGCTTGTCGCCCCGCAAACCGTGTTGGGGTCCGAGCGCCGCGCAGAGCCGCAGGTCGCTCAAGGCTGCGAGCGCATCGAGCGAATGGCTGAGGTCACGTGTCACGGAGGCCGGGTGCCCCAGGAGCGCCACGCGCCTGCCCGCGAGCGGCCGGCGCAGCTGCGCATCCTCGAGCAACCGGTCAATGCCGAACTTCATGGCGCGCCAAACTCGAGTGCAAAACCGTCCGGGTGGTGGAAGTCAGGGTTACCGGGTGCGTGTTGCAGCGCCCAGTACGAAAGCCTACCACTGTCCTCTTCGACGACCGCCGCGAGGGCGACGCGCAAGCGCGGCGCTGCGCACAGTGCGTCCAGTCCCGCCAGGTGCACGGTCGCCGACAGCTCGAGGCGATCGGGAGCGCGGTGCACGTTCACCCCCGGCGCCTGCGCCAGATTCGCAGGCGTCATGCCGTCGCGGTAGGCGGCGAAGCGGTAGGCCGCCCAGTCGAGACCGGGAGAGAAGTTGAACTCGAAATACGCCGGTTCGCGGTCCGCGGCAATGAACACCTCGAAGCAGGTGTGCTGCCACAGGCCGTCGGCGCGGCGGCCGTTGCGCGCACCGGGCACGCGCACGCGTCCCAGGTCACCATGCAGTGAATAAATGCAGCTGAGCCTTGCGCCGCCCTCGAGGCTCACGTGCGCGCCAATGCGCCACACCGCCTCACCGGGGGTGTCGGGATGGGCAATGAGCGCCACGCCGCGCGCGCTGACGGCGCCCATGCCGGCGCCCGTCAGGTCCGCAACCATTCGAGGAGCGCGTGCGTCACGGCGTCCGGCCGCTCGAGCGCCGACAGATGTCCACACTGCGGTACGTTGACCAGATGCGCACCGGCAATGGCGTCCGCCATTTCGGCCGCGCGCTCGGGCGGGGTGAGTTCATCGCTATCCCCGACCAGCACCAGCGTGGGACAGCGGATATCCTTGAGCATCGCTCGCGAGTCAGCGCGTCCCATGATCGCCGCCTGTTGGCGCGCAAAGGCTGCCGGCCCAAGCTCCTGGGCCATCAGCCGGTTGACCTCCCGCAGGCCCGCATCCGCGCGGCGCGTCGGATGCACCATGCGTGCGAACTGCGCGTCCGCCACCTCGCCAAGACCGCCCGCCGCCGCCTGCGCGATTTGCGTGCGGCGCGCGGCACTCGCCTCGGGCGTGTCGGCGCGCGCTGAGGTATCCAGCAGCGCCAGCTTCGCGACCCGCTCCGGTGCCTGGCGCAGAATCTCGAACGCGATGTAGCCGCCCATCGACAGGCCCGCGAGCGCGAAGCGCGCCGGCGCGGCGCTGAGAATCCCGCGTGCAATCGCCGTCATGGTGTCGGCGCGCGTGTGATCGGCAACCATCACCGGTCCCTGGGTCCAAAGCGCGGGAATCTGCGCCGCGTACAGGCGCGCCGAGGCCAGCAGCCCCGGGATCAGCACCACGGGCAGCGGTTCGCTCACGCCAGCGCCTGCCTGAGCTCGGCGATCAGATCGTTCACGTCCTCGACGCCGACCGACAGCCGGATGAGGCCGTCACCGATACCGAGCGAGGCGCGCATCGCGGCCGGCAGCGAGGCATGCGTCATGATCGCCGGGTGCTCGATGAGGCTCTCGACGCCGCCGAGGCTCTCGGCGAGCGCGAACAGGTGGCAGCGCTCGAGCGTGCGGCGCGCGGCCTCCAGCCCGCCGCGCAGCACGACCGTGACAATACCGCCGTAGCTGCCGGACATCTGGCGCCGCGCCAGCGCGTGCTGGCGGTGGCTGGCGAGCCCGGGGTAGTAAACGTGCTCGACCTTCGGGTGCTTCTCGAGCAAGGCGGCGATCTCGAGCGCATTGGCGCAGTGCCGCTCCATGCGCAGCGCCAGGGTCTTGATGCCGCGCAGCGTCAGGAACGCATCGAACGGTCCGGCGACGCCGCCCGCGGAGTTCTGCAGATAGCCGATGCGCTGCTCAAGGTCGGCATCGGCGCGCACGATCGCGGCGCCGCCGATCGCATCCGAATGCCCGTTGATGTACTTGGTGGTCGAATGCACCACGATGTCGAAACCATGCTCGAGCGGGCGCTGGATGTAAGGCGTCGCGAAGGTGTTGTCGCATACCGAGATGAGACTGTGCCGCCGCGCGATCGCCGCCACGGCGCTCAGGTCCACGAGCTTCAGCAGCGGGTTGGTTGGCGTCTCCACCCACACGAGGCGCGTGTCGGGACGAATCGCGGCCTCGAGCGCCTGCGGGTCCGACAGGTCCACGAACGAGACCTTGTGGCCGGCCGAGCGCTTGCGCACGTTCTCCAGCAGCCGGTAGGTGCCACCGTAAAGATCGTTCATGGCGATGATGTGCGAGCCGCTGTCGAGCAACTCCAGCACGGTGGCGGTCGCAGCCATCCCGGAGGCGAAGGCGAAGCCCGCCGCTCCCCCCTCGAGGTTCGCCAGCGCCGCCTCGAGCGCGTCGCGGGTCGGGTTGCGGGTGCGCGAGTACTCGTAGCCCTGGTGCACACCGGGGCTGGATTGCACGTAGGTGGAGGTCGCGTAGATCGGCGTTATCACCGCGCCGGTGAGCGGGTCGGGGCGCTGGCCGCCGTGAATCACGCGCGTCGCGAAGCGCAGCTCGCGGGTCTCGTCATGCATGCAATCGCTTTCCTTCCGTCGTGTCAGTGCGTAGTGCGGGTGAGCTTACAGCCGGCGGCGCAACCAGTTGAGAAGATCAATGCGCGTGATGAGTCCCTGGAACTCCTTGCCGTGCATGACGATCGCCACCATGCCGCGCTTGAATATCTCCATCAGCTGCGAGATCGGCGCATCCACCGCCACGGTCACCAGGTGGCTCGCCATGGCGCGGGTCACCGGCTCGTTGAAATGTGCCGGGTTCGCGACCACCTCCAGCAGAATGTCCTCCTCGTCCACGATGCCGGCGATCTTGCCGTCCTGCATCACCGGCACCTGCGAGACGTCGTAGAGCTTCATGCGCCGGTACGCCGCCATCACGGTCTCGGTGGAATTCACGGTCACGGCGGCGCGCTCGGAGTGGCGCCGCGCGATGAGGTCGCGCAGGTCGCCCAGCTGCTCGCGCTCGATGAACCCCTGGTCCAGCATCCAGTAATCGTTGTAGACCTTGGAGAGGTACTTGTTGCCGCTGTCGCAGGCGAAGGTCACGACGCGGCGCGGCTGGTGCTGCTCGCGGCAGTAGCGCAGCGCCGCCGCCAGCAAGGTGCCGGTGGAGGTGCCGGCGATGATTCCCTCCTTGCTGAGCAGCTCGCGGCAGGCGCGGAAACTTTCCGCGTCCGCAATGCTGTAGCTGCGACTGACGCGCGAGAAATCCCCCACCGGCGGCACCGAGTCACCGCCGATCCCCTCCACCAGCCAGGGAGTCATTTTCGCGGGCAGCTTGCCGGTGCTGGCGTAGGCCGCGAGCCCGGAGCCGGCCGGATCAGCCAGCACCAGCTCCACCTGTGGCGCGGTGCGCGTGAAATAGCGTGTCAGCCCGGCGAGCGTGCCGCCGGTGCCCGCGCCGCACACCACCGCGTCGAGTTTATGCCCCATCTGCTGCCAGATCTCCGGCGCGGTGGTTTCCTCGTGGGCCTGCGCGTTCGCCGGGTTGCCGAACTGGTTGACGAAATACGAGTTGGGCAGCTCGCGCGCCAGGCGTTCGGCGACGTCGCGGTAGTACTCCGGATGACCCTTGCTCACGTCCGAGCGGGTCATCATCACCTCGGCGCCCATGGCCCGCAGGTGAAAAATCTTTTCCTGGCTCATCTTGTCCGGGATGACGAGCAGCAGCCGATAGCCTTTCTGGCCCGCGACCAGCGCCAGCCCGAGTCCGGTGTTACCGGCGGTGGCCTCGATCAGCGTGCCGCCGGGCTTGATGCCGCCGGACGCTTCCGCGGCCTGGATGAGATACAGGCCAACCCTATCCTTGATCGAGCCGCCCGGATTCTGGTTTTCCAGCTTCAGAAACAGCTCGCACGGCCCGGTATCGAGGCGCCGCACCGCCATCAGCGGCGTGTTGCCGATCATCTCGAGCACGTTGCCGTAGGCGGAAAGCGGCATGAACGGTCCTGCGCAAATTAAGGACCGCGATTGTACGCGACGAGCGCTTCAGGCGGCGCCAGTGATGAGCCCCGCGTCAACCCAGCCGCGCAGCAGCGTCGCGGCCTGCAGCGGCGCCTGCTCCTCGCCCAGCTCATCACACAAGAGAGCGCACAACTCGCCAAATGGCCAGCCGTCGCGTGCGGCATCGAGCGCCCGGGCTTCAGTCTCCGCCAGGGAGCGAAAGTAGGTCGTGAGCTGCTGGCGCCACAAGAGCCACTGCACCGGCACGCGATTCACACTGGCGGCCGGGCGCTCGGCGTCCTGCGTGAGGGCCTGCCACAGCTGCGGCACATTCCAGCTGAGGCCTAAGCGCGCCACGCTCGGATGCCAGGAGAATCGCAGCTGCGGCCACTGCTGTGGGGAAAACTGCGCGAGCGCCGCGTGCTCGAGTGGCGTGGCATCGGCGGCGTCGAAGGCGCTGGTCATGGTCCATTCCCAGCGCGCCAGCTCGGCCAGCACGGGAGCCGCGGTGTAGTCCGGATGCTGGCTCAGGAACTGCGGCAGCTCATGACCGTAGTAGCGGATGGAAAAAAACGCGGAATCATGCGCGGCCACGTAGTGCGACGCGAGCGCCTCGAAGTCCGCCGTGTCCAGAAGCTTGGCGAGCGCCGGAAAGTTCGCCTGCAGCGCCTCGGCGAGGCGCGCGCGGTACGCGCCGCTGTAAACGCCCAGGCGCGTGGCCACCGGCACGCGTGCGCTGCCGACGACGTGGCGCTCCACCGCCGCACTGCCGCGCAGCAGGTAGTCCTGAAAGTCCTCCTGCACGCCCGCGAGTTGCCTCACGAAGCTCCCAGCGCGGCGCGCGGCGCGCGCGAGCCGCGCGGCACCGTGCCGTCCGCCAGCGTGCGCTCGCACAGGGCGCGGGCGTGGGCCAGCTCCGCACACAACTCCGCCAGCGGGGGAATGTGGTCGTCGCGCTCGATCATGGTCGAGACCGCCCCGAAGCGCCGCACGGCTGCGGCGTACAGATCCCACACCGGGTCGGGCACCGGATGATCGTGGGTGTCGACGAGGTACTCGCCGCGATTCTCGTGACCGGCCAGATGGATCTGCTGCACGCGCCCGATGGGGATGGCGTGCAGGTACTCGAGCGCCTTGAATTCGTGGTTGACCGCGCTCACGTAGATGTTGTTGACGTCGAGCAGGATCAGGCAGTCGGCGCGCACCGCGATCTCGCTGAGGAACTCCCACTCCGTGAGGCGCGAATCACGGAAGGCCACGTAGCTGGAGACGTTCTCGAGGAGGATGCGGCGTCCCAGGATGTCCTGCACCGTGCGCACGCGCTCGACCACATGCGCGAGCGCCTCCTCGGTGTAGGGCAGAGGCAGAAGATCGTGGGTATTGCGGCCCGCGACCCCGGTCCAGCAAAGATGGTCGGAGATCCATACCGGCTCGACGCGCGCCGCCAGCGCCTTTACCTGGCGCAGGTAGTCCCGATCCAGCGGCGCGGAGCTGCCGATGGACATGGACACGCCGTGCATGGCGAGCGGATAGCGCTCGCGAAAGCGCATCAGGTAGTCCAGCGGCTTGCCCCCCGGTACCAGGTAGTTCTCGGTGAGCACCTCGAACCAGTCAACCGCGGGACGCTCGGCGAGGATCGCGTCGTAGTGATCGACACGCAGTCCGAGACCAAAGCCGAGCGAGGGATGAGTCAGCATGGAATCTGAGGGCTCTCCTTTAAAAGAGTCGTCGTCGCACCGATTGTAGCCTTCGGGCGCCGGCACTTCCCGCTTAGTCCCGCGGCGCCCACTGTAAGTGCCTAGCCGCGAACGCAAATCCGCTCACCCACAGTAGACCGGGCCGCCCGACACTGGATTGCAGGCAGCGCGAATCCATTACAATCACAGAGCCTGTGCCCACCCGAAGCTGACAGTGACCGAATGACTGACGCCTCCCGTGACGCCATCCTTGTGAGGGGTGCGCGCCAGAACAACCTCAAAGCGCTCGATCTCGACATCCCGCTCAACGAGCTGATCGTCGTCACGGGCGTATCCGGCTCGGGCAAGTCGTCGCTGGTGTTCGATACGCTGTACGCCGAAGGCCAGCGACGCTATGTCGAGACGTTCTCGCCGTACGCGCGGCAGTTCCTCGACCGCATGGACAAGCCGCAGGTCGATTCGATCCGCGGCATCCCGCCGGCGATCGCTATCGATCAGACCAACCCGGTGCGCACCTCGCGCTCCACCGTCGGCACGATGACCGAGCTCAATGACCACCTGAAGCTGCTGTTTGCCCGCGCCGCCGTGCTGCATTGCCAGCGCTGCGGTAACCCGGTGCGGCGTGACAGCGCCGAGAGCATCTACGCCGAGGTTCTCACTCGCGCGCAGGGTGCCAAGGATCCACGGCTGCTCGTGACCTTCCCGGTGCCGGTGCCGGCGAACTTCAGCGTCGCGGAAGTACGCGAGCTGCTCGCGAAGCAAGGTTACACGCGCTTCTTTGATGCGCCGCCCTCACCCGGCGCCCCCGCCGCGACCGGCGAGCCCAAGCCCACACCCGCGCGCCGCCGCAAAGGCAGCAGCACGGCGCGCGCGCCGCAGATCACGCTGGAGGTGGTGCAGGACCGGCTGCGCGCCGGCAGCGCGGAACGCGGCCGCGTGCTCGAGTCGCTGGAAGCCGCGCTGCGCGTGGGCCGCGGGCGCGTCAACTTCCAGGTCGTGGACGATGCTGAAACGCCGCGGCACCTGGACACCTGGCGCTACTCGAGTGAGCTGCACTGTGCGCACTGTGATCTTGCCTACCAGACACCAACCCCCAGCCTGTTCTCCTTCAATTCTCCGCTGGGAGCGTGTGAGACCTGCCGCGGCTTTGGCCGCACCATCGGCATTGACTATGGGCTGGTCATCCCCGATGAGACCCGCTCGCTGCGCGGCGGGGCGATCAAGCCCTGGCAGACCAAGTCCTACCTCGAGTGCCAGGAGGATCTGGAGAAGTTCGCGAAGCTGCGCGGCATAGCGCTGGATACGCCGTGGCGGGAACTGTCGGCCGAGGCGCGCAAGTGGGTGATCGAGGGCGAAGGCCCCTGGACCAAGAAAGTCTGGTACGGGGCCAGGCGCTTTTTTGCGTGGCTCGAGACGCGCGCCTACAAGATGCACGTGCGGGTGCTGTTGTCGCGCTACCGCGCCTATACCCCCTGCAGCGCCTGCGACGGCGCGCGCCTGAAGACCCAAGGGCTGCTATGGCGCATCGGCAGCCGCGCGCTCGCCGAGCGCGCGCTCGGGGCGAGCGCGCCCTTCCGCCCGCGAGGCGTCGAGTGGAGTGCCGAGACCCTGGCGGCGCTCCCGGGACTGTCAATCCACGACCTGATGCTCTTGCCGGTGGAGCGCAGCTACGAATTCTTCCGCAACCTCTCCTTGCCGCAGCCGCTCGATGAGGCCACCGCTTTGCTGCTCGCCGAGGTCCGCGGCCGGTTCCGCTACGTGGCGGACGTCGGCCTCGGCTACCTCACGCTCGACCGGCAATCACGCACGCTCTCCGGCGGGGAGGTGCAACGCATCAACCTCACGACCGCGCTCGGCACCTCGCTCGTCAACACCCTGTTCGTGCTCGACGAGCCTTCCATCGGCCTGCATCCGCGCGACATGCAGCGCGTGATAGGCGTGATGAAGCGCCTGCGCGATGCCGGCAACTCCCTGGTGGTCGTCGAACACGATCCGCAGATCATGCTGGAGGCCGACCGCATCCTCGACTTAGGTCCGGGCGCGGGCGAGCGCGGCGGTGAAATCGTGTTCTTCGGCAGCCCCGCCGCGATTCGCGCCGACCCTGGCTCGCTCACCGGCCAGTACCTCGGCGGACGCAAGCGCGTCGCGGCCGCAGCGCCGGTTGCAGCCTACGGCGGGCGTGCGAGCGCTGCGCCCATCGACGGCGTGGCGGACGGGGGCGTCATCGCCGAGGCGCGCTCCAACCGCTGGCTCGAGCTCAAGGGGGCGAGCGCACACAACCTGAAGAATCTCGACGTGCGCATTCCGCTGAAGCGCCTGGTGTGCGTCACCGGCGTGTCCGGCTCGGGCAAGTCGACACTGGTGGAGGATGTGTTGTATCCGGCGCTGCTCAAGTACCGCGGCAAACCGACCGAGGCGCCGGGCCAGTTCGCAGGTCTCACGGGAGCGGAGCTCATCGATGACGTCGTCATGGTCGATCAGAATGCCATCGGCCGCACGACGCGCTCGAATCCCGCCAGCTACGTTGGTGCCTTCGATGCCGTGCGGGCGCTGTTCGCCGCCGAGCCGGCGGCCCAGGAGCGCAAGTACACCCCGGGGACTTTCAGTTTCAACTCCGGCAACGGGCGCTGCCCCGCCTGCAGCGGCAACGGTTTCGAGCACGTTGAAATGCAGTTCCTCTCGGATGTGTACCTGCGCTGCCCCGACTGCGACGGCCGCCGCTACCGCGATGAAGTGCTCGACATCCGGCGTGAAGGCGCCGACGGCCGCCGCCTGAGCATCGCGGATGTGCTCAACCTGACCGTGACCGAGGCGCGCGCGTTCTTTGCCGACGCGCCCGAGGTGGCGGCGCGGCTCGCGCCGCTGGCGGACGTGGGGCTGGAGTACCTGAAGCTCGGCCAGCCGGTGCCCACACTCTCGGGCGGGGAGGCGCAGCGTCTGAAACTCGCCGGCCATCTCGCGCAGGCCGGCTCGGTGCTTTCCAGCACCACCCATCGCGGCAAGCTGTTTCTTTTCGACGAGCCCACCACCGGACTGCATTTCGAGGACGTGGCGAAACTGCTGCGGGCCTTTCGCAAGCTGCTGATCGCGGGGCATTCGCTGCTGGTAATCGAGCACAATCTGGACGTGATCCGCGCCGCCGACTGGGTCATCGACCTGGGGCCCGAAGGGGGCGAGCGCGGCGGGCAGATCATCTGCAGCGGCACCCCCGCGCAGGTGCGCGCGAACCTAAGCTCCTTTACCGGCCAGGCGCTCAGCGCCTACGAGCAGGCGTTGTCGCCCGCGGCCGCCGCGCTTGCCGCAACCCCGGCTGCGATCGCCGAAGCGCCCGCGCACTACGGCAACGGGCACGAACGCAACGCGGTGATCATCCACAAGGCGCGCGAGCACAACCTCAAGAACATCGACGTGGAGATCCCGCGCGACTGCTTCACCGTGATCACCGGGGTGTCCGGTTCGGGCAAGTCCACCCTCGCCTTCGACATCCTTTTCAATGAGGGTCAGCGCCGCTACCTGGAGTCCCTCAACGCCTACGCGCGCCAGTTCGTACAGCCGGCCGCGCGCCCCGATGTGGATGCGATCTTCGGCATTCCACCCACGGTCGCGATTGAACAGCGCACCAGCCGTGGCGGCCGCAAGAGCACCGTCGCGACGCTCACCGAGATCTACCATTTCCTGCGTCTCTTGTACGTGAAACTCGGCACCCAGTACTGCCCCGACTGCGACGTCGCCATCCAGCCGCAGAGTCCCGACTCGATCGCCGCGCGCCTGTTGCGCGACTACCGGGGCTCCGCGGTGGCGCTGCTCGCGCCGCTGGTGGTCGCGCGCAAGGGCTACTACACCGATCTTGCCAAGTGGGCGGGCAAGAAGGGCTTCCGCACGCTGCGGGTTGACGGCGCAGCAATGCCGACCTCGCCGTGGCCGCGGCTGTCGCGCTTCAAGGAACACACCATTGAATTGCCGGTGGCCACGGTCGATGTCAGCGTAAAGAACGAGGCCGCGCTGCGCGCCGCCCTCGCCCGCGCACTGGATTTCGGCAAGGGCCTGGTGCACGTGCTGCCCGCGAGGGCCGCCCGGGTCACGGTGTTCTCAACCCGGCGCGCCTGCCCGTCCTGCGGCCGCAGCTTCGCCGAACTGGACCCGCGACTGTTTTCGTTCAACTCGCGGCACGGCTGGTGCGAGAGCTGCTTTGGCACCGGTGTCGAGATGCCGGGCTTCGATGCGCAGCAAAGCGGCGAGGAGCGGTGGTGGAACGAGTGGGGCGCGCACGACCCGAAGGCGTGCGGCGCCTGCCACGGCCAGCGCCTCAATCCCACGGCGCTCAACGTGCGCTTCCGCGCCCGCTCGATTGCCGCGCTCGCGGCTGAGCCGGTCGCCGCCGGCGCGGAATTCTTCGCCCGCCTGCGGCTCGGCACGCGCGAACGGCAGATTGCGCGCGACCTGCTGCCGGAAATCCGCGCGCGGCTGAAATTCCTCGAACGTGTCGGCCTCGGGTACCTGCAGCTGGACCGGGCGGCGCCGACGCTCTCGGGCGGCGAAGCGCAGCGCATCCGTCTCGCCGCGCAGCTGGGCTCGAACCTGCAGGGCGTGTGTTACGTGCTCGATGAGCCCACCATCGGGCTGCATCCGCGCGACAATGAGATCCTGCTGCAGGCCCTCACCGAGCTCGCCGGCAACCGCAACACGCTGGTGGTGGTCGAGCACGACGAGGAGACCATCCGCCGCGCGGACCACGTGCTGGATCTGGGGCCCGCGGCCGGCGTGCGCGGCGGCGAGCTGGTCGCGGCCGGCACGGTGCAGGATCTGATCCGCAATCCGCGCTCGGTTACCGGCCGCTTCCTGCGCGAACCGCTGCTGCACCCGGCGCGGCCGCATCGCCCGGTAGACGCGGCGACGCCGCTGCTCACGCTCGCGCGGGTCGCGCTGCATAACGTCAGGGGCACCGATGTGCGCATCCCGCTCGGGCGCCTGGTCGTCATCACCGGGGTCTCCGGCTCGGGCAAGTCGACCGTGGCGCGCGATGTGCTGTACGCCAACCTGCGCCGCTTGCTGGGCGAGAACACGCCCATCGCTAAGCACCGCCGGCGCGCCGCGGGCGCTAAGCGCGGCACCGGCCCGCAGCTCATCGGTTGCCAGGCCGTGCGCGGCATCGAGCATGTCGAGCGGGTGCTGGAAGTGGACCAGACCCCGATCGGCAAGACCCCACGCTCGTGTCCGGCGACCTACATCGGCTTCTGGGACGAGATCCGGCGCATCTACGCCGGCACCACCGAGGCGCGCATCCGCGGCTATACCAACAGCCGCTTCTCGTTCAACACCGCCGGCGGCCGCTGCGAAGCGTGCGAAGGCCAGGGTGTAAAGACCATCGAGATGAGCTTCCTGCCGGATGTAAAGGTGCTGTGCGACGTGTGCGGCGGGCGGCGCTTCAATTCCGAGACGCTGGCGGTGTTGTGGCGGCAGAAGAGCATCGGGGATGTGCTGGCGATGGACGTCGATGATGCGGTCGGCTTCTTCGCCGCCCATCCACGCGTGCATCACTCCCTCAAGCTCCTGCAGGACGTCGGTCTCGGCTATCTCACGCTCGGCCAGCCGAGCCCGACGCTCTCCGGCGGCGAGGCCCAGCGCATCAAACTCGTCACCGAACTGTCCAAGGTGCGCGACGAGGTCGCGCGCGGCCCGCGCCAGCTTGCCAGACACACTCTTTATGTTCTGGACGAGCCGACCGTGGGTCTGCACATGGCGGATGTCGAGAAACTGA
>Ga0210384_10004489_pt1 | contig 15555 bp, 17 predicted proteins | sample IncBWH2MmetaG_FD_160574 | JGI IMG/M metagenome (GOLD analysis project Ga0210384, IMG submission 160574) | Forest soil microbial communities from Barre Woods Harvard Forest LTER site, Petersham, Massachusetts, United States - Inc-BW-H-2-M | ecosystem: Environmental > Terrestrial > Soil >...
CGGAAGAAGCCCCATTTGAGTTGACGCAGCTGGCGAGGATGTTGGCAAGCGAGTTGATCTCTGCCTGGGGAACGGTGCCGTTGCCCGCTGGGGTGGTCGCCAACGCGGTTCCCGTCGAGATGGTAACCAGATTATTGACGGCGGCGAAGGCCTGGGCGATTCCGGCCTGAGCGAGCGGAGTGCCGCTGGATGAAACGTGCGCAAGGTCCGTCATGAAGCCAGCGAGGGCATAGACGGACGCGACTGTGGTGACTTCGTTGATGAAGATAAATGGCACTGTGGCCAGGATGTTGCCGGCTGCGGGGCACTGTCCGACGGCTGTCATGAGGGCAAGGTTTGGATTGCTGTGGTTGCCGGGAAGGCCGGGGTTGCCCTGGGTGGCGAGCACATAGAGTTGCGTGCCGCTGGTGCAGGTATAGTCGCCGGTGATGGTGAACGAGCCGTTCGAGTCTGTGGTCACATATTGACCGAGCGAATCGCTTCCGACGGTGCCGACGGTAAGAAGCGATGTTGATGCCGTGCCATAGCCCGTGGAACCTGCGGCGAAGAGATAGACGTGTGCGCCGACTACCGGCTGCTGACCTCCATGGACCCGCCCCGAAAGCTGGGGCCCTGGTGCGGAGTTGGAAGGGGCGGTCGTCTTAAGAGTGCAGCCAGAAAGAAGAATGGAAGCGGAGACGAGGCTGAGGAAAAACTTGCGAGCGGCCAGACGCATAGGTTGGGCTCCAGAGGGAACGAAGCATCAGCGCAAACAGAAATCAACTCATAGTAATCGCCGCAGGGTCTTTGTCACGTTTTTTCCTTAGAGAATCGAGTAATCGACGGCCACAAATTTCGTTCAAGACCGACTTGGATACAGTCAGGTGCTTTGTCCAAAACGGCTCCAGCTAGGCCCTCTGCAGCGGGCTAACTGCGGCCGTTTTCGGGTTAGGTGCCGGCTTGCGGGTTGGTCGGGGGCTGGGGCTGCGTCTGGGATGGCGCGCCGTGGTCATGATGATGGGCCTTCAGCTGTTGGAGTTGATCCGGCGTGAGGATCCCGGCGAGTTGCTGTCTTGTTTGCTGGTGAATGGCTCGCACCTGCTGCTTCATGACGACGGGGGAGATCGTGGTGTCGTTTTTTAATGCGGCGATTTTGTTGTTGCGGTCGGCGAGAATCGGTTCGAGCTTCGCGGTCTGATCGGCTGAAAGATTGAGCTTTTTGCTGATCTTCGCGGCTTGACGCTGCGGGTCGCGTGTGTGGTGATGCTTGGTGGCTGGTGCGGGGGCCGGGTCCTGCTGCTGTGCGAACGCGAGACCACCGGAGAGGGCCAGGGCGAGGGAGGTTGAAAGCAAAAGGCGGTTCATGGGTGCTGCTCCTTGTAGCGGCTGTTGCCGCTGTCTGAAGGAATAGACACGGTGGGGGAAGAATGTTGCGCTTGGTTGTTGCGCCGGCGAACAGAGCGCTTCTGCCGGAAAGATGCTTCCGAGGAGTTCGCGCGGGTATTCGGTCCGGATTAGCGGAAAGTCGTTGGGGGATCGTTATGGAAGTCAGCCGGATTGAGGGTTAAAACAATCTGCTGAAACTGCTCCAGGCGCTTGACGCGGTGGAGGCAGATGAGAAGAGGGATGGCTCCGAAGACGCCGAAACTGCAGTCGATGGCACGCCAGAGGGGCGGAATGCCGCGGATTGGGCCGGCGATGAGGGCGAGAGGAACGACGCCGATGCAGGCGATTACGCCGAACTGGAGCACCCATTTGTTGCGGACAGGATCACGTAGGGGGCCGAGGAACGCGATGGCAAGGACCAGGTGAGCGAAGGCGAGCCAGTCGGTTCCGTAAGCCAGGAACGGGTAGTGGAGGTTGGTGTCGAGGAGAGCGGCGTGAACTCTTGCGACCCAAACGGTGATGGAGTCAGGAAAAATGGGATGGGTCTCGAGGACGTATGCCAGCCAGTCGGTTTCCTGCTCGAGCGGAAAGGCGGTGAGGCCGCTGAGGATGAGGCCGATGAGAAAGAGCGAGAGCCAGAGGCGGATAGAGCGGAGGAGTTGAGGCTTGGTCTGGAGCTCGGATGCCATGTGCTGGCAATGGTAGCTCAGTCTGATTTCGAAGAGGTTGAATCGCGGGGTTTGTGCAGGGCGAAGATGCGGCGAAACATCTTGAATACTTGGTAATACCCCCTATAGTTCAAGACTTTTAGTTGGATTGTGGATAATCTAACCCTAGAAAAATCGTAAGCGAGGTGTGCTGTGGCGCGTCCGTATTGGTCTGGCAGGATCCAAGTCTCCCTGGTTTCGTTTGGTGTTCAACTTTACGTTGCGACGGAGACGAAGAATCAGATTAGCTTCCATCAAATCAGCCGAAGCACGGGGGAGCGGATTCGGCACCAGAAGGTGCTGGCGAGTGCAGTGGAGTCGGATAGCGAGACCGCAGGCACGGCGGTTGCGAAGGACGAGATTGTGAAGGGCTATGAATATCGCAAGGGCGAGTACGTTTTGATTGAGCCGAGCGAGCTGGAAAATTTGAAGGTGCCGTCGAAACACACGATCGACGTGAGCCAATTCGTCACGATGGATGAGCTTCGGCCCGAGTACGTCGAGAAGCCCTATTACGTTGTGCCGGAGAACGACAGTCAGGCGGAAGCCTTTGCCGTCGTGAGAAAAGCACTTCAGAAGAGCGGAAAGGTTGCGATCGGAAAGGTCTCGTTTGCGGGCCGCGAGAATATCATTGCGATTCGCCCAGCAGGGGATGACGGGCACGGCGGCTTGATGGCGTATACGCTTCGCTATTCGAATGAACTGCGAAACGAACAGGATTATTTCCGCGACCTCAAGAACGTGGAAATTAACGAAGAGTCCCTGGAACTTGCCGAAGCGCTGATTGCGAAGAAGTCGAGCAAGCTTGATCTGTCGAAGTTTGAAGACGGTTATGAGGTCGCGGTAAAGCAGCTGATCGAGGCCAAGGTGAACAACCTGCCGGTGCCGACGGAAGAGGTCGCCGAACCGAGAGGGAAGGTGGTCAACCTTATGGACGCGTTGCGGAAGAGCCTCGGCGGGGATGATGGCGGCTCGGGCAAGCGCGTTCCCAAGAAGCCTGTAGAGAGCGTGAAGGCTGATGCGAAGAAGGGGATTGGATTAGTGAAACCGGCTGCGAAGACGCCAGCGAAGAGAAAATCAGCTTAGCTTAGGTTATGCGGTAGAGACGCTGCGAAGACGGTCGGCCCGAGCAGACGCGAATGATTGATTCGCAAACCAGCCAAGTGAGGGTCGCGATCAAGAGCAACCCGCAGCGATGCTGGGTAGCCAAGTACCATGTCGAAGGATGAGAGAGCGCAATGGTGAAGTGCCTCTCCCCGTGACAGATGATCGTAGCCAGAAAAACGGCATACATCGACAGCATCGTTCGAATATCTTGAGGTGAAATTCTCCGACGGATCATGCCAGTTAGAGCTCGAGCCTTGAGTCGTCGATGGCGAGGCGCACGTTGCCGTCGGACTTGGTGAGGCGGCGGACGGCTTCCATCTTGTCGACGTTGGCCTTGAGCATAACAACGGCGATGGGTATGGATTTGCCCGCGGACTTGATAGTGCGGATCGCGGTGTCGCGGTCGATCTCGCAGACCTTCATGAGGACGCGGATGCCGCGCTCGACCAGCTTCGCGTTCTTCATGTGCACGTTGACCATGAGGTTGTCGTAGACGTAGCCGAGACGGGTCATGGCGCCGGTGGTGATCATGTTGAGGATCATCTTCTGGGCGCTTGCGGACTTCATGCGGGTGGAGCCGGAGATGACCTCGGGACCGACCTCGCTGATGACGGTGGTGTCGGCTACATCGGCGAGCGGGGTGTTGTGATTGCAGGTGATGGCGGCGGTTTTGGCTCCCCGGGCACGGGCGTATTCGACGGCTCCGACGACATAGGGGGTGCGGCCGCTGGCGGAGACGCCGATGACGATATCTTTCCGCGTGGGACGGCGGCGGGCTATATCGCGCTGACCGATCTCAGGCGAGTCCTCGTTGACGTCGGAGGCGGAGGCGAGTGCCTTGGGGCCGCCAGCCATAATGTATTGGACTTGCGCGGGCGCGGTGGAGTAAGTTGGTGGGCACTCCGACGCGTCGAGGGAGGCGATGCGCCCGCTGGAACCGGCACCAACATAGATCAGCCGGCCGCCATCACGGAGGGATCGGGCAACGGTATCAATGACGATGGCGATCTCGGGTAGCGCCTTTTTGACGGCTGCAGCTATCTTGGCGTCTTCGTGATTAATAATGCGTGCGATTTCGAGGGCGGACTTGGTGTCGAGTCCTTCGGATGCGGCGTTGGCGGTCTCCGTCGTGAGATCGTTGAATTCTTCTGCGCCTCGGTTGACGGATTTCGATGTAGGGGCCTGCTCTAGCATGGTAAGGGTTGCCATAAATGTCCTGCTTTTCTGATTAGTCCATTCTATTCCTATGGCTTGGGAAAAGCTCTAAGAAAGGTGTGTCGCAGGTGGTTCTGGTGCGGGTCCCGATTCGAGCCAAATGCGGGTCGTCGGAACGGTGACCCTTCCCCGAAACTGGGGTAAGGCAGAACTCCCGGTAGCGAGGATGACCTCTCATATGCTTGGGCGGTGGCTAAGTCGTTGCTTCCGTCCGTGATATATAGATGGAAGTCCACCTGAATTGGTTAGCTGTGCTGGCAGGGCGGCCGAAAGCATCCAGCGGGGCCTTTTGGGTTGCGTTCCGTCGGTCAGCACGTCTAAATGAGGGAGGTCCGGAGACAGCATGGAGATTGACGGACAGGCGGGGGAGAGTCCGGAGAACAAGCCTGCCGAGCAGGGGTCAGGACAGGGCAGGGGGGTGATGCACTCCTGGCTTCGGGACTTGGTGGTGTCGGTCGTGGCTTCGGCGCTTATCATCATTTTTCTGTACCAGCCGGTAAGGGTGGAGGGGACGAGCATGCTGCCGGTGCTCGAGGATCAGGATCGGCTCTTCATCAATAAGCTGGCCTACCGGGTGGGAGAGATTCATCGCGGAGACGTAGTGGTATTCCTGTATCCCCATGACCATGAGAAGAGCTATATCAAGCGGGTGATTGCCGGACCCGGCGACGCTCTGAAGATCGATCATGGCCAGGTGTACGTCAATGGCGCTGCGGTGAAGGAGCCTTATGTGCCGAAGCGGTTTGCCGATGATCGATCGCAGCCGGAGATGATAGTTCCGGCGCACGAATATTTCGTGATGGGGGACCACCGGTCGATCTCAAGCGACAGCCGTGACTTTGGGCCGGTAGAACGGGAACTGATCTATGGCAAGGCGGCGTTTGTGTACTGGCCGATGGATCAGGCTGGGGTGGTGCGTTAGAGTTTTTTGGGTCTAGAACTCAACGGGCGTAGTAGCCGGTTCTGGCACGGACGGTGAGGCCGGGCCGAGTGGTCTGGATAACAACCTTGCGATAGGTGCCGTCGCGGGTGGGGTTGGTGGACTGGTAGGCGAGCTCGTAGAGAGAGCGCAGATCGCCGGCTATTTCTGTGAAGTCATGTTTGAGATTGGTTGCGTGAAAGTCGAAGGCTTTGCCTCCTGTCTGGGTGGTGAGGTGATCGAGGGCGCGCATGCCGTATCGGTCGCGGGCGTCCATCGTTCCGTGCCTCAACTCGGTGTAGCGGATGGCATAGATAAGGACGTCGGCGTTCTGTGCGGCTTCAATAGCGTCGAGGAGGTCGTGTTCGCTGGAGTTTTCTTCGCCGTCGCTGAAGACGACCAGGACTTTGCGGCGCTGGTGGATGGTCGCTAGCTTTTCCGTGACGCTGAAGTAGACGGCATCGTAGAGGGCAGTGCCCAGTTCGCGCCTTTCTTTGGGGCCAATCTCGGGGAAGTCGGTGTTGCCTTTGTCGAAGCTGCGGATGCCGTCCATGATGGCTGGAGCGGACGAGGTGGAGTCGCTGACGAGACGGAGGTGGTTGCCGAAGCAGACGGCGAAGGCTTGATCGGTGGGTTCGAGGACCTGGCGGAGAAAGGCTTCGATGTCCTTCTCGTGTTCTTTGACGAATTTTTCCTGACTGCCACTGGCGTCAATGATGAGGCCAATGCTGAGTGGGAGCTGGTTGTCGTGGGCGAAGAAGCGAATCCTCTGCGGGACACCGTCTTCGACGACGGTGAAGTCTTCCCGCGTGAGGCCGGTTACGATATGGCCATCTGCGTCGCGGACGCTGAGTGTGGTGTCGATGAGGTGGGTCTCAACCTGAATGACGGGGACACCTTGCCCGACGGAGAAGAGTGTTGACAGAAGCAGCGACGATGAGACGAGAAGAAAACGCAGCGACACGATGCGGGCACCTGGACTGAGATGGAAGGCTGGCAAGCTGTGATACGGGGACGGTGGAGAGTTGTTCCACTATTGCCAGATCACAGTGTTCTTTGGGAATCTGGCCGGTTGTGTAGACCTTGGGGTTGCCTGGAAAGAGACTTTATTTCGGTGCAACGTGGCGGACAGGTGGTGGAATCAGATTAATCGAGTGATTGAGTTGGTCAACTGGCAACTAAGGAGAACCGACGATGAAAACTCTTGTAACTCATTGGATTTTAGTTGTCGGTATGCTCTTCACTTTTGTGTGGGCCGCGACATCGGAACCAGGTGAAGGGCAGGTTGTTGTTCGGGTCGATCCGGGGAATCGCCACCATTATCGGCTATCATCGCCGGTATTATCGGCCCCGTGACTGCCCGTATCGAATAGAACATTTGCTCCGAAGGCAAAGTATGACCCCGCGGCGAACTGTTGCCGCGGGGCTTTTGTGTTGCGGCGGATTAAGGTTTTGCGTTGTTGACGATCTCGGCGAAGGATTGAGGGTCGAGGCTGGCTCCGCCTACGAGAGCGCCGTCGATGTCCCCGATACAGCATAGGGATTTGGCGTTGTCAGGCTTGACGGAGCCGCCGTAGAGGATGCGTATGGACTCGGCGAGGGCGGGCGTGAGGGATTTTGCGATCTGAGCGCGGATGATCTTGTGGGCTTCTTCGGCGATCTGTGGGGTAGCGGTGCGGCCGGTGCCGATGGCCCAGACGGGCTCATAGGCGAAGACGATGGGGGCGGCGCTAGTGGGGTCGATGCCTTCGAGCGCGATGGATGTCTGCAGTTCGAGGACGTTGCGGGTTAGGTCGGCTTCGCGCTCTTCGAGTTTTTCTCCGATGCAGACGATTGGGATGAGCGAGTGCGCAAGGGCGGACTTGAGTTTGAGATTGACAGTGGTATCGGTCTCGTTGAAGTACTGGCGGCGCTCGGAGTGGCCGATGAGGACGTGGGTGGCTCCAATGGCGGTGAGCATGACGGGCGAGGTTTCGCCGGTGAAAGCGCCTTCGTTCTTCCAGTGCATGTTCTGGGCACCGACAAAGACGGGTTTGGAGCGGGCGGCGTCGACGACTGCCGGTAGACACGGCATGGCTGGACAGAGGACGATCTCGGTGGTGGTGTTCCGCTGCACGAGGGGGAAGAAACGGGTGAGGAAGGCGGTGGACTCGGTGGGGGTCTTGTACATCTTCCAGTTGGCTGCGATCAGGAGTTTGCGCATTTGTAACCTAGTATTCCATCTTCGCGGGGCGCTGGGAAGAGACTGGTGTTGTGGTCGGCTAACGCTGCTGTTCGATAACCTGACCGTGTATTGCATCAGGTTATGGCATTTGGGGAGAGCTCGTTCGAAGCATCTTTGCCGTCCACGTTGCGCCGGGCAGACCGCAGGATGCAAGAGCTTTTAGTTCCAGCTCGAGGTTGTACTCGACTCTTCGAATCGAGGGAGTGCCCTCGTCGAGAATCAGATAGGATGCGCGGGGATCACCATCGTAGGAAAGGCCAACGCTTCCGGTGTTGATCAGGAATTCTGGGTGGCTGGCAACGCAGCGAATGGAGGGGCGATGCGTATGTCCGAAGACAACAACCGGCTGGCCAAGGGAACTATAGATGGTTTCCAACTCGCCATCGGTCGCCTCTGGCGCAGGCGCTCGCCAGCAACTCTCCGGAGTGGCATGGACGAGTGCGAAGCCCTCTAGAATTTTGACCCGCGGGAATTCCCGCAGCCACGCTAGTCTTTCCTCCCCAAGTTCACTGCGGGTTGCCGACGCTATCTGCCGGACCGCAATCCAAAGATTTGGCGGAGCCGAAGACTGACTGGCAAAGTCCTCCAGCGAATCAGGGGAGACAAGCATTTCATCTGTGTTGCCCATGACACCGGGCCAACCGAGACCGCGAATGCGGTCAACAATCTCTACCGGACTGGATCCGCCATCGGCTAAGTCGCCTCCGTGAAGCACCAGGTCTGGAGAGCAGTCCCGAATATCTGCCAGGACTGCTTCAAATGCAGTGAGGTTTCCGTGAATATCGGATACGACCGCGACGCGCATATCGCAGCTCCCGCTCTCTGTTTGCGGATCAGTAATCTACCCTCACGCCCTAGCGAAATCTCTGGTTGTCGGTTAGCGCGGCGACGCCGGGGAGCGTTTTGCCTTCGAGGAATTCGAGGCTGGCTCCTCCGCCGGTGGAGATGTGGGTGATGCGGTCTGCGACGCCGGATTGCTGGATGGCAGCGACGGAGTCTCCGCCTCCGATGATGGTGGTGGCGTCGTGGTTGCGGGCGACAGCCATGGCAATCTCGTTCGTGCCGCGCGCGAAGGCGGGCATCTCGAAGACGCCCATGGGACCGTTCCAGATGACGGTGCGGGCTTCGGCGATCTCGTCTTCGAAGAGGGCGATGGATTTGGGGCCGATGTCGAGGGCCATCCATTCTTCGGGGAAGGCTCCGGTGCCGGAGAAGACTTTGGTCTTGGCGTCGGGGGCGAACTTGTCCGCGAGGACGTGGTCTACGGGCAGGAGGAAGCGGACGTTTTTTGCCTTTGCTTTTTCCAGGGCGGCTTTGGCGACGTCGATCTTGTCGGTTTCGACGAGCGATTTTCCGGTGCTCTGGCCCTGGGCGTTGAGGAAGGTGTAGGCCATGCCGCCGCCGATGATGATAGCGTCGGCTCTGTCGAGCAGATTGTCGATGACCTCGATCTTGTCTGAAACCTTGGCGCCACCGATGATGGCGACGAAGGGTTTGTCTGGTTCGGCGAGGGCCTTGCCGAGATATTTGAGTTCCTTCTCCATGAGCAGGCCGGCGGCGGAGATCTTGACGAAGTGGGTGATGCCTTCGGTGGAGGCGTGGGCCCGGTGGGCGCTGCCGAAGGCATCGTTGACGTAGATGTCGCAGAGTGAGGCGAGCTTTTTGGCGAAGGCCGGATCGTTGGCCTCTTCTTCGGGGTGAAAGCGGAGGTTTTCAAGCAGCAGGGGCTGGCCGGATTCGAGGTTCGCCGCCATCTCGCTAGCGACCGCTCCGACGCAGTTGGGAGAGAAGGCTACATTTTCGTCGTCGCCGAGGATGTGGTCGAGCAAGCCGCGAAGGTGGGCGACGAGGGGGCGAAGGCTCATGGACTCGACGGGCTTGCCTTTGGGGCGGCCGAGGTGCGAGCAGAGGATGACCTTAGCTTTGTGGCGAAGAGCGTATTCGATAGTGGGAAGGGTTTCGCGGATGCGGGTGTCGTCGGTGATGATGCCGTCCTTGAGAGGGACGTTGAAGTCGACGCGGATGAGGACGCGCTTGTCGGTCAGGTCTAAGTCGCGGATGGACAGCTTCGGCATTGGTTTTCCTTCTGGGTGCTAGTAGACAACATCTGGCAGAGATAAGTTTATGAAATTCGTTGCGGGACGTAGCGGCGGGCGATGAAGGCGAGCGGGATCCCAATGCAGAAGACAAGGGCGGCGACGCCGTTGATGAAGGGGATGAGCGGAGGCATAGGCCGCAGGCCGATTTTGGAGAGTGGAAGAACAATGTAGTTCATGACGCAATAAAGAGCTACGCCGAAGAGAGAGCCGTAAAGCCACGGGTGACGCGCCAATGGAAGCTTGCGAGCGGCCAGGATGAAGACGGTTGTGGCGCAGAATGCGATGAAAAAGTGGCAGATGAGGCCGATGAGCGCTGAACGATTCCCCATGCCAAGTGCAGGGCGGCCGTAGATACCGCCAGCGATGCCCTGGAGGATTCTGATGGGAGGCACGCCGCGAAAGCCATAGAAGATGAAGGCGTCAGAGAGATCCAGTATGCCGACGAGGAGCGCGGCACCGGCGATGACCTTCCAGAGTGGGGGGTGGTCGGCTGACATTTCCATTTGGAATGATTCTAGACTGGTTTCTGATCCGGAATGCAAGCGTCCGCTTCGATTTCTATTCGCCAATTCGGGTTGAGCAAGGCGGCGACGACGACCATGGTGGCGGCGGGACGGATGAGGCCGAAGAACTTGCCGTGAACGCGGCCAGCCGCCTCCCAGTCTTCGGTGCGGGTGAGGAACATGCGGGTGCGATAGACGTGCTCGATGGAACTGCCGGCGTTCTTGAGCGCAGTGGCGATGAGGGTGAGGCACTGGTCCGTCTGTTCGGCGATGTCGGCGTCATCCGCGCCTACCGGCCCGGTGCCGGAGACGTGGATGTGGTTGCCGATGCGGACGGCGCGGGAGAAGCCAATGATGGGCTCGAAGGGAGAGGTGCCGGCAATGTTGGTTCGTTTGTTCATAAGGCTCGATGCGGTGTGGATTTGGTCTGAATCAAGCGCCAGCTGTTTTTGGTTCCCTATGTCGATAAGGCTTATTTCACAGGTTCGGAAAGTTTACCGCGAAGGGTCGCGTTTTCTGCTTCGAGTGTCGCGAGTTTTTCGCGGACTGGGGCGAGAACTTCCTGTAACTCCTCGATCGTATAGCGAGGCGTGATGTGCTGCGGACAGTTCCAGTCGAAGCCCTCGACGTGGACGAGAATGACTCTTTCTATGATGTCGGACTTATCGATGGGGCGGAAAGATTCGATGAGGGCAGCAGCCTGCTCGTCGTGTTCGTGGACCTCGACTCGGCCGAGAATCTTGAGCCGGGTCTGGTTGGGGTAGTCCATGAAGAACATCGCTACGCGCGGATCATGTTCGAGGTTTCCCAGGCTGACGTACTGCTTGTTGCCGCGCAGGTCTGCGAAGCCGAGCAGTCCAGGGTTCATGATGCGAACGAAGCCTTTGGGGCCGCCGCGATGCTGCACGTAGGGCCAGCCGGTTTCGCTGACTGAGGCCATGTAGAAGCTGTCGCGTCGCTGGATGAAGTCCTGCTCTGCTGGGCCGAGGCTATCTCCCTGCGGGGCACTCTGCTCCATGCGCTCATATTGGCGCCTGCTGCCGTGTTCCTTCTGGTGTTCTTTGACGAGACGGGTGAAGGCTAGTTCCTGGAAACGACGACTCATGGAGTTCTCGATCCGGGCAGGTGACTCGCTGCCCGTAGTTATTGATTCTTGATGGCCGTGGAGGATTCAGTTATGTCTGCAGCGATTGTGCCGCACCGTTCTCCGGCTGGAAGATGGACCCGTTCTATTCAAATGATAATCGACAGCTCTTGGTTGAAGTCGCGTATCATCGGCTGAATCGCCAAGACCCGAGCTTGAGGAGGAACTGCGAACGTGTGTTTTTCTGCGGCTGCGAACTTTGTGGGAAGCGGTGTGCTGGGCACGATCGGAGTGGCTACCCTGACGAAGGTGAAACACAAACGGGAGCTGTTGTTCGCGTCATTGCCTACGTTGTTTGCTGTGCACCAGTTTATCGAGGGTTTTGTGTGGCTGGGACTCGATGGGGTGCTGTCGCCTGGGGTGACGCACAAGATGGCCGCGGCGTTTGTGCTGTATGCGCAGGGTCTGCTGCCGTTTGTGATCCCGCTGAGTGTGCTGTTGTTTGAGCCGACTGTGAAAGCTCGCAGGCGGATGTTTCCGTTTCTGGCGATTGGGACGGGGACGACGCTTTACATGCTTTGGGCGCTGATCGCGTATCCCCTGCATGTCTTCGTACGAGGCGACAGCATCGTTTACATCAATGATGGGACCAACAATACGGCGCTCGCGGTGCTGTATGTGATTTCAACCTGTGGCTCGCTGTTTTTCTCGAAGGTGCGGGCGATGGTGATCTTCGGCGCGGCCAACCTGGCGATTTTGCTGGTGGTGATGGCAGTGAAGCGGTACGCATTTACGTCTCTGTGGTGTGCGTATGCCGCAGTTGCGAGCGTGATTATTCTGGCTTACTTCTGGAAGAGCAGTCTTCACAGACCGTTCAATTATGCTGAAGCGATTTGGGGTTGAGTAGACCCCACATCCATGGCAGGTCGGGTAATGGGGCGAATTCCACTAACAGTTTGCGCCCCATTTCACGAGTTTCAGAAGGGGTTTGACCCGGTAATCACTTACATACACTTAGCTTTCGCGTGGTCAGGATTCGAAGTTGCCGATATCCCCGTTTCAAGGGAACTTTAGGTAGATTTGATTTTGGGCTCGTTGAGTGCATCTGCGAGTTTGAGTTCAATTGGGGTTTGTATGGCGCAGAACAACAGACATATCGACGCTGGAGTCGGCCTCGAGAACGAAAATCCGCATCACGCTGTCCGAGTCCTCCTCAGCCCGGATGGCAAACGGCGTGCCGTAATCTTCCTTCGTTTGGATAACTCGTACGGCTTTCGCGAGGATGCCTTTCACAACAAAGAAGTCGGAGGCTACTGGTCCACCCTACCCTCTTATTCAACTATCTGTGACACCGCTGATTGCGCCGAACGCGAGGCTCGCGCCACCATTGGATGGTTGATCGAGATGAACAGATATCCGTTGCGTGGCAATACCCGTGAATAGGAAGACCCAACTCAAGTGTCCGGAAACTTCGAAGGAGTCAAAATGCTGGACAAAGAAAAGAGTGGTGCAGGAATCGAAATAACAGAGAACGAAATCAAGCAAGAACTGAAACTGGCCGACAAGCTTGCAGTTGAACGGACAGTTCTAGCAGCAGACCGAACGATGCTGGCCGGGGTGCGCACATCGATGGCATTAATCGGCTTTGGGTTCACGATATTCAATGTCCTGAAGTACGTGCAAGAGCATTCTCCGATCAAAGTCATAATGCGGCCTCAGACGCCAAGAAACATTGGGGGATTCATGCTGGTCGTGGGAGTCATCCCCTTATTCTTCATGATCATTCAGTATTCCCGGATATTGAAGCGGCTGGGCAGGAAAGAAAGTCCTTTCAGCAACCCTAATTTCCAGATGGCCGCGGCAGTTCTTTTGCTCGGGACCATTCTCCTGGTCACTCTCTTAGGGGAAATTGTTCTGCTGTGAAACAAAGGTAAGCTACCAATCGAAATTCCCGAAAAGTCACCTTTTCGGCAATATCAATCGAGCTGCCCGGATTCCGAGACGCAACCCCATGCCGAGCGTCTTGCAACGGTGTTTATTACGCAGTCCTAAGTAGGCTCAAAGTCCCTTCCCCTTGCGAAACTCCCTCACTACCTCCCCTACATCCCGATGCTCCGAATCCACCGCATAGTTCATCCCCCGCACCTCATCTGCACTGACCTTCCCGGCGAGCCGATCCATCGCCGCCTCAATCCCCGGATGCCGTTGCAACGAATCCTCTCGCACCAACGGCACCGCCTCATACGGAGGAAAGTAGTGCCTGTCATCATCCAGCACCACAAACCCCAGCGCCCGGATCGGCCCATCGGTAGAATTCCCCGCCACCATATCCACCTGTCCACTCGAAAGCGCCCGATACAGCAGCCCCAGGTCCATCGTTCGCGGATCGCCGGCAAACTTCAAACCATACGTCGCCTCCAGCCCACGCAAACCATCCGGCCGAGACTGAAACTCATACCCCACACCCAGCCTCCACGGAGGAGGCGGATCTGGGTGCCCCACATCTCGATTCTGAGATGTGGGTTCCGCCACCCGCACCGCATCCGAAATCGTCTTCAGCCCCAACCGTCGCGCATCCTCCCCCCGCACCACCATCGCAAACGTATCCTCAAACCCGAGCCCCCGCCCGACCGTCACCCCATACCGCGACGCATACAACTCACTCACCCGCCGAAACACCGTCGCCTCATCCCGCTGTCCCACCGGCGGCAGAGGCTGCTTCAAAATCGCCGTCAAAGCCGTCCCCGTATACTCCACATACCCATCGATCCGGCCACTCACCAGCGCCTGCTGGCACAGATAACTCCCCGCCAGATAAAACCGCCGCTCCACCGCCTGCCCCGTGACCGCCTCAATCTCCTGCGACAACAACTCCCCCAGCACCACCTGCTCGGTAAAATTCTTCGCTCCAATCGTGATCCGCGAAGACCTGGGCGGCGCGCACGCAACAAGGAGCAGGCACATACCAATCACGATCAAGCTTGGAACTCGCAGCCCCCCCGAAGATCTCAGAAACCGACTCCTCATCGCTCCACCGCGCGACCAGCCGGACTCGACAACTCAAAGTGATAAAACGACCTCGGACCGATCTCGTGACTTGCAATCACGAACCCTAACTTCTCCAGGACCCGGACCGACGCCGTGTTTTCAACCTGAACGGCGCTGACAATTCGCTCCAGCTTCAACTCATCAAATCCAAACTCCACGAAGGCTCGCCCTGCCTCACTCGCAAATCCCCGTCCCCAAAACTGACGAGCGATATAGAAAGCGAGTACGGCCTCGCCAGCGACCTTCTGATCTCCCCTGATGTTTGGATACAGGCCGCAACGGCCGACATAGCGCCCGTCCTCCTTCAGCACCGTGGCCCACATCGCCAGCCGGCCCTCAACCGGCTGCATGGCCCTCTCCCAAAATCTCTGCTCTGCGGCTTCGCGCGTCCTGGGCGCTCCACCAACATACCGGCGCACCTCCGCATCGGCCTCCATCGCGCAGAACGCATCAAGATCGGCTGCCTCATGCGAGCGAAACAGCAGCCGCTTCGATTCGAGAACGATCACCTCACACCCGCCTTACCGCCAGCCACTTCTCCAACAATCAAACCCCGCGACTTGACAAAACCGATCCTCAAAGCGCCCGATGCCGCGTCCTAATTCTCTTCTTTGCCAACCACAAGTCCGGACCTAAAGTCTCTTATTCGAAGACTTTGCACACTTTTCGCCGGGGAGGGGGGTGTCATACCCGTCGCACCGACAACCGCCGCTCCAGCAAACCCAACCCCGCATCCGCCGCCAGCGCCAGCAACGCCGCCGGAATCGCCCCCGCCAGCACCAGCCCATTATCCACACTCGCCACCCCGCGAAAGATCAGCTCCCCCAATCCTCCCGCTCCAATCGCCGCTGCAATCGTAGCCACCCCGACACAAGTCACAGTCGCCGTCCGCAGCCCCGCCAGAATCACACTCGCCGCCAGCGGAAGTTCTACCTTAAATAGCCTCTGCATATCGCTCATTCCAAGCGCATTTGCCACATCGACCAGCGCAGGATCGACGCTCCCAATCCCCGCATACGTATTCCGCAGAATCGGCAGCAGCGCATACCCAGTCAGCGCCAGAATCGCCAGCCGAGCCGCGTTCTCCCCCAGCCAGGGCACTGGCAACAACAAGCCAAACAACGCCAGGCTAGGCACCGTCTGCAGCACATTCGCAAACCCGATCACCGGCCTCGCCAGCCCCTGCCGCCGCGTCAGCAGAATCCCGAGTGGCAACCCCACCCCCGCCGCCAGCACCATCGCCGAAACCGTCAGCCAAAGATGCTCAAATGTCAGCCGTCCAAT
>Ga0210384_10004490_pt1 | contig 15555 bp, 9 predicted proteins | sample IncBWH2MmetaG_FD_160574 | JGI IMG/M metagenome (GOLD analysis project Ga0210384, IMG submission 160574) | Forest soil microbial communities from Barre Woods Harvard Forest LTER site, Petersham, Massachusetts, United States - Inc-BW-H-2-M | ecosystem: Environmental > Terrestrial > Soil >...
CGGCCCGCCGCTGAACCCGCTGCCCGTCGCGATGAGGTGCCGGGCGTTCGCGCAACCGCCCGAGCTCCCGCCGCAATCGTAGACGCTGACGGTCACATTGGCCGGCGCCGTCCATCCGGCGTAGTACGTTATCGACGAGGTGAAGATGACCAGAGGGGGATTGTTCTCGACGACCTCCCCCTGCAGAGACCCGCCCTGCGGCGCACCGACCGTCGTCTCGGTGTCGGTGTAGACGGGGACGACCCAGAGGATCGCCCCGGAGACCGCGAGCACCAGGCCGACAACGAACGCGACCCAACGCATCGGGGTTCCCGAGGCCCGCGGACCCGGTCGACGTACTTACATTTTGTGGCGGTCTGACGGCCCGCTGGCGTCCCGGTGCCGATTTTCCCGGCTCGAGCCGGCGGCCCCATGGGTTAGCCCGGTAGACGACACGACGCGGCTCGAGAGCACTAGCGGCGGGGCCATCCCGGGCGGAACGAGGTCGCGAGGACCACGCCCGCGGAGGCGCCGGTGATCGCGCTCCGGAGGGCGCCGCCGGTCCGGGCGCTCGCCCAGACGCCGCGGGGGAGCCGCGCGGCATTCCACCCGAGGTAGCAGACGAGTCCGATCATGATGGGGATGACGAAGACGAGTGCGGAGGCGGTGGCGAGCTGCCCCGCGCTCCCGAACTGTAGACCGGAGGACGAGTATTCCCCCGACAGCTGGATCCACGAGAAGGCGAAGTACCACAGGATTCCCAGCACGGCGAGACAGAACACGATGAACCCGAGGACGAGATCGGCCAGGACGAGTGCGATCGCCGAGAGTCCGAGTCGTCGACCCCATCGACGCGGTCGAGAGAGTTCGGGTCCGCCCGGCCCGCCGGTCGAATTCGGGCCGTGCGATGATATCACACACAGACAGTTCGTATCCCTATATATGACTCTGTAGTTGGATGGAAGGTACGAGTCTCCGAGCGAGACTCGACGGCGGTTCTAGCCCGATATCCCCAAGCCCCCGAAGGGGGACAGGCCTAGGTGCAGCGGGAGTCGCACCGACGTTCGCCTCGGCGCTCCTCCCGGATGGCACGCCTCGGGACGGCTCGATACCGGGCCCCCTTCTCATTCAGACTCCCGGACCGCACGGCGCGGGAGCACGCGGCCCTTTCGCGCCGGTGGGGCTGGTGATCCCGTCGCGGGCAGCCCGGTTCGGTCGTTGCGACATCGGCCCCACGGGTGCGAAAGAAGGATAGGAAGGTCCACGGCTGTACAGACGTCCTCGAGGTGCCATGAGGTTCGCAGTCCGTCGTCGCCGCCTCTCGAGGGGGCGGGGGTACCCGCGGCGCCCGCATCCCCCGAGGATCCGACCGTGAGCCAAGGCCCGTCGGGCGTGGAGATAAGGAGCCCCGCTCCCCAGCCTCGTCCGGGTTCCCGCCGCGCCCGCCGGTGGGGGATCGCGATCGGGGCGATCGTCGTCGCGATCGTCGTCGTCGCCGGATTAGGGGGATGGGTGTGGCGGACCACGTCGCCGCCACCCTCCGGACCCGCAGCGCTTACCCCGGCTCAGGTGCCGATCACGCACATCGTCGTGGTGATGATGGAGAACCATGCTTTCGACAACCTCTACGGCGGCTATTGCCCGGTGTCGGGCCCGAACTGCCCGACCGCCGTCAATGGGATCCCACCGGGGACCTGCGTCCCCTACGATCCGACCAACCCGCTCTCGGGGTGCGTTCGCCCCTACCCGTTCACTGCGGCCCAACTGACCACCGCCAACCCTCCGCACGAGTGGAATGCGAGCACCGAGTCGATCAACGGGGGGGCTATGAACGGATTCTTCGCCGCGGAAGGTGCGGGAACCCTCCCGTTCGGCTACTACGACGGCCGGACGGTTCCGGTCTACTATGACCTGGCCCAGCAGTTCGCCCTCGGCGAGAGGTTCTACTCCTCCGCCCTCTCCTACTCGCTGCCGAACCACTGGTACCTGCTCGCCGGTCAGTCGCCGGACACCGGGTTCAACATCACCACCCTCCAGACGACCTACGAGAAGGAGACCTACCTCAACCAGGCCAACTCCACGCGCACGATCCAGGACCTGCTGAACGTCACTCCGTCGGTGAGCTGGAAGTACTACGATTGGGCACTCCCGCCGTACTCGGTTTCGATCTCCGGGCCCCGCGGTTTGGTCGAGAACTCCGCGTACAACAATTGGAACCCGTTCGCGGCTCGGCACGAGTCGTACTCCCGCTGGTACGCCGACCACTTCGTTCCCCGCAGCGACTTCTTCAACGACACCGCCGCCAGTACGCTTCCCAATCTCTCTTGGGTAATCCCCGGGGTCCTGTTCTCGGATCACCCCTCGGCCAACCTGAGCGCGGGCGAGTCGTTCGTCGCCAGCGTCGTCAACTCGGTCGCTTCGTCGAGCGCCTGGAACAGCACGGCGATCTTCCTGTGCTGGGACGATTTCGGGGGGTTCTACGACCACATGGCACCGCCCCAGGTCGACTCGCTCGGGCTCAGTCTGCGGGTTCCGTTGGTCGTGATCAGCCCCTACACGCCCAAGGGGCTGGTCGTCAACGACTTGGGCTACTTCGAGTCCCTTCTCCGATTCATGGAGTGGAAGTTCGGCCTCGGTTGTCTCACGACCCGGGACTGCAATGCCCCGCTCCCGCTCGGCTATTTCGACTTCACCCAACGGCCTCGAACACCGGTCCTGTTCCCCACGGATGCCCTCAACGCGACGTACCCGATGTCGGCGTCCTCCGCGGCCGCCGCCTGGCAAATGGTCCGCGACCAGGGCACGGGGAGCTGCACCGTGTACTGCGTCGACCCGGTTCGATGGAGCTCTGGGCCCCCGCCCACCAACCTGACCCGAGATCAGGTCGATTAGTCCCCGGGGTCCGGACGGTCGTCATCGTTACCCTCGGTCCATCGGCGCCGCCGTCCGCCCGATCTCCATCGCGGGGCGCCGGCCCGGCTGAGAAAAAACGGACGGCGCCTAAATATCCCCGGGGCCGTGGGTGGACCTACCCATGCGCAGATCTGCGAGGACGGGTGTCTGGCTCGTAACTTTGTTGGTGATGCTACCCGGGGCCGCGGTCACGGTCGGGTGGTCGGAGAGGGCGATCGGGTACGGATCCCTCCACGTCCCCCGCGTGTCGACGCAGGGGGCGTTCAACAGCACCGGCCTGTTCGTGTTCGTCGCCGACTTCGAGCACGGCTCCATGGGGGGCTGGCACCCGTCGCAGGGGAACGCGTCGATCGTCACGTCCCCGAGTTACGCCGGAGAGCCCTCGCTATCGTCCAGTGCCGGGGCCGCGCTTCCCCAGGTGGAGATCGCCAACCGAAGCTTCGTGCCGGGGGCCCCGAGCCTGTCGTTCCGGGCCGACCTGTACTACGCCGGCGGTGGTACCGGGTTCGTCGGCCTGGCCGGAGCGCACGGCCCCGTCGCCATGGTCGGCGTCGGCGGGGGCTCGGTGTGGGCGGGGGCGAACCTCACGACGCTCACCAAGGTGCGATCGATCCCGACGGGAACGGCCCAACCCGCCGGCTGGGTGGACCTGATGGCCTCCCTCGCCGCGAGCACCGGCGGGAATTCGACCGCGTGGACGATGCAGGTGTACGTCGACCGGACCGACACCATCGCCGCCTCGAACGTGAGCGTTCCGAACGCCTCGGGGTACTCCGGGGCGATCCTGGAGACCACGAAAGGGACCGTGGACTACACCGACCTCGTGTTCACCTCGAACCAGATCCCGATCACGATCCCCGGGTACAACAACATGGAGGGCTACGGGCAGGGCTCCGGGCTGACGGCCGCGCTATTGCCGGGGTTCACGACCCTCACGGCGACGATGACCGTCGCGAACTGGAGCATCCCGCAGCAGAACATCCTGAGCTACCAGATCAACGCGATGAGCTACGTCGGCACGGTGCGGAGCACCTGCCACGGGTTCTACCAGCTGGGGATCGACCTCAACCCCGGCGGCCGCATCGCGCCGTGGTTCGTACCGGACGGCAACTGCGTGGCGCATTACTTCAACTCGAAGCACCCGACGAGCGGCAATCGGGGGTTCGTTTCCCCGCCCGGCACCCGCCTTGAGCTCAGCATCCACGACAACACGTCGGCCGGCACGATCGAGTTCGCCATCCACGACCTGTCGATCTCCGGTCCCAACCGGTCCCTGACCGCCACGATCCCGTACAACGGCACGAGGTTCTACGGAGCCTACAGCCAGGTGGAGTGGCAGCCGTGCTGCTCGAGTTTCCCGATCCGAGCCTACTTCCTCAACGCCAGCCTGCGTGCCATGACGATCGCGGGAGGGGGGGTGCCGTCCCCGACGCTGCTCTCGGGGTCGTACATGGTACCGTACGTCCTCGACGCCCCGCCGTCCTGGAGCCTCACGTACTACCGAACGAACGTCGGGGCGTACGATCAGGTGATCTGAACTCCCAGGGCCGCCGAGGCCTAGCTCTCCTTCCACGGCGGGGCGCCGGCGCCCGAGGCGCCGGGCGGCGGGCTTGGGGGCGGCGCGGCCGGGACCGGTGCTGGCGTCGCGGCCGGAACGGCCCCGCTCGGCGGCGCCGGCGTCGTCAGGGCCGGAGGCTTCCGGCGACCGCGCATCAGGAGGGCGACGGCGACGGCGGCGAGGAGGAGCGCCGCGACGAGCCCGCCCCCTAACGCGTAGACCGTGGAGCTCCCGTACGTCTTCGCCGGATTGGCGGCAAACAGGACGGTGATCGTGTAGCCCCCGCCGCCGACGGTGACGACCCCGCTGGTCGGGGTGACCGAGTAGCCCCCGACGGCGCCGATGGTGTAGCTGTAAGTCCCGTTCCCCAGGGCGAACGAGTCGACGGCCCCGGTGGAGCTCTGTGGTTGGCCGTTGAGGGTCACCGACCAGGTCGTCGAGCCGGCGAGCCCGCTCTGGGCGAATTCGACCGGGTAGGTGAACGGCTGGAACGCGATCGCGACGGTCTTGGCCGAGCCCGAGACCGTCACCGTCCCCGACGAGGGGGAGGCCGTGAAGTCGCCGCTGGAGCCGACGGTGTAGGGGTAGGTCCCGTTCCCGATCGACACCGTCAGGGTGCCGGAGGCGGTCGAAAGCCGCCCGCCTTGGAACGTCAGGTTGAACCCCGTTCCGTTGGGCAGTCCGCTCGCCTGGAAACTGACGAGGTAGGTGAGCGGAGCGAACGTGATGGCCACCGAGACGTTGCTGCGCGAGCTCGGGCCGGTGCCCGAGGCCGGGGTTGCGGTGAACCCATTGAGCCCCTCCACATAGTAGCGGTACGACGACGGCGCCGCCGTCGGCTGCGGATAGACGATCTGCGAGGTGGCCGAGCGGTACGCCGTCCCGTTGACCACGACCCCCCACACCGCCCCCGGGCTCAGGCCGTGCTCGACGAACGTGACCGTATACGTGACCCACGGGGAGGCGAGGGGGTAGCGATCCACCTCGGGCGCGGTGAGCTTCACCGGGGTGTCGACGATCCCGTCGCTACCCGAGTGGTTCTGGCCGGGTCCGCTCTGGGAGTCCGGCCCCGTGTGATTGCTCCAGTAGTTCCCGCCGCCCGGATAGCCGGCGTCCAAGGCGACCGACGAGGAGCCGAGCGGAAAGACGAGCCAGCCGGAGTCGGCGATGAAGTTGTTGTGGTCGAGGGTCACCGCGGTCAGGGTCTGCAGTTCGAAGGCGAAATGGTCGGCCCACAGCTGGTTGCCGACGAACGAACAGTTGGAGTCATCGGCCGCGAGAAGGCCGATCCACGACTGGGACACGTTGTTGTCCCGGACGATCAGCCCGAGCGAGGCGACCGCTTCGACGGAAAGGTTCTGCCGGGTGGCCGAGTTGTTGACGATCATCCCGTCCTGCACGTTCAAGAGGATGAGGCCATCGGAACCGGGGCCGCCCACATCGAGCTCGTTTCCGGAGACGGTCACGCCGATGGCCTGCTCGAGCGCGAGGGCGATCGTCCGAGCATGGTCGATCCGATTGTCGGATACCACGAGCCTCTGGGCCGTCAGGAACCAGGCCCCGGCAATCCCGGCGTACGACATGTTGTTCCCGACGACCGTCAGGCTCTGGGTCGTGAACGCTTCCAGCGCGTAGCTGCTGGCATTGAACAGGTCGTTGCCGACGATGGCCACGTTCGAGTCGCTCCGAAGATAGATCGTCTCCTGGGTGCCCTTGGAGTGCCGGAAGCTGTTGCCCGTCACGCTGATTCCGGTGGAGCTCAGGTCGGAGTAGGCGATGACCGCGCCGGGGGCATCATTGTCGCGGACGGTGAGCTGCTGGTCGTCGTAGCTGGCGATCGCGGCGCCGGCCGTGCCGGAGGTGTACTGCATTTCGTTCCCCGAGAGGTTCACGGCGAACGAATTGTCCACGGTGATGCCGCTTCCCACGTAGTGGGAGAGGTTGTCGTGCGCGATGAGCACGTTCTGGCTGGTGTCGATGAAGACCCCGGTCCCGGAGGTCCGGAAGTCGCTGAACGTGCTCGTCGCGTTCCGGGCATCTTCGAGCACCAGCCCGTCCGAGGTAGATCCCGGGAACGATTCGTTCGCGAGGGCGACGTCCGAGGTGCTGATGATCTCGATCCCGACGGTGGAGTTCCGACCTGAGTTCGAGGTGCCGGTGACGCCATCGGAGGTCTGCAGGAGGATCCCGGTCGTCGCGAAGGAGAGGCTGTTCCAGCTCACCGTCAGCTGGTTGACGCCGCTGGCGAAGATCCCCATCGGGGAGCTCGAGTAGTTGTTCCCCCAGACCCGGACCCGCTGGACCGAGGAGAGATCCAGCCCGTACGCCGACCCGTAGCCCAGATTGTGTTCGACGCGCGCGTCGGTGCAGAGGTACAGTTCCGTGCTGGCGCTGATCGACCCGTGCAGGTTGTTACCGGTGACGTTGATCCCGGTCACGACGTCGGCGAGGATCCCCTGGGTACCCGGGGCGACGTTGTTGGTGAACGAGACCCAGCTGGCCTGGAGCGCCTTGAACGCCCAGAGGGTGGACTGGACCGTGTTTCCCGTCACGGTGACCGACGCGGAGGCTACGACGAGGATGCCGACGGACCCGTTGGTGATGGCGAACCCGGTGACCACGACGTTCGAGGCGTTGACCACCTCGATCGCTTGGCTGGCGAGGCTCGATTGGTTGAGGTCCTTCCCCCCGCCGATGAGGGTGCTCCCGTTCCGCTCATCGACGATCGAACCGGTGAAGCCGGCGGTCACGGTGTAGTTGGTCCCACTGAGCGTGATCGGGGTCGACGTGTTGCTGATCGATCCGTCGGGACGGATGATCGTCACGCCTCCGGCCAGCGGGTTCACCGCGGGGCTGAAGGCGGAGGGGGTCGGCGCAACGGTGGAGGGCGCCGAGTCGGAATGGGAGTGCCCCAGGCGGGAAGACCCCCCTGGTGCCGCGAAACCGGTCAACAAGAAGGCGAACACGATCGCACACGCCAAGAACCGGGGCCCTGTCATCGGGCCCATCTCGGCGGGACCGGTAGTTAAGACCCGCTCCGGACTCGATAACCACCCCGGGCGGGGTCGCAGAGCCGCCGGGTCGGGTGCCGGGGCGCAGCGGGACGGCCGTCGCTTTCGCGCCCTCGGATCCCTGTCCGGATGAATCCCTCACCGGAGGGCGGCGAAACCGCTCCAGGCCTCGCCGACGATCGGCCACGCCTCGTGGACGAGCCACACCGAAGTCGTACCGAACCCGACGAGCGCGGGGATCAGCGTCTCCAGGTTTCGGGTCAGGAGGATGGCGATGACCATGCTGACGCCCACGATCGTGACGGCGAGTCCGGCCAGGCCGGCAGCGAACTCCAGGGCGAGCCACCGGGAGGCGGCGAGTCGGGCGGTGCGCCAACCGACCCGCAGCGCCTTTGCCCCCCGGCGTAGCGAACCGGGTCCCTATACAAACCCCCCGGTTCTCCCATCTCATCCCTCGGGCCGTTTGGACACGGTCTCGGTGGAGCGCGGGTTGCCCCGGCCGGGCCGTATCGTCGTTGGCCTATCGCGTCCGCTTGGGCTCATGCCGGTCGAGCTCGACCGCCGCCCAGATCAGTCGCGTGAGCCCGGGCGCCCTCGCCTCGACGATGGATCGGACCTTGACGTGGCGTAGGTTCTTCCCCGTCCCCTCGAGCAGGCCCTCCGGATCGGGCAGGCTCGTTCCCCGCCAGAACTCGATCCCCACATGCTGCGAGAACGGGGCGAAGCAGAGGACCAGGTCCGTGCCCGCGCGCCACGGGGCGCCCCACTTCCGCTCGATGCGTAAATCCGGCGCGGCGTCGGCGACCGTCCGCGCGACCGCCTCGAGCACTTCGTGGACGGGATCGGTTCCTTTGGGTGGGACCGAGCGGTTCGTCCTCGCGGCCATGGGCGCATCCGAGGCGATGGGCACCGGCTATGTAAGCGGCCCTCGACGCCGACGCGCTCCGGATTCCTCCGGCCCTCCGTGATACCGGCTCGTGGCGGCGGGTGATTAAGGCGGAGGCGGAGCCCCCGCCCTCGGAGGCCGTGGCGGCGGCGGGCGGAGCCCGGGCCGTCCGACGTTGCGCCGTCGGGTGGAGAGGAGGATCGCGAGGAGACCGAGTTCGATCACGGCGGCGGCGACGGCCGCGAACGCCACCCAATCCGGAAGGCCGGAGGAAGAAGCGGCGCCGGAACCGACCGGAGTGGCGGTCGGGTTCGTCACGGTGAGGGTCACGGAGTTCCCGGTGGACTGCCCGCCGCCGGCGTCGGTGGCGACGAGGGAGAACACGTAGGTGCCGGCTCCCGGGGGGACGAACGTCAGGTTCGACCCGCCCGCTCCCATGATCGGCGTCCCGTTGAGCGACCAGTTGTAGACGATCGGCCCCACCCCCCCGGTGGCCACGGCGCCGACCGAGACCGCGGTCCCCGCCGGCACCCGGGCGGCCGGGGGAAACAGGAAGACCGCCACCGTGAGGGGTGGCGAGATGGTGAGATTGACCACGGCGCTGAGCGCGGTGGCTCCGGTGGAGTCCGTGGCCGCCAACCGGAACGCCAGGGTACCCGGGGTGGAGGTCGGAGGCTTCCAGGGACCGGAGCAGGACCGATTCTGGACCGCCCCGTTCATCGACCAAGCACAGACGATCGGCGCGACGCCTCCAGAGACCATCGGGTAGAGCGAAACGTTGCCCCCCTGGTCGATGGCGGACGGATCGGCGACGAGACTCGCCGTGAGCATCGGTGAGACGAAGAGTTCCACCCGGCCGGGGGCGCTGAGCGCCCCCGCCGAGTCTCGGACCGCCACCCCGACCGCCCAGGCGCCGGGGACGGAAGGGGTGCAGGTGATCGGGCTCGAATTCACGGCCGTGCACCCCGCGGGGAGCCCGGACCACAGGTAGCTGTACGGGGCAACTCCCCCGGAGACCGGAGCGTTGAAGAGGACCGAGCTCCCGAGATCGAGCTCGCCGGGGGAGGCGGTCAGCGTGGAGACCAGGGGGAACGGGGTGTTCTGGACCACATCGGCCGTGACCGTCTCGGCGACGTAGGGCATCGTCGGCATGTACGAGGAGCCCGAGAGCAGGTGGGAGTAGACAGCCTCGTCTCCGGGGATGCCGGTCAGCTGAGTGTACGATTTCGTCGTCGCCGACGTGGAAAAGTTGTAGGCGAGGGTCACGGGCAGGCTGGTCGGCGAGGCCACGGATTCCTCGCCCCCGTAGCTGCCCGTCGCGTCGGTGAGCTGATCGTCGGCGGTCCACTCCGAGGTGATCACCGGTCCGGCCGGGGTCGGGCCCCAGTCCGTCACCGCCGTGTTCCACTGCTGGTTCGTGTTCAGGAGCTCTGAGGTGAAATTGCCCAGGATCGGGTAGCCTCCGCCGGTCGATGAGGTCTCCTTGAACGTCGCACCATGGTCGGTGGAGAGCCCGAAGCCGTACGAGCGATCTTCGGTGAAGTTACCCAGAACCGAGGAGGTCGTGGTGGCCTCGTGGAAGTTCGTCGACTCGGTGTAGTTCTGCCAGAGTCCGCTGGGCGGCTGCACCAACGCGTCGTCGAAAGTGATCGTCGAGGTGGAGTTGACGTCCCACGATCGGAGGCCAGCGGAGATCCGGCTCGACGCCCCGTACGAGATCGCGGAATGCTGAACACCGCCGATGTTGCTCGTGGAGGGGCCGGCAAACGCGTTCGATAGTGGGGAGGCGCCCGTGATCGAGGAGTTGGTCCAAAGCAGGAGCGAAGCCTCGATCTCCCACTTGGCCCCAACCCCCACTCCCTGGACATCGGCCCAGAAGGTATGGGTCCCTTCGACGGCACCGAGCGCCCCCGTGAGGTTGAGGTCGTACGGGGGCATGTTGAGCGTGTAGACGGCCGAGATCGGTCTCCAGAGGAAGAAATCGATACCGCCGGTCTGGACGAACGGGAACGGAACCATGGCACCGAGCGGGCTCGAGTTCGTCCCGAACTCGACGACACGTAGGCCCGTAGGATTCGCCCCCGACGCTTGGGCCCAGAAGAACTCGTCGGACATGTACGGGAACGCGTACAGCTGGAGGACCGCCTGCGAAACGTTCGACGGGACGTTCGCGGTCACGCTGACCTGCTGTCCGGAGCTGGTCACCGACTGATAGAGCCAGAGGGGTACGATCTCCGACGGCGCCGGCGGGGGGTTCCCACCGGGGGGAAGCGGATAGTACGAGATCGTCAGGTTCGTTCGGAAGGCACCGATGGTAGTCCCCCCGAGCAGGAACGTGAGATTCGCCGTCCCGTGCAACAGGCTCCGGTACTGGCTCAAGTTCTGCAGGACGGTCCATGTCCCATACTCCGGCGTCGTCCCGTAGAGCACCAAGGTTCCATCGAGGTACGCTCGGTACGAGGTGTCGTAGACGCCCCCCACGGCGAGGCCCGTGTAGTTCAGTACGACCGTCTCCCAGGTGCCGTTCGGCACGGAGAAGTTCTCCTCGACGCAGCAGCTCAACGAGTAGCTGAGGAACGTTTGCAGGACCGGGGTCGTCGCCGGGATCGCTGGCGGAGGGGTCTCGAACCGTGCCGAGTTCGGAACGGGCCCGGCGAGCGGTCCGGACTCAGGGAGAGTGTGGTTCGTCAGGAAAGTGCTCCGCAGCGCTTCCGGCGTGGGTGGGGAAGCTCGGCCCGGCTCGAGGGCCGCCGGACGAGGCGCGGCCGGAGCCGCTCCGGCAGACGGCGTAGCCGAGTGGGAGTAGTCAGCCGGAACGAACGCCGGGAGCGCGACGAGCGCCGCGACGATGACGATCGCGGCGACGACGATACGTCGCATCCGCCGAGAGGAGGCTGAGGGACTACTTATGGCTCGTCTCGCCCGGCTCCGGGCGGCTCACGGGCGCCGTCGTGGCCCCGGCCCTACGCCCGGCACGCGGCCCGACTCTGTCCCGCGGGAACCTGTCGAGCCGGAAGTGCGCGCCCACTCCTCCTCCGCCGCTGTCGCGATGTCCGCACACAGCTCCGGGGTTTCGAGGCGGAGGAACGCAGCGTCCGTCCCTCCCCGTGTCGACGCGGCGCGGGAACGGACCAACATCCACTGACGGTCGATGATCACGGCGGGGCTGGAGAACCTGGGTGAGTAGCGGACCTCCATCCCGGAGCGGATCAATCGCGCGTGGCGGGCCGCCCTCGGATCATCGCCGTCGGGGGGTGGAACCAGGAGGCGGACCCCGCCGCCGGACTCGGGGTTCGATCGGGCCGCCAGCTCGCTCTCCAACGCCGGGGAGCGGCCGAACCATGGAGTCTCCAGCCCGACGATCCACACCTCTTTCGCGCCGCTCGAAAGGCGATCGAGAAGCCAGCTCGACGCCGTCGCGGTCGACGAGGTGGTCAGCGAATCACCCGTGGAGTTCGGACGAGTGCCGGGCCGGGCCTCATACAGGGTCCGGAGCGGCCCCTCGAGCTCGTCCGCGAGCTCCCGGGCGCGGGAGTAGGGTGCCAGAAGTTCGTGGAGCACGACACGCGGGTTCGCCACCCGGAACGTCATGGATGATGGGCCCTCGGCACGAGCCACGAGTCCGCGAGCGACCAGTCGGTCGAGCGAGCCATAGAGGCCCTGCAGGTTCGTCCGAGTGGCCCGGCTAATCTCCCGAGCCACCGTCGGACGTGGATCGAGCAGCAGGTGTTCGAGGACCTTGGCGTCGGTGGACGACAGGGAAGCGTCGAGTTCCAGCAGTTCGCGAAGCGGGCGTTGGATCTCGGTCGGAGCCGCTCGAGACACGATACCCCTTCCCCGCTGGACCCTGCGTTCGTCGCAGGCGCGACGAACCCTGTAGGAGGGGGTTAATCTTCATCGGGTCGGGTCACACCTATCTTATAATTGCGATTTCATGCAACGCCGCTCTCGGCCAGCCACAGGCTACCCCGGCGCGGCAGGGCGCAATCCACAGAACAGGAGAAGATCGAACGCATGACGCACACCACCAGGACCCGACTCGGATTGGGAATGTTCTTCGCCGGCTTGATGATCCTCGGGGCCCTCTCCACCGGACTGGTGGCTGCGGCCACGACCTACTCGGTGACGTTCAACGAGGTGGGCGTCCCGTCGGGCACCGCGTGGAGCCTGTACTTCAACGGGGTCACCTATTCGCCGACGGCCACGTCGCTGACGATCACGGGGCTGTCGAGCGGGAGCTACTACTGGTACTTCAGTACGGTCGCGGGGACGACCGGAGTGCAGTACGCCCCCACCGGGCTCACGGGCGCCTACATGACCGTCCCGACCCAGACCACGCAGACCTTGGTCTACCAGAAGCAGTTCTCCGTCGCCTTCTCGGTCACCCCTCCGGGTTCCGGGTTCACGAACCCCCCCTACACGACCTGGGTGAACGCCGGGGGCAGCGTGCCCATCACCGCCAGCCACTACACCGGCTACTCCTTCCTCTCCTGGTCGGTGCCCAAGAGCGTCGGAACGGTCAACTCAACCAAGTCCGCTGCCACCCTGCTGACGGTGAAGGGGACCGGGACCGTGACCGCGAACCTGAAGACGCTCTCCACCAGCGGGACGTTCTACGAGACCGGCCTCCCGAGCGGCACGACCTGGACGGTGTTCTTCGGAGGCGCGACCTACTCCTCCTCGACGACCTCCGTCGCGGTGGGATCGCACCCCCCGGGCAGCGAGAGCTGGACGATCAGTCCGGTCTCCGGGTCGACCGGCGTCGAGTACGTCGCGTCGCCGGCCACGGGCAGCATGGACATGCCGTACCTGGGCGCCCAAACCGTCATCTTCACGAAGGAGGATCAGCTCACGTTCGCCGTGACCCCGAGCGGCGGCGGGTCGACGGCGCCGACCACAGGCTATTTCCCGGACGGCGTCGCCCTCCCGATCACGGCGGCCACCTCGACCGGCTACAAGTTCACCTCGTGGAGCTCCTCGTCGAGCTCGGCGACGTTCGCCAACTCGAGCCACTCGTCCACTTCGGTGACCGCGACCGGTCCGTCGACGATCACCGCGCATTTCGCCACCGGCACGACTTGCACCAAGTGCACGGCGACCTTCTACGAGACCGGGTTGCCGGCCGGGACGACCTGGGATGTATCGGTCGGGGGAACGACCTACTATAGCACCGGCAGCTCGATCGTGCTCACCGGACTGACCGCCGCCTTCGGGTTCTCCGTGGCGAACCCCATCGCCGGGCCGCCGGGGACCTCGTACCAGCCCGCCCCGGTCTCGTCGTACTTCAACATCCCGTACCAGAACTCGGTCACGCTGCAGTACGGCACGTACTACCAGGTCACCCTCGCCCAGTCGCCCACCTACTCCGGCACGACGAACCCCTACTACGGCGCCTGGTATCTCGCGGGCTCGAGCTTCCCGCTGACCGCCACGGGGACCGATCTGTGGGCGTTCAAGTCGTGGAGCTCCAGCACCAAGAAGCTGACCCTCTCGTCGAAGACCGCCGCCGACACCGACGTCACCGTGGGCGCCGCGGGAACGATCACCTCGAACTTCGTCTCGCCGGTGAAGACCGAGACGTTCGTCCAGACCGGTCTCCCCGCGGGGACGACCTGGTCGATCGTCTTCGACGGCCTCACGTACTTCAGCGGCGGCTGGGACCTCAACGTCACCGGGGTCGCCACGTCCACATCGCACTACTGGAACATTCCCGGGCCCGTGGCGGGTTCGTCCTACGGGGTGCAATACGCCGCCTGGACCACCGCCTCGAGCGTCCAGGTCGCCTACACGACGTCGTTCGAACTGATGTTCGTCCAGCAGGTCCAGGTAGGATTCATCGCGGGCGGGACGACCGGCGGGACGGTCTATCCGTCGACGACCCAGTACTACAATGTTGGCACGTTGCTCGCAATCGATGCGTACAACAGTTCGACCGTGCACTTCAAGTCGTGGAGTTCCACCGGTGGACCACTCACCATCGGTCAGACGACGTGGGCGACCACCACGGTACTGATCGGTGGCCCTGGTAACGTCACCGCGGCGTTCAAGTAGGGGGCTCCTCCCCGGAGCCCCGGGCTCCGGGGGGAAGATCCCGGCGCAACCTCTTCCCGTCTCGAAGGTCGGGCGCTCCGCTACCCGGCGAACCCCGTTCCGACCGGGGGCCGTAACGCGACCGCCGGAGAGTACCGTCGCCACAGGCGCAGGAGCAGGAAGGCGAACGCGACGTCGGCCACGACGACGACGGGATACGGGAACGATGCCACGAACCCGAAGAACCCGATGAACCCGATGACGCCGGCGGCGAACGCGATGAGGTGGGCTTCATTCTCCCGGTCGCCGACCCACCGTCGGGCCAGGAGGAACGACGTCCCGTACAAGCCGGCGAGGGCGAGGATCACTCCCACCGGCGCGGCGCGGAGCGCCCCGCCGAACCCCTCGATCAGCAGGGTCGCCGGGAACAGGCTAAGACCGAGGGCGCCGAGGGCCCAGGGGGGCTTCGAGGGGGATCCGGCCCGGGCGGCCAGGAGCGTCGGGGGAGCCCACCGGGCCGCGAGGACGAGGACACCGATGGCCGCCAGACTCCCGACGAAGATCGGCCAACCCATCCAGAACCGCTCTCCCCGCAGGACGATGAGGAAGAGCAATGAGACGTCGAGGACCAGGATCCCGAGCGCGTAGCGGACCTGTCGAGCGGTAAGGAGGGAACGGCCCTTCGTCTCCGGGATCGAGAGCCCGAGCAGCAGGATCGGTAACGAGATGCTGAACAGGATGTGGACCATCAGCAATCCCGTGACCCAGACCCAGCTCACCCCGGCGTAGTGGCCGTAGAAGCCCAGCGCGCCCACGACGGACGCGTTCGAGTTGTAGAACGTGCTCAGGGCGATCCCCTCCTCCAGGATCGCGTACCCCGCTCCGAGCAGGATGATACTTCCCCAGCCCTTGCGCCAACGGATCGCGGCCTCGCGGATGAGCAGCACCCCGGGGCCGTACAACCCGAGATTGAAGGCCAGGAAGAGTAGGAACACCAGCGGGGCAACCAGAATCCCCGTCATCGAGCTCGAGCTGGAGAGGTATTCGGGGATCCCCGGCGTCAGCATCAGCAGGGCCACGATCGGATGACGACGCAGCCAGTTCGTCCCGCGCCGGAGGACCCCGGGGGAGAAGGTTGCGGAGCCGGGGGTCGGGGGGACGATGGTTCCCACCGCCTG
>Ga0210384_10004491_pt1 | contig 15552 bp, 12 predicted proteins | sample IncBWH2MmetaG_FD_160574 | JGI IMG/M metagenome (GOLD analysis project Ga0210384, IMG submission 160574) | Forest soil microbial communities from Barre Woods Harvard Forest LTER site, Petersham, Massachusetts, United States - Inc-BW-H-2-M | ecosystem: Environmental > Terrestrial > Soil >...
GTATTCGATCCCCGATGTTATCGCTTCAATCCTTGCAACCGGTCGTATACCAGAAATTGTCGATGCATTTCTAATCGAGCCGTGCGGGACTTTGTTTGAACTCGCGCCGAGGAAGCTGCGGGGAGTGGTTGAGGTTGACCCCGAGCGCGATGACTTCTTCAAAGTGATCGTCGAGGAACGGCTTCGCCTCTCCTCTCGCGGCGAGCTATCCGACATCGAAACCAAGAGGCTTAATAAAGCGTTGAAGATCCTTGCGAGCGCAGCTTGCTACGGCATCTATGCACAGATGGATCGCCAAGGCGAGGACGAGAAAGTGGAGGTCACATGCCAAGGTATCGATCGTGATCCATACAAGTGCAAAGTTGCCCACCCCGAATTTCCGGGGGAATTCTGGTTCGCACCATTGGGTTCGTTGATCACAGCCGGAGCCCGACTGATGCTGGCATTGCTTGAGCACTGTGTCTCCGAGCTTGGAGGGGTGTCTGTGATGGAAGATACCGACTCTTCTTCCCTCGTCGCGACTCAGCATGGCGGCCTTGTTCCCTGTCCCGGAGGTCCGTTGCAGATGGCAGATGGTCACGCTGCGGTCAGAGCGCTTTCATGGAAAGAAGTAGACGAAATTGCAGAACGATTTAAGAAGCTGAATCCGTATTCGGACAAGTCACGTTCGATCCTCAAAATTGAACGGGACAACTACGACCCAGGAACGGGCAAACAGCGACAGATCTACTGTCTAGCAATTTCCCCCAAGCGGTATGCACTCTTCGTGCTCGACGAGTGTGGCAATCCCGTCCTACTTCAGAAAGGTGTTAACAATCATGAAGACCGATGGTCTGAGCACGGTCTCGGTCACCTCAGAAATCCGCTGAACCCGGACAGTGAAGATCGTGCTTGGATTCCACAGGCCTGGATCGGCATCATTCGTAGAACCCTAAGTTTAACCGCACAGCCGTTGGGTTTTGAGGAAGTGCCCGCTATGGGACGGTTACCTATTACGAGTCCAACTGCTCTGCGTTCACTGGCAAGGCTCAATCGTGGAAAGAAGTATCGCAACCGGATCAAACCGTTCGATTTCCTGCTCTCGTGCCACGTGAAACCGTTCGGCTACCCACCGGACGTTAATCCGGAGAAATTTCATCTGGTCGCGCCTTATGTGCCCGATCCGGAGTGCTGGGTTGATTTGCCGTGGATCGATCAATACTCAGGAACGCAGTATGAGATCACGACAGAGGGCTTCCACGGCAGTCGGGGCGTAGCGCGGGTAAAGACGTACGGAGACGTTTTGCGCGAGTACGAGTTCCATCCCGGCGCGAAGAGCGCGGATGCGAAAGGAAAGCCCAGCGGTAAGCAAACCTTTGGGCTACTGCGCCGACGACACGTGCGGGTCGAACGAATCATCTACATCGGCAAGGAATCGAACCGGCTCGAGGAAATTGAAGCGGGCGTAATTCACTCACCCGAAGGCGTCTATACGGAATATCCAGACCCGAGCCGGGATGAATGGCAGACCAAGATTCTGCCTTTACTGAAACAGATCCCGGTAGCAGCCCTAATGAGGGTCAGTGGCAGATCCCGTTCGATGCTCGTAAGAGCATTGGCTGGACGCAGTCGGCCACACAAGAGAAACCAGGAACTGCTGAAATCAATCCTCCACGGACTTGGCGTGGTCTAGTGTCGCTCGGGTAGGCTCACATAGACGTAGATGAGATTAGGATCACGAGCAAGACGGATATTGAGGAGACCTGATGTCTTGCCCATACGTCGCGTCATAGGTCCGTACCGGGCTATCTTTATGACTGCTTTCAGAAATCCCCCTTGACTAGCCAGTTCGCTCCCGTCACAATTTCGCTTATTCTCGGGGAGCATCGACCCTTGCAGACGCAGAGGTTCCTATGCATATCTCGAAGCTCGGGATAATCGTTTCAGCTGCGACCCTCTTGGCGGCTGCCTCACTGGTTTGGCTGTTAGTCGTTATTTTTCGCCGCGAGCAATATACAAGGGAGCGCTTCGCGTTCGTAGCTCTTACTTCCTTGACTACGCTAGGGGCGACAGTGATGGCTTCTCTAGCGCACAACCAAAGCGTCTGGGAGATAGTCGCAAACCTGATTCGGGACTTTCGAGGAGTTCCGGCCACCCCCGAACCTGCGCGCCTCCCCGATCACATTCTTATGATCGTGGCATTCAGCCTGATGCTCTTCGTCATAGTGAGAATCTATGAGGGCTGGGATGGCGGCGTCAGCGAGCGCCAGTACCAAAAACAGCGTTATCATGAGCCAACGCCGCTCGTAAGAGAGGGCCTGCATGAGGCGAAAAGGGTTTTTAGGCGCGGCCCCCCGCTAGCACTGCACACGCCTGTCGACCATTCGTTTCAGAGTGCGCTCGAAGGTCCCCAGGACATCTTGGCGTGGCACATTCACGCCCGCGACCTCATCTGCCTGCGGAGTCCCAGTTATGAAATCGATAGGGACCTCGGCTGGCATCATGAGGCCCGCTGCTGGATCGGAGTAAACAAACGGTCTCGGGACGTGGTTGCGATTCGGTGCGATGCACAAGAATTGGGTGACGCGTTGGTAGAGGCCTTCATTTGTTACGTCAAGCGCGTGAGTGGGCATCCTTCGGGGGGATTCGAATTCATCCTTGCAATTCGCGACTCAGCGGATACGGGGCTCAAGGCCTTCGCCGGGCATCAGGTGAGGAAAGAGTCGGAGGCCACGTTGCTAGATGAACTCGTCGATTTCAATGATTACTATGCCGATATTTCTTACAGAGCGGAGCGGCAACACCTACCCGACTCTGGTCAGACTTTAGTCCAAGTTTATACGCCGCCTAGCTTCTTTGACGAAGGAGGCACCTTCCGCCAGGATGTTGAGTCCTATCTTCGGGCTTGGCTAGTTGAGCCGGGACAGAGGCAACTTGCTTTATTAGGTGAATATGGGCAGGGTAAGAGCACTACTGCGCTGATGTTCGCGCATAAGCTGATATCGAAGCATGACCCACAACAACGGATCCCAATACTTATCGAGCTAAGGGGAACAAGCCCTCGAAACGCGACCGTGGAACAAATCATCGCTGGGTGGGCTTACCCCTACCGTATTGACCCACTCGCTGTCATGAAACTGCTGATTGCAGGAAAGATATTTTTGATCCTGGAAGGCTTCGATGAGATGGCGCTTATCGGTGACTCCGAAGCGCGGCTCGCACATTTCCGCACTCTCTGGAGCTTTTGCTACCCGCAAGCTAAAATCTTGATCACAGGTCGTCCCAATTTCTTCCTTGATGATAATGAGATGCGCGCGGCGCTGGGCATCTCCAGGTCCGCAGCGACAGGGCCGTACTGCGAGGCGCTGCGCCTAGCACCCTTCAGTCTTCGGCAAATTGGTCTTGCGCTCAGAGCAACACCTGCGCCAGCCCGAGACGAGATTTTAGAACTGGCGCGCACTGAGCCCCAGTTCCTCGAGATCGTCGCCCGTGGATCCCTGCTGTACCTCGTAAGCCAGCTTTGGGAGCGCGAGCACCTGTCCGACTTTAAGGGGCGAATAAACTCGGCATTTGTCATTAACCTGTTCATCCAACACAGCTATCGGCGGCAGACCCTAAAAACGGCACAGCCGGGTGAGTTCATGGTACTTAACGAGAGCGAGCGGAAATATTTCATGCAGGGCATTGCTGCCTATATGGGTGCGCTCAGTCTTCCGAATCAGATCTCGCGCAACGATTTCGACAAGGCTGTAAAGGCATTATACGAAGCCATTCCAGATACCGTCTCGTCTGGGGGTGAGGGCCTGCCTAAGGTCGCTCTGAAGCCACTGCGACTCCGTCTGTCCAATGTCGAGGACGCGGTTGTGGATGTTGGTAACGACGTTCGCTCTGGCGGAATACTCGTCGTCGATCCGAGCAAGTCCGGTGCGCTTCGCTTCGCACACAAGTCGTTCATGGAGTTCCTGATCGCTGGCGTATACGCTAACAAACTTCTCGAGCGCAATCGCGAAAGCAACTCCGCATTACTCATCACCTCCCGCCTGGGCGCCGAACACCTCACGCAGGAGTCACTAAAATTTCTGTCAGAATTGCTCGTGTCTGGCATACGGGAGGATGAGGACGAGAAGGGGTCTCACGCGTCGATGTCTCGACGCCTCTTTGATGTTCTGGTGGTACGCCGGTTTGGGGGTGGGCTTCGCGGCCGATTGTTTGCAAGTGTGGCCCTAGCAGAGTCCCGCTACGTGGCTGTCATATACCGTAAATCGACTGAGTCTCGGAAAATGCGTCTGTGGTTGTATTGGTTTTACCCGTCCAACCTGATAATGTCCGTCTCTATGCTTGCCATGGTCACGAGCACCCTCCTAGAACGGTTAGTCCATCCTCGATTGCTCTCCACGGTTTGGGTGTTGGTACTTGCGCTCGCGGTCTTCAGTGCCTCATCAATGATGATGAGGACCCTGATGAGGTCAGTGGTACTAAGCAAGAAAAATACCCGGGACGCGCGACCGATGCTAAGCTATGGCCTTGGTGAGTTCGCAATTAGGCTGTGGTTCAATTGCTGTATATTGGCGAATCTTTCACGCGAGGATGTCGCCGACGTGGTTGGAACCAATTCGGTTGTACCCCTCACGGAGTATTTCAGATCAAGGTTAGGGATAGAGTAGGGCTTATGAGATGACCGGTGTCGGCTCCGCGCTCCTGCGCCTTACGCGCCGTCCGCCACCCCGAAATCCCACATCCGCGCGTCACATCATCCAAAATGTCTCCAGGTATTTATCAGGGCTTGGTATCCTAGTGACGATCAATGGAGGGGGCCCATGATTCGTCGGATTGCGCCCCAGTTCTTCACCCAGGACATCCTCGGCACCATTGCCTATTACGAAGCTAAGCTTGGCTTCAAGTGTATGGGTACATGGCAGGACCCGCCGGTTTACGCCATCGTTGCGCGCGATCAGCAGGCGATTCACTTCCGCTGTGCCGAACCTCCCACAGCTAATCCCAACAAGTATTCAGACGAACTGCTCGACGCGTATATATTGATCGAAGATGCGGACGTGCTTTATGCCGAGTATGCAGCTCGAGGCGTGGAATTCACGCGGGGGCTTGCCAACATGCCATGGCACTCGCGTGAGTTTGTGGTGAGGGATCGCGATGGCCGACTGATTGCCTTCGGTGCGAACTTGTAGTCTTGTCTCGATTATCCCGCCCCAAAGTCAACATCCACGCGTCGTTTCATCCAAAATATCTCCAAATGTTTATCATCTAGTCAACATGATGTGTCGTTTCATCGTCTCTATCTCCTATCCCCTCCTCGGCTTGATGGGATAGGAGGTAGGAGAAAAAAAGTCCGTCCTCTGTAGTGACTAACTAGTAATATCGAGGGCTGGGAGGGCGCAGGCGGGGAGGCTGGGGAAGTTGTTTGAAAATTGTTTGCAATCAGAAGGGGAATGCCTCGCCAATGATCCATCCGTAACATTGCAGCCGATCCTACGTAGTGCCGGTGACCGTAAAGCGGGACTTCGAGCTCTTACTTCGTTGTTAGGAGCTCAAAAGCCGTACGAGCGGCAATCTGAGGCTGGTCACTTACAACCAAGAGAAATCCTGGCGTCCCCAACGCTCCCGACGCACTGTGCGCAACCCGGGTAACTAGGACAGCTTCCTCAAGCTGCTTCTCCGCGATGAACTTTTCAAGGTTTGCCTGAGCACCTTGAAGCCACATCTTGTCGGTCACAATCATATCGCGACCCACTATGCCGAGTTTCTCGCCGCCTGCGGCGAAGATGATCTTCCAGTCCACAAGGACATCTGGCGGTCCCTCATTGAATGAACCGATATAGGCTGGGCACGAAGCGAAGTGTTCTGAGAGGCCAATTAGAAACTGCCACCAATAGCCATCGGGAAATCCGAGCTTGGCCGCCGTAACGTAGTCTTCGCATTGGTCCAAGCAGTCAACAATGATCCGTAGTCTGGGCGAGCCGACCGGAGGCTCGTATGAGTCGAGGCCACGTAGCGCAGGTACACAGACCCCGCAGAGAGCATGAGTCTTTGATGGTGGGCCGAGGCTCAAATGGCCAACAGCGGCAACGGCGAGTTGGTCTGACACCCGAAGCATCGATTGCGTGAGTCTCTTTGCAAACGGCAAAAGCGGAGACAGAGCGACCCGGCGAGAATCCGCAGGTTGCCCTCGGGTCTCTCGTAGAACCCTTGCTTCCGCGCGACCGAAAGGCGCCGTACCAAACGAGAAATACACTCTGTTGGTGTAGATCAGCGTGTCGTAGCCTCGATGAGCAAGATTCGTCCGAATTCCGTGCAACTCGTCAAACCATTGCGATTCCTCAGCCAGAAAATGGAATTTTCGATCGATCCTGCTCGGGTTCTCTCTAACCCACCGGGCGAGGTCATGGAATGAACCCTGCGGAACTTGGCCCCGTCTTCCGGCGTCCACTGCCAGTTCGACGGCTATTTCTGCCAATACGTCACACGCCGCTTTGAGAAAGAGAAAATACGACTCGGCATCGGTGCTCACTGCGACCAAGTCTGGCGAGCGGTTCATGTCAGGTGTCAAAGCTTCATACCAAAGTAATCTCGACGCTAGGACGGCGAGCTTCAGCACATCGTGGGCGAAAGAGTGCGCCAGTTCGGCAAAACGCTCCGACTGTGGCGCAGCCGGGTCTCGCTCCACTATGTCCATAAGCAGGTCGGGAAGTGACACGTAGTAACTGTATCGGGAGGGTTGTTCGTCCTTCTTTACTTTGAGAAGTGTGCCTAGTGCACGCGCCATTGTCGGAGAGCTCCTCGCTCGCGCAGGTCTCTTCTACCTAGGATAGATCATCCCCGAGCACACAAGCTCCTCACGAGGCGATAAACAGAGGGCCCGGGTGGGCCTGGGCGAAAGCGCGCGAGGCGTGAACATAGTCGAAAGAACCGACAACAAGAGTAGCGCGGCAATCGGTTGTTTCATTTGGCTCGCGACCTCTACAGGATATTTTTCTTCCCACAGGCGAGGAACCCGGATTAACTAGCTTGATTCTCTGGTGTGGGGCAAGGCGCCGTCCTTTCCAAGCCTTGTTTACTCGTTCGTTACTTTCGAGGAAGGAGTAGACCCGCCCACGCGCCCAGACCGGCAAGGGCAGCCCCGGAAGGTCCAGGGGGGCCAGGGGCAGGACGGATGGTACGAGCGGAGTTAAGATTGGAGACATGGCAATAGATAAACCGACCGATAAGATCAGAGAAATTGTTTCAACGACAGACGATGGTCTCTTTGACAGTTTGGTCAAAACCGCTGGAGTATTCAATATACCGCTTAAGCTGTTCTCGCTGCTCAAGGACGTTCTTGATGGCGCTGACAGGAAGGATCGGATCAGAAAAGCGGTTTTCGCAGTCTGTGACGAGTTGGAAAGGCTCGGCCACTCAATCGACACACAGGCTGATGAGCCTTGGTTCAGGAAGGCGGTGGAAACGCTGGTAACGGAAGCCGCTAGATCAGCCGACGAGCATAGAGCGCTACAAATCGGCGTCGCGTTCGCTCGGGGTTGCATCCCCGATCCCGATAACACACAGCGTCGCGAAGAACTTGCTACCTACCTTCGCGAGTTGGCTCAACTAAGCATTGAAGATGTCAGAATGCTGCGAATACTTCGCGATGTGAATATGTCTGCGATAAAGACGTATCCTAACCTCAATGATCCGAACCCGTTCACGGAAAACTTTTCCATTCTTAAGGCACATTTGTCGGAATTAAGAATACATCCCGACGATGCTGTATCGACCTGCACGCGGCTCGCAGGGTTTGGACTGGCTGCGGAAGTAGCGAGGAACCCGTCTCGCCAATCGGCAGGTGAACATTGTTTCCGTCCAACAAAGCGAGGTCTCTACGTTCTGATGTTGTTGGAAGCGGTATCAACCGCACCCGCGAAGGCTAATTGATTACCCGATTCAGAATGGCCCTAGGAATTGGCGAGATGAGACTAAGCGGAGCGTCAAATTTGAATCTGGTCGGTCGATTGACTCTCTCCTGCGGGACCTGAGTCTGTGCCACCAAATCGATAGCTAGTCGTTCTATGCTCATGCGGCGGCCTCCGACATTACCTGCATACGCAGGAATACTGTTAACGGGAGCTCAATAATTCCTCGGCCATCTGTTTGATCCCTTCGACAACATTCACAAAAGCTTCGTCTCGATCTGCCCAGAGGTTGACCGGCCTACCGTCTTTCGGCACAGCCTGAATGTTTCCGAATGGCGTTGATTTCCACATGCAACTGCGAAGGATTACCGGTATCACGACAGACTCGCCCGCTGTGTGTCGTTCGATTGCCCGATCAAGCTCGATGTCGTAGCAATATGGAGAATTTATGAAGTCGATGCTGACCAGGAGAAGAATGATATCCGCCTTCTCAAGGTTATCTGAAATCTTCTTTCCCCAGTCTTCGCCAGGTTTGAGCATTCGATCATGCCACGCTCTGACAATCTCTAACCGTCGAAGAGGCTCCAAATGTTTAAGAAGGTCGTTCTTGGACTGCTCATCTGCATGAGAATAGGAAACAAAGACGTTGAGGGCCTCTGCGCCTCTACCACTGGCTAGTCCTACACTGCCACCATAACCCCTGCCGCGAATAATCTTGCCTTGGGACCACAGTTCTGAACGAATCCGTTTGTATTTCGGCTCATCCCATCTGAGCGCTTCGCGTAGAGCCTTGTTGCTGATCAGCTTTGGCTTACCGTCAGAAAGGTCTTCTAGTTTGTCGATAAACAATTCCGAAAAGGTACGCCTTTTCATAAATGTCCGCTTTGCATTTGTGAAAGTATCTCATCATAGCCGAATTCACTTAAAGCTGAGCACACGTTAATTGTTCCCAGCGCTCGATTCAGAATCAACTTCACACCTTGATTAGCTTTGCAAGCACCTCCTGATTCTTTGGATATGGTCTACTACGTCCGGCGAGTGTGTCCTTAATCGTTGTGGGAGATAGACCGCTCATTTTTGCAAGAAGCGCTCGCGGTATTTTCCTCAAGGCAGGCAAAATCTTCGTTTGCCATTCGTCGCGTCGCCGGTCGAGGTATTCCGTGTAGACGTTCTCCGCCGAGTGAATTAGGCCAGTCTCCACTTCTTCCAGGCTGTTCGATTCCTTGCCTACGTACTTGATTTGGTCAATCCGAAGGTGTCTGCGCTGCATTAGTCCGACCGTTTGCTTGGCGCAAGGTTTTCCAGCGGCGTCGGCGCACTTGGATTCCGGGTGGATTTCGTACTCGCGCAGGACTTCGCCGTAAGTTTTCACTCGCGCCGTGTGGCGATCGCCGTGATGACCGGTTGTCGTAATTCTGTAGTTCTCACCGGAATACTGGTCGATCCAAGCATTCTTTAGCCATGACCGCGAATCTGCATCATAGGGGGCAATCAAGTGAAAACGCTCTGGATCAGCACCCGGCGGGTGACCGAATGGCTTTACGTGGCAGGTCATCAAGAAATTGAAGGGTTTGATTTTGTCGACATATTTCTTCCCTTCGTTGAGCCTCGCGAGCGGGCGAATGACGGCGGGACTGGTAATTGATGTACGTCCAACGGCCGGTTGCTGTTCGAACCCTGGACTCTGCGTTCGTTTGCCGACCGCATCGCGAATCATGCGTAGCCAGACTTGTGCAATCCATCCACGATCTTCGCTCTCGGGATCGTTTGGATTCAGAAGATGACCGAGTCCGTGCTCTGACCATCGATCTTCCTTATTATTGGCACCCTTTCGCAGCAAAACTGGATTGCCACGCTCGTCACGCAGAAACAGCGCATAACGCTTTGCCGAGATTGCCAGACAGTAAAGCTGGCGTTGGTGTTTTCGCGTTTCGGGATCGACGTAATTGTCATCTTCGATTTTGAGAATGGAGGTTGGCACCGCCTTGCGATCATATGGATTGAGTGCGTCAAATTGATTCGTTATGTTCTTAACCTGTTGCCACGACAATGCTTTAATGCCGCCATGCTTACCACCAGCACACGAGACAGTACCACCCATTTTGGTTGCGACGATCGCCATTGAATCGGTATCTTCCATGGCATACGAGCCTCCCAACTTGATGACGCTGTGTTCCAGAAGCGCCAGCATGAGGCGCGCTGCGCCAGTTATTAAGGATGCAAGTGGCGGAAAGCAGTACTCACCGGGCACATCTGCATGCGCAACGCGGCACTGAAACTGCTCTGCGTCAATGCCGTGGCAAATGACAGTTTGTTTGCGGTCTGATTCCTGGCGATGCATTTCGGCGTAAATGCCGTAGCTGGCAGCGTTGGCCAGAACTTTCAGAGCTTTGTCCAGGCGTGTCCTTTCTGTCGCGGAAAGGTCGGTGCGATTCGGCAATCGCTTGCGTTCTTCGATGACGACTCGGAAGAAATCTTGTTTTCGTGGCTTAACGCGTACAACACTGCGCAATTTGCAGGATTTCAACCCTTTGAGTTGACCGCGTACCTCGATTCGAAATGCGTCGACGATATTTGGAATGCGCCCGCTCAAGAGCACAGAAGCGACGACATCCGGAAGCGAAAACCAGAGTGCCTGCGTGGAATCGTTTTGATCGGCATAGAGGTGATTAATAGCCACTTGCCAATCGTTGGATTCTGCATTATATCTTCCGCGGGATGGCAAAACGTCGCCGTTAGGGACAACTTGCACAAACGCAGTTAATTGTTTCCATGTCGACTGATGGAAGAGATCGGCAGGGCTGGCGGTTAATTGTTTTAGAAATGCAATAGTCTCATTCTGGGAGTGTTCGACAACCCGTATTTCGCGCGCAATGACGAAACGCCAGAGATCCATAAGACTGTTGACCGTGGGGTACATCGAAAAGAAATCGGTGTAAACGACGGGAACGGGCACTTTACGGATGTGCGCGCTGGTTCGCCCACCAAAGAACGCTGATTGCGCGTAACCGAGATACGACTTGGAGAAGTCGGGCTGGCGCTGCAAAATCGGCTTGATCCCCATCCTACGGAGATATGCTTTGCCGATTGACGCTGGTGAATATGCCTTTGTTTCTTGTAGCTCGATGTCGTGCTTGTCATATTCTTCCAGCAGCTTTATCGCTAATTCTGATGTTGCGAGGACATCGCGCCGGTTGTAGCGGATGTATTTTTCGGTTACGACGCCGTGCCGTTCAGCACGCTGTTTTCCGTGTTCGACGCCGAAATCCTCGCACGCTTTTTCCAGCGTATAGCTCTTATCGGTGAGCGCGAACGCGAGTGTTCGCAAGTCCAGGAAGTGGCCACGAAAAGCATAGTCTTCTTCTTGTTGGCCTGTTGTTGAGCCTTCGGGGATCAGGTCTTCTTCGTCGGGGTCTTTTCTTCGGGTAAAACCTTTTAGCGCACGTTTGCTATCGATGTGCTTTATACAGATGCTGGGTCGAAACCGATTTCTACCATCTGCGTAAGACCAAAGATCTAGCGAGAACCCTCCTGTAAAGCGCCCGCGCGCATTTGCGAAGTTGCACGCGACTCGTGATATGTCGAACGGAAAGTTGAACGCGATGAGCAGGCAGCGTCCTTTATAAGCGTTCTTGAATAGTTTGTTGGCGAATTGGTCGCGGGTTATCAGCGATACGTCGTGATTCTGCTCGGCAGGGATTACCGCACTGGGCTGTGCGACGTGGCGTTCGAGAATCCTCCGATCCGTGGCGGGAAGATCGTCTCCGCAGAACAGATTCTCGATCGACAACTGTCCACCGATCAGGAATCGGTAGCTTCCGAAAGTCAGACGTTGGGTTCGATCGGTACGGGTCTCCGCGTCGAAGACCAACATCGCGTCCGGGCGATTCAGCGTACGTTTCGGCTTGTCAAAGTTTCGTTCCTCGTCTTTCAGATCAGGATAGACGCGAACGGCGATGACTAACGGCGTGGGTTCACGGTGTGACATGCCAAGGACTCGTGGTGCCCCACTATTGTGCGCCCGGTTGCGGTTACGGGACTCGTGATGATTTGGGTCCACAACCTACCCAGTCAGTGCTTTGGCGCGAATTGCTCAAGCTCGGTGCCGATCCACCATTTCGAACCTAATCGTTTCGCGAGAAATGCATCAGCAGCTTCGAGCATGCGAACGACCCAAGCTAGGCCCTTATCGATGAGGTAGTGAATGTAGTCGATGAAGCCCCGGATGGTTCCGGCGGCGGCAAGCAAGGGACTGCCGTCTGGGTTCTCCAGCGTCCTTTTCGGCCAATCGTACTGTGCAACGTTCAACTCCGCGCGGTGATCGTTTACCGGCGTGGGCAATGTAACTGGGCTATTCGCCTTTGCAAATACATGATGATTGTCCATGGTTGTTTTCCCTTCTTTGGTTCGTTTGCAGCGATGGCACGTCGTCGGATTGCTCTTTGGAATGAGAGCCTGCGGACGTGTTTCGCCGCACGCACACTTGGCGTTGACGCCGACGCGCCGTGCTGCTGTGGCGTTACGCACCCACGCCGCCTCGGGATCATGTTGCGGAGGTTTGTTCGCCATCAGGCTGCCCTCGCATAGAGTGATTCGAACGAAAGAACGCCTGCGGAACCTAGGCGGTCCAATGCACGAAGATCTGTCAGCAACCGACGCCGTTTCCCGCTGGCATCTACGATGTGCTGCCCCCGGAATTCCCGTAGCGCCGACGGATCGCCGGTGTCGCGGTACCGTTCGACGGCGGTCCAGTATTTCCCGAGCAGAGACGCCTGCCGGGAGTCGCGCACCCCGATTTCGCGCAGGCCCTTCCGGGTTGCCGTGACGAGGACGCGCAACAGACGATCATGGGGCTTGGCGACCCAACGCCCGTTCCTCAGCTTCCTCAAGGCGGGCCGCGCTAACTGTTGTACGGTGCGGGGATCGAGGTCGAACTTTTGTGAGGCCTGACGGCGCGAAGCGCCCGCTCTCATCTCCGTAACCACTTGACCGATGTTGTTCCAGATGTCCCGATCCCGCTCAGACATCGCGAAGAACTCCTCTAGGGTTCGCGGCTGAACGAACTTGCGCTTGGTCGATCGGCCCGAACGACGCTGCTTACCCGTCTTTGCCTGTTTGCGCTTGCTTCGCCGTTTCATAGTTCCTCCTCTCGGCTGTTGGGGTCAGCCTAGCAATTCCCAAAAGTGGCCCCGGACACAAAAATCCATTTTCATGTCCGCTCGAAACTGCAAACCTTGACAGCACTTGTGGGCAAAGCCTTGAATCGCAATGTGAGCAAGAACCAACACCGCTGGAAGAATTGCCTCGACCTTAACATTTGCGGCGTTCTCAAGGACGCTGCGGCACGGTTGGTATGGGCCTGGGAATTGGATATGAAGCAACCGAGAGCGTTTCCAGTGAACACAAATTATGCGTTCTATCAGATCAACGAGTGGATAGAGGAATGCCGACGAAGCGGACAGCCAGAAGTCGAGCGCAAAATTCGAAGATTGCCAAGGTCGCGTCCACCGAGGCGTTTTTCGGAATTGGTTGACGACGGAATTATCAGAGCCGTCTTCGAAGATCAAAATGTTGGCAGCTACAGCGATGCGCTGAAACTCGCGGCGTCAGGAAACAAATCAGCTCACTTTACATTTAGGAAGATCTTGAAAGCTGTCGAACCGGCGTACCTCATCTCTCACTTCGGGGATAATGCCGCTCCGAAACCACGAGTTCATTTTCTGCACAGAAATTTATTGGAAATCTCGGACTTGCTAGATCTAAGTGACTTGACCCACACAGGGATTGTGGAATTCCTTGATGACCTCTGTCCGTGCGGCAAGAGACACACTGTAGATGCGATCCGAAAACTCAGAAAGCGGGCCGCTCGTCGCGGACCAACGTCCTAGCGCTTCGATCTTGGGGTTGTTCCACCTCGAATCGTTTGCAAGCTGTTTGCCTGGTCTTTTCAGTCTTGCGCTCAGTAGTGGCCTTAAGCTGCTTCCGGTCTTTGGGTTTGGGCGCACGAAACAATGCCGTCATCGTGCGTTCAAACTCTTCACGAACCTTGTTACCCTCTCTGTATTTTGGTTTCATGTATTCATCCAATCAGTCTGTTCAAATCAGCAACGATTCCTTCTTTGGTCCATTTTGTGCGGAGACCTCCCGGATGCTCCGTCATTTTTTCCGAACTCTGATAGCGATGTTCCTCAAGCAAAACTTGATAATAATAGACATTCGTATCTGTTGGTTGCCCTGTGAACGTAACAGTAAGCTTGATCTCAACCAGTCCTTTGGGCTCCTCGAATCCTGTAAAAACAGTACCCTTAGGAACTGCTTGAGCGCGAGTCAACGGTGGCTGTCCGGGCAAGATAACATATGACTGGTCTTTCTCTTCGTCGATTGGAATTCTAGTCCGCGAACCATCGGCATTCACTAAGGCTACATTCACGAACATTCTTAGATCGTGAGCAACAATTTCTCCCGGCAACGCACGAACGTTGTAAAAAAGAACCTCCCCGGTTGGCGACTGTGCAAAGACATATCCACGGTCATATCCTCCCTCTGGGAGCACTTTGTTCCCGCGATTCCGTATGACCATCGCACGAATTTGGTCGCCAGATAGTTCCTCAATTACGAGGTAAGGCCGAACAGTTTCCAATTTCGCTCGTGCGGCCTGCTCGGTAAGCCATGAATTGTGCTGCTCTCGCCATGCAAAGAAGAAAGCCGCCAAGAGAAACGCAATGACTCCATAAATGAACGAGCGTACCGAAATGGTTCTCTGAGTGACTCGTTCATACGTCCCAATGATGGCCCACACGATCCCGCCCGTCATATATGCCTGCCAGATCGTGGCCACCGACCAAAGCCATTGGCCGATGTCTTTGAGTAGCTGCATGAAACGCACCTCCACTAACGCTCGGAATATAATCCAAGCTGTTGAATCAGCGAGGGTGAATAATAGCCTGCATTTGTGGCAAGTGTATCCGCGCGGCAGTCTAACTTATTGATATATAATGAGATAACAGAAAACGGGCCTGCCGACTGTTTGAAGCAGCCGACAAGCCCTAACCACCATCGGAGGGATGCTCCATGGCAGCTACCAAAACCGTACCTCAACTCTCGCAATCCCACAATTCACTCACGCCCCGTCACGGAGTCGTACAGCTGTTCGGCTACGGTATTCAGGTCCGAGTCGATCGTGGCCACTTAATCCTCGAAGATGGGATCGGTGCTGAACGTCATCAGGCAAGATTTCCACGCGTCGGACACGGTCTTCGCCGATTAGTGGTAATTGGATCAGAGGGCATAGTGTCGCTCGCCGCGCTCCGCTGGCTGGCAGATCAAGGCGCGGCTTTCGTTATGTTGGAACGCGACGGCAAGGTGCTCGCTGTCACCGGGCCGGTCCGTTCTTCCGATGCCAAGCTCCGCCGCGCTCAGGCCCTTGCGCATTCATCTGGGGCCGCACTCCGCATCACTCGCGAACTCATTAGTCAGAAGCTGGCCGGTCAGGAACAGGTTGCGCGTCATAAGCTGTTGGACGACGCGACTGCCGACAAGATTGCGCAATTCCGGACTGAAGTCCCTGCCGCCGACAGCATCGCAACTGTCAGGCTGATCGAGGCGCAAGCAGCCTTGGCTTACTGGTCAGCCTGGCGAACTCTGCCGATCTGTTTCCCTCGGAATGACT
>Ga0210384_10004492_pt1 | contig 15550 bp, 10 predicted proteins | sample IncBWH2MmetaG_FD_160574 | JGI IMG/M metagenome (GOLD analysis project Ga0210384, IMG submission 160574) | Forest soil microbial communities from Barre Woods Harvard Forest LTER site, Petersham, Massachusetts, United States - Inc-BW-H-2-M | ecosystem: Environmental > Terrestrial > Soil >...
CTTGGACGCCGGAGAATGCAGTAGGAATTGGAGGGGCGTACCTGTGTGTGTACGGCATGGAAGGTCCAGGAGGCTACCAATTCGTCGGTCGCACGGTGCAGATGTGGAACACTTTTCGATCCACCGCAGAGTTCGTGCCGGGAATACCCTGGTTGCTGCGCTTTTTCGATCAGATACGGTTTTTCCCAGTGAGCGCCGGGGAACTGTTAGACATTCGCGACACTTTCCCGCGCGGGCGCTATTCTCTGCGTATCGAGGAAGCGGAATTTCGGCTTCGCGATCACCACGCTTTTTTGAGATCGATCGAGGCGGATGCCGCCAGATTTAAGGCACGTCAACAGCAAGCCTTTGAGGCAGAGCGCGAGCGCTGGGGTGCCGCTGGCCAGGTCGACTTCGCCGAGCCGCCGGAAGCGTTCGGCGCAGCCCCTAGCGATTTGGAGACCCCAGATGGCTGCAAGCCTGTGCGTTCTCCCATTGGCGCAAACGTTTGGACAATCGGGGTAGAAACGGGACAGCGGGTGGAGGCCGGGCAAAAACTGTTGGTGCTCGAAGCAATGAAAACCGAGATCGCGGTGGTGGCTCCGAGCGCAGGTACCGTGGAAAGACTGCACTGCGCGCCAGGATCGTTGGTTTCCTCGGGACAAGTATTACTGGCGTTTCGTCCGGAGGTGGCCCTATGAAGATTTCGGAAAACGTCGCGGCCATGCATGACCGTTTGGAAGGTGAGCCGCTCAACCCGGTTTGGATTTCTCTGGTACCGCGCGAAAATGCTCTGGAGCAGGCGCACGAAGTTGAAAGTTCTCCGCCATCGGCTCTTGCCGGGATGACCTTTGCAGTGAAAGATAACATCGATGTTGCCGGGATGCCGACGACCGCAGGGTGTCCGGCTTATGCCTACACTCCCGCTTCAAGCGCGACCGTAGTACAGCGACTGGAGACTGCGGGTGCGATTCTGATCGGCAAAACCAACATGGATCAATTCGCCACAGGATTGGTGGGAACTCGTTCGCCGTTCGGCGCATGCTCGAGCGTGTACGACGAACGATATATTTCCGGTGGGTCCAGCTCCGGTTCGGCCATCGCCGTGGCGAAAGGCCAGGTTACATTCGCGCTCGGTACAGATACAGCAGGTTCGGGCCGTGTGCCCGCGGCATTCAACAATTTAATTGGCCTCAAGCCGACCCGAGGAGTGCTGAGCACAGCGGGTGTAGTTCCGGCTTGCCGCACCCTCGATTGCGTATCCATCCTGGCATCCAACTGTGACGATGCGCATCGGATATGGATCGCAGCCAGAGGATTTGATTCCAGCGATCCATTTTCACGGGCAGCGCGCCCCGGTGAAGATGCGGCACCATGGTTGAATGCCGCTTTTCGATTCGGCGTGCCTCGACCTGAACAACTCGAGTTTTTCGGCGATGAAGAAGCCAAGGACCTGTACACAGAAGCGGTGCGGAAAATCGAGAAGGTCGGCGGCGAAAGAGTCGAGATTGATTTTTCGGTCTTTCGCAGTGCGGCCGAATTGCTCTACGAAGGACCGTGGGTTGCAGAACGCCTCGCAGCAATCCAATCTTTTTTGCAGAATCATTCCGAGGAGATGAACCCTGTCGTACGAGGCATCATTGCCGGCGGAGAACGCTTCACCGCCGTCGATGCGTTCCAGGCCGAGTACCGTCTCGTGGATTTGTGCCGCACCGCTGTCAGACAGTGGGCCACGATGGACGTCCTGGTTCTGCCTACCACAGGAACTATCTTCACCCACGAGCAAGTGGCCGCAAACCCGGTCAAAATGAACACGAATCTCGGCTACTACACGAATTTCGTGAACCTGATGGACCTCGCGGCTGTCGCAGCCCCCGCCGGCTTCCGCTCGAACGGCCTGCCATTTGGAATTTCTTTCATTGGCGCGGCTTTCTCGGACGAAGCTCTTCTCGCACTCGCCCATCGCTACCTTGGTGCAAAGACACCGCTGCGCGAAAGAACGCCCGGATGCGTTGAACTGGCGGTGGTTGGCGCTCACCTCACGGGCCAGCCCCTGAATTCGCACCTGACCCAGCGCGGGGCGCGCCTGAAAAAGACCTGCCGTACCGCAGCCGGTTACCGGCTGTATGCGCTAGAAGGTACCAAGCCAGCCAAACCGGGCTTGGCGCGAGATGACACATTCCAAGGACCTGGGATTGAAGTAGAGGTCTGGACGATACCGGAGGATCAGTTCGGCAGTTTCGTGGCGGAGGTTCCTGCGCCTCTCGCCATAGGCAACGTTGCAGTGGATTCCGGAGAATTGGTGAAATGCTTTGTCTGCGAGCCTTACGCACTTGCCAGCGCCACCGAGATTACGCATCTCAGAGGGTGGCGCGCCTACCTGACAGCATCATAATTGTGAATCCCAACGATAGAAATAATGACTAAGGGTGTGGCCGCCCGCTGGGACTAGAATTCCTCAGCATATGAATCCCTCCAGTCCCTGCCTGGAATCTGTGTCGCGAAAGAACAGATGATCGCACGCTTTCTTTTCCTATTCTTGCTGTTGACGACTTCCGCGGTCGCCCAGAAACCGGCGTTCACAGTCGGGTGGTCCATTTATGCCGGATGGACACCATACCACTACCTGGTAAAGTCCGGAATCCTAAAGAAATGGGCGGACAAGTACGGGATCACGATCAAGGTGCAGCGCTTCGACTATGCGCCGTCTCTCGACGCCTTCGTCTCTCGCAACATCGACGCTTGCGCCATGACCAACATGGAAGCATTGGATATGCCAGCCGCCTCTGGCGTCCCCACTACCGTGCTCATCATTGGCGATTACTCAAACGGGAATGACGCGCTGCTGGTGAGAAATGGCCTGCAGATCAAAGACCTCGCTGGCAAGAAGCTACTGCTGGTGGAGAAGACCGTCTCAGAGTACCTGTTAGACCGCGCCTTCAGTTTAAATGGGCAGCCCGGTGAGATCAAACAGGTGCGGAAAATCAACACTTCGGACTCGGATATTCAGTCAGCGTTCATCAGCGATTCAAGCGCATCTGCGGTGGTCACATGGAAGCCGATGCTGTCGCAGTTGTTGCAGCAGAAGGGCGTAACATCATTGTTCAATTCCTCGCAAATACCGGGCGAGATTCTTGACCTGACCGTAGTGCGGACGGACGTGCTGGAGCGCCCCGACGGCTCGGGGCAGAAATTCGCGAAGGCTTTAGCCGGCGCCTGGTACGAAATGATGGGACTGATGTCGCCGCAGGCCCCAGCGGTAGACAAGGTGCTCACGGCCGTCGCTGAAGGATCGGCCGACTCCTTGGCCTCGTACAAGGAGCAGCTCAGCACAACGCGGATGTTCTATGAGCCCCAGTCCGCGGCGGAATTCGGCAGTTCGCCGATGCTCAAGCAGAAAATGGCGCTGGTGAGGCAATTCTGTTTTGACCACGGCCTCCTGGGCGAGAAAACCGGCACGGCGGACGACGTCGCGATTCGCTACCCGGACGGTACGGTACAGGGACGGGCAGACCACGTGCGTTTGCGCTTCGAAAATACCTATATGGAGATGGCAGCGCAAGGCAAACTCTAAAAAATGCCCGCTGGATTCCAACTCGTCCACGCCAAGCCCAGCCGCACGGCGGCGATTCTCCTCTCGTGGTTCCTGTTTGTGCTGGGAATTGGGCTCTACGTTCACGCCGCGCAGAAGCGCCATCAAGAGAATGCCGAGGACCGCGTGGTGCCCACCATCCCGCACATGCTTCACAGCACCTACAATGCGGCGTTCAAACCGGGGGAAGACGACGAACAGACCCTCGGTGAAAATGCAAACATGCCGCAACGCTTTCTTGCCAGCATGCTTTGGAAGGACACCAAGGCTAGCGCGCGGCGCTTCTTCTACAGTTTGCTGTTGCTGATTCCGGCCGTCTTCCTCGGGCTGCACATGGGTCTGTTTCCGTATGTGGGAGTCTTTTTCTCCCGTTTCGTGCTCTTCTTCGACAAAATAATCGCGCTCTCTCTACTGCCGATTCTGTTCATCGCCTTTGGCATCGATGAGCTTTCCAAAATCATGCTGATCGTCATCGGCGTGACTCCAACGATCATCTTGGACACCTTTAATCTGACCCGCAGCGTGCCGCAAGAGCAGATCGTCAAAGCTTTTACGCTTGGGGCAGGAGATTTCGACGTGGCCTACCGGGTCATCCTTCGACAGATTTCGCCGCGAGTACTGAATAGCATTAGGCTCAACTTGAAGGCCGTCATGCTGTTCCTCTTTGCGGGAGAAATGATTGCCTCCACCGACGGGCTGGCCTATCGCATCGCCCTGCTGCGTCGCCACATGGGAATGGATGTGATCATCCCGTACGTCCTTTGGGTGGCGTTGTTGCTTTTCCTGGTGGACGTGATGATGCGTCTCATCAATCGAAGACTCCACCCCTGGTTCCGAGAGGCGTAGCGGACATGGCTCTGATTCAATTCGAAGACGTTTCCGTGGCCTATGGTACAACGTCGCACCCCGTGCTGAGCAACATCGATCTGAGCATCGAAGAGGGTGAATTCGTCTGCCTGCTGGGCCAGACCGGTTGCGGAAAATCAACTTTCCTGAGGCTCGTGCTCGGCTCGGAGCAGCCCTCTGCGGGCCGCGTCCTGATCGATGGCGTCCCACACAACCAGCCGGATCCAACCTGCGGTTACGTGCCCCAAAAATATTCTCTCTTTCCAGACAAGACGGTGATGGGCAACATCACTTTTGGACCGGAGGTCAGTGCATTCAACCTGCTCACGCGCCTGACGCCTCGATATTTCCGTCAGCGGCGCGAGTTTCGCCAGACGGCCATGCAGTATATCCGCCGGATCGGTCTGCAGGACGCGGATGCCTACAAGTACCCGGACCAACTCTCCGGTGGGATGCAGCAGCGCGTGGCCATCGCGCAGGCTCTGGTCAATCATCCCAGGATATTGCTTTTGGACGAAGCCTTCAGCGCTCTGGACCCTGGAACGCGCAGAGATATGCAAGTCTTGATTCGCCAGTTATGGCGCGGCACGGGCATAACACTGGTTTTTGTAACCCACAATACGCACGAGGCTCTTCAGCTTGGGACTCGAGTCATTGTACTGGCCCGGGAAACACCGAATCACGGTTCGCGTGTGGCCTTGGACCTCGCGGTTCCCAGTTCTTGTCCCGCAGACGAGGCTTCCAGGCTAGTGGCACGGCTAGACAGCGCTGCCGGCAGCGCCCGCGAGCCCGCTGAGTTCACGTCGGCCATCGGCGATTCCACTCCGCGAGACCTAGCTGCCGCCAGGAATCTTCTGCCGAACGAGATTTAGCCGCGGTCCAAGCTGTCACTCAGAACCAATAATTCACGAAAGGTTTCTCCAGCATGTCCCGCGCTCAAACGTTGAAAAGTACCGAGCGATATCCCGAACACACAGGTAGTTCGGCCGGGTCGAGCACATTTCCTGACTGTACTCAGAATTCGTAGCGCAGCGCGAACTGCATTACGCGCGGCTCCATCGCGCCTTGGAATTCTCCAAATGTACCCGGCGAGGTTAGGCTCAGGCTCGGGTTCGTAAAATTGACATTGTTAAAAGCGTTGAAGGCCTCGGCACGAAATTGAATTCGCTGACTTTCCCAAGGCAGCTTGAACAGTTTTGTCACGGCCAGATCAGTGTTGAAAAAGGAAGGAAGGCGAACCGCCGCGCGCCTGCCGGTGTGACCCGGCAGTTCGTCAGCGAAGGAGTTCGAGGTGCTCGTATTCGCGAAGAGGCTGGGGTTGCCATTCTGATTGATGTGTACGCCTGCGTTGACGGGCCCGGTGACGATCGCGAGAGAGCTCAACCAATAGTTGGCGTTGTACTCCAGGCCTCCCGCAACGGTTGTGGGCAGACCGGTGCGGAAGCGGGTCAAACCGGAGGCCTGCCAGCCGCCAAGGATCATGTCTAGCCAACGCGGGGCATCCTGCAGAATAGGTTTGCCACGGCCGATCGGCAGCTCAAATAGAGCATTGCCCGAGATGTTGTGTCGCATGTCGAAATCCGAGGCCCCGCGGAATTCTTTGGTGTTGTAAATGTTTTGAATGGCGGCGCCTTGCTCCCCAGCTCCTGATTCGGCCGCCGAACCATCATCGACCGAGTGCGACCAGGTATAGTTAAAATCAAAGGAGAGTCCGCCGCTGAATCTCCTCCGCAAGGAAACGGTGAGTCCGTGATAGGCCGCGGTACCGGAATTCATCCAGGTGGGCAGTGAACTGCCCTGTATGGGAAAGAAGGTATAACATCCGGTGACCGTGAGACACTGCCCCGGATTGTAGGAACTTGTCACGTTTCGATCGAGGGCATGGAGACAATCGAGATAGCTGCCACCGTAATCCTGGTACACGCACATGAAATAGTTGGCCGAGGCGCTTCCCGGGACATCGACATTCGCAAGAGTCGGCCACATGTCCTCGACAAAAGGAAGCTTTGGTACCAAGCTTGGGTTGGCTTTGACTTGGGCCGGGCTCAGGCCCGAATCAAATAGCTTCCGCACGATGTTGGCGTTCTGTTCCCAAGTGACTCCCGACTTCGGATCCTTGAAGTACTCCAGCGGGGTATAAACATCGCCCTCCATCAGCAACCGGTGAGAGAGGCGTCCGGCATATCCGATTTCCAGGGTCATCTTCCCGGGAATCTCGCGCGCGAAGGTAGCGGTGAAAACGTACGCGTACGGAGGCTTCAGGTCTGGTGAGATGCCTTCGAAATCGCCGATGATGGCAGCGATGTCTGGAGGTTGGTAGGGAAAGGTTTCCTGCGGAGGCGTGGCCAATGTGGGTGAGGAGCCGGTGTACCGCGGGCTGGTGCTGAAGCTGTAAGAATCCGGGAAATTTGCTTTATAGGCGAGGCCGATCGAGCCGAATTGATCGTACTGTGTGATGAGATCGCTGCCAAATCGATCATAAACCATGCTGGCACCAACTCGGAACGCTCCACCCGTCCCGAACATCTTTCCAAGCCATCCTCCACGGCTCGAGGGAGAGTAGGCAAGTCCAAAGCGCGGTGCAAAATTTAGATTGGAAGGTCTCCACCACGTCGGTTTGCCATTCACTGGCCCGTCCAGGGCCCACTTCAGTCTGGCGTTCGGCAACGCGTTCTGCGGCACACCTTGCATTTGGCCCGCATTGCGTTCCGCAAAATACTGATTGAGCGGGACGGTGGGCATCACTTGGTATCCGTTCGCTTCATAAGGAGGCCTGAAGTTTTCCCACCGCAAACCAAAGCTCAAGGTCAACTCGCGCGACATGCGGTAGGTATCGCCAACATAAAGCCCGTAGTCTTGTTCGATAAACCTGCGGGCCTGCACCGTACCCTGCGACAAGGGAGCTCCATTTTTAGAAAACAGGTCGGTATGAAAATCGTCGTTCACCAAACCGAGAATGGCCCCCATGCCATTGGTAACCGAGACGGGATCTGCCAGCCCAACGTTTGGCCCAAAGCGCGACGGATTTGTCGACATGAAATTTGTGAGCGCACTGTCAATGTCAGCTCCGAGGCCGATTAATTCCGTGGCGCCATAACCATACCGTGCGAATGAATTTGCGAACGAGTGGGTGTTGTTGTGAATGAAGCGGGCGGAGAATCCTGCTGTGATGGTGTGCGGCCCTTTGGTCCAGGCGATGTCTTCATTGGGATTTAAGGTTGGCAGGCGCTGCGAGAGGGGACGCGCGTAGGGATTCTGGAGCGGATCGAGACTGGTTTGGAACAAAACTGGGCCGGCTACTCCAGACAAGGCCTGACCAAATCGCGTGTAACTAAGATTCAGCACATTGACAAGGTTGGGCCGTAAAATCGCTGTATATTGCGCGGCAAACCCCTTGCTGTTGTCGCGAAGAGTGGAGGCCGGTGCTTGCCCTGGGAACTGGGCAAGAATTTGGTCGTCGCTATTGTCAGCGAGAGTGCCGCGCAGACTCACGGAATGCTTGCCCGCGCGGTCCAGATGAAGATCAATCTTTCCGACGATGGCGTGGTCGCCGCGATGACTCGGCGCGTTAAATCGGAAACCACTGAAGTTTAACCCACCATCCTCACCGAAAGACGGGGCATTGCCACTCGGATACTTGTTCAACACAGGCAGCATGCTGGCATTGACTCCCTTGCCGAGGGGGTCCACTGCTTGAATGTCGCTCGCAGAGATGGATTGCACAAAAATCTTGTCGTTCACAGGATCACATGTACCACCGGGGCCGGTTGGGTTATTGCACATCCTGTATTTGAAGATTCCCTGACGCAGAGAGTCGGATGGCACGGCCCGAACCTGGGCGACACCGCTGGCATCTTGGCGCTGCTCATAATTGAAGAAGAAAAATGCCCGGTCCTTGACAATCTTGCCGCCTGCGGACGCTCCGAACTGGTTTCGCACCAGAGGCTGCCTGGGAACACCAGCCTGATTGTTGAACCAGGTATTCGCGGCAGTAGCCGAATTGCGGTTATATTCGTACAACGATCCGTGGAGGCTGTTCGTGCCACTTTTGGTCACCAGTGCTACTTGTCCTCCAGAGGAGCGTCCCATGTTAGCGCCCTGGCCAGCCACGGTGACTCGGAATTCCTCGACGGAATCCAGAGGAATCGGGAGCACCGCATTAAATCCAGAATTGATATTTGCGCCGTTGGCGTTGGAGCCCTGATACCCTCCCAGTCCAGTGGTTGTGTTTTGGGCGATCAATCCGGAGTTCTGGTTGTTATTTACGTCGGCGCCATCCAGTGTGACGTTGTTCTGATCGCGGCGCGCTCCAAGCACTTCCCCGTTCGAGGTGACGCCCGGCTGTACACTAAGCAGCTCCACCACGTTCCGTGTCTGCAAAGGAATTTGTCGCACCTGCATTTCGCTGAAGGGGTTGCCGAGACTCGCGTCAGTGGTGTTTATTTGTGAGACCTCCGCCTGGACATTCACCACTTCCCCAGTCGCGCCTACGACCAGGACCAAATCGAGCGTGCTAGGCGTATTTACGAGCAGCGCGATGTTGCTTCGAGTCATTTTGGCAAAGCCCGCTTTCTCTGCCGTTAGCTTGTAGGCACCTGGGGCTACCTGCGGGAAATTGTAGACTCCATTGACATCTGTAACGCTTGTGCGCACGGCGCCGTTTTCCGTGCTGGTCATGGTTACAGCAGCTTCCGCAATTACTCCACCCGAAGAGTCGGTAACGACCCCGCGTAGCGATGTTGTGGACTGTGCGTACGAACTGCAGCTGCCGAGGAACACGAAGAGGAGGACGAGTAAGATGTTCTTTATCATTTCCACTCCTTAAGTTAGGACAAGTGCGGAGGTACATAAGTGGTGCCATTAGGAACGGAGCACGTGGCGCTGTCAAAACGAATCTTTCGATTGAATCAATGCGCATTCTCGATGGCTCTTAATTTTTGGCAGCGCGGTTCCCGAGTCGCTGACCGACGCGGCTAAAGAGATCGGCGAAGTCTCGGACGAGGAGATCTTGCAGACAGTAGGAGTAAGTGGTTGGGGCGCCGAGATTTGAACTGCCCACCCAAAAGACAGATGGGCGCAGGTGCGCACCGCCAGCCACGATGAGTGAGTGATCGACCGCTATAGCATCAAAGCCGCGCCTGCCGCCCCCATAAAGAGACCCTGAAGAAGTTCGAAGAGATGAAGGTCCCGGGTGGCCGGCCACGCGTTTGGGCCTTTACCCCAAACCAGCTACGCAGTACGCTGCCGCTGATCATTTGACCCGCGATTTGATGGGAGGGCCTACGTGAGGCGTTTCAATCTTGCAGTACTTTTTCTGCTCATACTCTGTGGCCGATCGGCCGCACAGACACAACCACAACCGCTGCCTGCAAATGTCAAAGCGCAAGTTGACAAGGTCTTCGAAAAGTGGGACAGGAGCGACTCGCCAGGGTGCGCGCTGGGGGCTTACAGAGACGGGCAAATTGTCTACAAGCACGGCTACGGCATGGCCAATCTGAATGACGACGTGCCGATCACGCCCGCGACGGTGTTCCATGTGGCGTCGATGTCGAAACAGTTTACGGCTGCTTCGATCGTGTTGCTTGCGCAGCAGGGGAAACTTTCACTGGACGACGATGTGCGCAAATACATTCCCGACCTGCCTGACTTCGGGGAGCGGATTACGATTCGGCATCTGGTTCACCACACCAGCGGGCTGCGCGATCAGTGGTCGCTGCTTGGGCTAGCGGGGTGGCGCTATTCCCTGGACTTGATTACCGATGACGACGTGATGTCCGTGATGACGCGGCAGAAGGATCTGAACTTCAAACCGGGCGAGAAGCACGTTTATTGCAACACGGGTTACACGCTGATGGGACTGATCGTGAAACGAGTAAGCGGAATGTCTCTCCGCGAGTTTACGGCCAAGAATATTTTCGAGCCGCTGGGCATGACGCACACGCACTTTCGAGACGACCACGCAGAGATCGTTAAACACAATGCTCTGGGATACGCACAGGAAAACAAAAACAAGCCCTTCCGGCTGAGCGTCACGAACTTCGACACCGTGGGCGCAACGAGTCTGCACACCACGGTGGAGGACCTCCAACTGTGGGATGAGAATTTCTATGACCCGCGGCTTGGCGGGCCGGCGTTCCTCCAGCAAATGCTCGAACGCGGCAAGCTCAATAGCGGCGAGCAGCTCGACTATGCTTTTGGGTTGGTGGTGGGCAAGTACAAAGGCCTGCCAACGGTAGACCACGCTGGCGGCGATGCCGGGTATCGCTCGGACATGACACGATTTCCGGAGCAGCACTTCTCCGCAGCGGTGCTCTGCAACGCGGCCGATACAAATCCGCCGGCGTTGGTCCGACAGGTCGCAGATATCCTTCTCGCCAACGACCTCAAGGCTCCCGAATCAACCCCCGCGAAAGAAACTGCAAGGAGTAGTGGAGCGCCACTCAGCGCGGAGCAGATGGCCGCGCTCGCGGGGACTTATTGGAACCGGGACGATGATGACTTCCATAAAATCCTGGTGAAGGATGGCAAGCTGCAGATCAACCTTGGCGGCGACGAGTTTCATACGCTGAAGCCCGCTGGAGAAACCAGCTTCCACGTTGCCGACGTTCCCTGGGGCGATCAGGTGGAGATACGATTCCTGCCCGCCAGCTCGGAAAAGCCCCGCCGATTGGAGCAGAGCTTCGGGGGCGATAAGCCGGACATATTTGAATCCGCGACGGCGTTTACGCCGAGCGCCACGGAACTGAGTGAGTATGTTGGCGCTTACGTCAGCGATGAAATCGACCCGGTTTACCGCATTGCGCTGCAGGACGGGAATTTGAGTCTGACGAGGCTGAAGAAGAAAGCAGAGGCTCTTCGGCCAGCTGTGCGCGACGTTTTTACCGGGGACATCGGCACCGTGCGCTTCACGCGTGATTCGAGGCAGCGCGTCTCCGGTTTGCTCCTCAACGCCGGCCGTATTCGGAACTTCCGATTCGAAAAGAAGGTCGATTAAGTCTCTGACCTGAGCCCTGCCTAAACCGACGTGCCTTTGGCCAATTGATGCGGCGGCAGTGAAATGATCGAAGCCGCGAAACGAACCGGAATGGGCGATTGACCGTGACTCGGGCGTATCCGGCGTTCGCCCTTCCCGCGAGGTATGCGTGCGATGGTTGTTGAAGTAGGCCCTGAAATCGAGCAGCCAAGTAAACGGCAGTATTGAATTGAACAGAGGCATGCGCGCGCCTGCCCATAAACCACTCGGGACTCAGATAAGTGACGCGGAATGAGGCGATTCAAGTCAGTGACACAAACCGCATACAAATCATATGCTTTGGGGCAGGCTAGAAACAGTCAAACACTCCGCTGTGCAGGTCTTTGCTACTGTGTCGCTCCGAACCCCTGGCTGCTCACCGCCGCGCGCACGCTTTCAATTCGAAGACTGAAACTCTCTCCAAGTCCGGGCATCCCACTTCCAGGCCGATCTTCGGTGTCAGCGACGGTTTGCTGTGTTCGAACGGCCAGGCAGGTTGGCTTGAGGATCTCCGACACGGCGGCCCTCGTCATTGCCGTTCGATAGGGCAAGGGGCCGCAACAGCGATTTTGCGCGCACTTGCTTCTCTCGGGAATGTTTCCGCTGAGGAAGCGGTTAAGAGGACGGACGCTTGCGAATGCACTGTAAGTGTTATCGGAGCCGCTTTGATACTGCTGAGGGTAGAGAATGCTCTGCGGAATGACGAGGGCGTGTCGAGCCAAGACAGAGCCACGCGCGCAACAGAGGACGCGCTGATCGCGAAAGTTCTGTCGGGCCAGAGGGAGGCTTTCATGGCTCTGGTCCGTCCGTATCAGCGGACCGTCTACGCGACGGCGCTCTCGTTGTTAGGGAATAATGAAGATGCCGAGGATATCGTCCAGAATGCTCTGCTAAAGGCGTTGTCTCGCTTGAGCCAGTTTCGGCGGGAATCGATGTTCGGCACGTGGCTGGTGCAGATCACGATCAATGAGGTCCGGATGAGAAGGCGCAGGGACCGGCGACTTGAAATGGTTTCGCTGGGCTTCACTCCAGAGGACGAGAAGAATTACGTGCCGAAGGATTTCCAAGATTGGCGCGAGATTCCTTCGGAAGCTCTGGAGCGTACGGAAATTCGCGAAATGCTATTGAAGGCATTGGGCTCGATTGCCCAGCACTATCGGGAGGCTTTCGTTTTGCGAGACATCCAGGAGCTGAGCATTGCGCAAACAGCTACCATATTGGGAATTTCCCGAGGCGCGGTCAAGACACGGCTGCATCGCGCTCGTTTGATGCTGCGGGACATTCTGGCTCCGGGATTTGGACAAGATGGCCGGTTGGGGTGGAGCGTGCGGGAGATAAGAAGGCCATGGGAATAAGTTGCGAAGAAGTCTGGCGCGACCTCTCCGGCTATATTGATGGTGAGTTGCATCCCAGCCAACAGGTTCTCCTCGATGTCCATTTCGCCGAATGTCGCCACTGCGCCGCAGTACTGGAGGGGACGCGCAACGTCATCCAGGTCTACCGTGATGAACGCATTCTCACGATGCCCGAAGCCTTTCGTGAACGATTGCAAGAAACACTTCGGGAGCAGACGGCGACTCCGCGGCGCTCGTTCCTGGCATGGGCTCTCGCCGCAGCGGCAGCCTTGCCCGTGGGATTCGGCTTATATTCGATCCTGTCTAGTCTGAAGCGACGGACCTCCTTGCCAGCGCGTGATACCGCGCCTGTCACCGGTCTTGTTGCCGTATCTCAGGATGCAAAGATCAAGGTATTTCACATCGCGGGCTGTCCGAAATTGCAGGGAAAGCCGAAGTTTCTACCTGTTGAGAAAGCGCTTCGCGACGGTTATGCACCGTGTCCCTATTGCATTGGGAAGGCCCGACAGGAAAAGAAGGGGTAACCACTTTCATCGCTGCGCGAAGGCTACGGCGACCAGTTCGCCATTCTGTACGCCGGCGTGCGTTTGTGTACCACATCGATGGTTCTCCAAAGGGGCCTCCGTATCTCCCGCGTCGAGTTGAGAAGACATTTACACGGAAATTTGGGCCGCCTCTGAAACTTCTCTCCACTTTGAGCCTCTCATTTACGGCGCGGTTCTGTCTGCGCGAATTACCAAACCTAGGAGCCACCAGATGGACAAGGTAATACGAAAGCTGTTGATGGGTACGCTAGCGATTGGCCTATTGTCGCCAATCCAGGCGATAGCCCAAGACCGAGATAACGATGGGGATGGCAGTGTTGGCGCAGTATTCGTCATGACCAATTCAGCAGACAAAAACGTGGTCATCGCCTTCAGGCGTGCCGCGGATGGCACACTGCGCGAAGGGAGCCAGTTTGCAACCGGTGGCAGAGGGAGCGGTGGTAACACGGATCCCTTGGAGTCTCAAGGATCGTTAACCCTGAGCCAGGATTACTCCTTGCTTTTCGCCGTAAACGCCGGCAGCGGTGAGGTTTCGGTGTTTCGAGTGGGGCGTTCGACGCTCTCGCTTGTAGACAAAGTGAACTCTGGCGGCAGCGAACCGAATGCGGTGGCCCAGCGCGGGAGCCTCGTGTATGTGCTCAACGTGGGTGGCAGCAGTAACGTGGTTGGGTTCACGTTGGATCATGGCAAGCTTGCCGAAATCCCCGAGTCTACCCGTTTTCTAAGTACCAACAACTCCGAAGCGGCGTCCCTTTCATTCAGTCCCGATGGAAGGTTCCTTGTGGTTACGGAACGATCGACGAACGATATTGATGTCTTTGCCGTGCAACCGGACGGCAGATTGTCTCCCATCGTGCTGAACCCGAGTGCCGGTCCCGGCGTGTTCTCGGTTACCTTCGCGCCAAACGACACCGCTCTCGTTTCCGAGACCGGCCCTTCCGGCGTAGCCAATGGCTCGGCCATTTCATCGTATGCCGTCCTCGCCAATGGAACGCTTTCCGCGGTCAGCACCAGTGTTCCGACGTTCGGAGCGGCAAACTGTTGGAACGCGACCACTCCAGATGGCCGCTTCGTGTACGTTTCGAATGCCGGTTCGGCAACTATTTCGGGTTTCGCAATCGGCGGTAGCGGCGCGCTGACCCCGCTGCCAGGAACGGTGCTCGGAGCCAATCCCACAGGGGCAACAAATCTAGACATTGCGGTCAGCTCCGATGGCAAATTCCTGTACACCCTCAATTCTGGAAACGGCACTATAGGCATCTTCGCCATTCAGAAGGATGGAACGCTTGTCAGTGTTGGATCCATTGAGGGAATCACGCCGAACGCCGGCTTTAACGGAATCGCCGCGAACTAGATTGCACGAAAGGGCCTCTGGGCATTCCTGGTTCACGAATGTCGTGCCGGGGGATGCCCAGAGCTCATTCAGCAAAAAAGATCGGAATTGATAACTGACTTCTCTGAAACTACCGATGAAGTCCCTCGATCAGCATCAGCACGCTGCCGCTGATTGGCTGCGGATCTCAGAACCGTTGTCCGTCGGAAAGGCCGTCTGCAGAGGCTAATAAGAAGGAATTCACTCGAATACGAAGCAAAGAATTTGCTAGCACAAAACTTGTGGTGATATCCCAAAGATATTGAGGCCTTTGAGAAGGTCTATCGAAGCGAGCATGTGGCGGTCTAGAAGTGCCGTGCCACTCGTCGAAACAAGCACCGGATCACAAACGATATTGTCCCAGGCATACTGTCGAATCACATCGATTACAACTCGGACTCGCGACCCATCGTAGAGCATCCCGAGCTTAACTGCGCGCACAGGAATATCTGAATACACACTCAATATCTGTCGACGAAACATGTCGAGAGGGATCGGTTCGAGGGCCACAAAGCATTTCGTAGATGCCATGGCGCTTGCCGCTACGAGCCGACAGAGGTTCTCATGACATGCAGCGCAAATTGCGTATAGCATCTCAGTGCGGCCATGCCCGAACAAGAACAGCGTGATGAAATGCATGCGGACGCCACACGTGTGTCCCAGGCGCACCTGAGCGAGGTTGGAACCGAATGGGGCACATGGCGGCCGCTACGCTTGCCTATGTTCCGGAATCTGCTGATTGCGGACCTGGTCTCAGATATGGGCACGTTTATGCAAGGTGTTGGTGCCGCATGGCTGATGGTTTCGCAAGGGGCCGGGCCGCTGCTTGTGGCGTTGACACAAACTGCC
>Ga0210384_10004493_pt1 | contig 15546 bp, 16 predicted proteins | sample IncBWH2MmetaG_FD_160574 | JGI IMG/M metagenome (GOLD analysis project Ga0210384, IMG submission 160574) | Forest soil microbial communities from Barre Woods Harvard Forest LTER site, Petersham, Massachusetts, United States - Inc-BW-H-2-M | ecosystem: Environmental > Terrestrial > Soil >...
TCAACCTGCGGAATCCCGACGACATGCGTCCCTTTAAGAACACGCCGGCGGCGGAACGGCAGGGTTCTTTGTCGCCGGATGGCCATTGGATGGCGTACGTGTCGAACGAATCCGGGCGTCCTCAAATCTACCTTGAAGCCGTGCCCGGGCCGGGAGGGCGCCGGCAAATCTCCAACGATGGCGGCGAAGAGCCGCGCTGGGTGCGAAACGGCCGAGAGATCACTTACCGGAACGGAACCAAAATGATGAGCGTTCCGGTGCAAATCCAGCCCGCCTTCCGAGTGGGAAGGCCGGTGGAATTGTTTGACGGCAAATTTGACCGCGGCTTTGGCGTGGCCGGATACGATATCACACCGGACGGTCAGACCTTCGTCATGACACGCTCCGAGCACCCAGCTCCTACCGAAATCAGGGTCGTCATGGGATGGACTGGCGAGCCGGTGCACCAATAGCTGGCGCATGCCTTCCTATTTCTCTATTTCAATTGATTTCCAATCGGCGGCGATCGGCAGTAAGATGCGGCTGTCCCAGGGGAGGGAGAAAACTCCTATGAAAAGGGCCAGCTTGCTTGCAGTATTGCTGCTTGCAGTTGGGTTGGTCTCGAATGCAGTCTCGCAGGAAACCGCCAAGAAAGCCGAACCGGTGAAACCCGCGCCGAGTCTTTCCGGCGCCATCCTCGGACAATGGAACGAAATCGGTCGCAAACTGATTGCGATGGCAGAGGATTTTCCCGAAGACAAATATGACTTCAAGGGCGCACCCAGCGCAGACGGCTTCGCCCAGCGGTTGATCCACGCCGCGGCCGCGAACTATTACTTCACCAATTCGGCGACGGGGAAGAAAATGTCGGGCGAGGAAGATCCGCCGCGCGCGCAGTTTGCCAGCAAAGCGGCCTTGGTCGCCTACGTCAGAAAATCGTTCGCCGACGGGGCCGCTGCGATTAAGGCAAAAGGCGACAAAGGCCTGCAGGAAACAGTTGTCGACCAGTTTGCCCAGGACATCCGCGGCCGCGCCGGTCACGAACAGATACGGCTGGGCGATCTGGCTACCAGTCTGGTGGAGCATTCCGGCGAAGTGTACGGACAACTGACCGTGTATTACCGCGCTGCCGGCATGATTCCGCCGGAGGCGCGCCCGCAAAAAACCGATCTCGACATCAAGCCGACACTTCCGGACGGAAAAATCCGAACCTACTACATCGCTGCGGTCGAAACCGACTGGGACTACGCACCGAGCGGCATGAACATGATGACGGGAACCGGATTCACAGGCCAACCCAAGATCTGGACCGAGCATACGAAAGATCGAATCGGAAAGGTTTATCGCAAAGCGGTGTATCGCGAATACACTGACGAAACTTTCGCCACGGAAAAGAAAAGGCCGCCGGAATGGGAGCACCTGGGGCTGATGGGCCCGCTGATTAGGGCTGAGGTCGGTGACACCATTGTGATCCACTTCATGAACAAGGCGACGCAACCTTACAGCATGCATCCTCACGGGGTTGCGTACAACCGCGACTCCGAAGGCACGCCCTACGCAGACACCAGCATGGATGGCGCGGGACTGGTTCCTCCCGGCCAGACGCACACATTTGTGTGGAATGTGCCGGAGCGTGCGGGCCCGGGCGACGACGACGGCAGCTCTGTGGTCTGGCTTTATCATTCGCACAATTGGGAGCCGAGGGACATTGAGGCAGGCCTGATCGGTCCCATGGTCATCACACGCCGCGGCATGGCGCGTCCGGACGGCAGTCCCAAAGATGTAGACCGCGAGTTCGCGATGCTGTTCATGCTGATCGACGAAAACACGTCACACTATCTCCAGCACAACATCGACACCTACATACAAGACCCCAAGTCGGTAAATAAGCTGGACTTTGTGCCCAGCGACCTTGAGGGAAACCTAAACCTCGGGGGCAGTGGCTTCGCCGCTGCCAACTTCAAGGCCTCAATTAACGGCTACGTCTTCGGCAATCTGCCCATGCCGGTTATGAAGCGCGGAGAGCATGTGCGCTGGTATGTGATGACGATGGGTGGGCAAGTGAACTACCACACGCCGCACTGGCACGGAAACGTGGTCACCGTCGACAAGCATCACACCGATATCTTCTCGATTCTGCCGGCGCAATTCGTGACCGCCGATATGGTTCCCGACCGGGTAGGAACCTGGATGTTTCACTGCCACATTGATGAGCACATGGAAGCGGGCATGATGGCGATGTATCAAGTTCAGCCGTAGCTGAAGCCATCCGATTGCTCAATTACCTTGCACTTCCAAACCTGATAAGTTCGAATGGCTATAAGCCAGTTTTGCGGCTGTCGGAAACGCTGGGACGCTTGCTCTCTGATTGCGGGCGGGTGACGGACAATCCGGAGTCGATTGTTGTAAACAGGCGATTACACGTTTTGACGCCCTGGTCATTAAGTCTGATGGGGGATGGGGGATCTATCAACAACTGTCGCGCCTGGAAGCCGCCAACGTCCCGGCCTTCATTGACTTGCCCTGCTTCTGGTCCTAAGATTTCAGCCTGAATGATCGGCCAGACGATCTCGCATTACCGTATTGTCGAAAAGCTCGGTGGCGGCGGATGGGTGTGGTCTATAAGGCTCAAGACATCAAGCTGGACCGCTTCGTCGCCCTAAAGTTCCTGCCTGACGACGTCGCGCACGACCCGCAAACCCTGAGTCGCTTCGAGCGCGAGGCTAAGTCTGCCTCGGCCTTGAATCATCCGAACATCTGCACCATCTACGAAATTGACGACCAGCACGAGCGAGCGTTCATCGCCATGGAATTTTTGGATGGCATGACGCTGAAGCACCGTATCGGCGGGCGTCCGATGGAACCAGAATTGATTCTGTCGCTGGCCACAGAGATTGCCGACGCCCTCGATGCCGCGCACGCCGAAGGAATCGTTCATCGCGATATTAAACCTACCAACATCTTCGTGACCAAACGCGGCCACGCCAAGATTCTCGATTTTGGATTGGCGAAAATGGCTACCATGATCGTCTCGTCAAGCAGTGACTCCGCCAAAACCGAGACGCGCAGCTTCCGCGAGCCACACCTCACCAGCCCCGGCTCAACTCTTGGCACAATTGCCTACATGTCTCCCGAACAGGCTCGCGCCAAGGACCTGGATCGGCGCACCGACTTATTTTCATTCGGCGCGGTGCTTTACGAAATGGCGACAGGACAACTGCCGTTTCGGGGAGAAAGCTCCGCGGTAATCTTCAACGCGATTTTGGAACGCGAGCCAGTCCCCGCCATCCGCCTCAATCCCGACCTGCCTTCCAAATTGGAAGACATCATCAACAAGGCCTTGGAGAAAGATCGGAACCTGCGTTACCAGAGTGCGGCCGAGATGCGAACCGACTTGCAGCGCGTAAGACGCGATAGCAGTTCGGCGAGGATAGCGAGTGAATCACTCGGGGCCCAGGCTTCCTCCGATTCCGCGGCGGCCGTGCCGCCGGCCCTGGCCGAGACTTCAAAATCCTCGAGCGCAGTATTAATCGCTGAGGCCGGCCGCCACAGAGGGACTCTGGCGGCCCTATTTCTAACCATCCTGTTGCTGGTCGGGGCAGCGGGCTTTGGTCTGTACAAACTGCTGGGTACGAACAAGCCACCCATCGACACCCGCAACATGAAGATTCGTCCCATAACCGACAATGGCGAAGTGACCTCTTTTGCCGCGATCTCGGCGGATGGCAAGCTCATCGCGTATGGTGCGTCGGAAGCAGGGAAATTCAGCCTGCGGGTCAAGCAAACCACTACCGGAAGCGAGGTTGTAGTCGTCCCCCCGCAGGAAAAACAAATCTATTCCGCTACATTCACTCACGACGGGGACTATTTGTACTACACCGTCAATTCAGGACTGACCGGCGACATGTATTCCGCACCTTCTCTGGGGGGCCCATCGCACCTGGTGCTCACCGACGTGAACAGCGGCGCCTCCTTCTCGCCAGACGGAAAAAGATTGGCTTACATCCGAAGCACCGCCAAGCAAGATCAGTTGCTGATTGCCAATGCAGATGGATCAGGGGAGCACGAGGTCCTCGCGGCTCGGAGCCCTAATTACTTCACGACCGTCTCCTGGTCCTCGGGCAACCTTCTCGCTGTCTACGAGCGGCAGTTTGACCAGCCGAATATCCCCCTCCGTCAAACACTCGTGCTTACGCCGGAAGGAAAGGCGGTGAAGACTTTCATCCCACCGATCAAGGTGAGTGAGATTGCCTGGCTCCCGGATGCTACCGGCTTCTTTTACATCCAGGAGGATCCGTCAGCCGTGTCCAATACAGCTATCTGGTTTCAACCGTATCCTGAGGGCCCGCCAATAAAGGTCAGCAATGACTTGAATCAATACCGTGGAGTAAGCGTATCCGGGGATGGCAGGTCGCTGGTCAGTGCGCAAATACGGGAGCAGTCAACGATCTATGTCGGAGACGCGCCTGCTTCCCTCAACGATAAGATCGACTGGAAGCTGACTGCCATTTCAAGGGAACAAGCGGCGGGAATGAACGGCCTTGCGTGGACAGCAACGGGCCAGCTTGTGCAATTGGACAAAGACTGGCATCTGTACATGACCGCGGCAGACGGAAGCGGACGAACCCGCTTGCTCGAACAGGATTCCTATAACCAAGGCGTTACCGGTTGCGGCGCAGGCACCGACCTCGTGGTATCGCGGTTCCCAGATGTCAAGACTTACACCCTGTGGCGGCTGAATCTCTCGACAGGCGAACTCAAACAACTTACCACTGGAACCAATGATGTGCTTCCCTCTTGCACTCCGGATGGCAGGTGGGTCGTCTATTCAGCGTTTGAACATACTTCCAACATCATGAAAGTTTCAATTGAGGGAGGCGCGCCCGTGGAACTGGCTCGCGGACAAGTGTTCATGCCGGCAGTTTCTCCGGATGGCAGCTCGGTCGCCTATATGAAAGTAGATGGAGAGGGCGCCAACCGAAAAACAAAATTCGTGATTCAGAAGATCGAAGGTGGCGGTCCCGTCAGGGAGATCGATGCTCCGGCGAGCGCTCGGCAACTGGCGGGCTGGGCGCCGGACGGCCGGGCCCTAGTCTACTTGAATTTCAGTTCAGGCAAATCACAAGTCTACATGCAGCCGGTCAACGGCGGCCCGCCCGTGTTGTTGCTCCACTTCGATTCGGAGCCGCTGGCGGTGGTAGGCCTTGCTTGGTCACGCGATGGCAAAAAGATCGCCATCACTCGTGCGGTTGAGTCCAACACCGATGTGGTCATGTTCAATAACTTCCGCTGAAGCATGCGTTTCACTTGAGGCCTTTACATTTAAAAACCCCTTGGCACGATAAATGAGTGCAATGGCGATGTATCGCCAACTGACCCGCCGCCGCGATTGTGGAGCTGCTCATTTGCCTGGTGCGAGCGCGGCTGCAATGATCTGTGCGGCTTAATCCGTTCTATCCCTGGCTTCTCTTTGAGGACAGTCCTCTCCCTAAGCGAGCGGCTTCGCACACCAACGCCATAAGCAGGACGGTGCCGCGCGGAGCTACATCTTGTTGTAGACGACAGTCTGGGCGTTCGCCTGGCCGGTTCCGTGAACCGTGAGCGTCAACGTCTTGCCATCAGGCGAGACTTCAAATTTCGTGTGGTCCATTACCTCGCCCTTCACCTTGTCGGTGACTTCGAGCGTGTGTGCGTTTACACGCTTGCCTGACAATGTTGAGCCCGGCGCGACATTCGGACCTTTCTCTTCGTAATCCTTGCCGTCGAATTTCATGCTCAGGGTATCTTTGTAAGCGGGCGTATTGAAACTCAGGCCGTCCCCTTGATCGTCTGCGTCTTCCCGTCTGCCGAAAGCGTGTGAGTCATAGAACTGAGGACCCTGCCATCCTTCTTGATCACCATCTTCCAGTTGTTGGCATCTACGGAAGTGATCGCTACTGTGTTTCCGAACTGGGTCGGCTGATCGGTGCCGTCGGCTGTATATGCGTTGGTCACGCTCCAATTCATCGACGGCGACCATCAGGATCCGAAGACCTTTCAAAAGTTAAACCAGGCTCTTGGTGAAGCGCGCAGTCCGCTGCACTGTCTGGCAATTCCTCCTGACCTCTTTGGATCGGTCCTTCGATCGAATAAAAACCTGAAGTCAATGTGCCTGCAAGGGCTTTTCTTTTAGGCGTCCGCGCACCATTACGGCTCCGGTGTCTGACACACATAAAGATCAGGGCCGGGGTCGCGTCCTTCAGCGACGATCTGCAGACGGCCCAGGTGATGATTCCAGCCGGCTTGATGCCGGGGTCGGATATCCCCACCACGCGGAAGATCGCGGTGCGTCAGGCGGAGGATTGTTCCATCGCCGTCGGGCGTCAGGGTAATCTCGACGACGGTTGAACCGGGAGGCACGTCCATGTCTCCGACCTCAAACCCCCAGGTAAACACGATCCTGCGAGGCGGATCGACTTCGAGAAATTCGCCGCGGACGATCTCCTTGCCATTGGTATCGAGACGGAAGATTCCACCCGGCCGGGCATCGATGTCGAGGGCCAGTCCCATCCAGCGCAGGAACTTGTCATGCTGGCTCAGAAAATTGAACACCTCTTCTGGACTCGCTTTGATGTAAATCTCTTTTACAAGGGGATCGTTGTCGGTCAACTCGTCTCCTGGGATCAACACTCTTTCGTCGTACAGCCGCAGCCGAACTTGGCGTGCCTCAGATTACCCTATGTCCACATCACCCGGGTACGGAGTCCCTTTGCCTGTTTCACAGAGCGACTTGAGGCTCAGCAGGTACGTGGCTCATTTGGTGTTGCAATAGTGCATGAACTCCACTTGTTCTTTCCAGCCACATTGCGCGAACAGCACGACCGTGGAACCGTCTTCCTGTTTTAAGTCGAAGGTCAGCTCGGTGCCAATCCATTCCGGGGTGCTGCCCACGCAGTGCCATCTGACGCGCTTGCCGGGGACAAGCTCCATGACCTTCATATCGTTAGAGCGCGATCGCCACGGACGACTCGCTTCTTCTGGTCTTCTTGCACAGGGCGCCCTTTCCGATGAGGGGACGCTGCACTGCTGCTGCGGTGGGTACAGCCACTTTTCCAAACGTCAACAACGTTTCGGGACAGCCGAGGCGATGAGAGTATTGGGGTCTCGCCTTAAAGACTTTCTTCGATAAGACCAGCGAGCAACGGCCGCATGTGGAACCACGGCCGCGCTTGCTGACCGGGACGGGGAAGGGAGGGCCGGCGTACGCAACACACGGATGACGACCTCATGCATGATCGTTCCGTTGTCGCGGTCACAAAAACCATCCCACAAACACGTTAGCGAATGCTTTCGTTAGCGTCAACTTAAATCAATCGATATTTTGTCAGCAGATTCGTCCTCCATCTCTGCGTTTCCGGCTTCCGGAGAGGGACGGATCGCGAAGCGATTCGCGCAGAACGCCCAATTCATATAGGCACGCAGTAACTGTTTTGCATCCTGATCTCTGCCCACATCCTGGGCAATAATGAAGGGAAGAATACCTGGCGTTCTTTCTCTGTGGAGGTTCCTCGTAACCAGGAACCACCGCTCACAGCATCGACAGGTTCCGGTCCGCGATGGAATTTGTCAGCGCACTAGCGGCTTTTCAAGAAATGGCAAAGTAAGGTTTGGCTGCTAAACGAGTTTTACTCCGAAATGGTAGCTATGCTACTCTACGACTGCATCACGGAGTCTCCCGTGGGCACCCATCCGCACCGCAGAGTGCTTTACCATTGCTTCCGGCAAGGTCCACGAAATCAAGCTGGTTTTCGATGCAACCGAAGTACGCAAGATTGTGGGGCGATAGAAGGTAGGATTACGGTCATGAACCGCGCGCGTCAGACCGAAGCCATGCTGAAAGCCTTGGCGGAGCCACAGCGGGTGGCTATTCTGCGGCTGGTTCGCTCCCGCGAACTGAAGGCGGGAGAAATTGCCAGTCATTTCCGCACAACCCGTTCCGGGATCTCGCAGCACTTACGCGTGCTGACCACGGCCGGCATCCTCTCTCAGCGGCGGCAAGGCACGTGCAGGCTCTACCAGTTGCGTCTAGAGGCTTATGGCCAATTGAAAGCTTTTCTTGACGGCTTTTGGGAGCAGAGCCTGGCGCGATTGAAGAGTGAAGCAGAGATGGAAAGCAAGAGAAAACGTAACCGCTGACCAGCTGGTGTAGGAAGTTTATATCGACGCAATGCCGGCGGCCGCTTTCGAATTCCTTACCAACCCGCACAAGATGGTTGCGTTAGATCGGCATTGAGGTGGAGATCCCCAGCCGCGCGGGATATCGGCTCCTTCGCTCGACGGGACGAATGGAGCCACCGACGACGCTGGGCTTGAGACCTCAAAACGCCGAAGATAACCATGCTTTGTCCCTGAGTGCGACTCGCATGAGCAACTGACCGATCATTCATTAGCACGAAGGCGCGAAAGTCCAGGCACTGAGACTAGCGGGGACGATCCATTCGGATCGACGTGCAACCCGCTGCTGCATGCAGGTTGGGGCAGGCTTGCGCCCTGGGCGCAGGCCGTTCTTGGTGATGCCAGCAATGCCGGCAAGCATGATGAAGAGATATGTCATCCGGATTTCACCCCTTGAAACGTGGGTACGATTTGACAAAAGTGTGACATTGTTTCAGTTGACACTAACGAAAGCTAACACTAACCTATAGCCCGGAGAGAGCAGTCTTGCGCTGTCCGCGCTCGTGCTAGCGTACGGCACTTCCTCGGGGGCTCCGAGTTGGTCGGGATGCAGGGCGTGGTGGAGCAGTACCCCAGAACCGGAGAACCCTTGGCCTCATTTCCCCGGTGATCGTGTGAATCCTGGCAAGAAAAATCCAAAACTTATGTCCAAGAACAGAGGCGCATTCGATGCGCAGGCTTTTCTAGATTCGGCTGGCGTTGCGAGAAAGATTAGACGGTTCAAGAGAGGGGAGATTGTCTTCTCTCAGGGCACCCGCGCCGGCAGCGTTATGTATATACAGGAAGGCGGTGTAAAGATCACCGCGCTCAACGTGGCCGGCAAAGAGGCGATCATCGCATTTTTGGGGCCTGGCGACTTCTTTGGTGAGGGGTGCCTGGCCGGTCAGCCGCTTCGCATGGGGAATGCTACGTCGAATGCATCTACCTCTGTGCTCGTTATTGACAAGAATGAAATGCTACGAGTGCTTCACACACAGCACGAGTTGTCCGACCTCTTCATCAATTTTGTACTGAGACGGAACATCCGGATCGAGGAGGACTTGGTCGATCAGCTATTCAACTCGATCGAGAAGAGGCTCGCGCGCACTCTCCTGTTGCTTGGTCGATACGATCAGGAAAGCCAAGCTCAGAGAGTGCTACCAAGAGTATCGCAAGAGACGCTAGCGGAAATGGTCGGCACAACGCGCACTCGGGTCAATTTGTTCATGAACAAATTCAGGAAGCTGGGTTTCATCAAGTACAACGGCGGCATTCAGATCCATACTTCTCTCTTGAGTGTCGTGCTGCACGACTGACTCAAATCGCCTGCGTCCGCGCGATAGACCAGCCGGACAAAAACTGTCTCACACTCGACAGACATCATAGCTGAATTCTCCTAATATCCCATCTCGACTCAATTTCCGAGAGTGGGAATCTACTCCGTTCGCTAAAGGGTCGGATGTGTCCGTGGCATCGCAAGAAAAAGCTGTGCTGAGCTACTGAAATGTCTTTCCTCTCAAATGCTGTTAACCGACTACCACAGCAAAAGAAGAAAAGAGAAAGGAGACAGACAACCGCATCTCCGTTGTGCAGATCATTCGAGAGCGATGGCCCCGCACTCATGGAGCAGGGTGACAAGTCCGCCATCATGAACAGCCCACAGTTTCCGTCCCAAATCGTCCGTGACGACGAGAGTGCATTAGTGGCATCCGCGCAAGGCGGCAATCCGGCCGCATTCGAGGAGCTCGTAGGGCGCTACCAAAGCAGGATTCTTCGTTTGACCTACATGATCACCAGGAATCGCGAAGACGCAGAAGACGGGACGCAGGAAGCGTTCCTAAAGGCCTTTACACACCTGTCGGGGTTCCGGGGTAATTCGCGGTTCTACACGTGGCTGGTGCGGATCGCCGTCAATGAAGCGCTGCTGCAGCTGCGGCAGCGGCGCCGCTGCCCGAAACAGGTCTCCCTGAACGAACCAATTGAGGGCGATTCGGGTCTTGTGCCTCGCGAGCTGGAGGACTGGAGACCGAACCCTGAGGAGGAATTCGCCCGCGCAGAGATTGGCAACATACTTGACGGGTTGGCAGATCAGCTCAAACCCAAAAACCGCATTGTGCTTGTTCTTCGCGATCTTGAGGAACTCTCGATACGAGAAACCGCTCGTGTGTTGGGTGTCTCCGTGCCAGCCGTCAAAACACGATTGCTGCGCGCACGTCTGATGCTGAGGAAAGAGCTGATTCCCCACCTTCGGCTGAGCGATTGAGGTGGAACATGCCCTGGCGTTCTAGAGATACTGGGTCACGGGAACAACAGCTATTTTCTACCCCTGGAGGCGTCGGCGAGCTGCATACGATGCGACCTTGAGACGGTTTCCACACAGTTGCATGCTGCACCAGCGGCGGGAGCACTGCGCGAGGGCCGCAATCAGTGGCCGTGACAAAACATCGCTAGAGGAAGCAGTCGAAACCATCGGCTTCGGCCGCGGTAGGGTCTAGACATAAAAGCGGTTCGCGTTTGAAGACTGTTCACAGATTGTGACCGAATCGCCTACCCGCAGCGCGCCGCCCTGCACCACCGAAACAATCCAGAGCGATAGTGCCGTCGAGATCTGCTGCCGCCGTCACTTCGACGGCGACTGGCCGGATTTGGCCTGAACGGCCCGGACTTCGTCGAGACGGAAGGCCTTTCCGCCGATGCCCCACATACCGCTCTTCACCTCCTCTACGACGACCCACGTGGAATCCCGCAGGCCCTCGCCCACGAACGGCATGACAGCTTCGGTGACGTCGTGAATCAGACTGGCCGTTTGGGCGGTCGACAATTCTTTCTCAAATACCTTGATGGCTATGAATGGCATGATTCTCTCCTTCTTGAAACTACGTGTCGGACCTGTCCGACTCCTCCGCCGACTTCGTCTTCACGCCGGCAATGGAAGACGCGTCGATTCCCAGACGACCGCTTCGGCCGCTTCCACGATTACACTCACCACTGACTCGGGCGCCGAGGCGAGCGGTGAATGGTCGGTGTTGCGAGAATGAACCCGAGCTCCGATGCGCTCGGCCATAAAGTGTTGCGTCGCTGGCGCGATCATCCGGTCCATCTCGGCCACTAGAAACCATGAAGGCTTTTGCTTCCAGGCCGGCACTGTCATTGGCTCGCCGAGGCATTTGAGCGCGATGGGATGCTGGTTGATTTCCATTAGAGCAGTTTCTTCTGTTGCTGCGTCCGGCGCGACCGCGTTTGCGAACGCACCCGGCGGCAGCCAGAGAAAGCCGTCCGTGTCGGGAGCGAGTTGCGGCCGGGTGCCGGATTGCGGCTCGGCGCGCTGAAACAAGGCGCCCACGGTTTCGCCTTCGTCTGGAACGATTGCCGCGATATAAACCAGCACCTTGACCTGAGGATTGTCGGGCCCTGCGGCGGTAATCACGGCGCCGGCGTAAGAGTGGCCGGCCAGCAGCACCGGCCCCTCCACCTGCCGCAGCAGTCTTTTCACCGCCGCGACATCCTCGCTCAGGCTTGTGAGCGGAATTTGTGCGGACCGGACCCGGACGCCCAGCTCGCCCAAGCGAGCGGTGACCTTGTTCCAACTGGACGCGTCGGACCAGGCGGCATGCACGAGTACGGCCGTAAGGTTTTGATATTTGGTGGTTGTCAATTTGATTTCCTTTCGTAAATTATTCAACGCTTATGCGTGATGGCCACTTTGTTGCTGCAGACCGAAAACTCTGAGAGCTATTGCCTTTTGTCAGGCTCTAGTTCATCAGTCAGGCGCGGCCCAGTCGGAAGTTGATTATCCAGCGACTCCCGGTACCGCAAACAACCCCGCAAGAACTGCGGCCATGCCGGCACGGCCAGATCCGGATCGACCTTGTCCGGAAGAAGTTCCCAGAGTTGGGGATGGTGCCAACACAACTCATGTCCGTTGCTGGGCGATTGTATTGGGTTCGTTTCGGGGTCTCCGCAACCAGAAACTGTTCTGGCCACATAAGTTCCGCATACCCGGCAACGACCGAATTGACCGATACGGTCCGGTGTCAGCCTTCGGCATAACTTCAGGATTGACCCTTCACTCGCTGTCAAGATCAAACGAACAGGCCCGCTTCCTCGTGGAGGGAAGCGGTACCTGGAAGTGCTCAGCCTGTGTTTGAGAGCCAGAACGTCTTAGGCGGCCTTCGGATGTTTGAAGTGCTCCTCAGCCTTGGCGAGCAACTCCTTCTCGCTGCCATCATTCCAGAGCTTGAGGGCATCGACTTCAGCATTCTTGAGAAACAGGAACAGACGGCCATCGACAATCTTGTAGCTGGTCGGATCGACTGCAAACTCCTTCTCAATCGATTGGCCGAAAGCGCAAGTGCCGCCAAAGGCTGGCGAGAACTTCTCGGGACTCGTTTCGAACTTTTTAACCTGCTCCTTGGAAGTGAAGTGGTAGGTAACACCCTTGTTCATTGCTGAGAACTCGGCCTTGCCGAGTTCCGGGCCTTTTTCAAAGTAAGACACAGGGCTATAACCGCCAATACCAATCTGCTTTTCTAAATTTTGCATTTTCGTTCTCCTTGCCGCGCCTTATCCGCGCAGCTGTCAATTGCTGCTGGAACAACGTTTACGCTTGGTAGCTCGCTCCGACACCCCACTGAACCCGCGTTCCACCGTGCCACCGCCGAGACTTTCGGCAGATCGGAGCACAGAGTGCTAACAAGCAAAGTCAAATCCCTAACACCCTTGAATGATCGAAAGTGCCTAGAAGCCAAAAGCCATCAGCCCTCCCAGAGAACCTTGATAAACGAGTGCTCCCATCAGCAGGGAAGCGATGATGAGGTAAGAAGTGCCAGCGAACTGACCCCGCGAGTGAATTACGCCGCGCCAGATCGCAAGGAGAATCAGGAACACTGAGATACCGATACCCAGCCACATGTGCAGATGAAGCAAGGTCGGCGGCGTGACTGCCTGCACGTCTTTTTTCCACAGCAATCCGGCAGCAGCCGTGAGCGGTGTCACCATTGCTGCGAATGCGATCATCCACCACCCCGCGTGCGCTAACGACGTGCGCTTCGACGCCTTGCCCGTCAGATCGCTACCGATCGAACTCGGTACCAGCGCAGCGGTGAAGTTCACCAGGATTGGGTGAATGTGATGCAGAGAAAATGATGGAATTGGTAGCATGGGGGCTCTTACCTCAGTTCCGCCGTTACATCCAGTCGACTAAGAAGCTATCCTCATTCGACGACGAGCTTTGCCTTCATATTTGGGTGGAATGTGCACGTGTAGAAATAGGTGCCTTTCGCGGGTGCTGTCAGAGCCCAGGTTTCGCCGACGCCAATACTTCCGGAATCGAAGCCCTTGTTTACCGTGGTTGCGGTATGGGGAACAATATCGTTGTTTGTCCACTCAATCTTGTCTCCCGGATGCACGGTCACAGCCATGGGTAGAAACTTAAGCTGCTTGATCTCGATGATTTGGATGGCAGCACCTGCGGTTGGCACATTGGAGGCTTTCGGTCTGGACTGGCTGCCAGACCGGCCAGCTAGCAACGCGATTATCATCAACAATGCCGGGAGGAGCAGAGCGTATCTCTGCAACTCCCGAACACCAGTGTTCTCATTGTGCGGAAGCATGTTCATGATCGCGAAACTCCTTAGTAAGCCTTCGCCGTCATGGCGCTCTTACCTTTTTCGACGCTGGCCTGCACCTTCTGCGAATGCTCCAGATGACCGAGGAAGAGCGGCTGAGCGCCTTCCAGGGCTGACTTCAACTCGGCATTCTGGGCGCTGGGGATCAACACGGCAGCTACTGCGTCAGTCACCTGCTTGTGATAAACCACTTCGTTGTCAATGTAGAATTTGTCAAACGCTTTTCCCTTCAATGTGTTCAACTTTGTGGTGATTTCTTCGGCTTTGCTGTTCAGGCTCTTGCTGGTGTCGCTGTCCTGAGCGGTCACGCCCAGTTTTGCGGCCAGTTCCCGGACCGACTTCTGGACAGCGGAGTGGTCGGTGACCATTTGTTGGGCAAAGTCGCGCACGTCTTTGTTCTTGGATTTCAATAGCGCGATTTTGCCGTAGTTGATGTCAATGTCGTCGGCGGCCAGGACGATCCCCACAATCTGTGGATCGCTAGGTGCTTGGGCGTAGCTGCGTGGAGCCAAGGACAGGCTGGTGACTAGAACAACTGCTGCTGCGATTACTTTGATTTTCATTTGTTTTCCTTTCTATGCTGTTGGTTGATTGTTTGATTAGTTTTTCGAGCGAAGGTTGGGATAAAACTGGACCCATGTCATATCTGTCTTCGAAGCACCAGCAGCGTGACAGCCCGCGCATTCGGCTTTGGAAGACTCTTTCGAGGATTCGGCATAGGGCTGAGCGTGATGTCCGAAGTTAAAGAATCCCCAGTTATTCGTGCCGGCAAAGCGTTTGCTGTCTTTCACCGTGACATCCAAACCATTGGGCTCGCCTTCAAAGAAGCCGCGGCCAGACGCTTCGTCGGTTGACCCGTCGGGATAGGTGGAATTGCGCGTGAGCGTGAGTTCTTTCACAATTACCGTGCCCTCGGGGAAAACGCCGTTCTTCTGGTAAGCGTCAAAGTTCGCCTGCTCGATATAGACGTTGTGAAATTCTGGAAAACCAGCTTTGCCACCATTCAAACCGTTGGGGGTAACCATGGCCCCGACAAACTTCCAGTGGCGGAAGCCTTGCGGCTGCTGCAGTCTGCCGTCGTTGGTATAGACGGGACCGCCAGCTTGGGCGCGAACTCCAGGCGAAAGCGTCATCACCAAAAGAACGACAGAAAAACCAGCCCACAAAATCAGGAGAGCTCTACCTTTTCGCTTCATTCGCAAATTCCTCTCTTTTTCAAAGTTAACCTTTGCTTTTGACGCTAGTCCTCTTACGGCGTGGATTACTGTCGAGTTGGAGACACGTTTAGCTTGACTGGTCATAGTTGTTCAGTCTTTGCTCTCGCCTAGCGGGCGCCCGCCGCTAGTCCTTTCACGACCGGGAAGTCGATATCCACCTGGAAGGCGGTGTTGAAGTAGTTGGTAAAAATGTTCAGAACGGTTAGAGCCACCACTTCAGCGACCTCTCCCTCTGTGAGTCCACCCTTGTACGCGGCTTCAACGTCTGCCTCACTCACTGCCCCGCGCCTCTCAATCAACTGATGGGAAAACTGCAGAGCCGCGGCGGACTTGGAGTCCGTGGATCGTGCCCGGCGGCTGTCCAGAATTTCTGCATCGTTTAGTCCTACCAGCTTGCCGATCGCGGAATGAGCCGAGAGACAATAGTCGCAGTGGTTCGCTTCAGCAGTTCCCAATGCAATCCGTTCCCGGGTCTTGGCATTCAGGCTGCCTCCATCCAGCGCGCCGCTGAATCCGATGTAGGATTCGAG
>Ga0210384_10004494_pt1 | contig 15545 bp, 11 predicted proteins | sample IncBWH2MmetaG_FD_160574 | JGI IMG/M metagenome (GOLD analysis project Ga0210384, IMG submission 160574) | Forest soil microbial communities from Barre Woods Harvard Forest LTER site, Petersham, Massachusetts, United States - Inc-BW-H-2-M | ecosystem: Environmental > Terrestrial > Soil >...
AAAGTATTGTTAGGCCAGCTGAAGAAGCGGCCTCAGTTCTCGGATATTCTCCACACGATCCACGTTAAGCACTTTTCCAATTAGGTTCGCGCATTGTGCTGTGCCCAGGATCGGGACTATCAAGTCCTGGGCTTTAGCAACGATTTCGCCACGGGTCATGGGATTCTTAGGAGTGCCCCGCACATCGTCGACTCGCTGTGTCAGATGTGTGCCGTCTGTCAGGTTGACATCCACTATCGCCACGCGCAAAGGCATGAGGCGCTCTAACGGTTCATCCGGAACTAATTTCACTTTTCCGCGTTCCCGGAGCGTGGCTGAGTCCTTCATACGGGCTGTGTCGTGAGCCGAGCGGAACGTAACCGTTTTGTCCATCAACATCACCGCGACCATGTGCTGCAGGCATATGTCTGCGATCTCACGATTGTTCACGATCGCAGCTTCGTCGGTTGCAAGCTTGACGGTAACCTGCTCCACGTCAGTTGCTTCGAAGGGACGCTGCTTCCGCAGGATGTCAAGGGCATCTAGGGCCGCCTGGATCGGTGAACCCACTGGCCATTTCTTGATGTTCGTTCGCGTGACCTCAAAACGCTCGCCGAGCTCTTCGACGAGTCCAGCAGGATTGGCGTGTGGGTTGTAAGCCGCAAAAAAATTATCCTTTCCCGAAAAGATATCGTCCACACCGGTCCACCCCGCCTTAACGAGCAACGCTGAAGTGACACCACTACGCGCCGTCATACCGGCAAAGTGAAAGGCTTTCTGGATGTGGTCAGTGTCGCGGTTCCAGGCGCCAAGACCAGAGGATTGATGGGCCGCGTAGCCCAAAAGAAACCGCATTTGGGCAACATTCAGGCTCGCCGCGCAGCCGGCCGCCGCGGTCGCGCCAAATAGTGGAGAGATGCTGTGCGTGCTCCAGTGACTATTCGCTTCAAAGTGCTGCCCGCCCAAGGTCATTGTGACGCGAGGCCCGACGTCGTACCCAAGCGCCACCGCGCGCAGGAAGTGTGCTCCGCTGATTTCGAACCGCTCCCCGACCGCCAGGGCAGCGGGCACCACGGCACACCCGGGATGCGATTGCGACGGCGGATGCGAGTCGTCGGTTTCGTCGGCATGAGCCAACATCCCATTCGTCAATGCCGCCTCAATCGGTCCGCATACAATTTTTGAGGCAACTACCGTTGCGACCTGTTTCCCACCGTAGCCTTCGGCGAATTGCAGCGCTGCGCGGCCGGGGGTTAATTCCGAACCCGAAATCATCGCTGCCAGCGTGTCTAGAATGTGTTGTGTTGTTTTCTCCGTCACCTCGTCAGGCAGGGGGCGCTCGCTGGCCTCGCTCATATATGCGCTGAGCTTGTCCATAGCAGGAGTTACTCGCTGGCCCATAGTGCTAGCGCTCGAAGAGGGTTTGGTCGTCTGCGCCACCAAAGGAACGACTGCGGCCGCAACAGCTAAACCGGCGATTCCAAACAGGCTGCGCCGGGAAAGAGTTGCCTGGGCGTTTTGTGCGGGCTCGCCGTTGTTTCGATCATCTTTCATTGGAGTCCCCTTCCTCGCTCAGCCACAATCGCCAATAAGTGTTCCTCACAAAATCCTTGCCATTCTTTTCAGGGTCTATTCGGCAGCAATCAAAGTAGTGACAGGGTCTTCAAAGTGGTTAATACCCGCTGACATCTATTTTTATCTCTCAACGTGTGCTCAGCAATGGGCACTGGAGAGTTTGCACTCAGGTGAAAAGCACCTTAACACATGGCGAACGTTCTCGAAGCCTTCAAGTTATCGCGCTAGAAGTCACCGCGAGGAATTCCAAGACATGATCGCATGGATGGCTTGGGCGCAACCTCACACATAAATGAACAAAAATTAATGTGTTTCAATTCTCATCTCCCGCGCTAAGCTGTCGCCGCAAATCAACACAGTGGGGGCCCTGTGGTTTTCCATGCCACCAGAGCGTTTCGTGCAAGCCTGCTTGCGCTAGTGCTTCTTCAATTCCTCGCGTTGCGGCAAAAAGCGCTCGCACAGGTTGCCGGCGGTACGATCTCACGAACTGTCACTGATGCAAACGGTAGCGTCATTCCGAATGCTGAGACCACTATCACCAACGTGGAAACTGGTATTGGCCGCAACGCAATCACAAATGAAGTGCGGATTTACATGACCCCGAATCTCCTCCCTGAGCGTTACGACGTCAAGTTCTCGGCGACTGGGTTCAAAACACAAGTAAGGACAAGCATTGCTTTAAACGTCGGAGAGGGGGAAGTCGTCGATTTAGCCACGCAGGTTGGCGCGTCCTCAGAAACGGTGGAGGTGACGACCGAAGCGCCCGAGATACAGCTTTCGACTTCCGATATCAGCGCAGTAGTCAATGCGACCACAGTCCGCGAACTTCCGCTCAACGGCCCGCAGTTGGACAGACCTCGCTACTCTGCAGCCAGGAGTGAATGCCATTCAGACCCAGCCCACATTCGCGGCAGGAACTGCTGCATGGCAACGATGGGCCACCCATGATTGCTGTCGAGGCCACTAGGAAAGTCGAGAACGATGCCTATTTCCTCCGCCTGATCAGGCAACACTCCTTCCCCAGTTGACGTTAAGGCGAAGGTATAGAGGTTGAATGAACTTAATTACCTTTTTTTTGATAGCTGCTCTCGGTCGCGTCAACCTGGCGACTACCGTTCTTGCCTATCAAGCAGGTAACACAGAGCAGATGAAATCATCCGTTGATTTCGAAACATACCGGGACCGTATCGAGCCCATCTTCCTCAAGACCCGGGAAGGCGGTGTGCGGTGCTACGACTGTCATTCGGTGATGGCTACGCGTCTTCGCTTGGAGCCGCTATCGCCAGAAAGTTCGTCCTGGACTCCGGAACAATCACGCTTGAATTTCAAGATTGTCTCCGACCTGATAACTCCCGGGAATCCAATGAAGAGTCGTCTGCTGCTTCATCCCCTCTTGCCAGAGGAAGGCGGTGATCCGACACACACGGGAGGCAAGTTCTGGAAGTCGAAAGGTGATCCCGAATGGAGGATGCTAGCCGATTGGGTCCGAGCCGCCTCCCGGATGGCACAACCGAGTCCTGACTCCGAGACGGTTGGGGTCGACTTCAACTATTACAAAACCGCGGTCGAGCCACTCTTCTTAAAGGAGCGTCCGGGACACGCTCGCTGCTATGGTTGCCATGTTCTCTCTGGCGGGAGCTTTCATCTCGAGCCTTTGTCAGCGGGCACCATGAACTGGACCGACGAACAATCTCGTCGAAACTTCCGGAGTGCTCTGCAGCAGATCATTCCTGGCGATCCAACTTCGAGCCGACTCCTAATGCACCCACTCGCACCCGAAGCGGGCGGAGAAGCGTTCCATTCCGGGGGAAGGCAGTTTGCATCGCAAAACGATCCCGATTGGCTCGCAATCGCCCAATGGGTGCGCGGCAATGGTCCTCCCGCGCCGGCTGCGTCGGCTAAAGATGTCACTCGAATTTATGTCACCAATAGCGCCGCCGATACGATTGACGTCGTTGATTCCCGTTCAAACAAGGTAGTGCAAGTGATACGAGGTATCGAGTTGCCCCACGGCATCACATTTTCACCAGATGGAAACAGAGTGTACATCAGTAACGAGTCGGAGAACGTACTCGACGTTGTCGACCGGACGAGTGGCGGTATTCTGCAGAAGATTCCTCTCAGCGGTCACCCTAACAATATCGCAATCACGAAAGATGGAGGCCGGGTGCTGGTTGGGATCCGTGCGAACCCGGGTGTCGTTGATGTTATTGACACAAGACTGCTCCGGCGAACGAAGGGCATACCGGTCGATGGCAGCGTACATAACGTCTACGTTACGCCGGATGGCAAGTACGCAATCAGCGGTTCGATAGAAAATAAGACGGCCACCGTTATCGACCTGGAAATGGACAAAGCCGTATGGAAAGTTCAATTTGATGCCGGAGTACGGCCCATGGCTTTCGACACGAATCCAGATGGCTCGACTGCTCGCATTTTCGTCCAACTGTCGGGCTTCAACGGATTCGCCATTGTAGACTTTGCAAAGCGCTCTGAGGTCGCAAGAATTAAGTTTCCGGATCCAGCAGGAGGCTTCGGAGTTAGCGAAGGACGGCTGGAGACGCCGGCCCACGGCATCGGAGTGGCGCCAGATGGAAAGTCGCTCTGGGTCAACAGCACCGCAGCCAATGCCGTCTTCAAATATTCACTACCCGAGCTCAACCTGAGTGGCCATGCAGACTTGCCGCTAGTCCACCCATTGGGGCATGAGCCGACAGGGTCTGTGCCGGAGTGGATCACTTTCGTGCCTGACGGTAAATTTGTCTACGTGTCGAATTCAGGAGCCGCCTCTGTTTCCGTAATTGATACGGCAACCCTGAAGATCGTGGCGCTAGTCCCCGTAGGGGAAGTCCCTAAGAGAATAAATTCCTTGACGATTCATTGACCTTCACGATGCATGCCTGCCATTCCGCAGAAAGGAGAAACTTAGTCATTTTTTAGACGCCTTCGCTGCACTGTTTCCGAACTGCGTAAGCATGCTGGCGGTAACAATATATTCATCGTAAATCGGGTTGCGCCTTGGCCTGTCGAAATGCAGTTTCATGTTCATGTATTGGAACGATACATCTACGACCTGTCCTGTTTCTGTTGCTAAGTTCTGTTCCGGTTCGTGTGGGTTCAATTGAATATTGGAGGCGAAATGACAAGAGTGAGAGCAATTCTTATGTTCGCGGCGTTTATGGCGTTTGCATTTACCGCCTTGAGTGAAGACAAGCCATTACTCGAACTGATGGGTTCAACACCACTGCCACAGCTCCACGACGGGGATTTCGATCACTTCGCTTTGGATGAGGGTGGGAGCCGGTTGTTTTCCACGGCAGAGGAAAACTCGCAAGTGTTGGTCTTCGATATGAAGACGAACAAGTTGGTTCACAGCATTACTGACTTAAAGGCGCCGCATTCGATGCTTTTTCGCGCCGATCTAAAAAAACTTTTCGTGGTTGATGGAGACCTGGGCGAGGTCAAGATTTACGACACCGACTCTTACAAGGCTGTCGGCTCCATAAAGGTAAGGGAGGGTGCGGACGCCAGTGGCTACGACCCCGCAACCAAATTCCTGTATGTGGTGAACGGTGGAAAAGACGGTCATCTCGCCAACGCCTATATTACCGTGATTGATACCAGCACGGAAACAAAGAAGGGCGAAATAAAAATCGATTCGGATGACGTCGAGGGGATGGTTATGGAAAAATCAAGCCCGAGAATGTTTGTCGTTATCCGGGGGAACAATTCGATAGAGGTGTTTGACCGGACAAAACGAACGCTCCTGGCAACATGGCTGGTTGAAAAAGAGGGCAAGAAGCCCACGGCGATCGCGTTTGATGAGGACGGGCAGCGTTTATTCGTCGGCACTCGAGACCCTGGCAAACTGCTCGTTCTGAATTCTAAATCCGGCAAAATAGTGAGCACTGCGCCAGCCGCCGCTATGGTGGATGACATGACTTACGACGCAGGGCGGAAACGCATCTACTTCGCCGGAACCGAGTTTCTTGATATTTTTCAGCAACGCGACGCCGACCACTACCTGCAAGCCGGGCATGTTCCTACGGCATTCCGTGCAAAAACTGGGATCCTAGCTCCGGACCTAAATCGATATTATCTTGGTGTTCCGCACCATGAAAAGCATGCAGCGGAACTACGTGTGTATAAGCTCGAACCTTAACCGACTTGGGGCGTCGAGAGATCGCATGGACAATTTAGTGGCTTGTCCGGAATCACTTCAGAACATAAATTGTGTCCTTGTTTTTGGGGAAGAAGAAGTTCCACGGTGACCGTGTCTCTATCGACGTCAGTTGCATGCACATGGCCGCGGGACTGGAGCCGGATCTGAAGGACCGTAAGTTTACGGTGGACCCCCGGTCCGCCTGGCGTGCTCACAGTAACTTGAGCATCGCTCAGCATTTCGCTAATCGCATCGAAGTCGTGGCAGTGCAACAAAACGGAATCCTGTGGCGCAACCTGTATTTGATAAATGTTTAAATATTCGTTGTGAAGGGACAGACGGTGATGGGGTTCGGATGCTAGTGGCACAACGGTGACCGTCTGCGTCGCAAACGTCAGCGAATACAAAAGTAGAAGGACTAGCTCCTGAACAACTGCGAGTTTAACCCTCAACTGGTCTTCATCATACAACCTGCTAGTGTGAGCGATGTAGCGGTCGACTGTGACGGACCGGATCTCAAGCGGCGGTTATTGACCTGCGTTGTAAGAAAGTGCCTGGAGACAAGAACTGATGAACTATCTAGGGGTGTTGAGCACTTTGTTGATTTGCCTAGTTTCTGGGGCGCGGGCCGAAACAATCGAACCTCTAAAGCTGATCCAGACCATACCATTGCCAGGTGTTGAAGGTTACTTCGACCACATGGCGATCGATTTAAAGGGGCAACGTCTGTTTATTCCCGCGGAGCACCAAAGGACAATTGAGGTTGTGGATCTGCGCGCTGGGAAACGGGTGCATACCATCACCGGACTGGAGGGCAATCCCCGCAAAATCATCTATCTGGCCGAGTCCAACCAAATCTGGGTGGACCTTGGGAACGGCACGTGTAAAGCCTTCAGCGGCGACACTTACGAGGTTCTGAAGAGTATTCAACTAAATCCTGATTCTTCTCCGGAAGAGAATAGAGAACCCGATAACGGAATTTACGATCCTGCCAGCCACCTGTTTTTTGTTGGAGACAGAGCGGATCGCTCCAGAGTAGGAACGAAAGGTTCAGTCGAGATCGTTGATACGAACGCTGGCAAATACATTGGAAACATAGAATTGGACGACAATGATCCGGCGGGCCTCGCTCTCGATCTGGCGACAGGCAAGATGTACGTTATTCTTGGTGCGACCAGCCGGGTAGCGGTCATCGACCGTAACAAAGGCAAAGTCATTGCCACTTGGCCCATCACTGATGGGGCATTGCCTCATGCCCTCGGCTTCGATGCGACCCATCGGCGCCTGTTTATCGGTAGCAGGGTTAAGCCAGGACACTTGTACAAGCCTGGCAAAATGGTAGTGATGGATGCGGATACAGGCAAAGTAATTGCGTCGCTGGACACTGAGGGTGGTGCTGATGAGGTCGAATACGACCCCTCGAGTAAAAGAGTTTATTTGACCGGCACAACCGGGGGTGTCGATGTGTTCAAACAGATCGATCCCGATCACTATGAGCGATTAGGTTTGGTTCCTTCGGGCGCAATCGCTAAGACCTCGCTTCTCGTACGTGAAATGAATCGGTTCTATGTGGCCGTCCCGAAACACGTTATCCTGACTCCCCCGATTCCGGAATCGAAAGAAGCGACCGTCGCAGACGCTAAGATACTGGTTTACGAGGTCACGCCATAATCGAATGTTTTTATTGCAGAGCATCGCTCAGTGCCGAGTCCAAGAGTTCAGAGAAGAGTAAGGGCACTCGATGTTTTCGATCGCGAACGATCATGAATGAGATCGACGGCAAAGATCACAATGGATCCCGCTCTGCCTCAGTAGTTGCTGAGCGAACCCTGTAACGACCGGCACTATCTATTTCTCCGCAAACCGCGCTCGGCTGCTTCTCAAGAACCCATGATGCTGACTACGACTCACGATGCGCTGGTTGTCCAGAAGCAACCCAAACTGCCTTTCTATGCCACGTTGTGGGTACAAGTATTGGTTGCAACTGTTGTCGCCGTGGTGTTCGGCTATTTCAGTCCTGTTCAAGCCATACAAATGAAACCGTTGGGCGACGGTTTCATCCGTTTGATCACCATGGTCATTACGCTGGTGGTTTTCTGTACCGTGGTGTCCGGCATCACCGGCATGCAGGACGTTAAGAAAATCGGTAGGGTAGGCGGCAAGGCACTTTTATATTTCGAAATTGTTTCGACGCTGGCCCTGTTGCTCGGACTCATTGTAGGTAATTTGGTGCATCCAGGCTCCGGGCTCAATGTTGATGTGGCGACACTTGATGCCAAAGCGGTATCCACTTACGCCGGCCAGGCGCAAGCGCAGAACGCAACCGAGTTTTTCTTACATATCATACCCACGACGGTCGTCGATGCATTCGCCAAAGGAGACATACTCCAGGTCCTGCTTGTCGCTCTGTTATTTGGTTTCGCAATATCGGCGATGGGACCGCGTTGCCAGCCATTGGTAAAACTCATTGAAGCCTTGACCCAGGCAGTGTTCGGAGTCGTGAACATCGTGATGCGTTTTGCGCCCATCGGTGCGTTCGGGGCCATGGCTTTCACAGTTGGCAAGTATGGAGTTGTGTCACTTCGGCCTCTGGCAAGCCTGATTGCGACTTTTTATGCGACATCGATTCTGTTCGTCTTAGTGATTTTGGGTTCTATCGCTTGGGCCGCTGGATTCAACATTCTCAGATTCCTTCTATATATAAAGGATGAGATATTCATAGTTCTGGCTACCAGCTCTTCAGAGACGGCGCTTGCCACCCTTATGGAGAAGCTGGAGAATCTAGGCTGCTCAAAGTCTCTGGTGGGCTTGGTGGTTCCAACCGGATACACATTTAATACGGACGGTAGCAGTCTCTACATGACAATGGCAGCCCTGTTTGTAGCCCAGGCCACGAACACTCACCTGACAGTCACTCAGCAACTGACAATTTTCGGCGTAGCGGTCTTGACATCCAAAGGAGCCAGCGGAGTGCAAGGCGCCGCATTTATTGCATTGGTGGGAACGCTGATCGTCGTTCCGACAATTCCAGTTGCAGGAATGGCCTTGATCCTCGGCATCGATCGTTTCATGAGCATGTTCAGGGCGATTGTGAACATGATCGGAAACGGTGTAGCGACGATAGTCGTGGCAAGATGGGAAAACGAACTGGATCGCAACGTATTAAAGCGGAGGCTTGCTGGGTGAACGAGGTGCTCAGATCGCTTCTTCTGAATAAGTCACGGCGCGTCTCAAATCGTGGAATCGAAAAGAGACGTGCGCACGTGTCTGCCGGTCCATATCAGTTCTAATTCACATTCGCGCGAGACGAATCCGGTGCGACGATATGCTGGCCTGGATGATAAATCGGCAGGACTACAGCGAAGCTCGAGCCGACCCCTAGCTCGCTCTTGTGTTCGATTGAACCCCCGTGAGCACGGGTAATCGCTTGAGCGATCGCCAAACCGAGGCCGCCATTGTGAGCGTCGTCCGCTCCCGGCTGCAGGGCGCGATAAAAGCGATCGAAAATGTACGGCCGATCTTTCTCGGAAATGCCAAATCCTTGATCCTCTACTTGGGCCCGGACGAAGCTATGGTCGCAGGCCACGCTCACTGTAATGCTCGTATCGGGGGGCGAGTACTTGATGGCATTGTCCAAAAGAATTAAGAAGAGCTCATGCAGAAATGTCTCGTCACCCGTATAAGAAATCTGCTGCGTAAGATCGCGTTTAACCAGAATGTGCTTTCGTTCAGCTCGCGCATCGACGAGCATGCAGACTTCTTCAATGACCTCGTTAAGGTAGAGCGGCTCGCTAAATAGTCGCAGTTCACCGGCATCAGCCATTGCCAAAGTGAATAGTCCTTGAACGATCCTGGTCAATTTCTTCAATTCACCGTCGATGATGCGTAACGTTTTCTGATAGTCCTCAACCGTCCGGGGAGCGGAAAGCACAAGCTCCGTTTCACCTTGCAATATCGACAAAGGGGTCCTCAATTCATGCGAGGCATCCGACACAAATTGCCGTAATTGTGTCAGAGCGTTATCAACACGAGCGAAAAGATGATTGAAGGTTTCAGCCAGCCGCCCCAACTCATCCAGAGGATGAGCCACTACCAACGGCGTCCATAGCGCGCGGCGATCAGGGAGTCCCACACGAGCGCTCGTTTCAGAAGCATTCAAGGTGAGCGCCGCAACCGGCGCGAGACTCTTGCCGACATACCATGCCGCCAGTGCTGCAGTTGCTAAAAGGCTTACCGCCAAACAGATCAGAATGAGCCTTTTGAAACTGGAGAGCACCTGTTCGGAGTCACGCGTCGGCATCGCTGCAATCATGACCGAGTGTTGGCTACCATATTTCACAGGTATCAAAGCTACCCGCAGCGATCCCCCTTCCGTTGCGGTCGCCGTAACAAAAGTCGGTTTCGATAGATCGAGGCGGGTATCATGCGACACGAGACTCTGGTTGAGGTTTTTCGAATGCTGAAGAACTTTTCCCGAAAGATCGATAAGCTGGAAGTATTCGTCGGAGACATCGAGTTCATCGATATCGTGGCTGTTCGGTTCTGCGGTGAGATCCCTTAGAATCGGAGCCGCGGCAACTAATAGTTGACGGTCAAGTTGTGCTCCAAGTCGTCGGTTGAGAAGTAAATAAAATCCCAGATATGATCCCGCGAGTAATACCCCGACGATGGCCGAAAACAGAACCATCATGCGGAATCGAAGAGTGCGAGGATAGATCATTCGGATTCGGGCACGCCTAGCCGATACCCAACTCCTCGAACCGTGTGAATGAGATCTGTCGAGCCACTGTGTCCGATCTTTTCTCGCAGTCGATTGATGTACACATCAACTAGATTGGTTCCGCTATCGAAGTGGGAATCCCATACATGCTCGATAATCTCGGTTCGAGTCACCAGGCCTGGAGCCCGCAATAGCAGAAATTCAAGCAATGCGAACTCCTTCGACGTCAATCGTATGTCGTCTGTTCCGCGCTTGGCTCGCCGTCGATGTCGGTCCAGTTCCAGGTCAGCGTATCGCAGTGTAGGTGCACTCTTAGTGAACCCGCGTCGAACCAGGGCCCGCACCCGTGCTCTGAGTTCCGCCAACGCGAATGGCTTCGTGAGGTAGTCATCCGCTCCAGCGTCAAGACCTTCGACGCGTTGCTCCACCAAAGTTCGAGCCGTCAGCATCAAAATGGGTGTCTCAATTCCCAGTTCTCTGAGTTCCCGGCAGACCTCGATGCCACTAAGACCAGGAAGACGGACATCGAGCAAGATGGCGTCGTACGACCTTTGCGTCGCGAGCTCCAGGGCCTTTGGTCCGTTCTCTGCTACGTCAACCGCGTAAGTGTCCTCGCGAAGGGCGCGCGCAACGAAACTTGCGACTTTTTTCTCATCCTCGACAAGCAAAACTCGCATGAAGTGCCCGCTTGTTGGTGGCCGATTTAGGCGTGGTCCGATCGAAACTAGTACCATAAAACATAGCACATGGAACCGTAAAGGATCAGACTTCGCACGCCTCCGACCGCAAGGTCGGTACAGTGCCCGTCAGCAGAATCGCCACTCGATTTCAATCTTCTATCCAGTGTGAGTTGTACCATCTTGACCTTGCATGAATAAAGATTAATGATGATTTAATCGATGATGATTCTTGCGGGTGTAGGCTGGCCACGCATTTCGACAAGCCGCGGATAAGTTACACTGCTGATCCCTGCAATCTAATTACGACACAAGCACCGAGGAATGAGGTTCCAGTGTGAAAAGCCAGTGAATCGCCTTCTGAATGTGGGGCCGGTGCTGCCGGGATGACGGACAACTTGAATACCAATGAGCAAGATCCTAAGACGCGATTTTAATAAGGCTTCAATTTTCATGCTTGGCTCACCTCTTGTGACGAGCGTGTGTAATGGCGAGGCTACTGAGCACCGCGATAGTTTTCCCGAAGTCAAAGGCGTTACCAACTATGTGGGGAAATTTGTTGTTGAAACAGGCTTCGACTCTATTCCAAAGGATGTTATTGAATTGGGGAAAAAGTCCGTTCTAGACGGTTTTGGCTTGGCCTTGGCAGGTTCAAGAGCGGAAACGGGCTTTCTCTGCCGGAAATACGTGCAAAGTCTCGCTATTTGTCACGGAGGGTCCATCGTCATCGGATCTTCGCTCAAGACCGCGCCACGATTTGCAGCGTTCGCCAATGGAGTTTCAATCCACGCTGACGATTATGACGACACTCAGTTATCGTCCCAAAAGGATCGAGTGTACGGATTACTAATGCACCCCACTGTGCCTGTCCTGCCTGCAATTTTTGCGATCACCGAAAGCAGGCCTACAAGCGGCAAGGAGTTTCTGGCTGCGTACCACATCGGAGCCGAAGTGGAATGCAAAATAGCGGAGGCAATCTCCCCGCGCCACTACGAGGATGGATTCCATACCACGGGCACATGCGGTCCTTTTGGCGCCGCCGCTGCTTGCGCAAAGCTGTGGCGATTCGACCTTACTAAGACATTAAACGCGCTCGGAATTGCCGCCAGCCATTCGTCGGGCTTGCGTGAGAATTTTGGAACGATGACAAAGCCCTTTCAGGCCGGGCATGCCGCCGAAGGCGGATTGGCAGCTGCAGAGTTCGCCGGCCTGGGTTGGGAGGCCGCGCAACAAATTCTTGAAGCTCCGCGTGGCTTTTTTCACGCTGCCGGCGGCACGTACGATCCGACCTCAATACTCGATCGGCTAGGGAAGCCATATACGTTTTCATCTCCGGGAGTTTCCATAAAGCCTTATCCGTCGGGATCACTGAGCCATCCCGCCATGACGGAGATGGCGCGCTTAATCGAGAAACATAACGTCAAGCCCTCCCAGGTCGCCGCAGTGGAGGTAGGCGCGAATCACAACATGACCGCCGCCCTCCTCCATCATCAACCCAAAAACGGGTTGCAGGCGAAATTCAGCATGGAATTCTGCATGGCCATATTGCTGATTGAACGTAAGGCTGGGCTCTCCCAATTCAGCGACGCGGTCGTCCAGCGTCCGGATGTGCAGGAAATGATCGCCAAAGTCAGATACTACGTTGACCCCGAAGCCGAAAACGCCGGATTTGACAAAATGGTTTCACTTCTAAAGATCCATCTGCAGGATGGGACAGTAATCACGGGAAGGGCTGACTTCGGCAAGGGTAGCCCTTCCGATCCTATGAGCTTTGAGGAAGAAGCGGCGAAATTCAGAGGGTGTGCGGAGTATGCGCGATGGTCGCACACAAAAACCGAAAAGATCATTTCGTATGTTCGAAACCTCGAGTCGGCATCGAATATCGCTGACTTAGTTCCGCTATTGTCTGACGACAAACCAGATGCTCGGGCGGCACAATGAAAACTTACAGGATCGCAGTCATAGCCGGAGATGGTATTGGTACCGAGGTCGTTCCTGAGGGCATCCGGGTACTTGAGGCCGCTGGGGACAAATTCGGCTTCAAACTCGATTGGCACTCTTTCGATTGGAGTTGCCAATACTATAAACGGACGGGAATGATGATGCCCGCGGATGGCATTGAACAGTTGAGCCCATTCGATGGGATTTTCCTCGGAGCGGTCGGACAACCAGGAGTTCCTGACCACATCTCCTTGTGGGGACTACTGATTCCCATCAGGAGGAGCTTTCATCAATATGTGAATCTTCGCCCAGTGCAGCTCTTTGCAGGCATAGAAACTCCCTTGAAGAATTGGAAACCTGGGGACATCGATTTCTGCGTGGTTCGTGAAAACAATGAGGGAGAGTATTCGAATATCGGGGGACGGCTTTATGAAGGTACGGAAGATGAAATGGCCGTTCAACAAACAGTTTTCACGCGTCGCGGTGTTCGCCGGGTTCTGCGCTATGCGTTTGAGCTGGCGCGAAAGCGGCGCCAGCATCTGACGTCTGCTACCAAGTCCAACGGGATCATACACACGATGCCCTTCTGGGACGAGTGTTTCCGGGAGATGGCGCGAGAATACCCGGACGTGCGCATCGACCAATATCACCTCGATATTCTTACCGCCCATTTTGTCCGTCATCCCGACTGGTTTGATGTCGTAGTTGGGTCCAACCTTTTTGGAGATATTCTTTCTGACCTCGGACCGGCGGTCGTGGGTTCAATCGGAATCGCTCCTTCGGCCAACCTCAATCCTGAAAGGGATTTTCCATCGATGTTCGAACCTGTACACGGTTCAGCCCCGGATATTGCAGGGAAAGGAATTGCGAATCCAGTGGGTCAAATTTGGTCCGGAGCTCTGATGCTCCGACATCTGGGCGAGGAACAGGCTGCCAATGCGGTAGAGACTTCGATTGCGCAAGTGTTGAGAACCGCCAAGGTCCGCACCCCAGACATCGGGGGGACTTCCACCACCAGGGACATGGGTGAGAGCATCGCACTTCATCTCAGTAACTAACCGTGTGGCGACCCGGACACTCTATGAAACAAGAATTAAACCTGGGTTAAAGAATCGATGGCGCCGGCCAGTCTACTTTATTTCGGAGTCTTTCTCGGAAGGCTAAATGAATAAAACACTCGTGGTCGGGTGCGTCGCGATAGGTTTGTTGGCATCAATTCCTGCCATCGCTGCTGAAAACCCTCTAACGTTGCAAATTTCCATACCCTTGCCAGGCGTACAAGGCGCTTTCGACCATTTCGACTGCGGACCTCGAAGGGAATCGACTCTTCCTTTGCAAAAGTCTCAATTTTTGTGCCCGAATTGAAACGGCTTTTAGGTCGCCAGTTCGGCAAAAGGTACCGAACCTGCGAAACTTTTGATCTACAACGTCAAGTAGGCGCCTTCCGGACAGGGGTAACAGACCTCTCGATAATCGGATTTGCCTATCTATTTGCGAGCCAGAGTGCTGCGCATGACGAATCGCCGCGCGAGTTCGTGGCAATCGGCGTTCGGCCGATCCGGAAAATGGTTAGAAGTTCGCGATGCCGCCGGATGCGATCGCGCGCGCCATCGCATTCGCAATCGAGCAATCGAATCACCTGCCGAACATGATGGAGTCGAAGCACCACACACATGGCTTGAGGAGGATGATTCGCCTACCTCCACCATCGAGAGTAGCCGGGCCAGGGTCGGACTTTCATCGTGGAATTTCCCCCTTCAACCTGCTGATGCTGCCAGTCTTGTCAAGTGACTCAGCCATCTTGTACTCGTGTCGCGTTCTTCAGGAAAACTTCAGGTCAGAAGTAGAAGATCAGGGTCGTGATTCTCCCGTTTGTATGCTTCGACTGTTATTTCTTCTACTTTTATTGACGATGAGCGCGCTTGCGCAAGCTCCCTTCCCTCCACGCTCTGCGATTACCGGATCCGTGCGCGACCCGTCGGACGCAGCGATTGTCGGGGCACGCGTAACCGTGGTTCGTGCCGACGGCATAACCGTCCGGGAAATTATCACCGATGGCCGGGGCGCGTTCCGTGTCGACAACTTGACGCCGGGCGACTATCGGCTGGATGTTCAAAAGGAAGGGTTCCGCAACACTGCCATCTCGGTGACTCTGGCCGCGAAGGCCATTTCACCTGTGCGCATCGTTCTTCGCATCTCCGTCGCCAATCAGGAAATCGCTGTGCTCGCGGACGAAGCAGCGGGCCAGGTAGGCACTGAGATGGCCCAGAATCAAAACGCTAACAGCGTAGACCGCGAGGCCCTGGACCGAGTGCCAGTCTTCGACCAGGACTATGTCACAACGGTCTCGCGATTTCTCGACGATAGCGCTATCGGAACCAACGGAGTAACGCTGGTCGTGGACGGTGTAGAAGCGAATGGCCCCGGAGTCAGCGCGTCTGCGGTCAAGGACGTCAAGATCAACCAGAATCCTTACTCGGCGCTCTTTTCG
>Ga0210384_10004495_pt1 | contig 15542 bp, 9 predicted proteins | sample IncBWH2MmetaG_FD_160574 | JGI IMG/M metagenome (GOLD analysis project Ga0210384, IMG submission 160574) | Forest soil microbial communities from Barre Woods Harvard Forest LTER site, Petersham, Massachusetts, United States - Inc-BW-H-2-M | ecosystem: Environmental > Terrestrial > Soil >...
CTTGGGCATCCTTAAGCTCTGGACCCAGAAATGCGGAAAAATCCCCTTGCCGCTCCGCGTCCGTGGGCACCGTACTGAGATTGGTTGAACCTTGTTTTTGCCTGTACTGTTCCCAGGAGAAAAAGAGGAACGTTTTGTCATGACCGTTGTATATCTTGGGAATCCAGACAGGCCCTCCGAAGGACCCGCCATAATCGTTCTTTTTATCGATACTTTTAGGCTGGTTGTTTAGATCCTGAAACCATTCTTTCGCGTTCAGGTCCTCATTGCGGAAAATGTCGTAAGCCGTACCGTGATATTTGTTTGTACCCGACTTTGTGGTGAAGCTCTCGACGCCGCCGGTGGTGCGGCCGAACTCTGCCGAAACGGTTGAGGTCGTGACTTTGAACTCCTGCAGCGCCTCGACGGAGGGAGCGGTCTGATCAAAAGAGGAGCCGCTATCTGCACGCGCGGTGCTCGCGCCATCCAACAGGACTTCATTTCCGAAATTCTGACCGCCCGAGAGCTTAGCCTGAAAGACACCGCTGCCGCTATCTGCAGTGCCCGGCCCGGTAGTCCCTGGCGTCAAGAACACGAAGGTTTCGGGCGAGCGCAAATGGCTCTGGCCTGTGGCGTTTACCGCGAGCGGCAACTCCATGATTTGTCTTTCGCTCACCACGGTTCCGATTTCCGAAGTTTCGGTTTGTAGCGTGGGCATATCGGCAAGAACTGTCAGCGTTTCTTTCACGTCTCCAGGTTGCAGCGTTATGTCGAGTGAGGACGTAGAGTTGATCTGGACGACGACGCCTGTTTGCGCGGAAGTCTTGAAACCAGCCGCTGTAACTGTGATGTTGTAGGCGCCAACCTGCATGTCCGAAATCCGATAAGCTCCCGTGTCAGTAGAAGTCGTCTTGTACACCGCGCCAGTATCGGCACCGGTTGCGGTGACAGTCGCCCCTTGAACTGCGGCGCCGGATGAATCAAGAATTGAGCCTGAAATCGTCCCGCGGTCGGATTGAGAGAGAGCCGTGCTTGCGGAGATAAGCGCGAAAAGAGCCACTGCGATAAAGCTTTGAAGAAAAGATACGGAGCGCATTCTGACGCCTCCTGCCCAGTCGATTCGAACTTCCACAGCACCCGGGGTGGTGGGGAAACTTTTCAGGCGTTCAGCCGGAACTATGGCCGAGCCTCGACGCTGCAGGACGGACCTTTGCTCAATCCATCCATTTTCCAAGCACCCCAAACTGTTGCGGACATTTGGCATCAGCAAAGATACCGTTGTCAAGAACAAAATTTTTGGATAGGGTTTAGACAAACGTTTGTCTTAGCCCTTTTTGCAGGGTATCGAGGGGTTTTCGCAGATACTGGTCTTATGTTGCTCTGTTGTGCCGCGCGGCCGAGGAGCTTTTCTGGGCCGTAATCCAGTGTTCAGGCTATGCTTATGCAGCCCGCAAGGGACAAATCACACGATCCAGCTACCAGGAGCGCCGAGTCCACTGTGACTCCCCGGAACAAAAACCAGACGTCAGGCGATAAACCCGTCAGCCTGAAGATCCTCGCGGACTACCTCGGCCTGTGCCCCGCCACGGTGTCCGTAGTGCTCAACAATGTTCCCGGGCGTTCTATTCCCGCGGAGACGCGCGAGCGCGTGCGCGCCGCGGCGCGGAAATTCAACTATCAACCCAGCTTGCTTGCGCGTTCGCTTCGGAAACAGCGCACGTTTACTGTCGGCGTGCTTGTTCCGGAATTGAGCGATGGGTACCACACGCTGGTGATGAGCGGCATTGGCGATCACTTGATGCGCGAAGGCTATTTTTATTTCAGCGCGCAACACCGCCACAAAGCGGACATGATCGAGGAATACCCGCGCTTGCTTGTGGGGCGCGGCGCCGAAGGGATTATTGCCATCGATACGGCGCTGCATCACGCTTTGCCGATACCCGTTGTCGCCGTGGCGGGACACCGGAAAATCGCCGGCGTCACCAACGTGGTTCTCGATCACCGGCGGGCCGCCGAACTTTCTTTGGGACACTTGCACCAGCTCGGTCATCGACACATTGCTTTCATGCGTGGGCAATCGTTTAGTTCGGATTCCGACGATCGGTGGCGGAGCCTGGTGGCAGTAGCCAAGGAGCTTGGGATTGAAATCCGTCCGGAGTTGACGATCCAGTTGGAGAGGGACCTGACTTCGCCGGAACTGGGCTATCCCGTCGTTCAAGAATTACTGCAAAACCGGCGGGCATTCACCGCGATTGTTTCGTTCAACGATATCGCAGCTATTGGCGCGATTCGCGCGCTGCGCGATGCAAACTTGCGCGTGCCCGAGGACGTTTCGGTCATCGGCTTCGATGACATTCAGGTCGCGGCGTATCACAATCCGCGCCTCACGACCATCCGGCAACCGCTTCACGATATGGGGGAAACCGCCGCGCGCATCCTTCTGCAAAGGATGCAAGGGTTCAAAGACTACCCCATGGAGTTCGCCGTGCCACCCGAACTGATCATTCGTGAAACCACTGCTTCACCAAACCCCAAGGCGCTCCGCCGTCGCGTTCGCCCGTGACTCTTAGCTGCGCGGGCGCCTGCAATGCCGATACTTCTATTTCTCCGCAGCGAGCTTGAAGTTGCTTTGCAAGCGGATGTCAGCGGAAGAGCTTCCGATCAAGATGGCAAAGTCCCCGGGCTCGGCGTGCCAGTCGTGTTTCGCTACGTCAAAATAGGAAAAGGCGCGCTGGTCCAGGGAGAGCGTCACCTGTTTCGATTCTCCAGGCCGCAAATTCAGTTTTGCAAACGCTTTCAATTCCTTCACGGGCCTGGGCACACTCGCGTGCGAATCGCCGACGTATAACTGGGCTACTTCTGCTCCTTCGCGTGGCCCGGTGTTTTTAACCTTGAAGGAAACGATTACCAGGCTTTTCGCCCCGGCCGGTTCCGGCGCGATTTTCAGATCGCTGTATTCGAAACGGGTGTACGAAAGTCCGAACCCAAATGGAAAAAGTGGCTTTACTGCCGACCGGTCATAGTGCCGGTATCCAACAAAAACCCCTTCCGTGTATTCGACGTGCTTGTCACCTTTTTGCGGGTAGTAACTCTTGAAAGTGGGATTGTCTTCCCAGCGGCGTTCGAAGGAGGCAGGTAATTTTCCCGAGGGACTGTATGCTCCAAACAATACTTGAGCCAGAGCCGTGCCACCTTCCTGACCGGGATACCACGCGTGCAGCAGAGCCGGCACCTTGTCGATCCAGCGCGTCATCTCGACATTGCCGCCTGCCGTCAGAACGACGATTACGTTTTTATTGACGCTGGCTACCTGTTCGATGAAGGCGTCCTGGCCACCGGGAAGGCGAAACGTCCGGTCGCTGCCCTCACCTTCGTTGTTGGGATCGAAACCCATGCACAGGATGACCGCATCCACTTTCGACGCAAGCGCTTTCGTGGCTTCGCCGATCGGCTGTGTCGCTGCGGAGATCCCAAACCTGGCCGTGGCAGTCGCGGTGCTCTCGAAGTATTCCAAACGAATCTTGTGTGCTTTGCCCGCTGCTAAGTGCGTGGAGTAGGTGTCCAATGTCTCGGCGTGGGTTTTCCAATCATCAATAACCCTCACATCGTCTAGGTAGAGCCGCGCGCCATCATCGGCGGAAACATAAAACTTGTAGTCGTCCTCTGCATCGGGAATGAAATAACCCGTCCAACGCACCGAGAAATGATCCACTGGCCCCTCATCGCTGTAGCTGCCCGCTCCCCAATGAAAATCGACTCGTTCATCGATGCGCGTGAGGGCTGGTTCACCTTGTAGTTGTTCGTTGTTGAAATACTCCGCCTTCAATCCGCGTGGGCCACCGGGAAAGCTTTGGAACTGCGTGCGACCCACTATTTCATCGAGAGGAATAGTTTCCGACATGTAGAGCACCCGTGCCTCCATGCCCAGGAAATCGCTGATGCCTTCCAGGTAGCTGACGGAATGGAAGGGCGTGGTCAGCGAACTTCCACCTCCGCCGGGCACCGCGGGATACGCATCCGGCCCAATCACGGCAATGGTTTTGAACTTTTTCCTATCGAGCGGCAGCAAACTGTTTTCGTTCTTCAGCAGAACGATTCCGCTACGCGCCTCTTCGAGCGCAATCTCCCTTCCCTGCTGGCTGTAGGCAGGAATTCTCACGTCGGTTTGTTCACGGTCGTAAAAACCAAACTCAATTGCCTTTCGCAGGATGCGCCGCACTTTGTCATCGATTGTCGCCATCGATACTTCCCCGCGCTGAATCGCGGAAAGCAAAGTCTTGGCGTTCATGAATGCGGCCGAAGGCATTTCGAGATCAAGACCGTTCTTGGCTGCAGCGATGCCGTCGTGCGTCGCTTCCCAATCGGACATCAGGATTCCGTCGAAGCCCCATTCTTTCTTTGCGACAGTGTTGTTCAAATATCCGTTTTGCGTCATGTACGTGCCATTCACAAGGTTGTACGCGTCCATGAGCGCGCCCACTTTGGCTTCCTTCACGGAAGCTTCAAAGGCGGGAAGATAAATTTCGCGGAGCGTTCGCTCGTCCACGTCGGAACTGTGATCCATGCGGCCGTATTCCATGTTGTTGGCGACGAAGTGCTTGGCAGTGGCAATTACGCCCTGGGATTGAATGCCTTCGATCAGCGGAACTGCCATCCGGGATGCGAGATAGGGATCTTCACCGAAGTATTCGAAATTTCTCCCGTTCATGGGGGCGCGATAAATGTTCATCCCGGGACCAAGAATGAAGTGCACGCCGCGTGCGCGCGCATCCTCACCCATGGAGATGCCCACGCGCCTGGCCAAGTCCGCATCCCAGGAAGCCGCCAGCGCGATGCCCGCCGGATAGGCCGTGGTCTCGCCGTAGTCGTGAACACCCATTGGGCCGTCGGACATCCGCAATGCGGGCAGGCCGAGCCTTGGAATCGCGCGGGTGTAAAAATCATTGATGCCGCCGATCAGCGTGATTTTCTCTTCGGGCGTCATCTTGCTCAGCAGGGCTTGGACGCGTTTCTCCACTTCGGCGGGGGATTGACGCACGCTTTGCGCAAGCGCCCACGCCACGGAACCAAGCATTGCAAGAACTGCCAGGCCAGCACGCATCAGCGACCCAAAGCGAACTCGTTTGACCGGACTCATCGTCTGCTCCTCACTCGATACCAACGACAGCGGCATCTTACCGCCTGGATGCCATTTGCGCGTAATGGCCAAATCGGATGGGAGCCACGCGGATTCGAAATGCATCCAGAAAAAGTTCTGTGGAACAATGGTGCCTTGACAAGCCGGGAACAGGTGCGTAAAAGAAGAGCGAATGAAACCGGTTGTCAGAATCGTTCGCCCGTCCTCAAATTTAACAATGGGCGAATCTCGCCGGTGTGCGAACAACTGGCACTGAGGACGTAACCAGCGCCAAGGGAGTCTGCGCCATGACCAAAGCAAATTATTCGCGCCGTGAGTTTTTGCAAAGGAGTGCCGGCGTAGCGGGCGCTTCGCTTGTTGGCGGGGCCATCCTGCTGGAGCCTGATCCGCTGATCGCCTTGCCTCGCTTGACCGGCGCCAGCGACCGAGTCCGCTTTGGGATTGTCGGAGTCGGGATGGAAGGCACTGGGCTTCTGACGACTGCGATTCAGCTTCCTGGCGTGGAATGCGTGGCCGCTTGCGATCTTTACGACGGCCGCCACGAACTGGCGCGTGAAATCGTCGGAAAACCCATCAAGACGACACGGCGCTACAAAGAATTGCTCGACGACAAGGAGATTGACGCCATCATCATCGCCGTTCCCGACCACTGGCACAAACAGGTGGTGGTGGACTCCGTGGGCGCGGGCAAGGATGTGTATTGCGAGAAGCCGATGTCGCACAGCGCCGCAGACGGCACGGCGATGGTCGCGGTCGCAAAGAAAACGGATCGCATCGTACAGATTGGCGCACAGCGCACGAGCTCTGTCTTGTGCGCAAAGGCAAAAGAGCTTCTGGCAAGTGGGGCCATCGGCGAATTGAGCCTTGTTGAAGGCAGCTTGGGCCGCAACGATCCCACGGGAGCGTGGGAATATCCACCTCCCGCCGATTTGTCTCCCGAAAACCTCGATTGGGATACCTGGCTGGGGACCGCGCCGAAGAAACCGTTTGACCCGTATCTTTTCGCGCGCTGGCGTTGCTGGAAGGAATATGGAACCGGTCTAGCTGGCGACCTGCTCGTTCACTTGCTCAGCGGCATGCAGTTCGTCATGGGAATCAATGAAGCTCCCAAGCGAGCGTCGGCGTTTGGCGGCATTTACCGCTGGAAAGATGGCCGCAACACTCCCGATGTCCATCCAGTGCTGTTTGAATACGGAAACATTCCGGTGTACATGCGTTTGACGCTGGGAACGGAAACGGCGGAAGTCACGCGGTTCATGGGCTCCAAGGGCATCCTCGAACTTACCGAGTTTACGCTCAGCCATACTCCGCAAACCGGAACAGACCTCGCTCCCAGCTATTACTGCTATGGACTGCCCGCCCGCCTGCGAAATGCTTATTTCAAACAGTGGCATGACGAGCATGATCCAAAACCTGGGCAAGAACCTGCTCCGGAGACACAAAGCTGGCGCGGGAACGATTACGACGACTTGCGGCCGCATCTCTGGAATTTCTTCCAGTCTGTGCGATCGCGAAAACCGGTCGTGCAGGATATCGTTTTTGGTCATCATGCTGCGCTCGGGTGTCATATGGCCAACGAATCGTATTTCCGCAAGAGCCCTGTGTATTGGGATGAGGCTTCGCAAACGATCAAGTCGTAAGCGCGGACCGTTGCACTAGAAAAGAGATGAGGTTTCTCGTTCAATGAGAATGCAAAGCAAATTCTTCGTGCTCGCCGCGGGCATTTTGTGCGGCTCTGCGGTGATGTATTCCCAGACCGCAAATTCCGCGAAAGACACCTCCGTCACCTCGGTTGAAGCTTATCTGGGCCGATGGGATTTGACGTTGAAGGCCCCCGACCGCGAGTATCCGTCGTGGCTGGAACTCCGAATGGAGGGAAGCCAATTGAAGGCCGTGCTCGTGAGCCGTTGGGGACACGCGCGGCCGCTCCCCAAAGCTGAGCTTTCGAATGGCCGCCTTACCTTCGTCTCACCCAAAGAGGAAGAAGAGCGGCCCGAAGATATGGTTTTTGAAGGGACACTCGTGGGAAAGTCCCTCAAAGGGGCTGCAAACGGGCCGAACGGAGTCACCTGGCAATGGACCGGCCTACGGGCGCCAACCCTAAAGAGAACAAACGCCCCGAAGTGGGGAAAGCCGGTTGCGCTGTTCAACGGAAAAGATTTGACGGGATGGAAAATGTCGGGAACTGGTACGACCGTGTGGAAGGTGGAAGACGGCAGCCTGATCAGTCCCGGGAGTGGACCTGAACTGATTAACGATTCCAAGTTTGAAGATTTCAAGTTGCATGTGGAATTCAAGTGCGATGCGAATTCCAATAGCGGCGTTTATTTGCGCGGCCGGTACGAAGTACAGATCGAAACCGATTCCATCGAGGAACCGCCCAGTCATCACATGGGCGGCGTATATGGTTTCCTGGCAGCTTCACCGGAACTGCCGCGCAAGCCGGGAGAATGGCAGAGTTACGACATCACGCTGCTGGGTCGCTGGATTACCGTGGTTCAAAACGGACAGACCATCATCGATAACAAAGAAATTCCAGGCATCACGGGTGGCGCGCTGGACAGCCACGAAGAATTGCCCGGCCCCATCTATCTTCAGGGCAGTGAAAAAGGGCGCGTAGTCTTTCGCAGCATCGTCATCACGCCAGCGGAGAAGTAGCGCCGATCAGCACGCGACGTCACGGCTCATGACTCACTTCTTGCGCGACATTCTTCGCCAGCCGGTCGAACTTCAACGAACCATCGATTTTCTTATGGGAGCAGGCCGGCCCGCTCTTGACGCGGCGACAGCCGCCATCCGCGCTGCTCGCCACGTCTACTTGACAGGAATCGGAAGTAGTTGGCACGCGGCGCTGACGGCTGGCCCGCTCTTCCATATGGGCGGCCGTCCGATCTACGTACAGGGCTCCGAAGAGTTGCTGCACTTTGCTGTGATTCCGCCGGACTCCGCCATCATCGTGATTTCGCGCAGCGGCCGCAGCGTGGAAATTGTGCAATTGCTCGCTAAAGTACGCGGCACCGGCGTGACTGTCATCGGCATCACCAATTCGGCGGATGGGCCGCTTGCGAAGGAAGCTCAAATCTACATCGTGGTTCCCATCGAGTTGGATCATGCGATTTCCGTGAACACCTATTCCACCCTGGCGGCGACGGCAGGAATTCTCGCGAGTGCCGTTGTTGGCTCATGGAATGCCACTCTCGCAACCTTGCTTTCCCGGGCTTTCGAGAAAACCGCGTCTGCCATTCCGGCGTGGCAGGCACAGATTGCAGACACGCTTTGGCTTGCAACGAACTCCGTGTATTACTTTCTCGCTCGTGGTTCCAGTCAGGGGAGTTGCCACGAAGCCAGGCTTCTTTGGGAGGAAGGCGTCAAATCGCCAGCGACCGCTCTTGGCACTGGCAGCTTCCGGCATGGTCCGCAGGAAATGGTCACCAAGGATAAGCGTTTCGGTGTCTGGATCGACGGGGAGCGCATGCGTGCACAAGACCTGGCAGTGGCCCGCGACCTGAGACGGTTGGGTGCATCCGTGATGCTGGTGGGCCAAGACTTGCCCAATGACGCCGCCGATCTCATGTTTCAGCTGCCTCCCGTGCCAGCTGCCTGGCAGTTTCTGATTGACATCATTCCGGCTCAACTATCCGCAGAACGGCTCTCGCGGCTCTCCGGCGTGGATTGCGATTCCTTTCGTTTCAGTTCCTTCATTGTTCAAGATGAGTACGGCTTATTCCGCGAAGAGGCCGGTACGCCCAATGATCCGAAGTAGAGCCACGCGCTTGGGAACCAGCGAACAAAACAAGCTGAGATTCGAAAGGAAAATCGTTGATTGGCGCCGTTGACATCGGTGGAACAAAAATTGCCGTCGGCATGGTGGATGACGCCGGGAACGTTTTGTCGAAGCTGGAGTCACCCACCGACGCGCATCGTGGGTACTCCAACGGACTCGAACGCATGATCGCCATGCTGCGGGACACGGCGCGGGTTGCCGGTGTAGAAATCTCCGGCATCGGAATTGGTTCCACCGGCATGGTGTACCCATTCACTGGTGCGATCGGCGACGCTGATTTTCTTCCGGGATGGCAAGGGAACAACCCAGTAAGAGATCTGGCGCAAGCATTCAACGTGACCGTGGCCCTGGAAAACGATGCCGATGCCTCCGCTCTCGGCGAGGCCGGCTGGGGCGCTGGTAAAGGCAAGTCGCGTTTGATCTATATCACGGTCGGCACGGGTATCGGCGGCGGAATCATTTTGGACGGGCAGCTTTATCGCGGCGCGGACATGGCTCACCCGGAAATCAGCCACCACGTCATCGACCCGTCCGGCCCACTTTGTACCTGCGGTTTCCGCGGGTGTTGGGAATCGCTGGCGACCGGTCCGGCCATGGTTGAGTGGCTCAAAGCGAATGCACCATCGGCTCAGCGCTATCCTGCTGATCTCACCGCAAAGCAAGTCTGCCAGCTTTCGCAACAAGGGGATGAATTGGCCGTTCGAGCGGTTGAGCACGAAGCCTACTACCTGGGTCTCGGCCTCGCCAATCTGGTCAATCTTTTTGTGCCGGACGTGATCGTCTTAGGCGGCAGCGTGATGAAAAGTGCGGCCCTTTTTCTTGACGGCATTCGCAAAACGATCCGCCAAGGATGCCGATTCGTTCCATTTGAAAAAACGGAACTGGCTCTGGCATCGCTCGGTGAGGACGCCAATCTGATCGGCGCAGCGAGAGTCTGGCACCATCGGTTCAAGGACCAGGCCTGCAGTATTTCTTGATTTGGCGTTGCGAGCGCCGGACCCTACGAGATAGGCCTATTCACTTCAGGCGTTGCTCCACGCGCCTCAATCTCATGGCAGAGGTTTCCAGCTCACGGAATAGGCCGAGAATCCTGTAGCTCGCACAACATCAAATTTGATGTGCCGCGGCGTATCGGATCCACTGAAAGTGAGATTGTAAGTGGTTACGCTGCCGGCGGCAATTTCCGGAAGTCCTATTTCCTGTCGCTCCACTGGTATGTCGCCTCGGCCGTAAAGAGTTCCCCGCAGTTTATAGCCGCGAAGTGTGTGCATCGGAACGTCATGCCGAGTCTTGAGCCCCAACTGGAATGCGTTCAAATGATTCTCGACGGTTAGTGACTCGACTGGACTCGATTCTCGGCGCAGCACCTCATAAGAAGCTTTTTGCGACCCGCAAAGATCTACAACGCCGTGGACATTCTGCTTCAGCGCACCCACGCCGCTATAACCGACATGTGTGCGGTAGTCGTTGTAGCAGAAGAAAATGGCCCCAGCCACGAATTCTTTTGCGCGGAATACCGCGTCGTGGGATCGAAGAATTTCAATCCTTTTCTCATCGCCTTCTGGTCGATCCTCGGTACAAGCGCAGTATCCATACTCTGAAATAACCACCGGCTTCCCGGGAAATGCTGCGTGAAGTCTATCCAGATGCTTGGACACTTCCACCGGAGTACCCGCAGCCCAGCTTCCGAAATATTCATTTGTTTCGATGAAGTCCATCAATCCTGCTGCGTCACGTTCAGGAGTTTCTTCCAGGGAGTTCGAAGCATAAGAACAAAGCCGATTCGGGTCCAGCTTCTTCGCTTCAGCGAGCACGTGTTTCGCGAATTGATAAGCGGGAGGATTTTGCCCTCCAACCTCATTGCAAAGGCCCCAGACCACCACCGAGGGATGGTTCCGGTCGCGCGCGATCATTTCTCTTAATTGCTCCAGGGCGTTTTGCAGGATATCGGCATCGGGTTCCGCTCCCATCCCGGCGAAGGTGTCGTAGCCCCAGGCCGGAATTTCGCTTTGCATCAGAATGCCGTGGCGGTCGCAATAGTCGAGAACTCTTTTGTCTTGAGGCCAGTGAACGCGCGTAAAAATGCAATTCAGATGCTTCATGTCGTCATGATCGTGCGTGATCCATTCTCCGGGCTCGGCCATTCCGTATTCCGGATTGCTCCCCGCCATCCGCTCAACCCCCATCAGGCGCACGCGCTCACCGTTCAAATAAAACCCGCTGTCCTTTACTTCAAGCTTGCGGACTCCGAAGACAGTTTCGAGGTGGTGAGCCTCGTCCCCGCTCGCAATTGACAATACACACTGATAGAGGTTCGGATGATCGAAGTGCCATAATTTCGCCTTCGGAAGAGTAGATTCAATTGTTGTTGTATGAGTCGCTCCGCTATCCAGGGAGGCGCGCGGAGTCTCGGAATGGCTCAAAACCGTCAATCCAGTCTCCTCATCAACAATTCGAAGAAAATATCGCCCCTTCCAGGGTTTCGAACTTGTGTTTTGGAGATGTGCTGCGATGGTGAGCTTCGCGTCGCCGCTCGAAAGATCGGGAACAGCTTCGATGTCCATTCGCTCGATGAAGGTTTTCGGAGTAATAAGCAGTTGTACCGGCCGGTAGATGCCCCCGTCATGCGCCCAATCGCTGGACCGTCCCCTGGGTATCATGTGCGCGTTAAATGCATTATCAACGCGCACCGCAATCGTGTTGCGTTCTCCCCAGCGGAGCAAATGAGTTATTTCAAGAACAAACGCTGTGTAACCCTTGCGCACATGCTCGCCTGCCAACTCTCCATTTGCCCAGATTGTCGCAGTGTGGAATACGGCCTCAAATTCGATTCGTACCGCGGAGTTTCGCCACTCGCCAGAAGCCTCGAAGGTGCGGCGATACCAGGCGACCCCACGGTAGTCGACAAATTCTGGGTCAACTTGCCATGTGTGAGGCACGCAGACCTCTCGCCAGGCACGCCCGGAGCTATCGCTTCCATACCAACGCTGTTCTAACCCTTCGTTCCCCGGATCAGTCCGAAACCACCATTGTCCGCACAGGCTCGCAGTTTCCTGAGCGGACCCCTCCGTTATTTTCTCTCCGTCAGACAAGGCGGGCCTGCCCATGGCGCCAGCAGCCAGGACCGCGGTCTGAGTCAGGAATTTTCGACGAGAAGGCACGGCAAGAAGTTGTGTCCGATCACAACGGCCTGCAAGTTAAACAAAAAGTCTGGGAGAGTGTCAAACAGGGCCAGCTCGTTAGTGTGCGGCTGTTTTCGCGAAAGGGGCGGCGGGACTCAAAACTTGTCCACCAGTCCCGTGTGTCGCATCCGATACCCTCGGAGACAGCCAAATCACAGAACAGAAACATTTCCGTAATCTGGCCTGTTCGACACTGCAAGCATGCCAAGTTCAGCGGTTCTGGTGCACGAATGCGGGAATCCGCTCGCGGCCACGAGCCTCTTTCGTGTGGGGCTGGCGAATACACTTGAAGATCTCATCGAATGCCAGCGGCTGCGCGATCTGGTTTTCAATTGCGAGCTTGGGGAAGGGCTGGAATGTTCGGCGCGCACCGGCCTTGACCGAGACCGGTTTGATTTCATTTGCGATCATTTGATGGTGCGGGACACGTCCACGGGCAAGCTCGTCGGAACCTACCGGATGCAAAGCGGCTATCGTGCCAAGGGTAACTTGGGATACTACGGAGAGGAGCTTTTTGATTTTGGGCCATTCGAAACAATTCGCGGGGAGGTTCTGGAACTGGGAAGGGCCTGCGTCCGGCAGGAGTATCGCAACACCAGCGTATTGCACCTGCTTTGGAAGGGGATCGCGAAATACGCGCAGAGCGCCCACGCGCGCTATCTGATTGGCTGCAGTTCCTTGTCGTCGCAGGACGAGGACGAGGGGATGGCGCTTTATGAGACGCTGCGCGACCAGCACCTCGTGGAGTTGCCGCTTCGAACGAAGCCCGCATTGGGTTGCGGCTGCGTGGCGCGCGGCGTTCGAATCGGGGCGCCGCAGATACCGCGGCTCTTTCGCGCTTACCTGGACGTTTCGGCGAAGATATGCGGGCCGCCGGCAATTGACCGGGAGTTTAAGACCATTGATTTTCTGACGCTGATTGATCTGCAGCGATTGCCTGACCGCGTGCGAAGGCGATTCTTCTGATTCAAGGCAAGTGTGCGCCGTTGGCTGTTAGACATTCGGCGGACGGCGCTTACCGATGTTTGTGGCTTGTTCGAATGCGTATGCCAGTTGGAGAACGCCCCAATCGTCGTGATGACGGCCGACGATTTGAATTCCGATGGGAAGGCCGCCGGCGGAAAACGCGCAAGGGACGGACGCCGCTGGGTTCCCCGCCGCCGAAATGTAATAAGCCGATTTCATCCAGGCGATGTAATTCTCCATTTTCACGCCGGCAATTTCTGTGGGGTAGTGCTGGTTCACGTCAAAAGGAAGCACCTGATTTACCGGCAGAATAAAAAAGTCGTACTCACCTTTGAACCCCGAGAGACGCTGATAGAGCGCGGTGCGTTTGGCCTCCATGCGGGAGAGATAGGGACCGGTGAGCTTGCGGCCTTCCTCGACGTGCCAGTGGATGTATTCGTTGAGTTGGTCACCGTGGGCGGCGAGCTGGTCACCGAAAGCGAGTTCTGTTGACCAATGGCGCCAGGCCACGAAACATTCGTTGGCGTCGCGAAAATCGGGCTCGGCGTCGAGGACGATGCAGCCCAGCGACTCGAAGACTTTGCGCTGCGCTTGCACGGCGGCTTTGACTTCGGGATCCCAGGGAAGGCCCATGTCTTTGAACATGGCCACGCGGACACCTTTGAAGCTGCGGTTGCCGAGAGGCTCCGCGAACTGAGTACCAGGCTGGTCGATGGAAATCGGTGAATGATGGTCGTAGCCGGCCAGCACGCTGAGGAAAAAGGCGCAGTCAGAGACGTTACGCGCGACGGGGCCCGGGACCGAGAGGGTAAACCAACCCAAATTGGAAGGCACGTTGGGGACGCGACCTGGCGACGGCCGGATGCCGACGATGTTGCAGAAGTTCGGCGGATTGCGGAGCGAACCGCCCATGTCGCTACCGTCCGCAATGGGAACCATTCCGCAAGCGAGCGCTACGGAGCCTCCGCCGGTGCTGCCTCCGCAAGTCTTGGTTAGATCGTAGGGATTCCGGGTCGGGCCAAAGACGGGATTGAATGTTTGCGAGCCTAATCCAAATTCGGGAACGTTGGTCTTGCCGATAACAATGGCGCCGGCTTCTTTCTCGCGTTGCACGACGCGGCAGTCGAAGTCTGGAACGAAATCGCGATGGAGAGGCGAACCGTAGCTGGTCCGGATTCCCTGCGTTTCGTGGAGGTCTTTGACGCCCACGGGCATTCCGTGAAGAGGGCCTCGCCAGTTTCCTTTTGCGAGCGCTTCGTCTGCTGCGGCGGCTTGGGCCATCAACTGGTTCTCGGGAACTAGCGTGACGATGGCGTTAACTTTGGAATTCACGCGGCTGATTTGTTTGAGATGAGCTTGCATCACTTCGCGCGAAGAAAGCTTCTTCTGATGGATCAAGTCAGCCATCTGCCGCGCGGGCATGAAGCAGATTTCAGAATCGGAAGCGGGAGTCATAGGAGAATCCGAGAGGGTGCTTGCCGAGGGTTGAACGGTTTCCCTGGCGTCATGGCTGGTCGCGGGCGAAAGACGTGGGCCGATGGCCGCGGAGACAGCGGCGGTGGTGCCGAGCTTAAGAGCTTCGCGGCGTGTGATTCTATCGGTCATGCCATACCTCAACGAATGGTATAGCGCAGACACTAACCAGCCGACAACAGTTCTTTGGCCCAAGATAGAGCGGACTCGGCTTGCAGCGAGTCATCCAGGCGGCCGCGCGCGAAATCGCGTGTTCCGCCTCCCTTACCGCCGATTTTCTCGAGAACCTGTTTGAGGAGAGCGCTCATTTCCTTTCCCGCAGAAGGATGCTGCGCGAAGAGCACGTGCCCACCGTACTTCGCGAACAGGAGAGCGATGGTTTTCTCGGACTCCGCAATCTTGCCAGCGAAAAATCCCAGGTATTCGCCCGAAGAGTCTTCGACCACACGGGCGATGATTTGGAGGCCGTGGGGACCAGGCGGAGCGGATTGCAGTGCGAGTGTGGCTTCCGCTTTGGCCAAGCGCTCCAGAGCCACGCGATGACTCTTGAAATTAGCGTCGCGTTCCGAGAGCGCACGTTCGGCAGCGCCGACGACTTCTTCCGGGGCGCAGCCCAATTTATCGGCCGCTTGGCGCAAGCGCACAAAATCATGGCGCGCGACGCGCTCGGCGCGGCCGCCGCAGAGAAATTCAACGCGCCAATCCTGGCGCACTTTGGTGCAGCGTCGAACAAGAAGAGTGCCGATCTGGCCGGTACGTTTGACGTGCGTGCCACCGCACGGCTGCAAGTCGGCGGCTTCGATCTCGATGGCGCGGAGGATGCCTTCGCGATCGACTTCCTTTCGAACGCCAATCTGCGTTAATTGGTCGGCGGTTCCGTAGCGAACATTGACGGGGCGGTCTTCAAAGATGATTTTGTTAGAGGCGCGCTCGGCACCTTCCAAGATTTCTTCCGTTGGTTCGGGGCCGCGCAGGTCGATCGTGCAGATTTCGGCTCCTAGATGGAAGGAAACGGTGGGAA
>Ga0210384_10004496_pt1 | contig 15542 bp, 16 predicted proteins | sample IncBWH2MmetaG_FD_160574 | JGI IMG/M metagenome (GOLD analysis project Ga0210384, IMG submission 160574) | Forest soil microbial communities from Barre Woods Harvard Forest LTER site, Petersham, Massachusetts, United States - Inc-BW-H-2-M | ecosystem: Environmental > Terrestrial > Soil >...
ACCGTGTCATGATCGGTCAGCGCCAGCACGTCGATGCCGGCCGACGCGGCTCGCTCGACGAGCTCGGCGGGGCTCAAGGAACCATCTGAACAATTCGAATGGGTGTGAAGATCGATGTTGAGCGCGCGACTCACGACGGAGTGCCCGCAAGTCCCACCGCCTCGAGCCGGTTCCCGGCAAGCACGATGAACCCCTGCGCGCGTTCGAAACCGTCGTTCGTGTAATCAAAGGTATAGGTGCGCAGCAGGCGCCGTTTTCCGCGGGAGTCGCGACTCAGTCTAAAACCGGCAAACGCCACCGTACCGTCCAAAAACTGCACCACGGCGCGGGAGCAGGTGTCCTTGGCGATGCGATTCGCCGCCTCTCGGGCATCCAGGGAGGTCTCCCAGACCTTGTAGGCGCCCGCTAGGGCGCCCGCAATGGCCACGGGCATAATGAAGCTATCGTCCATGGCTGGGATCTTAACCCTTCACGGTTGAGGCTGCCGCCCCTTGGTTTTTGGGAGCTAACCCCCAATCTTGAGGTCAGGAGGCCTCGCCCATATGACCCAAGATCAACAATCGTCACTGGCGGTGCGGGTAGATCCCAACGAGATGGTGCGCTATGTCCACGACCTCATGACGCGGGCGCCCACGGCATCGGGCGATGCATCGATTGCGATCGCGCAGCGTCAATGGGGCGGGGACACCCCCCAGGCGCGTGCCGCTCATTTGCGTTGGAGCGCGCTGAATCGCGCCTTCGGCGATGCCCGGGTCAGTTCCTGGACCACGCCGCAGCGTCGCGACCAGATTCACGTACCGGCGGCACTGATCGCCGCGGCGGGCGTCGCCAAACTGACGATTGCCGAGGACGAAGTGGTGTTCGACATCCCAACCCTGTTGGATGCCACCCTGCAATTGTGCGAACCGGTGGGACACGGCTAACACGCCCGCATGCCCGAGACGGCGGCGTGCCTAAGACGGTAGAACGCTCGAATCGCTGAAGGCGACGAAATCGCCGTTGATGAGGCTCTCGCGGCAGTTGTAGCGCAACCGGTGGCCGTCCGGGCGGGTGACATGGCCGCCCGCAGCCTCGAGCACCGCCTGTCCCGCCGCCGTATCCCACTCCGAGGTCGCTCCGAAGCGCGGATACAGTTCCGCCTTGCCTTCCGCGAGCAGACAGAATTTCAGTGAGCTTCCCACACTGCTCATGACGTGGGGACCCAGGCGCGCCAAATACGCGGCAGTTTGTGAGCTGGCATGCGAGCGGCTGCCGACAACGCGCAGCGGCTTTTGCGGAGGCGCGGTGTGAATGCGGCGCGCCTCGCCGTCCCGTGGGCGCGTGAATGCCCCAACGCCGGCAATGCCCCAGTAGGTGAGTTTTTGCGCGGGCGCGCTTACCAAGCCAAGCACCGGTTCGTGCTCCACGACCAGCGCGATGTTGATGGTGAATTCTCCGTTGCGCTTGACGAATTCGCGCGTGCCGTCGAGTGGATCGACGACCCACAATTCTCGCCAGGTCCGTCGCTCCGCCCAGGGCGCCGCCGCCGACTCTTCCGACAATATCGGAATGTCGGGCGTGATGCTCTTCAACCCATCGATGATGACGCGTTGCGATTCCAGGTCCGCCAGGGTCAGCGGCGAGTTGTCATCCTTGTTCTGCACGGCAAATGCGCCGTCGTAGATGCGCATGATGGCAACGGCGGCGCGCTCGACGATGGGCATCAGGGATTCGGCCAGGGTGGCTAGATCGCGCATCGAGGTATCATACGCACAATGAACGCTTCCGCTGCCGTGGACTGGGAGAGTGTCGATACCGTGTTGCTCGACATGGACGGCACGTTGCTGGACCTGCGCTTCGACAATTGGTTTTGGGGGACCTTGGTCCCCAACCGATACGCCGCGGCGAATGGCATCACCGAGGCACAATCCCACGAGCGCTTGGCGCTCAAATTCAAGAATGTCGCGCACACCCTGCAGTGGTATTGCATCGACTATTGGACGCGAGAGCTTCAGCTCGACATCCCCGCGCTGAAGCGCGAGACGCTGCCCCGCGTGGGATTCCTGCCGGGCGCGGAAACGTTTCTGCAAAGATTGCGTTCGCGCGGCAAACGCCTGGTGCTGGTCACCAACTCGCACCCCACGACGCTCGCCATTAAAAACGAGCGAGTGGCGCTGACGCAGTACTTTGATGCCTGCTACTCCTCGCAGCCGTTCGATGCGCCCAAGGAGGATGCGGCGTTTTGGCCGCGATTGGCGGCGCGCGAGGAATTCTCGGCGCAGCGTACGCTATTCATCGACGACAGCCTGCGGGTGCTTCAGTGCGCGCGCGATTACGGCATTGCGCACCTGCGCGCCGTGCGCCGGCCGGACAGTGGTGCGCCGCCTCAATCCACGGCGGATTTCACCGCGATCGACGGCGTGGCGGAGCTGCTGTAGGAGCCTGCCTAAGAGCCGGCGGCGCCGGGATTCGGCGCGCCGCCGGCGGGACCACCGCCGCCGCGTCCGCGGCGACGCCGGCTTCGGGAAGGGTCTTTTGCCGGTGCGTCGCCGGATCCAGCCGCGTTCCCAGTCGGAGCCGATGCAGCGGGCCGCGGCGCGCCGGAATGCGAGGGCCGAGAGGGCGCCGCGCCGCGCCGCGGCGGACCGCCGTGGCGCCCGCCGCCGGATCGGTTCGGGCCGCCCGGGCGGCCGCCGCCGGAGCGCCCACCGCCGCGAGATTGTCCCGGACGAGGTGCGCGCTCGCGCCAGACGGCCGGAGGCGGCGCGGTGACGGCGGCAAGATCCACCGATTCGATTGCCGCGCGCGGAATCTGATGGCCAATGTAGCGCTCGATGTCAGGCAGCGAAATGGCGTATTCCTCGCAGCCGAAACTGATGGCATCGCCCTCGGCGCCGGCGCGGGCTGTGCGGCCGATACGATGCACGTAGTCTTCCGCATCATTGGGTAGGTCGAAGTTGAATACGTGGCTGACATCCGGAATGTGCAGTCCGCGCGAGGCGACATCGGTGGCGATCAACACGGCGATGTCGCCGTTGTGGAAATCGCGCATCATTTTCAAGCGCTTGTTTTGCGGCACATCCCCGGACAGGGCCTGAGCCACGAAGCCGTTGGCGGTCAGCGTTCGTTCCAGCACCTCGGCCACGCGCTTGGTATTCACGAAGACCATGGTGCGGCGCGCATCGATGCGGCGCAGTAAGCCCATCAGCAACGGGATTTTTTCCTCGGTCGAGGGGAAGTAGAGCACCTGCGTGACCCGGTCGACCGTCATCTTGTCCGGTTCGATGCGGATCAGCTCCGGATTGTTCATGTGCTCGTAGGCAAGCTCCATGACCCGATGCGACAGCGTCGCGGAAAACATCATGGTGAGGCGCAGCGTCGGATGGGGCATGCGGCGCAATATGAAACGGATGTCCTTGATAAAGCCCAGATCGAACATACGATCCGCTTCATCCAGGACCGCCACTTGGATGTGCCGCAGGTCAAACACATGTTGCTTGAAATAGTCGATGATGCGGCCGGGTGTGCCGATCAGCACATCCACGCCCTCCTCGAGAATCCGCCGCTGCTTCTCGTAGTCGACGCCGCCGAACACAATCGCCATTTTGAGGCCCGTGTACTTGCCGATGGCCAGTGCGTCGGAATGTATTTGAACGGCGAGCTCGCGCGTCGGGGCGATGACAATGGCGAGCGGCGCATTGACCGGGCGGTTGGACGCGGCCGGAGTGGTCAACAACCGGTTGAACAGCGCAATGAGAAATGCCGCGGTCTTGCCGGTGCCCGTCTGTGCCTGGCCCGCCACGTCGCGGCCGGCGAGAGCGATCGGCAGGGTTTGCGCCTGAATGGGCGTGGCACGGGTAAAGCCTTGTTCGGCGATACCACGCTTAACGGATTCGGGGATAGTTAAGGAATCAAAAGTAAGCTGACTGAGATGGGCGTCTGACATTTTCGCTTTGTGAATTGCATAAACTTGCAAAATGATGGGGACCGGATAACAATATGGCCAACCAGGAGCTGGTCTATCCGCTCCCCAACCGTATCATCGGTACCCTTTTAAGGTAATCAAGACCGCTAAACCCGCTGTATTGTGCCCGAACGGCCGCGCATCGTCACTTCGCGGTAATGGTTTGGGTTCTAGATTCCCAAAAACAACCCGTTTTAACTTCATTTCAATCTCCAAAAGGAGCTGTATCCGCAGTGAGTAACCCAAGTATCGTTCACACCAGCGACGCGACGTTCGACAAGGACGTGCTGAAGTCTGAGAAGCCTGTATTGTTGGATTTTTGGGCAGAATGGTGCGGTCCCTGCAAAATGATCGCGCCGATCCTCGATGAGATTGCCGACACGTACAAAGACAAGATTCGCATCGCCAAGCTCAACATCGACGAAAATCCCCACACCCCCCCCAAATTCAACATCCGCGGCATCCCCACACTGATCCTGTTCAAGAACGGGACCGTCGAGGCCCAGAAAGTCGGCGCTGTGACCAAGTCACAACTGGCTGCCTTTTTGGACAGCAACCTGTGAGAGGCTACTTAGGGAATCAATCGCGCGGCGGGGGCCAGGGCGGTCAGCAGGGCGGCGGCCAAGGGGGCGGAGGCCGTTCCAATCGTAACCGTGGACCACGCAACGACAATCGCAACGGCAACTCCAATGGCGGTCGGCCGATGCACGAGGATTACGGCGATCTGCCGGAGGGCGGCGACGATCTAGAGATCATTGCACCGACCGATCTTGCCCGCAGCCGCAGCTCGATGAACCTGACGGAGCTGAAGAAGCGTCCGATCAGCGATCTTGTCAAGCTGGCCGAGACCATGGGTCTCGAAAACATGGGCCGATCGCGCAAGCAGGACATCATTTTCGGTGTGCTCAAGGCGCATGCCCGCAAGGGCGAGGATATTTACGGCGACGGCGTCCTGGAAATCCTGCAGGATGGATTCGGCTTCCTGCGCTCTTCCGATTCTAGTTACCTGGCCGGACCGGACGATATCTACGTCTCTCCGAGCCAGATCCGCCGCTTCAATCTGCGCACCGGCGATTCAATCTCCGGCTTGATCCGGCCGCCGAAGGACGGCGAACGGTATTTCGCGCTGCTCAAGGTGGGCGAGATCAATTACGATTCGCCGGAAAGCTCGCGCGGCAAGGTGCTGTTCGAGAATCTCACGCCGCTGCATCCCACGGAGCGGCTGAAACTGGAACGCGGCAACGGCTCGACCGAGGATTTGACCGCGCGCGCCATCGACCTGGTCGCGCCCATCGGCAAGGGCCAGCGCGGACTGATCGTCTCGCCGCCGAAAGCCGGCAAAACCATGCTGTTGCAAAACATCGCCACCGCCATCACAGCCAATCACCCCGAGGTGTATCTCATCGTCCTGCTGATCGATGAGCGGCCCGAGGAAGTGACCGAAATGGCGCGCACCGTGAAGGGTGAAGTGGTTTCCTCGACTTTCGATGAGCCCGCCAGCCGTCACGTGCAGGTGGCCGAGATGGTGATCGAAAAAGCCAAGCGCCTGGTCGAACACAAGAAGGACGTGGTCATTCTGCTCGATTCCATCACGCGCCTCGCGCGCGCCTACAACACCGTGGTGCCAAGTTCGGGCAAGGTGCTCACGGGCGGCGTCGATGCGAATGCCCTGCAACGGCCGAAGCGCTTCTTCGGCGCGGCACGCAATATCGAGGAGGGCGGCAGCCTGACCATCCTGGCGACCGCTCTGGTCGATACGGGTTCGAAGATGGACGACGTCATTTTCGAGGAATTCAAGGGCACCGGAAATTCGGAAATCCACCTGGATCGCCGCATCTCCGAAAAGCGCGTGTTCCCGTCGATCAATATCAATCGTTCCGGCACACGCAAGGAAGAGCTCATCACGGAGCCCTCGGAGCTGTCGAAGATGTGGATTCTGCGCAAGCTGCTGCATCCGATGGACGAGTTGGCCGCAATTGAATTCTTGCTCGATAAAATGAAAGACACCAAGACCAACACGGATTTCTTCGACGCGATGAAGCGTTAGTGCGGCACTGATCCTTAGGAGTTGAGACATGGAGTGGTGGGCGTGGATTGCGGTCGGCGCCGTACTTTTGGTCCTGGAGTTGACCCTGATAGCCGCTGATTTCTACCTGGTTTTTCTCGGGATCGCGGCGCTCGTCATCGGGATTTTGACTCTGACGGGGATTGTGGCGGCTGCCTGGCTGCAGTGGCTCGCGTTTGGCGCATTGGCTGCATTCTCGATGGTGACCTTTCGGCGCTGGGTCTACGAGCGGCTGCGGCGCAAATTACCCGAGGTGAAATCCGGACCGGCCGGGCAATCCGTGGTATTGCCCGCCGAACTGAAGCCCGGCGAATCCTGCCGGCTGGAGTACTGCGGCAGTTCATGGAACGCGGTCAACGGCGGAACATCGCTCATCGTGGCGGGCGGGCGTGCGCGCGTCGACCGCGTCGACGGCCTGACTTTGGTCGTGCATGGCGAGACTTGAGACTCGTTAGGAGAGATTCGTGGAAATGTCCGTAGGCCTTTACGCCGTCATTCTGATCGTGGTGGTTGTCGTTGTAGTTCTGCTGAAGACTGCAACTGTCGTTCCGCAGCAAAGCGCCTTCGTGATCGAACATCTGGGCAAGTACAGCCGCACGCTGTCCGCCGGGTTTCATATTTTGATCCCGTTCATGGAGCGGATCGCCTACAAGCACAGCCTCAAGGAAATCGCGATCGACATTGCCGAACAGATCTGCATCACCCGCGACAACGTGCAGGTGGGCGTCGACGCGGTGCTGTACATGCAGGTGATGGATCCGCACCTGGCATCCTATGGCATCACCAACTACGGTTTCGCGATTTCGCAGCTGGCGCAAACGACCCTGCGCAGCGAGATCGGCAAGATCGAGCTGGACCGGACTTTCGAGGCTCGAGGGCAGATCAACACCAATGTGGTGAGCGAATTGGACAAGGCATCATCCCCTTGGGGCGTGAAAGTTCTGCGCTACGAAATCAAGAACATCACCCCGCCGAAGGACGTGCTCTCGGCGATGGAAAAGCAGATGCGCGCCGAGCGCGAAAAGCGCGCCGTCATCCTGACCTCGGAAGGCGAGCGCGACGCCAAGATCAACGCGGCGGAAGGCGACAAGCAGCGCGTGATCAAGCAATCCGAGGCCAACAAGCAGCAGCAGATCAACGAGGCCGAGGGCCAAGCCCAGGCGATCCTCGCGGTCGCCACGGCGACGGCGGAAGGCTTGCGGCAGGTGGGTATTGCGTTGTCCGATCGCGGCGGCATCGAGGCCATGCAGCTGCGTATCGGCGAAGAGTACGTGAAGCAGTTCGGCAAGCTGGCGCAGACCGGCACGACTCTCGTGGTGCCGGCGAATTTGACCGACCTTGCGTCGATCGTCACCATGGCGACCAGCATCGCTCGTAAACCGCCCGCGGGCACGCCGCCGCCTGCCGGCGCGCCCTTCGCGAAAAGCTAAACGATATCCATGGCAGAGCAGCGCGGCGCCCAATCGATTGGGTTTCTTGAATTTGTGGTGCTGGCGGCAGCGACGATGTCGACGCAAGCGATTGCCATCGATGCGATGCTGCCGGCTTTCCCGACGATCGTCAGCGCCCTGCAAGTCGGCGACCCGAATCGCGGCCAATGGATCGTCACCGCATACATGACGGGGTTGGGCGTCGGGCAACTTTTCTGGGGCATGCTCTCCGATCGATTCGGCCGCAGGCCGATCCTGCTCGGCGGCCTGACGCTCTACGTCATTGCCGCGCTGCTGTGCGGACTGAGCGGCAGCTTTCACGCGCTGCTGGGATGGCGTTTCGTGCATGGCCTGGCGGCCGCCTGCGTCACCGTGACGCGCTCGGTGGTGCGGGACCTGTACTCCGGGCGGCAGATGGCGCGGGTCATGTCGCTGACCTTCGTGGTATTCCTCACCGTGCCGATTCTCGCGCCGAGCTTGGGCCAGCTGATCCTGTTCATCGCGCCCTGGCGATATATCTTCGTGGTGTTTGCGCTCTTTGCCGCGCTGGTTGCGGCCTGGGGTTTCTTGCGCCTGCCGGAAACCCTGCATCCCGAATACCGACTGACGCTGACGCGCAAGCACGTGCTGAACGCGGCCAGGCTGGTGCTCGGCACTCGTGCGTCGATTTTCTACACGCTCGCCATGATGGTGATGTTCGGAACCATCATGGCCTACGTCGGCATGGTGGCGCAGATTTTCGGCGAGGTGTTTCACCGGCCCAAGCTGATGCCCAGCATGTTCGCGCTGTGCGCCATTTTCATGGGCATGGCCGCGTATTTGAATTCACGCATCGTGGAGCGCTTGGGCATGCGGCGGATCTCGCATACGGCGTTGCTTTTGTTCATTGCCGTCACGGGGCTGCACGTTCTCATCGCGGCCTTGGGGCTGGAGCAAATCTGGACCTTTGTGGTGTTGCAATCGTTGACCATGGCGACCTTCAGCCTGTCGGTGTCGAATTTCGGCGCCATGGCGATGGAGCCGATGGGCTCGATCGCGGGAATCGCCGCGTCATTGCAGGGTTTCATCTCGACCTTCAGCGGCGCGTTGGTCGGAATTCTCATCGGCGGGCAGTTCAACGGCACCACGGTGCCGTTGGCCGCGGGCTCCATGTGCTGCGGCTTCATCAGCCTCGGTTTCGTGCTGCTCGCCGAGAAAGGCCGCCTGTTTCGGGCACATCATTCGAGCAGCGATCCGAAGATCACGCAGGGCGCGCGCATCGAGGGGGCGAGGCCGCAGTAGCCGCGCGTTTGACGCATCGTATGGTCTGTGGCATACACGAAGCTCACATGGGGAGCCCCAACATGAAATTAGCAGCCTGTATTTTGGCGCTGTCGGCCGGCGTGTATTCGGCGGCGCCGGCGGACGAGCCGCCATCGCGCGCTGCACAGGCTCCCGCGGCGCAATCGCCCGCCGCGCCGTCAACCACGGCGCCATCAACCACGACGCAGACGCCTGGCGCGCAGACGCCTGGCGCGCAGACGCCTGTCGCGCAAACGACTGCGCCGAGCGCGCCGTCCGGCGCCAGCGATGCGAAACCCGCGCCCGGTGCGCCCGCCGCGCCGGCCCAGAAGGCTGACAAGACCGAGATGGCCAATGCGGGCCCCACCGACGCGGAGATCAAGCAAATGCGAAGCCGCGGATACAAGCCGGTGACGCGCAACGGCACGATGGTGTTTTGCCGCAGCGAAGGCGAGATCGGCACGCATTTCCAGCGCACCCACTGCAGCACGCTCGACGATTTGAAGCAGGCGGAACTCAGCGGCAAAGAGTTCGTCAATTCCATCCAGTCACAGGGCTCGGCGGTACCGTTCAAGGGCCCGTGACGGACCGGCCGCCCCGCATCAGAACCGTCACCGCGAGCCGCTACGTCACGCCATTGCGCGAGGGCGGTTCATTGCCCGCCATCATTGAAGCCGACGATGACGGCTTGTACGTGCTCAAGTTTCGTGGCGCAGGCCAGGGCCCGAAGGCATTGATTGCCGAACTGCTGGCGGGCGAAATCGGGCGGCTCGCGGGCCTGCCCATCCCTGAGATCGTTTTCGTCATGCTGCCGCCGGATCTCGCGCGCACTGAGCCGGATGCGGAGATTCAAAGCCTCATCGGGGCGAGCGGCGGATTGAACCTCGCCCTGGACTATTTGCCCGGCTCGGTCACCTTCGATCCGTTGGTGTTTCAGCCCGACGCCAAGCTGGCCGCGGCTATCGTCTGGTTCGACGCATTCGTCTGCAATGTCGATCGAACCGCGCGCAACGTCAATATGCTGATGTGGCATCGGCGGCTATGGCTCATCGATCACGGCGCCGCCCTGTATTTCCATCACGCCTGGAATCAACGCGACGCACACGCGCTGACGCCGTTCGCGCTGATCAAGGATCATGTATTGTTGAGATTCGCGAGCCTGCTCGAACAGGCCGATGCCGAGATGGGGGAGCGTATTGCCATCGACAAGATCGCGGACATCGTCGAGCTGATACCCGATGCCTGGCTGGCGGATGATCCGGGCTTCGAGAGCAAGTCCCACCAACGGAATGCCTATCTGAATTATTTCACGACGCGGCTGGCAGCGTCCGACATCTTCGTGAAAGAGGCCATGCATGCGCGCGCTTCGCACGTATGACTATGCCGTCGTGCGTGTGGTGCCGCGCGTCGAGCGCGGCGAATTCGTCAATGCCGGCGTCATTCTTTCGTGCGATGTGGAGCGCATCTTGCTGGCGGGCATCGAACTGGACGAGAAGGCGCTGCTGGCGCTCGATTCGCGCGTCGATATGGATCTTGTGAGGAGCGTGCTCGAAAGCATTCCGGCGATTTGCGCCGGCGGAGAAGCGGCGGGAGACCTTGGCAGGATGTCGGCGCGCGAGCGCTTTCACTGGCTGGTCGCGCCGCGCAGCACCATCGTGCAAACCTCGCCGGTGCACACGGGCCAATGTTCGGATCCGGGCGCGGCGCTGGAACACTTGATGCGGACGATGGTCAGGCGCTAGGGGCCACCGGGACGCCTTTGGACAGATTCTCTAGTTGCCGCCGGAGCGCAGCGCCGCGGCGGCGTCAACCAGTCCGAACCCGTAACCAGGATCCCATGCGGCCGGGCCCAATGGCACCGCGGTGCTGCGCAGCGCCTTCAGAACCTGGGCCCGGTTGAATCCTGCGCTCTCGAGCAGCGCGGCGGCGCCGGCAATCGACGGCACGGCAGCGGAAGTCCCGCAGAACTGATTGTTGGCAAGCGTCTTGCCGTTGCTGAAGGGAGTGGTCACGCAATCCGGGGAAACCAAATCAGGTTTTGCGACCTGCAGAGGATTGGCGAGTCGCGCGTAGTCGAACCCGTCCGGCGAGGCCGCGTCCGCGGTCGCCTGGAAATCGATGCGGAACGGGCCGTGGTTGGACCACGCCTCGAGCATGTGCGGCGACATCGCGAAAGTTGCACCGACCACCAACGCGTCCGGAATGTCGCCGATCGTGCCGCCCGCAAGCCCCGAACTCGCGTGCGCAAGCGGCTGGCATTCGATGTTGCAAGTCGCGCTGCCCTCGGTCAGTTGCACAACCAGCCCCTGAGCCGAACCCAAGTCCAGCGATACGGCCAGCCGCACGGTTTGCGCCGCGCCCGCCGTGTTGGTGTAGTCAAGAACCAACGTCGGATCCGCTTGACTGCTGACTTGGCTCAGTACCTGCGAGTTGCCGTCAAGCAGATAGGCGGTGAGTGCGTGGTTGGCGGGATCATGCGGCGGATCGTTCCAATTCAATATCAGTCGCAAACGTTTGGCCGCCGGCGCCGTGATGGCATTGAACACATCGCTTGCACCGCCGCTCGCAATCCCAAAGTCGAGCAGCATCACCGATGAACCTGCGATGGTCGCCGCCGTGGGCTTGAAGGGCCCTTGCCAGTAGCCGCCGTTCTGTTCGTTGCCGGAGAGATGGATGAACACCATCCGATCGTTCGCCGTCTCCAACTGGGCGACGGTGGCGGCGGTCGCGTCCGGATAAAACTGGCCGGAGAATAAAATATCGTCGACGATGATGTCAGCGTGGAAATTATCGCCCAAGTCCTTGATGCAGCCGTTGAAATCAAGGTCGACTCCATCGCAGAAGCCGAGCACGGCATCGGGTGCATGCTGATGGACCAGTTCGAGCATCCAGCTGCCCTCATCGAGGGCGCCTGCGGTGTTCTGGCTGACGTAGATTCCGCTGGGCAGGACCCCCGCTGCCTGATAGGAAGCAAGATTGACGACGCCGGTGCTGATGACGCCCACGCGCACGCCGCCGCCGCGAAATCCCGCCGCGCGCAGCTGGTCCAGGTGCAGGATGGCATCCGCCTCGCTGGTAATGACCGGCTCATTCGGCGCCTGCGGACCGGCGGGCGGACTATTTGCGCCGCCCGAGCCGCCGCCGCAGGCGCTCAAAGCCAATGCTGCGGCCGTCATACAGGTCGCCATGCGTGCAGAATGCTGCATTCTCCCTCGCAAAATCACGACAGGGTCAAATTAGTTGCCGCGGAACACGTTGTTCAGCTCATTCCCCGACGCCGCATCCGCGAATCCATCGAACTTGCCTTGCTCGACGATGAGTTTGGCGGCGCGCATGAACCCGCCCCAGGCTGCGCGCGCCAGCGCCCCACCCACGCTTACGCGCCGCACGCCCAATGCCGCGATCTGCGGCATGCTCAGATCGGCGTTGAACCCGATCAAGAGATTGACCGGCTTCGGCGCAACCGCTGCGACGACCGCTGAGATCTCGTCCGCAGTGCGAATTCCGGGCGCGTACAGGCAGTCGGCCCCCGCATTCGCGTAGCCCTTCAATCTGGCGATGGTTTGCTGCATGTCGGGCTGACCCACCAGAAAACATTCGGCACGGCCGATCAGCATCGTGTCGCTGCCCGCTTTGTCGATGGCTCTGCGGGCGGCGCGAATGCGATCGACCGCCGTATCGAAATCGAACAGGGGTTTGGACGCGTCCCCGGTCGAGTCTTCCACCGAGAGACCCGCCACGCCGGTTTCCACCGCCAGGCGCACACTGTCGGCGACCCCCGCCGCATCCGGCGCAAAGCCGTGCTCGAAGTCGGCATTGATGGGCAAGTCCGTGGCCTCAACCATTTCGGTCAAATGATCCAGCACCCGATCCCGAGACATGCCTCCATCCCGGTGACCATGCGACCACGCGAATCCGGAACTCGTGGTGGCCAATGCCTTGAAGCCCAAGGTTTGTAGATAGCGCGCGCTGCCCACGTCCCAGGGGTTGGGAATGACGAAACAGCCGTCTTGATGCAGGCGATGAAATGCGCGGCGCTTGTCGGCGATGCTCGGTCGAACGTGTGGCATTGGAAACTCCTAGCGCTGGATGGCGCGATAGCCGATATCAAGCCGGTATTGCACCAAGCTCCAGTGTATCGCGTGCACCAGATTGTATGCTTGAAGCTGCGCCGCGCTCACGCTGTCTCCCAAACCCACGGCGCAAAGCACGCGTCCGCCGGCCGTGACGATGTCCTTGCCCACCATGCGCGTGCCGGCGTGAAAGACTTTCCCGGGCAGGCGGGCTGCGTCGTCCAGCCCGCTGATCGGATCGCCGGTGCGGTAGGCATCCGGGTAACCGCCCGCCGCCATGACCACGCCGAGTGCCGCCCGCGTGTCCCAGCCAACCTCGTGCCGCTCCAGGGTGCCGGCCAATGCCGCCTCGCATAGGTCGATGAGATCGCTCTGCAAGCGCATCAGGATCGGCTGCGTTTCCGGATCGCCGAGTCGACAATTGAATTCCAAGACATTGGGCGTTCCGTCGGTGGCGATCATGAGCCCCGCGTACAGAAATCCAAGGTACGGATTGCCGTCGCTGCGCAGGCCGTGGAGCGTGGGTTCGATCACCTCGCGCATGATGCGCAGGTGCAGCGCCGGCGTGACAATCGGTGCCGGCGAATAGGCCCCCATGCCCCCGGTATTCGGTCCTTGATCGCCGTCGTCCCGGCGCTTGTGGTCTTGCGATGTCGCCAGTGCAATGACCTGGATGTCGCTTGCCGCGACGATAAAGCTCACTTCCTCGCCCCGCAGGAATTCTTCGATCACGATGCTGCTGCCGGCCGCACCAAAGCTGCCGCCGAGCATGGCGCGGGCGGTTGCAATCGCTGATTCGTGCGTATCGGAAATGACGACACCTTTGCCTGCCGCCAATCCGTCCGCCTTGACGACCAGCGGCAGGCGCTGCGCGCGCACGTAGTCCTCGTCGAAGGTTGCCGCCGTGAAGGTGGCGAAACTGGCGGTTGGAATGCGATGCCGGGTCAGGAAATCCTTGCTGAAGGCTTTCGAGCCCTCGAGGCGCGCGGCCTTGGCAGAAGGACCGAAGCAGCGCCGATTGGCAGCGACAAAGCGATCGACGATGCCGGCGACCAGGGGTGCTTCGGGTCCGATGATGGTAAGGCCGATATCCTCGGCAATCGCAAATTGCAGCAGCCCGTCGATGTCATCCGCCGCAATGCCGACGTTGCTCACCTTGGGTTCGGAGGCCGTGCCGGCGTTGCCGGGCGCAACGAAGACCAGCTCCACGCGCGGCGACGATGCGCATTTCCACGCCAGCGCATGCTCGCGGCCGCCGCCGCCGACAATCAACACTTTCATGCGGGCGTCTCTAATGTCGGAAATGGCGCATACCGGTGAACACCATGGCGATGTCGTGTTCGTCCGCGGCCGCGATCACTTCGGCATCGCGCCGCGAGCCGCCCGGTTGAATGACGGCCCTGATGCCGAACTCGGCCAGCGCGTCCAGGCCGTCCCGAAAGGGAAAGAATGCGTCGGACGCAACCGACGCGGCTTCCAACGTCAGGCCGACGTCCTTGGCTTTCATGGCGGCGATTTTGCTGCTGATCACCCGGCTCATCTGGCCGGCGCCTATTCCTAAGGTGGCCCGCTCCTTCGCCGCGACGATGGCATTGGATTTGACATATTTCGCCACTCGCCACGCAAAGATCAGGTCGTCGAGCTCGGCCAAGGTGGGAGGGCGCTTGGTAACGGTCCGCAGTTCCTGCGCTCGAATCGCGCCGCTGTCGCGCGTCTGTACCAAGAGGCCGCCGGCGACGCTTTTGTATTCAAGCAATTGCGTGACCGGCAAGGACAGATCGCCGGTGACGAGCACGCGTACGTTGTCCCTCGTCGCGAGCACGTCCTTGGCACCGTCCGTGACGCTCGGCGCCAAAATCACCTCGACGAATTGTTGTTCGAAGATCGCACGGGAGGTCGCCGCATCCAATTCGCGGTTGAACGCAATGATGCCGCCATAGGCCGAGGTCGGGTCGGTCCGGTAGGCAAGCGCATAGGCGTCCGCAGTGGTGCCGCAGCGCGCGGCGCCGCAGGGATTGGCATGCTTGACGATGACGCAACCCGCGGTATCGAATTGACGCACGCATTCGAGCGCGGTATCGCTATCGGCGATGTTGTTGAACGACAATTCCCGACCCTGGATTTGCAAAGCTTGCGTGACGGAGGCGCCGATGGCGCGCGGGTCGGTGTAGAACGCCGCCTGCTGATGCGGGTTTTCGCCGTACCTCAAGTCAAGATGTTTTCGAAACGAGAGATTCAAATCGTCAGGAAACGTGGGGGCCGCGCCGCCGATGGCGCCGGTGAAGTACGCGGACACCATGGCATCGTACTGGGCGGTGTGGGCGAACGCCTTCGCGCTGAGCTTGCGACGCATGGTCAAATTCGTGCTGCCTTGGTTGGCCGCCAATTCGTCCAGCAACTCGCGATAGTCGCCCGGATCCACGACCACCGTGACGGAGGCATGATTTTTTGCGGCGGCGCGGACCATCGCCGGGCCCCCGATATCGATGTTGTCGACGGCATCCTCGTACGTTGAGTTTGGACGGCTCACCGTTGCGGCGAACGGGTACAGGTTGACCGCCAGTAAATCGATCGGCTCGATGCTGTGCTCGCGCATCACCCCCTCATCGAGCCCGCGCCGTCCCAACAAGCCGCCGTGGATCTTCGGATGAAGGGTCTTGACGCGGCCGCCCATGATTTCCGGAAAGCCGGTGTGTTCCGCGACTTCCTTGACTGGTATGCCGTGGCTCGTCAACAGCTTGGCGGTGCCG
>Ga0210384_10004497_pt1 | contig 15541 bp, 11 predicted proteins | sample IncBWH2MmetaG_FD_160574 | JGI IMG/M metagenome (GOLD analysis project Ga0210384, IMG submission 160574) | Forest soil microbial communities from Barre Woods Harvard Forest LTER site, Petersham, Massachusetts, United States - Inc-BW-H-2-M | ecosystem: Environmental > Terrestrial > Soil >...
ATCCGATCGGCAGCAGCCTGACGGTGGCGTCAAGCCTGGCGCGACGCTCCGAGATGTTCGAGGCCGAACTCAAATCCGACGGAGGTTTGCGGCGGTCGCAACTGGAGGAATTCGTGCGGAGCTCGCGCGACGCCTCCCAGCAGCTGGTGGCGAACCTGCACCGCGCCGGCGAGCTGATCCAGTCCTTCAAGCAGGTCGCGGTCGACCGTTCGCACGCCGAGCGCCGGCAATTCAGCCTTGGCGAGGCGACCGACCAGATCATCGCGAGCCTGCGCCCGGTGCTCAAGCGCGCGCCGATCTCGCTTTCGGTCGACATGCCCGAGGGCCTCGTGATCGACGGCTATCCCGGCTCCTACGGGCAGATCCTGACCAATCTGTTCCTGAACGCCGCCAATCACGCCTTTGCCGACGGCCGCGCCGGGACGATCGCGATTTCGGCGCGGCCGCGCGGCCATGAAGATGTCGAGATCATTTTTGCCGACGACGGCGCCGGCATGACGCCGGACGTGCAGCGGCAGGCATTCGACCCGTTCTTTACCACCCGCCGCAACGAGGGCGGCACCGGCCTGGGCCTGCATATTGTCTATAATCTGGTCACCCAACAGCTCGGCGGCCGCATGATGCTGGAGTCAAGGCTGGGACAAGGCACCACATTTCGCATTATCATGCCCAGGGTCGCCCGGGGCGACCCCGTATCCACCGAGACTTTAGCCGACGGAACCACTCAATGGCCGAACAGGACGATGTCCTCCACCTGATCGACGACACCGGAGCCGTTCCGGAGGATTCGTCCGTTCGCAAATGGAAGATCGCGGTGATCGACGACGATCAGGCCGTGCACGAAGGTACCCGTTTCGCGCTGAGCGATTACTCGCTCAACGGCCAGACGCTGGAGATCCTGTCGGCCTATTCCGCCGCCGAAGGCCGCACCCTGATGCGCGCGCATCCGGATATCGCCGCGGTGCTGCTCGACGTCATCATGGAGACCGACGTCGCGGGGCTGGAGCTCGTCGAATACATCCGCAACGAGATCAGGAACGAGACGGTCCGCATCATCCTGCGCACCGGACAGCCCGGCCAGGCGCCCGAGCGCCGCGTCATCGTCCAGTACGACATCAACGACTACAAGGCCAAGACCGAGCTCACCGCCGACAAGCTGTTCACCTCGCTGACCGCGGCATTGCGCAGCTATCAGCAACTCGAGCGCATGGTGCAGACCCGGCGCGGGCTCGAGATCATCATCGACGCCGCCTCGACACTGTACGACTTCAAGTCGATGCAGCGCCTCGCCGAGGGCGTGCTGACGCAGCTTGCCTCGCTGCTCAACGTCGATTGCGCCGGCATCCTGGTGCTGCGCGACGACGGTGCCGGCACCGAGCTTTCGGTGCTCGCGGGCTCCGGCTGCTACAGCCGTTTCATCGGCGTCACCAGCTCGAAAGCGCTCGACCCGGACTTGCGGCAGATGGTGGAAGCGGCATTCCAGCGCCGCAAGAACGAATTCGCCGACCACCGCAGCGTGCTCTATCTTCGCACCGGTTCCGGCCGCGAAGTCGTCGTGCTGTTGCAGGCGGAGCGCCCGTTGTCCGAGACCGACCGCTCGCTGGTCGAGATTTTCTCCAGCCGCCTCTCGATCGCGTTCGACAACGTCATTCTCTATCAGCAGCTCCACGAGGCCAATACGCAACTGGAAGACCGCGTCGCCCAGCGCACCCGCGCGCTGATGCAGGCCAATCGCCGGCTGTCGGCGCAGTGGCTGCGGCTGCAACGCGCCAACGGCTTCAAGAACGAAATCCTCGGCACCGTCGCCCATGATCTGAAGAATCCGCTGGGCGTGATCCTCGGCCGCACCGAAATGCTGACCGAACTGATCGGCGCCGGCTCGCCGAAAGAGAACGTGACCAGTCAGGTCGAGCATATCCGCGATGCGACCAGGCGCCTGACCTCGATGGTCGATCATTTGATCTCCGACGCGATGGCCGATGCCTTCGACATCACCATCCGTCGCGAGCCGGTCGATGTCGCAGCGCTGGTCGGCGACGTCGCCGAATCCAACAAGCCGCTCGCAGTCAACAAGCAGCAGACCATCACGGTATCGGCGCCGCCGAACATCGTGACGATGTGCGACACCGACCGCATCCGGGAAGCGATCGACAATCTGGTCAGCAACGCCATCAAATACTCGCCGATCGGCGGCCAGATCTCGGTTGTGGTCACGCATCAAGGCGACAACACGATCATCCGCATCACCGACGAAGGCGCCGGCCTGTCGCCGGAGGACCTCGGGCGGCTGTTCGGCCGGTTCCAGCGGCTGTCCGCCAAGCCCACCGCCGGCGAGAGTTCGACCGGCCTCGGCCTGTCGATCGTCAAGCGCATCATCGACATGCATGGCGGCCATGTGACCGCCGAGAGCGTCGGACCCGGACAGGGGTCGACGTTTACCGTTACACTGCCGGCAACAGAGCTGTCATGACCCAGAATCCGCACATCATCATCGTCGACGACGAGGCCCCGGCCCGCGAGATGGTCGGAGATTACCTCAAGATGCATGGCTTCGGCGTGACGCTGTGCGACGGCGGCAAGAGCCTGCGCAGCGTGATCGAGACCCAGGTGCCCGATCTTGTCGTACTCGATCTCAACATGCCGGAGGAAGACGGGCTCTCGATCATCCGCGACCTGAAGAGCCGCATCAACGTCCCCGTCATCATGCTGACGGCGACCGCGAGCCCGATCGACCGGGTGGTCGGGCTTGAGCTCGGGGCCGACGATTATGTCGCAAAGCCCTGCGAATTACGTGAGCTGATGGCGCGGATCCGCTCGGTGCTGCGGCGAAGCACGCCCGCCAAGGCAGCCGCAGCATTGGAAGACGCCAGTGCAAAGGCGGCAAAGGACCAACTGGTGCGGTTCGGCACCAAATGGCTCGATCTGGAGGCGCAGGCGTTGCGCGATGATGAAGGCAACGAGCATCCCTTGACCGCTTCCGAATTCGGACTGCTGAAGGTGTTCGCGGCCAATCCGAAGCGGGTGCTGTCGCGCGAACGACTTCTGGAATTGGCCAATGCGCGCGATGCCGAAGCCTTCGATCGCGCCGTCGATCTTCGGATCATGCGGATCCGCCGAAAGATCGAGCCGGACCCGACCAAGCCTGCCGTGATCCGCACCATCCGGGGCGGCGGCTATCTGTTCTCGCCGACCGGCGAGAAGACGTGAGACACTCCCTCGCCCCGCTCTCTTGTCCGCCGAAGCCCGCCTTCGGGCGAAGGCGGATGCGGGGCGAGGTTAGGTAGAGCGCCGGTGCCGCGGATCCCGCAATTTCCCGCGCATTGAAATAATTCACATTTTCGCCTCGAATGTTTCGTCGCCAGGCCCGCGACGAAACAATTCTCCCACGAATGAAACCATTTTTCCCTTTTCGTGCAGAAGTCCCGAAACGTTGGCTGATTAACGTTTTGCCTGACGAACGCCGCACAAGCCGGCACGGGGAGCCTGTCATGCAGAACGTGATTGCCATCAACGCCGCGGCACGCCAGAGCATCATTGCTGCTCAGGCGACTTCGGATGAAATGTTGCTGGAGAGCATCGCCGATGGCGGTCGCACCGCGATGCACATCCTCTACTCCCGTCATAATGTGCGGGTTTACCGTTTCATTCTTCGCATCGTGCGCGATACCACCATGGCCGAAGACCTCGTCAGCCAGGTGTTCCTCGACGTGTGGCGCACCGCGCGCCAGTTCGAAGGCCGTTCCCAGGTTTCCACCTGGCTGTTGTCGATCGCCCGCTTCAAGGCGCTGACGGCGCTGCGCCAGCGGCGTCATGAGGACATCGACCAGGAAGACGTGCGTCAGATCGCCGATGATGCCGATACGCCGGAAGCCTCGCTCGACCGCAGCAACACCAGCGCTATCCTGCGTGCCTGCGTTGCCAAGCTGTCTCCGGCGCATCGCGAGATCATCAATCTCGTCTACTACCATGAGAAGTCGGTCGAAGAGGCCGGCGAGATCATCGGGATCCCGCAGAGCACGGTGAAGACCCGCATGTTCTATGCCCGCAAGCAGCTGGCCGATTTGCTTAAGGGCGCCGGCGTCGACAGCCTTGCTGCCTAAACTACAGCGGATTCAATGATTTAACGCATAAATCGACCCGCCGGCTGGCTCCACTTTCGACGCAAGGAATTACTGCCGGCGAAACAATTGAAACAATCGGAGAAATCAGGCGGAAAAACTCACCCGCTGTAACCACGACCATCAAGTTTTCAACCTCCCAAGTTACCTCCTGCGACCCGGACGGGATGCCCCCCTCCCGGGTCGTTTTGTATTTGGGATCGCCCGGCCGGTCTCACGAACACGTGACGCGAACTCGGTAACATTCGGCTACGCGCCCCGAAGAAGGCTTCGGACGTTCGCGGGAAGCTATCCGATGTTCAACCTCGTTCTTGCCCTCATGGCCGGCATTGTCACGATCGCGGCGCCCTGCACGCTACCGGTGCTCCCGATCCTGCTCGGCGCTTCGGTCGGCCACACCAGCAGGCTGCGGCCGGCGATGATCGCGCTTGGCTTCGTGCTGTCGTTTTCCGTGGTCGCGCTGGCCTTGAGCGCGATCACCCGCATCTTCGACTTCGATCCCAACCTGCTTCGCACCGGCGCAGCAATCCTGCTGCTTGGCTTCGGGCTTTTGATGATCTGGCCGGCGCCGTTTGAATGGCTGTCCATTCGCGTCGGCGGCCTCGTCCATCGCGGCTCGGCTGCGCTCGTCCCGCAACGTCAGGGCAATTTTGGCGGCTTGGTACTTGGGACGACGCTCGGGCTGGTCTGGACGCCCTGTGCCGGCCCGGTGCTGGCCTCGATTCTCACCCTGGTCGCAACCTCCAGGGATGTCGCCTGGGCAAGCGCGCTGCTGGTGGTCTACGCGATCGGCGCCGCACTGCCGATGCTCGCCATTGCCTATGGCGGACAGGCCGCCACCACCCGCGTCCGCAGCATCGCGCGCTATTCGCCGCGGCTACAGCAGGCGTTCGGCGCTGTGGTGATCGCGTTCGCACTTGCCTCTTACTTTCAGTACGACACGCTGATCGTGGCGTGGCTGACGGGATTTTATCCGCAGGGCCAGATCGGCCTGTAACACCCCCTGACGATGGAGACCTCCATGACGATACGCTCGCTCGCCACATCGGCCTCGGTGATTGCCCTTTGCCTGTTCGGCGCCGTCAACCCCGGCGTGACGGGCGACCTGACCGCGCCGTTCGCGGTCGCCGCAGTGCAGGGCACCGCGCCTAACTTCGTCGGCATCAACAACTGGTTCAATTCCGCGCCGCTGAACATGGCAAGCCTGCGCGGCAAGGTGGTGCTGGTCGATTTCTGGACCTATGGCTGCGTCAACTGCGTCAACACGCTGCCGCACGTCACCGAACTCTATGCGAAATACAAGGACCGCGGCCTGGTCGTGGTCGGCGTCCACACCCCGGAATTTCCGTTCGAGCGGTCGGCGGCGAATGTGCAGGCGGCGCTGAAGCGGCACGGCATCACCTATCCGGTCGCCCAGGACAATGATTCGCAGACCTGGGACGCCTATCGCAACCAGTATTGGCCGGCGCAATATATCGTCGATCAGAGCGGCAAGATCGTCTACCAGCACGACGGCGAGGGCCGCTACGACGAGATCGACCGCACCGTCGCCCGCCTGCTCAACGCCAATAGCTGAGCCCCCGGCCGTACGACTTGGTACCATCGTCATATCCGGCGTGGTAGATTCCACGCCGGGGCGATAGGGCATGATCCGGAAAAAGCCTGCCCCGCACTTGATGCGGGGTGGATACCGGTTTTCCGAAAAGATCATGCTCAACCAAAAAGATAGAGCGGGATGACGACCCGAAGAAAAGTCATCACGCTCTAGTGGATGGTGCCGATGTTCGAAGGCTGGGATGCCGTAGCGCTTGCCCGGGCGCAGTTCGCTTTCACGATGTCGTTCCATATCGTGTTTCCGGCCTTCACGATCGGGCTTGCGAGCTACCTTGCGGTGCTGGAGGCGCTCTGGCTGTGGTCCGGGCGCGAAGTCTTCATCAACCTGTTCAACTATTGGCTGAAGATTTTCGCGGTCGTGTTCGGCATGGGCGTGGTGTCGGGCATCGTGATGTCCTACCAGTTCGGCACCAACTGGTCGGCGTTTTCCGACAAGGCCGGCCCCGTGATCGGCCCCTTGATGGCCTATGAGGTCTTGACCGCGTTCTTCCTGGAGGCGGGCTTTTTGGGCGTCATGCTGTTCGGCCTCGAGCGCGTCGGACATAAGCTGCATTTCTTTGCCACCCTCATGGTCGCGATCGGCACGCTGATATCGGCGTTCTGGATCCTGGCGGCCAATTCCTGGATGCAGACGCCGGCCGGATATGCGCTCAACGCCGATGGCCAGTTCGTCGCTGCCGACTGGCTCAAGGTGATCTTCAATCCGTCGTTTCCTTTCCGCCTCGTGCATATGGTGCTGGCGGCTTACCTCACGACGGCGCTGGTGGTCGGCGCGGTCGGCGCGTTTCATTTGTTGCGCAACCAGAATCTCGCCGGCCCCCGCGTGATGTTCTCGATGGCGATGTGGATGGCGACGTTAGTCGCGCCGATCCAGATCGTTGCCGGCGACCAGCACGGCCTCAACACGCTCGAGCATCAGCCGGTCAAGATCATGGCGCTGGAAGGCCATTTCGACAGCCACAAGGACGGTGCGCCGCTGATCCTGTTCGGATTGCCCAGCGAGAGCGCCGGCAAGGTCGAATACGCTGTCGAAATTCCGAAGCTCGGATCGCTGATCCTCAAACATTCGCTGGATGCACCGCTCGCGGGGCTGGACACCGTGCCGCGCAAGGACTGGCCGCCGGTGCCGATCACATTTTGGTCGTTCCGCATCATGGTCGGAATGGGATTTCTGATGCTGGGGCTCGGCCTGTTCAGCCTGTTGATGCGCTGGCGCGGCAAACTCTACGAGCAACGCCTGCTGCATATGTTTGCCGTCGCGATGGGCCCGGCCGGCTTTATCGCGGTGCTTGCGGGCTGGATCACCACCGAGACCGGACGCCAACCGTTTACGGTATACGGCCTGTTGCGAACGGCTGAATCCGCTTCGCCCTTGGCGGCGGCCGCGGTCGGCTCGTCGCTGCTCGCCTTCGTCATCGTCTATTTCGCGGTGTTTGCCACGGGCGTCATTTATATCCTTCGCCTGATGGCGCAGCCGCCGCATCCGGGCGAACAGGGACCAAGCCACGACCTGCCTGCCCGCGCCGCCGGCATCACACCCGCCGCGGGCGCCGTCGCAACGGAGGGGGCGGGCCGATGATTGCCATCGACATCGCGATCATATGGGCGTTCATCATCGCATTCGCGGTGTTCGTCTATGTCGTGATGGACGGCTTCGACCTTGGGCTCGGCATCCTGTTTCCGCTGTTTCCGGCCAAGGCCGACCGCGACGTGATCATGAACAGCGTCGCCCCGGTCTGGGACGGCAACGAAACCTGGCTGGTGCTCGGCGGCGGCGGCCTGATGGCGGCGTTTCCGCTGGCCTATGCCGTGCTGATGCCCGCGCTCTACACGCCGATGATAGCGATGCTGATCGGCCTGATATTCCGCGGCGTGGCGTTCGAATTCCGCTGGCGCACCACGCAACGCACGCGCAATCGCTGGGATATCGCGTTCGCCGGCGGCGCGTGGCTGGCGACGCTGGCGCAGGGAATAGCGCTCGGCGCCATCCTGCAGGGCATCCACGTCGAGGGACGGCATTATGCCGGCGGCTGGTGGGACTGGCTGACGCCGTTTTCCATCCTGACCGGCCTTGCGCTTGTGATCGGCTACGCGCTTCTCGGCGCGACATGGCTGGTGCTCAAGACCGAAGGCGAGCTACGCGACAAGGCCTATGGCCTGAGCTGGTCGCTGCTGTTTGCCATGCTGGGCTCGATCGGCGCGGTCAGCATCGCCACCCCGTTTCTACACATCCAGTATGCGCAACGCTGGTTCGCTTGGCCGAACATCATCCTGACCGCGCCGGTGCCGGCCGCAGTCGCCGGCGTGACCATCCTTCTGTTGCGCAGCCTCGCCAGGAAGCAGGATAGCCAGCCGTTCTTCCTGTCGCTCGCGTTGTTCGCGCTGTCCTATGCTGGGCTGGGCATCAGCATGTATCCCTTCATCGTGCCGCAAAGCATCACCATCTGGCAGGCGGCCTCGCCTGCCAACAGCCAGATCTTCATGCTGGTCGGCGTTTCCGTGCTGATACCGCTCATTCTCGGCTATACGGCATGGGCCTATTGGGTATTCCGCGGCAAGGTCAGGGCCGGAAGCGGGTATCATTGATGCCGGATCAACAAAACCCGCGGCAAAGCCAGCGCCCGCTCACGCACCGCCTGTTGTGGTTCGCAGCACTCTGGCTCGCCGGCGTCGCTGCGGTTACTGTGCTGTCGCTTGGCCTGCGGCTCTGGCTGGCACCCAGATGAGGCTTTTCGGCAACTTTTCGTCACCGCTAAGTCACGGAAAATGAACGCATTCCGGCAACCGCCGTCTTGAACTTGCCATCAAGCTAGCCCTGAGATTTGATGCAATGACTGATTTGGCGGAAATGCCCATGAGGAGAGCTTTGCAATGACGAAATTTCGTCACCTGATCTGGATGTTGATTGCCGCTATTGGTTTGATCCTTTCAGCCTCGCACAGCTACGCACAACAGCCCGATGCCGACCAGCCGGGATTGCTGGCCGACGATTCATTCGAGTTGGATCCGGAATTTCGCAAGCAGGTGGTGTTCTACCGCACCACGGAAGCACCGGGCACCATCATCATCTCGACCGCGGAGCGACACCTCTATCTGATCCAGCCCGGCGGTCGCGCGATCCGCTACGGCATCGGCGTCGGCCGCGACGGCTTCCAGTGGCAGGGGCTTCTAAACATCAGCAACAAGAAGGAATGGCCGGACTGGACGCCGCCGCCGGAGATGATCGCGCGCCAGCCTTATCTGCCGCGCTTCATGGCCGGCGGTCCCGGCAATCCGCTCGGCGCGCGCGCGATGTATCTCGGCACCACCGTCTACCGTATCCACGGCACCAACCGGCCGGACACGATCGGCACAAAAGTCTCCTCCGGCTGCTTCCGGCTCGTCAACGCCGACGTGGCCGATCTCTATGATCGCGTCCCCGTTGGCACCAAGGTGGTCGTGCGGCAGAAGCCGGAATTGTAACCCCCTCGGCCTCTGCCCTCCCTGCTCGTTCCTCTGTTCGAATTTCAGCGAGAAAATAATCATGCGCACATTTCGAGGCGGCCTCTCGATCGGGCTCGCGGTCGCCGTTCTGGTCGCGGCCGCCGCCATCACCTATGAGCGCTACGACACGCGCACCCTGAAGCGGACGATCCGGCGCGGCGAAGTCTTCTGCGGCGTCAACACCGGCCTGCCCGGCTTCTCGATCCCCGACGAAAAGGGCAACTGGACCGGCTTCGACGTCGATTTCTGCCGTGCGGTGGCGGCTGCGATCTTCGACGATCCGAGCAAGGCGAAGTTCATCCCGCTCGACGCTAACGAGCGCTTCAAGGAATTGCAGAGCCGCAAGGTCGACATCCTTTCCCGCAACTCGACCTGGAACATGTCGCGCGAGGAGAATTACGATCTCTATTTCCCGGCGGTCGCCTATTATGACGGCCAGGGTTTTATGCTTCCGCGCGCGCGCAACATCGACTCCGCGCTCGACCTCAACAACAGCAAGGTCTGCGTGCAGGGCGCGACGACGACGGAACTCAATCTCGCCGACTATTTCCGCGCCAACAACATGAAATATGAGGAGAAGAAATTCCCCAAGCTGGATGAGGTGGTGAAGGCCTACGAATCCGGCCAGTGCGACACCTTCACCGCCGACATCTCCCAGCTCTATGCGCTGCGGCTGAACCTTGCAAAGCCCGGCGATCACGTCATCCTGCCCGACGTCATCTCCAAGGAGCCGCTTGCGCCCGTCGTGCGCCAGCGCGACGACGACTGGATGATGATCGTGAAATGGACGCTGTATGCGATGATCAACGCCGAGGAACTCGGCGTCAATTCAAAGAACATCGACGAAGCCCTGAAGTCGAAGAAGCCGGATGTGATGCGGCTGGTCGGCACCGAGGGCACTTACGGCGAGGACCTCGGGCTGACCAAGGACTGGGCGGTGCGCATCATCCGCCATGTCGGAAATTACGGCGAGGTTTACGATCGCAATATCGGCGGCGAGTCCAAGCTCAAGATTCCGCGCGGCCTCAACCAGCTCTGGAACGCCGGCGGCATCCAGTACGCGCCGCCGATCCGGTGATAGAATTCAGGTCGCGGTGCGTCTCCGCACGCATCTGTCATCGCCCGGCTTGACCGGGCGATCCAGTAAACAGTAACGCCTGCGATTACTGGATCACCCGCCTTCGCGGGTGATGATGGCTGAGAGCATGGGCTCGCGTTTCTGATTAAAACTGTCAAACAGCCTGAGGACGTGCTTCCGCAGTCTCGCGGCGGGATTCGCCCGAGTTTTTGTCAGCACATCGTCCCTCGAAAGCAGAGGGCGCAGGGAATGCCGGATGCAAGCCGCACCCGCAGCCTCGTGCGTAAAGCAAAAAACACACGAGTTAGTCACCACAGGTACGCCGAAACAGTCCGGCACTCCCTGCGCGATGGTGTTACGACTTATTCTCGTGCTCTCCCCGGTGACCGGGCTTTCTTGCCACCGTCGTCCGCGGATATTTCCGCGACCTTAACGCCAGCGTCGGGGCGTCAGGACCACACGACTTCGCCGTCCGCATCGATGCACTTCGTCTGAGCGCACCGCCGCGTCCATCGCATCCCGCACCCAACGTTCGTGACGACCGCGAAGCGCCCCTCTCAGCGAGGCGGGACGCCCGAAAAGGAGCCACTGATTTGCCCGACGGCACAAGTGGAATATTTTTTCACTTGGGGACTGGACCACCCAAATCAGATTGAATCGTTTGATGAAATCGCAGTTTTGGCGCACGCGATAGAGCGTGCTTTTTCGCTGGACAGACGGGCTGACGAGCAAAAAACAACTTGCTTGCCCGCGAACCCCCTTGGTCGCTAGCACACCATTCCGCTCCAGAACTGCAGTTCACCGCGGGTTTCGATGTCGTAGCTGTTGGCGAAGGTGAGCCTGCCGTCGGCGCCGACCCGATAGGTCGCGATGTTGGCGGGAATGTTTTTCACGCCAGCGCCGTCGCGCATCAGTTTTGGTTCGACATTTGTGGCGACCAGCATACGCGCGCTCGGGTCGAGCGCGGAGGTTCTGGGATAGACGCCGCGGACATCCTCGTTCTGGATCAGCGCCGGCTCGCCGGTCCTGGTCGATGGCAAACACGGCGATGTTGTTCTCTCCGCCGGGAAAGACATCCTTGCCATCGATCTTGACGGTGTCGAAGGCGCGATTGGCGAGATAGACGAAGCGGCCGTTCGGATGCACGTGAAGGGTACACGCGGCCTGGCGCGAGCGGATGTTGTTGGGATCGGCCAGCGTGTCCTTTACGAAGATCGCCCGTGGATCGAGAACCACGTTCGAAATCCGGTACACATTCAGCTTGTTCTCGCGCTCGCGCGACACGTAGACGAATGGCAGCGTGGGATGGAAATCGAGATGGCGCGGGCCGAAGCCATAGCCGCCATCCGGGGCGGCCGAGACGCGGTTTTCGAGCTGACCGTCCTTGAAGGCAAAAAATTTGAGAGAGCCGGGATACTCCGGCTTTTCCTTGGCCTTGTCGTTGCCGCGGCACACCAGGATCGCCGCGTCGTTGCCGGGCGTCACGCGAATCTGATGCGCGAAGATTCCGCAATCCAGCGAAGCCGTCTGTGCGACCTCCTCGCCGATCGCGCCGTCCGCCTTGATCCTGTGCACCGAGACGCTACTGGGGTTGTTGTAGGCGGTGAGCGCGAAGGCGCCGGTGCGATCGACGGTCACGTGAATCGGGCGCGCGCGCAGCGCGACCGAGGCGCCGTGCGCCTCTAGCTCACCGCTGGCCTTGTCGATCCGAAGCGCGCTCAGGTAATGCGCGTCGCCCTTGACGCCGGCCAGGGCGGACCCGCCATTGCTGGATGCCACATACAGAAACGGTGCGGACGGATGCGGCCAGGCATACTGAATCTTTTCGGGAACCGTCACCGTGCCCTGCGGGCTCAGCGTCGCCGCGTCGGCGTCGATCCGATAGAGCCGCAAGGCCGGTCCGAGGCTGACATAGAAGAAAGTTGGGCTGGTCATCGCTTGGCCCCAAGCGGAACGCGGCGTCGCGAGCGCGCCGGCCGCAAGCGTACAGAATGTTCGACGACCCAGCATGGATGCCTCCTCCATCCGATCCACATTCGCAAGCTCAATAATTCTTCATCCTCGCCAGCTGGTCGGCATGAAAATTACTGTCGCCGAACAGTTCCTGGCAGACCCGCGCGCGCTTCATGAAGAAGCCGATATCGAACTGGTCGGTCATGCCCATGCCGCCGTGCATCTGCACGCCTTCCTGCACCGCAAGCGTCGCGGTCGTGCCCGCGCGCGCCTTTGCGACCGAAACCGCCGCGCCGGCTTGGTCGAAATTCGCATCGAGTGTCTGCAAGGCTTTCAGCACCGCCGCGCGCGTAATCTCGATCTCGATATAGAGCTGCGCGGCGCGATGCTGCAGCGCCTGGAACTCGCCGATCGCCTTGCCGAACTGCTTGCGCTCCTTAAGATAGCTGACGGTGCGGGTGAATACCTCCTCGCTCAATCCGACCATTTCGGATGCCACCGCGCCGCGGCCGACATTGAGCAAACGTTCAAGAAGCGGATAGCCCTGATCGACCTCGCCGAGCACATGATCGGCGTCGACCTCGACATTGTCGAATTCGATACGCGCCGCGTTGTGGGAGTCCACCATCGCGGTGCGTTCGGTTGCGATGCCTTTGGCCTTGGGGTCGACCAGGAACAGCGTCAGCCCGTCGCGCTCGCCGGGACTGCCGGCGCTGCGCCCCGCCACGATCAACAGATCGGCGGTGTGGCCGTCAACCACAAAGGCTTTTGCGCCGTTCAGGCTGAAACCGTTGCCGGAGCGTTTCGCCTGGAGGCTTATTTGCAGCGGGCGATGCTTTGTGCCTTCGTCGATCGCGAGTGCGGCGAGCAGCGAGCCGTCGGAAATCTTCGGCAAATGCCGGGATTTTTGCGCGGCGCTGCCGCCCCGCGACAACGCGGACGCCGCAAGCACGGCGGTCGACAGGAACGGCGACGGCATCAGGGTCCGGCCGATTTCCTCCATCACGATGCCGGCTTCGATGCAGCCGAGCCCGCTGCCGCCAAAATCTTCCGGCACCAATAAGCCGGTAAATCCGATCTCGGCAAAGGCCTTCCACAGCTCGCGGGAAAATCCGGTGGCGTCCTTTGCATCGCGCAACTGCCGCAGATGCGACACCGGCGCCTTGTCGCTGATCAGGCCGCGCGCGCTGTCGCGCAGCATGGATTGTTCTTCGGTGAGGACGAGGGCCATGGGAGTGGATTCCAGTCTAGATGTTTCAGACCATCAAATTTTGAACTCGTCATTCCGGGATGCGCCTCTTGGCGCAGGCCCGGAATCCATACTCCCGATCGTGGTTATGGATTCCGGCTCGCGACTTCGTCGCGCCCCGGAATGACGCGTGTTATTGTCGTGACATCACCCCCCCGGCAGATCGAGGATGCGTTTGGCGACGATGCCGAGCATCACTTCGGATGTGCCGCCCTCGATCGAGTTGGCCTTGGTGCGCAGCCAGGCGCGCGGACGGGCGCCGCCTCTGGAGCGCTCGCTTTCCCATTCCAGCGCGTCGATGCCGCCCGCCGACATCAGGATCTCGTAGCGGCGCTTGTTGAGCTCGGTGCCGTAATATTTCATCGCCGAGGAAAACGCCGGATGCGATTGGCCGGCTTTCGCGAGATCAACCGCGCGTTCGGCGGCAGCGGCGAGCGCCGCCTCGTCGATCTCGAAACTCGCGATCTGGCTGCGCAGCATCGCATCCTCGAGCCGGCCCTGCTCGTCGTGGCCTACCGAGTCGGCGGCGACCTGGCCGAGCGGCCGGCCGACGCCGCGCTCGCCCATCCCCGAAATCATCGCGCGCTCATGCTGCAAGAGATATTTCGCGACATCCCAGCCGCGGTTGACGGTGCCGACCACATGCGATTTCGGCACCCGCACATCTTCGAAGAAGGTCTCGCAGAACGGCGAGCGGCCGGAGATCAGGAGGATCGGTTTTGTAGACACGCCCTTCGAGGCCATGTCGAACAGGATGAAGCTGATGCCGTCATGCTTCTTGGCCTTGGGATCGGTGCGCACCAGGCAGAAGATCCAGTCGGCGTAGTTCGCGTACGACGTCCAGATCTTCTGGCCATTGATGATGAAATCCTCGCCATCGCTCTCGGCACGGGTCTGGAGCGAGGCGAGGTCGGAGCCGGCGTTCGGCTCGGAATAGCCCTGGCACCAGCGGATCAGGCCCGCGGTGATCTTCGGCAGATGCTCCTGCTTTTGCGCGTCGGTGCCGTATTTCAAAAGCGCCGGCCCGAGCATGGAGATGCCGAACGACACCAGCGGCGCGCGGGCGCCGATCGCGGACATTTCCTGCCGCACGATCTTGGCTTCCTCGCCGTCGAGGCCGCCGCCGCCATATTCCTTGGGCCAATGCGGCACGGTCCAGCCCTTGTCGCGCATCCGTTCGAACCAGACGCGCTGCGGCTCGGAGGAGAATTTGGCGTTGCGGCCGCCCCAGAACGTGTCTTCGTCCGAGGTCATCGGCTTGCGCATCTCCGGCGGGCAGTTGGCCTCAAGCCAGATGCGGGTTTCGCGGCGAAACTTTTCCAGATCGGACATTTTCAGTGTTTCCATTGTAAAGATCGTTGCACCGACCTTAGTCCTCGCACCGCGGAATTCAATATGCTTGCGGCGCTTGTGCCGTTACCTTGCGCGATATGCGAGTGCTGCCAAGCCCCCGCCAAGACCGGCGTCGCCGACGTCGTAACAATTGAAAAGAAAGAGGAAACAGCGATGCGCCTGAAGTTGCTTTCGCCTGGCGAAATGAACGCAGACCAAAAACAAACCTACGACGAATCAATCGCGGGCAAGCGCGGCAAGCCGCCGCCGCCGATGATGGCCTGGCTCAACAGTCCGGAAATGGCGCGCCACGCCACGCGTCTCGGCGGCTTCCTGCGCTTCGATACGATCTTCGGCACAAAGCTTTCGGAGATCGCGATCCTGGTCACGGCGCGGCACTGGACTTCGCACTACGAATGGTATGCGCACAAGCAGCTGGCGCTGAAGGCCGGGATTGATCCAAAGATCATCGACGACATCCGCGATCGACGCACGCCCGTCTTCGACGATCCCAAGGCCAAGGTGATCTACGATGTCGCCAAGTCGCTGCATGAGGGCCACGGCCTCGCCAAGGCGCTGTACGACGAGGCGGTGAACGTGCTCAGCGAACGCGGCATCGTCGAGATCATCGGCCTGTGCGGCTACTACACGATGGTGTCGATGACGCTGAATACGTTCGAGTTCGGCCTGCCCGAGGGGCAAGTATCCGAGCTT
>Ga0210384_10004499_pt1 | contig 15540 bp, 11 predicted proteins | sample IncBWH2MmetaG_FD_160574 | JGI IMG/M metagenome (GOLD analysis project Ga0210384, IMG submission 160574) | Forest soil microbial communities from Barre Woods Harvard Forest LTER site, Petersham, Massachusetts, United States - Inc-BW-H-2-M | ecosystem: Environmental > Terrestrial > Soil >...
CGGAGTCGCGTGGCTCTTCCATCTCCTCCATGTCCTCGTCGTCGAGCCAGGACGGCTCCTCGAGGCGGGGGAAGTGGTCCGGCTCCTCGGTCGCGGTCAGTGCCGCGCTCGCGGCGTGGTCGACCTGATCATGATCGCGCTCGTGATCGAGGTCGTGCTCCTGCCCGTCCATCCGATGTACGCGGTCGTCCCCGGTGAGCATGGTTCCGTCTTAGCATGGGCCTCCGGAGCCTCCGGCAAGAATAGTCACGCGCCGCGGCCCACCCCCGGCTGACGCTGCGCGGCAGGTCAGCGGGGTATGCCCGAGCGGGCGAGGGCGTCGGCGCGGTCGTTCTGGGGGTGGCCGCTGTGGCCCGCGACCTTGTGCCAGGTGACGTCGTGCTGCTCGACGAGCGCGATGAGGGCCTCCCAGAGGTCGCGGTTCTCCACCGGCTTCTTCTGGGAGTTGAGCCAGCCGTTCTTGCGCCAGCGCTCGTACCACCGGTCGCGAAAGCAGTTGATGACGTACGCGCTGTCGCTGTAGATGTCGACCCGGCGGCGCCCCGACAGCGCACGCAGGCCCTGGATGGGTGCGGTCAGCTCCATCCGCTGATTGGTGGTGGGGTTCTCGCCGCCGAGCAGCTCGACCTCGCGGCCGTCCTCGATCAGGAGCACCCCCCAGCCACCGGGCCCCGGGTTGCCCGAGCAGGCGCCGTCCGTGTACATGATCACGGGGGGAAGGGGGGACATGCTGGGCGCGTTGCCTGCGGACCCCTCACCCTGCCCTCTCCCCATCGGGGAGAGGGGGAGAGGGGATCAGGAGGGCCAGTAGAGGTAGCGGCCGCAGGACTCGCAGGGGATCAGCGAGGACTGCGCGCGGAGCTCCTGCAGGCGCTGCGGGGTGATCGTCATCCGACAGGCGCCGCAGAAGTTGGGCTTGGTCACCGGGACGAGGGCCAGCCCGGCGCGGGCGCGGAGGATCCGGTCGTAGTCGGCCAGGATGTTCGCGGGCAGCTTGCCGGCCAGCTCCTTGCGCTCGGTGCGGACCCCGCCCAGGTCGGCCTCGATCCCGCGCAGCTGCTCCTTGAGCGTGGCCTCCTGGCCCCGCCCCTCGCTCTCGCGCTGCTTGAAGCGCGCATCGGCCTCGCGGATGTCGCCGGTCAGACGCTCCTGGGCCTCCATGAGGACCAGGACCTCCTCCTCCATCCGGGCCTTCTCCTGCTTGATCTCCTCGATCTCGATGAGGACCGCGGAGTACTCCTTGTTGGTCTTGACCTCGTAGAGGCGGGCCTCGTTCTTGGAGCGCTTGGCCTGGACGACTTCGAGGTCTTTCTCCTTGGCCCGCTGGTCCTTGCGGGCGGCGTCCAGCCGGGCCTTGGCCTGCTCGGCGTTCTTCTTGGCGTCCTCGACTGCGGCGTGGATCGCGGCGATCTCCCGGGGGAGCCGCGCGGCGTCCGCCTCGAGGCCGGCGATCCTCGTGTCGATCGCCTGCAGATTGATCAGCGTCTGGAGGTTTCCGTCCACTTACCCTCTCGTCCCTGCTCTCGCTGCCACCGTGTCGTGCCCCGCGTCGAGATTGGTGGGCCCACTTGGACTCGAACCAAGACCGGACCGGTTATGAGCCGGGGGCTCTGCCAATTGAGCTATGGGCCCGTCGCTCATGATACCACCGCCCGCGGCCGGCTCACGATTCGAGGAAGCTCCGGAGCTTCTTGGAGCGCGAGGGATGGCGGAGCTTGCGCAGCGCCTTGGCCTCGATCTGCCGGATGCGCTCGCGGGTGACCGCGAAGTCCTGGCCGACCTCCTCCAGCGTGTGCTCGCAGCCGTCCGAGAGGCCGAAGCGCAGGCGCAGCACCTTCTCTTCTCGCGGCGTGAGGGAGTTCAGGACGCGGTTCGTCTGCTCCCGAAGCGACAGCCCGATCATGCTCTCCACCGGCGAGCCGACCTGCTTGTCCTCGATGAAGTCGCCCAGATGGCTGTCCTCCTCCTCGCCGATCGGGGTCTCGAGCGAGATGGGCTCCTGGGCGATCTTGAGGACCTTGCGGACCTTGTCGACGGGGACTTCCATCTTGATGGCGATCTCTTCGGGGGTGGGCTCGCGTCCCAGCTCTTGAACCAGCTGTCGGGAGGTCCGGATGAGCTTGTTGATGGTCTCGATCATGTGCACCGGGATCCGGATGGTGCGGGCCTGGTCCGCGATGGCGCGGGTGATCGCCTGGCGGATCCACCAGGTGGCGTAGGTCGAGAACTTGTACCCGCGCCGGTACTCGAACTTGTCGACCGCCTTCATCAGGCCGATGTTGCCTTCCTGGATCAGGTCGAGGAACTGCAGGCCGCGGTTGGTGTACTTCTTGGCGATCGAGATGACGAGCCGGAGGTTCGCCTCGACCATCTCCTTCTTGGCCCGCGCCGCCTTGGCCTCGCCCTGCTTGATGATCTTGACGATGTTCTTGAGATCGTCCGCCTTGGCGTCGGCGAGCTCCTCGGCCCGCTTGATCTTCTGCTGGGCCACCCACACCAGGCGGTCCTTGATCGAGGGGTACTTGGCGGCCGCCTTCTGGTAGAGGTCGCGGTCGCCCTCGTCGCGGTCGTCGTCGGCGAGCGAGGAGAGGAACGCGTCCACCGCGGTGGGGGCCGGGCGCTTGCCGTCGGACCAGAGCGCGATCTCGCGCTCGGCGCGGTGGATCTTCTCCACCAGCTTCTTGAGGTCGGCGCCCCACATGTCGAGGAGGGACTGCTGGAGATTGAGCCCGCGGAGGATCGAGAGGACCTTGCTCTTCTTGGCTTCGGCCTGGGTTTCGACGCGCTTCCAGGCCGGCTCGGCCTTGCCGCGCTTGCGGCCGCCCGCCTTGGCCTTGAGCCGTCGCCACTGGTGCGTGAGGCGCTCCCGCTCGCGCAGGAGGCGGTCCACGTTGCCGAGCTCGCGGATGACCGAGCGGCGGAGGGCCTCCTCCTTCTCCTCGGTGGACTCTTCCTCGGGGAAGTCGACCACGTCCTTGATCGGGGCCTCGTCGCGGCGCAGCTCCTCCCGGAGCGCGCGGATCTTCTCGACCGCGAGGCTGGTGGAGAGGATGGCCGCGGTGGCCTCGTCCTTGCCCTCCTCGATGCGCTTGGCGAGCGTGATCTCGCCCTCGCGGGTGAGCAGGGCGACCTTGCCCATCTCGCGCAGGTAGAGGCGGACCGGATCCTCGGTGCGGCCGACCGGGCCGGGGGTCAGGTCGATGCGGCGCGGCTCCGGCTCCTCGTCGTCGGGCTCGGGGTCGGCGGCCTGGGAGGCCATCTCCGACGGCAGGCGCGCGGCCTTGGTCGAGTCCACGAGCTCGATGTCCATCGAGCCGAACATCAGCATGATGTCGTCGAGCTGATCGAGGGTGACGAGATCGGAAGGCAGGGCGTCGTTCACCTCGTCGTAGGTGAGGAAGCCTTTCTGCTTGCCCTTCGCGATGAGCTTGTCGAGCTCCTCGATCTTCGGTTCGTCGGCCGTCTTTGATTCGTTCGCCATGCCTCGCCGTTCTCCTGGTGGGGGGTTAGGGTGTTCCTGCCTGGCGCTGGGGGTCCGCGGGTCCTGGGCCCGCCAGCCCCGGGCGCGCCAGGGCTAGCTCCCTGACGGCCTCCGCCTCTCGCTGCAGGTCACGCTGCAGGCCTCGAAGCTCGGCCTCGAGAGCGGGCAGCGCCGGATCGCCGCTGGCCTGGGCGTCGATGATCGCCCGGGTCACCTGGCGTACCCGGAGTTTACGATGCCGGATATGGTACCGCCTCTTTAGCTCTGCGATGTGACTATGTGTATCGACCCACTTCCGCTCCTCGACGAGCAGGGCGGCCAGCAGCCCGCGCTCCCGATCGCCCGGCAGCTCCGCCATGAGCGTCTCGGCCGCCCCGTCGGGGGCTCGCCGCAGTGCGGCCAGGACCAGGCGCAGCCCTTGATGCACCACGTCCTCCTCGACCAGCAGTGGGAGCAGCTCGACCCGCGCATCGTCGACTTGCAAGAGGAGGGCCACCAGGTCGCGCTCGAAGGGCACCGGAGGCGGCCAGGTATCCGAATCGCCGCCTCCGGCCGCGCCGGTCGTCGTCTGCTCGGGGCGACGGCCCCTCGCGCGGGCGCCCTGGAGCTGCTGGGCCTCGATCCAGAGCTGGGTGGAGTCGACGCCGAGCCGGCGGGCGGCCTCACGGGCCAGCGTGGTCGCCTCCTCGGCGTTCGCCACCTTGGCGAGGATCAGGGCGACCCGGGCGTGGGCGTTGGCGCGGCCCCGTGGGGTCGCCAGATCCTCCTCGCCGAGCGCCTTCTCGAGGACGAAGGAGAGGAGCGGACGCGCCGCGTCGAGACGCGTGCTGAGCGCACCGGCTCCCTCGGCGCGTAGCAGGCTGTCGGGGTCGTGGCCGGCGGGCAGGAGCGCGACCCGGATCGGCAGATGCCCCGCCTTCTCGAAGCCGCCGGTGCGCGCGACGGACCAGCCCAGGTTCTGGAGGTCCATCACGTCGTTCATCATCTCCTCGAGGCGGGTCGAGGCCTTCTGGCCGGCCGCGTCGGCGTCGAAGAGGGCCACCACCTCGTCGGCGTAGCGACGCAGCAGCCCGAGCTGGGCGGTGGTGAAGGCGGTACCGAGCGCGGCCACCGTCTCGCCGAAGCCGTGCTGGTGCGCCATGAGGCAGTCGAGGTAGCCCTCGACGAGGATCGCCCGGCTCCGCTCGCGCATCGCGCCCTTGGCCACGTCGAGGGCGTAGAGCACCTGACCCTTGACGTAGAGCGGGGTCTCCGGCGAGTTGAGGTACTTCGGCTCCTCGCCCGAGAGCGCGCGCCCACCGAAGGCCACCACGCGGCCCTGCACGTCGCGGATGGGGAAGAGCAGGCGACCGCGGAACCGGTCGTAGAAGCCGGGCTGGTTCTGGCGGGAGAGGATGAGCCCGGCCTGTACCAGCAGCTCCTCCCCGATGCCCTGCCGGCCCAGGGCGGAGAGCAGCGCGTTCCAGCTCTCGGGCGCGTAGCCCAGGCCGAAGCGCCGGGCCACCTCGGTGTCCACCCCGCGCTGCTCGAGATACGCGCGCGCCTTCTCGCCGCCCCGCTCCCAGAGCGAGGTGGTGTAGAACTCGGCGGCCAGCCCCATCACCCGCCGCAGCGCCTCGACCTTGCCGTCCACCTCGGGCGCGCGTGTTCCCGCGTCGGGCAGCGTGACCCCCGCCCGCTCGGCGAGCGCGCGCACCGCCTCCGGGAACGCCACGCGGTCTTGACGCATCAGGAAGCCGAAGGCATCGCCGCCCGCGCCGCAGCCGAAGCAGTGGTAGATGTTCCGCTTCGGGTTCACCGTGAACGACGGGGTCTTCTCGGTGTGGAACGGGCAGAGGCCCTTCCAGTTCTCGCCGGTCCGCTTGAGCTTCACCACCTGGCCGACGATCTCGAGGATGTCGACGCGAGAGCGGATATCGTCGAGGTGCTGCTGGGTGAATCCGCCCGGCATCGGCTCTGACCTCAGCCCTGGGTGAGGGTGGCGACGGTGGCGCCGCCGCCGCCTTCCGAGGCGGCGCCCGGGCGATGCTCGGCGATCAGCGGATGGCCGGCCAGCAGATCCTCCACCGCGCGCCGCAGCGCGCCGGTGCCCTTGCCGTGGATGATGCGGACGGTGGTGAGGCCGGCCAGGAAGGCGTCGTCGAGGTACTTCTCGAGGAGGTCCCGCGCCTCGTCGGTCGTGCGCCCGATCAGGTGCAGCTCGCCCGGCACGCCGCTCTTGCCCGGCACCGCCACCGCACCCCGCGCCCCGACCCTCGCGCCCGATCCCGTCCCCATCCGGGGGCGAGAGTACATGACTCCTTCGCCGGACGCCACATCGCCGCGGGCCACCACGGTGAGCGCCTGCAGCGGCACCTTCACGGTGACCGCGCCGGCCTGCACGGTGGCGGTGCCGCCGTCGATCGCGAGCACCTGTCCCCGGAGGCCCAGGTGGGCGACCTCGACGCGATCGCCGGTCGCGGCCTCGCCCGACGCGGCGGGGGGCGGGGCGGCGGCGCCCGCGGTCTCCTCCACGCGCTGCGCGGTCTCGACGAGGCGCTTGCGCGCGCGCTCGAGCTCGGGGCGGCTCTTCTCGGCGCGCTTGAGACGGTCCCACTCGTCGTTGACGTGCCGTCGCACCTCGGTGACGAGCCGCTGGGCCTCCGCCTTGGCGCGGGCCACCGCCTCGCGCGCGGTCGCGCGCGCCGCCTCCAGCTCCGCCTGGGCGCGCGCGAGCAGGCCCGCGCTCTCCGCCTCGCGCCGCTCGAGCGCGGCGGTGCGCTCGGCGTCCTTGCGGTCGCGGTCGTCGAGGCGCGCGAGCAGCTCCTGGAGCTGGCGCTGCTGGGTGGAGCGGTGGGCGTGGGCGCGCTCGATGAGGGCGGGCGGCAGGCCGAGGCGCGCGCCGATCGACAGGGCGTAGCTCTGGCCGGGCCGGTCGTAGACGAGGCGGAAGGTGGGCGCGAGGCGCTCGGGGTCGAACTCGACCGACGCGTTGCGGGCCCGCGGGTGCGTGGAGGCGAAGCCCTTCAGCGGCTCGAGGTGCGTGGAGGCGGCCACCACCGCGCCGCGCTCCGCGAGCGCCTCCAGCACCGCCTGGGCGAGGGCGGCGCCGTCGTCGGGATCGGTGCCCGCGCCCAGCTCGTCGAGCAGCACGAGCGAGTGGCCGTCCACCCGCTCCAGCACGTCGCGGAGCTGTTTGACGAACGCGGAGAAGGTCGAGAGGTTCTCGGCCACGCTCTGGTCGTCGCCCACGATGGCGAAGACCTGGGAGAAGACGGGCAGGCGCGCGCCCGCGCGGGCGGGCACGTGGCAGCCGGCCTGGGCCATCAGGGCGAGGAGGCCCAGGGTCTTGAGCGCCACCGTCTTGCCGCCCGCGTTGGGGCCGGTGATGACGAGGAGCGGGCGATCCGCGTGGATCTCGATGTCCATCGGGATGAGGGTCGATTCCCGGTCGGCTTGCCACTCCTGCGCCAAGAGGAGCGGGTTGCGGGCGCCCGGTAGGAAAACGTCGCGCGCGTCCGTGATCGCGGGCTCGACCGCCTCCATGCGCTCGGCGAGCGCGCCGCGGGCGAAGATCAGATCGAGCCCGCCGATGCCGGCCACGAGGGCGTCGAGATCCGGCAGCGCCTCCCGCACCGCGTCGGTGAGGGCGGCCAGGATGCGGACGATCTCGATCTCCTCCTCGCGCGCGGCCTGCACGAGGTCGTTGTTGGCCTCCACCATCGCCTCCGGCTCGACGAAGAGGGTGGCCCCGCTCTGCGAGCGGTCGTGGACGATGCCGCGCAGGCGGCCCTTGGCCTCGGCGCGGATCGGCAGCACGTAGCGGCCGTGGCGGACGGTGACGTAGCGCTCCTGGAAGATCGCCTCCGCGCCGGCCGCCCCGAAGTAGCCCTCCAGCCGCTTGACGATCTCGCGCCGCAGATCGCGAATGCGCCCCCGCACGCGCCGGAGGGCGGGGGAGGCGTCATCGCGCAGCTGGCCGTCGGCGTCGATGGAGCGGGCGAGCCGGTCGGCCAGGTCCTTCTGGGGCGGGAAATCGGCGAGCGCGGCGGCCAGGTCGGGGGCCACCGGGGCGATGGCGCGGCCGTAGGCGCGCAGCCGGCCCGCCGCCTCGAGCAGCGGGATGAGCGCGGCGAGCTCGGCGGCCTCCGCCACCGAGCCCGGCACGCGCGCGGCCTCGAGAGTCGGGCGCACGTCGGCCACCCCGTCCCACGGGGGCGCGCCGGTCTGGCCCAGCGCGGCCCGGGCCTGGGTGGTCTCGCCGAGGATGCGGCGGATCGCGTCCCCATCGGCGAGCGGCGTGGCGGCCTGGGCCTCCTCGCGGCCCATCGGGGTGCGGGCCTCGCGGGCGAGGAGGGCCAGGACCTCCGGCCACTCGAGCCCGCCGCTGCCGGTGGAGATCCGCACCGCGGCGTGGAGGACGCTCATGGAGCCGCCGCGCTCAGCGGCCCTCCACGAGCTTCATCACCTGGTCGGCCGCCTCGTCGCAGGCGCGGGCGACCTCCTCGTGCTCCTCGGGCGAGAACGGCGAGAGAACGTGATCGGCGACCTGGTCGCGATCCTCGCCCGGCCGCCCCGGCCGGCCCACCCCGATCTTCACCCGCCGGAGCGCGTCGGTGGCGAAGGCGTCGATCATCGAGCGCACCCCGTTGTGCCCCCCCGCGCTGCCGCTCAGGCGCACGCGGACCTTGCCGAGCGGGAGATCGATGTCGTCGAACACGATGACGAGGTCGGCGGGGCCCAGGTGCAGCTTGCGGGCGAGGCGCGCCATCGGCGCCCCGGTCACGTTCATGAAGCTGCCCGGCTTGATCAGGTACAGCGGCTCGCCCTGCCAGCGCCCGGCCGCGACGGCGTGGCTGCCGTCGCGCTCGAAGCGCGCATGAATGCGGCGGGCCAGCGCGTCCACCACGCGCTGGCCCACGTTGTGTCGAGTGTTGCGGTACTCCGGTCCCGGATTGCCCAGTCCGACGACGGCCTGGGCCACTTACTTCTTCTTCTCGCCTCCGGCCTTCTCGGCCTCGCCCGCCTCTTCCTTGGGCTTGCGCTCGGTGAGCACCTCCGGCTCGGCCGCCGCGGCCTCGGTGGGCACCGCGGTCACCGCCGCGACCTCTTCCGCCGCCGGCGGGGCCACCGTCACCACCGCCTGGTTCGGATCGTTCAGGACGCGCACCCCGTCGGGGACCTTCATGTCCTTGACGGTGAAGACGTCGTGGATGTTGAGGTTGGTGACGTCGGCTTCGAGGTACTCGGGGATGCTGCCGGGCAGGCAGGAGACCCGCACTTCGCGGAGCACCATCTCGAGAATGCCCTGCGAGTCCTTGACCCCGACCGACTCGCCCACGTGGTGGATGGCCACCGAGACCTGGATGGCGCGGTCCATCGCCACTTCCTGCAGGTCGACGTGGATGAGGTTCTCCGAGACCGGATCGAACTGCATGTCCCGGATGATCGCCATCTTGGCGTCCGTGCTCCCCTCGAAGCTCACCCGGAAGAGCTGGGTGCTGCCCTCGTGGCCGTGGATGAGCCGGAGGATGTCCTTGGGGGCCACCGCGATGTTCACCGGGGCCGCGCCCCCATAGAGGGTGGCCGGGACCTGCCCGCTGCGGCGCAGCCGCTTGGCCGGGCCCTTCCCGATGCCGTCACGCTTCTTGATGGTCAGCTCACGCATGTCCATGACTCGTTGCTCCTTGGTAAGTGGGCTTACACGAAGAGGGTCGACACCGACTCCTCGTCGTGGATACGACGGATCGCCTCCGCCAGCAGCGGGGCGACCGAGAGGACGCGGATCTTGGGCAGCTGGTGCTCGGGGGTCAGGGGAATGGTGTTGGTGATGACGACCTCCTCCAGCACCGATTCCCGGATACGGGTGATCGCGGGGCCGGAGAGGACGCCGTGCACCGCGCAGGCCAGGATGCGCCGCGCCCCTTCGCGCTTGAGCGCGTCCACCGCCTGGATCAGGGTGCCCGCGGTGTCGATCATGTCGTCGATGATCACCACGTCCTTGCCCTTGACGTCGCCGATCAGGTGCATGAACACGGCCACGTTGTTGCCGTCGCGGCGCTTGTCGATGATGGCGAGGCCCGCCTTGAAGCGCTTGGCGTTGGCCCGCGCCCGCTCCACGCCGCCCGCGTCGGGGGAGACCAGCACCGGATCCTTGAGGTCCTTCTTGGCCAGATAGTCGAGGATGACCGGCGGCGCCGCCAGGAGATGGTCCACTGGAATATTGAAGAAGCCCTGGATCTGCCCCGCGTGGAGGTCGATCGCGAGCACCCGCTGCGCCCCCGCCGCGGTGATCAGATCCGCGACGAGCTTGGCGGTGATCGGCACGCGCGGCTGGACCTTGCGGTCCTGGCGGCCGTAGCCGTAGTAGGGAAGCACCGCGGTGATCCGCCGCGCGGAGGCGCGCTTGAAGGCGTCGATCATCACGAGCAGCTCCATCAGATGATCGTTCACCGGCGGGCAGGTGGGCTGGATCACGAACACGTCCTCGCCGCGGACGTTCTCGTTGATCTGCACGTACACCTCGCCGTCCGAGAAGCGCGAGACGTCCGCGTCGCCCAGCGAGAGCTGGAGGGTCTTGGCGATCTCCTCGGCCAGGGGCCGGTTCGCGTTCCCCGAGAACAGCTTCAGCTCGTAAGCCATGGTGTCTCCCGTGACAGGTGGACTGGCTGGGGCGGGAGGAATCGAACCTCCATTGCGGGGTCCAAAGCCCCGAGTCCTACCACTGAACGACGCCCCAGTGCCGTCATCGGCTCGCCCGGATCGCCGGTCCCGAATTGGTCCTGACCGCCCAGCACGCCCACCCGGCCCGGCTGACGCGCGTCCGCACTTGTCGCGCGTGGTCCAGCGACCGCGCGAGCCCGAACACGGTCGGCCCGCTCCCCGACATGATCGCTCCGAGGGCGCCCGCGGCCAAGAGGGCCGCCTTCATGCGGCCGATCACCGGCAGCACCGGCTCGACCACGCGCTCGAGGTTGTTGGTCAGCGCGGCGGCCAGCAGGGCCACGTTGCGCCGCCGCAGCGCCTCGATCACCCGCTCGGTGCCGGTCGGCTCCGCGTGCCAGCCCGCCGGCACCCGTCCATAGACCTCCCGCGTCGAGAGCGGCTCCCGCGGATTCACCAGCACCAGCGCATATCCTCCCGCGCCCGGCAGCGTCCGGAGCTGCTCGCCGCGCCCTCTCGCCACCGCCCGGCCCGTGCCCAGGAAGAACGGGACGTCCATGCCGAGCTCCACCGCCAGCGCCTGCAGCCGCGCCCGGGGCCACCTGAGCCCCCACAGCCGGTTGAGGCCCCAGAGCGTGGCCGCCGCATCGCTCGACCCGCCCCCCAGCCCGGCCGCAACCGGGATCCGCTTCTGCAGCTCGATCCGCGCGCCTCGGTCGATGCCGGCGGTCTTCTGGAGCAGCCGGGCCGCCCGCATTACCAGATTGCCTTCGTCGGTGGGCAGTTCGGGGTCATCGGCATGCAACGACAGGGTATCCGCCGTCTCCACGGTCAGGCGATCGAAGAGGTCCACCGCCTGCAACACCGTCGCGATCTCATGGTAGCCGTCGCCCCGCTTCCCCAGCACCTCGAGGGCCAAGTTCACCTTGGCCGAGGCGCGGAGCACGAGCCTCTGGCTACCCCGCGGCCGCGTCGACAAGGCAGCACACGCTATCACGCAGCCCGACGGAGTGTCAACGGAAGTCTTGAATTCTAACGTCTTGCGGAACAGTGAGCGTGAGCAGGGCGGGGTCGAACGACGTGTTCATCTGGGGCGCGCGATAGGTGAGCGAGACCCGCAGCGATCCATCCGCGGTCTCGAGGGTGAAGCCGGCGGGTGGGCCGTCTGCCGGAGCCGGCGTGAACGTCACGCGCGCCGGGTTCTTGCCGGTCCACTCCACCTGTCGGGCCTGGCCGCTGTCGGGATCGAACCAGATGCGCTGCTCACCCGGCGCGCCGGTGAGCCGGAGGGAGGGGCCGACCGCGTCGGCGGCGACGAGCTCGACCGTCGCCGGATCCGGCATCGGCCGCACCCGACCGCCCAGCAGCGCGACGAGATCCTCCACGCCGAGCGCCAGGCCGAGCCAGCGTCGATTGGCGTCGGGGGACGCCGGCGCAATGTAGGCCCGGCTGTCGAGCACCTCCCAGAGGGTGACGCTCTTCGGATCGCCGGCCACGATGAGCACTGGCGTCCCGAGGGGGGAGAGCGCTTCGAAGCGCATGGTGGCAGGCTCGCCCAGGAGCAGCAGCACGCCGGTCAGGCGCTGGGCCCGCCCGCCGCGGCGGATCGTGATGTCGGCCCGCGAGCGGAGGTCGTGCAGCGAGCCGCGGTATTGCTCGATCCGGGCCAGCGCGGTGCGCGCTTCCTCGGAGACCGGCGGAGGCGCAGGGGCGGGAGCGGTGGTGGCGCAGCCGCCCACCGCGACCGCCAGCAGGAGGGCGCCGAGGCGGCTACTTCTGCTCGGCCTTGGGCGGCGCACCCTTGGCCCGAGTCTGGCTCTCCCGCGTCTCCTTGATCTTGGTGCGGACCTGGGGCGCGGTGGGGGCGTCCGGATCCGTTTTCAGGGACTTCTCCCACGCCTCGATCGCCTCGTTGGAGAGGTTGTTCTTGAGGTAGGCGTCGCCCAGGTGCTCGTAGAGGACCGGGTCCTCCTTGGCGAGGCTCACCGCGCGCTTCAGCTCGCGGAGGGCTTCCGGGTAGCGGCCCTGCTGGTAGTAGGCCCAGCCGAGGCTGTCGATGAAGTAGCCGTTCTCGGGCTCGATCGCGAGGGCCTGCTGGATGAGCTGGATCGCCTCGCCGAGGTTCGTGCCGCGCTCGGCGTACATGTAGCCGATGTAGTTGTACGACTCGGCGTGCTTGGAGTCGAGCGCGATCACGCGGCGGAAGGAGCGGATCGCGTCGTCGAAGCGCTGCTGCTTCTCCTGCACCACCCCCAGCTGGAAGTGGAGATCCTTGTTCTTGTCGTCCACCGACAGCCCCTCGCGCAGCACGTTGGCGGCCCGGTCGTACTGATTGGCGCGCTGCAGCGCGGTGCCGAGGTAGAGGAAGAGCTCGGGCCGCTTGGGCTCGAGGTTGACCGCCTCCTGGAGCGTGGCCACCGCGTCGTCGTAGCGCTTGGCCCGCCCGTAGAGGAAGCCGAGCTGCACGCGCGCGTCGACCGAGCGCGGGTCGGCCTGGAGGATCTTCTCCAGCTCGCCGCGCGCCTCGTCGTCCTTGCCCGCGTCCATGAGCGCGGTGGCGAGGTAGTAGCGGGTGCGCATGTTCCCCGGCTCGAGGGTCACCGCCTGCCGGAACGCGGCCACCGCCCGGTCGTACTGCTTCTGCTCGTAGTGGATGGCCCCCAGCTTGAGCCACACCCGCGGGTCGCGCGGGAGCGACTCCACCAGGGCCTCGATCTCGTTCTGGGCCTCGTTGTAGCGGCCGAGCTTGACGAGGAGGTCGCCGAGGCGCTCCACGAACGCGGCGTTGTCCGGATTGGCCTTGAGCGCTTCCTTGTAGACCGCGACCGCGTCCTCCAGCTTGTTCTGCGCCTCGTAGACGAAGCCGAGCGCCGACCACGCGCCGTCGTGGTCCGGATCGAGCTCGACCGCGCGCTTCAAGTTGGTGAGCGCGTCGTCCCACTGCTCGTTCTCGATGCCGATCCGGCCGAGCAGGTAGTAGCCCTGCGAGAGGTTCGGACGCGCGGCCACCAGGCGGCCCAGCACCGCGCGGGCCTTGTCGTAGTTCTTCTGCTCGAAGTGGAGCTGGGCCAGGGCCAGGTAGCCGTCCGGGGTCTTGGGGTCGAGCGCGACCGCCTTCTCCAGCGCGGCCTCCGCCTCCGGCATCCGCCGCTGCCGCTTGTAGAGGTCGGCGAGGGTCATGTACGCGGTCGCGTTGTCGGGCTCGAGGGCGATCGCCTTCTGGGCCGCGGTGAACGCGCCGGTCACGTCGTTCATGCGGACCTGCCACTGCGAGAGCTGGATCCAGAGGACCGCCGAGTCGGGGTCGGTCTTGATCGCCTCGCGCAGCTGGGCGATGGCCTGGGGCAGGCGGCCGGCCCGCGCCTCCATCTGGGCGATCACGTAGTGGTCGTAGGCCTCGCCCTGCGCGCCGATGGGCCGGCGGACCAGCGGGGTCGCCTCGACCGTCGAGCTCGACGCGTCGGAGTCGGCGATCGTCCCGGTGCTGGCGCAGCCGGCGAGGGCGCCGGCCAGGATCGCGCCGCCCAGGGCGAGGATCGCGAGGGAGCGGGAACGGCGCGCGATCAGGTCCTTCGACACGACGCGACGGAGCGTCGAGGCCAGGTCGGCGTCCTGCACGGGGGCGAGCGCGCTCTCCACGAGCGCGGCTTCGTCGGGATCGAGACGGGTGGAGCCGGTGGGGGGCGTCGCGCGCCGCGCGGGCCCCGGCGCCGCGGGCGCCGGGCCGGCGAGGCTCAGGCGCACCGAGGTGACGGACGGGCCGAAGCGGGCACGGATCGCGCTGAGGACTTCCGCGGATCGCATGGAGAGCTCCTGGAGCCAGGGTGAGTTGTCGACCATGATCGTGAGCGTTCCCCCCTTGAGCTCCCCGGGTCGCGAGCGGCGGGAGAGGTCGGCGCCCACCGCGGCGCGCCAGCCCAGACGGATCCGCTCGGCGAGCAGTCGCTCCTCGAGAGCGGGAACGGCGGCGAGCAGCACGTCGCCCACGCGAACGGGAGAGGGAGAGCGAGTCGCGCTCCGCATCGTTTCCCATGATACGCGACCGGCTACGTCCTCGCTACATCGTAGACCACTGAATGGGGTAGACCACTGAATGGGTAGCCTCGTCGACGCGCGAATCCGTCGCGCGGGGGCCGGGGGGCAAATTGACTCCAATCGGACGGACATTTATAGTGTCGGAACCATGGCCCGACCCAAACGCGGGGAGATTCTGTCCCTGACGATCGACGACCTGGCCTTCGGCGGGGAGGGCGTCGGGCGGGCCGATGGATACGTGGTCTTCGTGCCGGGCGCGCTCCCGGGGGATCGGCTGCGGGTGCGGCTCGTCCAGGTCCGCTCTCGCTTCGGCCGCGGCGTCATCGACGAGGTCCTCGAGCCCTCGCCCCAGCGGGTGGAGGCGCCCTGCCCCTACTTCGGGCGCTGCGGGGGGTGCCGCCTGCAGCACGTGGCCTACCCGGCCCAGCTCGCGTTCAAGGCGAAGCAGGTGGCCGACGCGCTCGAGCGCCTGGGGGGCCTGCGCGATGTCCCGCTCCGTCCCATCATCGGGGCGGACGAGACCTTCGGCTACCGGAACAAGATGGAGTTCACGGTGGCGCGCGCGCGGGGCTCCGCGGCGGGCGGGCCGGGCGGCGGGCCCGGCGGCCCGCCCGGTAGCATAGTTGTCGGCCTGCACGAGACCGAGCGCTACGACTCGGTGCTCGACATCGAGCGCTGCCTGTTGCAGTCCGACCGGATGAACGGCCTGCTCGCGGAGGCGCGCGCGTTCTTCGTCGACCGTGGGCTCACCGTCTACGAGCAAGACCCCGGCGAGGGGCTGCTGCGCTTCCTGATGCTGCGGGAGGGCAAGCACACCGGCGAGCTGATGACCAACGTGGTGACCTCCGCGCCCGCGGTGTCCGAGCTGGCCCCGCTGGTGGAGCGCCTGCAGGCTCGCGACACGGGGACCACGAGCGTGGTCATGAACGTGAATCCCAAGAAGGCGAGCGTGGCGGTCGGGGTCGAGGAGCACCTGCTGGGCGGGCGCGACCACATCCGCGAGCGCGTGGGCGGGCTGACCTTCCGGGTCTCGGCCAACTCGTTCTTCCAGACCAACACTCGCCAGGCCGAGCGGCTCTTCGAACTGGTGGTCGACTCCGCCGGCCTGACCGGCACCGAGACCGTGCTCGACCTCTACTCGGGAACCGGCGCGATCAGCCTGCTGCTGGCCCGCCGGGCGCGCTGGGTCTACGGGGTGGAACTGGCGCAGGCCGCGGTGGACGACGCGGGGGCGAACGCGGCGGCCAACGGGATCACCAACTGCACCTTCCTGAGCGGCGAGGTGCGCTTCGTGCTGCCCTCCCTGATCGCCAAGGGCGTGACCGCGGAGGTCGTGGTCGCGGATCCGCCGCGGGCCGGCTTCCATCCCAAGGCGCTCCACG
>Ga0210384_10004500_pt1 | contig 15536 bp, 12 predicted proteins | sample IncBWH2MmetaG_FD_160574 | JGI IMG/M metagenome (GOLD analysis project Ga0210384, IMG submission 160574) | Forest soil microbial communities from Barre Woods Harvard Forest LTER site, Petersham, Massachusetts, United States - Inc-BW-H-2-M | ecosystem: Environmental > Terrestrial > Soil >...
CGGCGCCCTCGATGATCGTGGTGTTGTCCTTGTCGATGGTGACTTTCTTGGCGCGGCCGAGATCCTCGAGCTTCACGTTTTCGAGCTTGATGCCGAGGTCTTCGGTGATGGCCTTGCCGCCCGTGAGGGTGGCGATGTCTTCGAGCATGGCCTTGCGGCGGTCGCCAAAGCCAGGGGCCTTGACGGCGGCGCACTGCAGCGTGCCGCGGAGCTTGTTGACGACCAGAGTCGCCAGCGCTTCGCCTTCGATGTCTTCAGCGACGATCAAGAGGGGCTTGCCCATCTTGGCGGTCTGCTCAAGCAACGGGAGCAGATCCTTCATCGAGCTGATTTTCTTTTCGTGGATTAGGATGCGAACGTCCTCGAGAACGCATTCCATGCGCTCGGGGTCGGTGATGAAGTAGGGCGAGAGGTAGCCGCGGTCAAACTGCATACCTTCGACCACTTCAAGGGTCGTTTCCATCGTGCGGGATTCCTCGACGGTGATGACGCCATCCTTGCCGACCTTCTTCATAGCTTCGGCGATGATGCCGCCGATTTGCTTGTCGTTGTTGGCGGAAATGGTGCCAACCTGGGCGATCATGTCGCCCTTGACGTCTTTGTGGAGCTTCTTGATCTCTTCGACGGCCACTTCAACGGCGCGCTCGATGCCGCGCTTGAGAGCGGTGGGGCTGGCGCCTGCGGCGACAGTCTTGACGCCCTCGCGGAAGATAGCCTGCGCGAGCACGGTTGCGGTCGTGGTGCCGTCGCCGGCGACGTCGGACGTCTTCGAGGCGACTTCACGGACCATTTGTGCGCCCATGTTCTCGAGGGGATCTTGCAGCTCGATTTCCTTGGCTACCGTCACGCCGTCCTTGGTGATGATCGGCGCGCCGAACTTCTTTTCGATCACGGCGTTGCGGCCCTTGGGGCCGAGGGTGATCTTTACCGCGTCGGCGAGAGCGTTCACACCGCGTAGAATCGCTTGGCGGGACGCTTCACCTGTTACAATCTGCTTCGCCATACTGGTATTTCCTCCTAATTGTCTTTCTGCGGACTGCTGAATTCTAGGTCCTTCGATCCCTACATCAGCGGGCCGGACAAGCCCCGCCCCTACAGAGTGTAGCCAGCCGGGCAAGCCCGGCTCTTACCGTGTGGAGCTGGAACTACCTCTTTGCAGCCTTGGCTGCGCCACTGAGCTTGGCGAGGATCTCTTCTTCGCGAAGAATGAGGTACTCTTCGTCGTCGAGTTTGATTTCCGTGCCGCTGTACTTGCCGAACAGAACGCGGTCGCCTGCTTTCACGTCTAGCGGGATCAGTTCGCCCTTCTCGCGCTTGCCAGCGCCGACGGCGATTACTTCACCCTCCATGGGTTTTTCTTTTGCGGAATCAGGAATGATGATGCCGCCTTTGATGCTTTCTTTTTCTTCAATGCGCTTCACGATTACGCGGTCGTGGAGCGGGGTCAGATTGACTGCCATCTTGGAAGAACCTCCATAGGTAATCTTACGGTTTGAACAGAGACTGGGAGCACGCAAGGGATATTAGCACTCCTCACAGTCGACTGCTAATATAGCAGAAAAAGGTTGCATGTCAAGGATTAAGCAGACAGTTGAGTGGGCTGGCTGAGGGATTCTTGCGCAAGTAAGTCTAGCATTTATAGTTGTTTAGATGGTGCAAGAAAAATACGACACTTGGCGATTGTAGTGCTTCTACCCCTGAAGTAGAATTTGGCAATCCGAGCGAACATGGGGTCACTCGTCTATCTTCGGCTCATCGGTTTTACGTTTGGCACGCTCCTGCAGCTTTTCTGGATGGTGGTGATCCTCGGCTACCGGCGGCAGAGAAATTTTGAGCGCGTGTTCTTCTTTCTTTGCCTGGCGCTATTCTTGTTTTACAGCGGCTCGTTGCTGGCGCTGAATGCGCAGATTTACTATCCGGTGCCACCCGCGCTTCTGGAGAGTTCGGCGATTACGCTGCTGTGCGCCGGATTATGCCTGCTGCCCCCCCTGCTGATTCATCTTCATCTGGAGTTCGCGGAGACCCGGGAACTGCTGAAGAACCGCGCGGGGAAGCGCGTGGTGTTATTCGCTGCATACCTCCCGATTCTGTATTTTGCATTGCGCGTCTTTCCACAGATTGCCGCTGCGCCGGGATTTGATTTCCTCATTCCAGGGAACGCGCTAGGGCGCGGCTATGGCGTTTGGCTGGGCATTGCCTTGGTGCTCGGCGCGGGCTGGGAGGCGCGCTTCGCCTTCAGAGCACCCGATCGGCACCAGAGGCAATTCCACAGCTTGCTGGCAGGCCTCTTCGTGGCGGGAGCCGCCATGGTGGCCTACCTGCACGTTCTGAGTGGACCACTCTCGTCAAATGCTTCTGTGGGCATCAGTACGGCGCTGGCCTGGCTGGCGATACCGCCGTCGGCGATCCTGATTTACCTCGTTCTGCGATTTAACTTTTTGCAGATTGGGCGGCAGAAGAATCTCGTATATGCGGTCTCCGCGACATTTTTGGCTTTGCTTTATTTGAGTTTGGTGCGCAGGGTGAGCGTCTGGCTGGAGCCGGCGCTGCCGCCGGAAGCTTCGGCGGCGATCCTACTTTTCGTGCTGGTGGTTTTCATCGAGCCCCTGCAGCGCGTGCTCGGAAGAAGGTTGCAAGAGACCGCGCACAAGGAAATGGACCGCGTGCAACGTCTGACGGCGGAGATACAGCAAGAAGCGCGGCGAGGGAACCTCAAAGAACTGGTGAACTTCATTCAGCGGCGCGTCCAGGAACAATTCGAACTTGCCAGCGCGACGTTGACTCTCGTTGATCCGGCAAAGGCGGCATTGCAGGCTGACATTTCGAGACCTGGCGAAAGACTGGTCGGCACATCCGCGGCGATCGCTGACCAGTGTTTCCCGGTTCGTCAAAAACATGGGTTGCTAGCCGTGTTGCGCGCGGAGCCGCATGGAGCGGCGATCTCCGGCGAAACACGAGCGGCGCTGGAGTTTTTGTGTGAGCAATTGCCAGGGGCGCTGGATGTCTGCCGGCTGATTGAGGAGAAGCTGCAATTGGAGCGGGAACTGGCGGAGAGAGAGAGGTTGGCGGTTCTGGGGCAGATGGCTGCCAGCATTTCGCACAATTTGAAAAACCCGCTGGGGTCGATCAAGACGATTTTGCAGGTGCAGCTCGAAAATCCCGGAGTACCGGAATCGGTGAGGGCCGAGACGCGGATGGTGCTGGAGGAGGTCTCGCGGCTATCCGCGAAGCTCAACCAATTGCTGCAGTTCAGCCGGCCCGCGATTCGCGGAGGCGCTGTTCGGGCGACCTGCGACGCGCGGGCCGTGGCCGAGGAGGTCAGCGGGGTTTTGCGCCATGAGGCTGAGCGTCGCGGCGTCGCGTTGCAGTTTGAAGTCGGGCGGGAAGGAACAAAACTCTCGGCTAGCGCGGAGGCGGTGAACGAGATTTTGTCGAACCTCGTGGTGAATGCGCTGGAAGCGACTGCTCGCGGCGGTCACGTGAAGGTAAGTGGCCGGGCCAACGGCAATGGATTCTTGTTTGCGGTGGAAGACGACGGAGCGGGCATTCCGGAAAGCGCGCGCGAAAAGATTCTGCAACCATTTTTTACAACGAAGACACAGGGCACTGGACTCGGCCTGGCGATTGTGGCGAGGCGTGTCGCGGAGTTTGGCGGAAAGCTGGATTGGGAAAGCCCGGTCCGCAACGGTCGCGGAACGCGGTTCCGAGTGATTTTGTCTTTGTAGGCGCGGGCTGGCCCGCCCGCTTGCCACGGCGAGCGGGCGACCCAAGGGCGGCCCCTACGGCAGCATAGAGACGTAATGGGAAGGATGCCATGACGACACTATTGATCGTGGATGACGAACCGGCAGCGCGATACGGATTGCGGCGGGCCTTGGAAGGGAAATACCACATCGCGGAAGCGGATTCGGCGGAAGCGGCGCGCGTAGCTTTGGGCACTGAGCAGCCGGATCTGGTTTTGCTGGATGTCGTGTTGCCGGGGCAGAGCGGACTGGATTTTCTGCGGTGGATGCGCGAGCAGGGAAGCGAGTTGCCGGTGCTGATGATTTCGGCGCTGGACGTGGCCAAGACTGCTGTAGAAGCTCTGCAGCTTGGGGCGGCGGACTATCTGGTGAAGGGCTTCGAATTGGAAGAGTTGCGGCAGCGCGTGTCGAATCTGTTGAAACTGGCGACGCTGGAAAAGGAAAATGATTCATTGCGGCGGCGCATGGTGACGGAGGGTCAGTTTGGCCAGATGATCGGGCGGACCGCGGAAATGCGGCGAGCGTTTGAGATGGCGGATCGCGTGGCGCCGGCGGACTCGACCGTGCTTATTCTCGGCGAGAGCGGGACGGGAAAAGATTTAATGGCGCAGGAAATCCACGCGAGATCGCCACGCGCGGCGAAGGCTTATGTGGCGGTTAACTGCGCGGCATTGCCGGAGACTTTGATCGAATCGGAATTATTTGGATACGAGCGCGGGGCTTTTACGGGCGCGGCGCAACAGAAAAAGGGGAAGTTCGAGTTGGCGTCCGGAGGGACGCTTTTTTTGGACGAGATTGGGGATATGAATCCTGTGACGCAGGCGAAAGTGTTGCGAGCGTTGGAAAATCGGACGATTGAGCGGCTGGGGGGAACGCGGCCGATTGCTGTGGATGTGCGGGTGATTAGCGCGACGCACCGGAATCTCGGGGCGGAAATTCGCGCGGGAAAGTTTCGCGAGGATTTATTCTACCGGTTGCGCGTCGTGACCATCGAGTTGCCCCCTTTGCGATCGCATAAGGCGGACCTTCCGGTGCTGGCCGAGTCATTCTTGCAGATGCACGGAACGCGCCTGGGGCGCACCGCACGGCTCACGAGGGAAGCGCTGGCGGCGATCGAGCGCTATGACTGGCCGGGAAATGTTCGCGAACTGAAGAACGCGTTGGAGAGGAGCCTGGTGTTGTGTCGTGGGGAAGAGATCGGCGTGGACGACTTGCCGCAAGAAGTGGTGAGCGGGGAGGCTGCGCCTCACAGGAATTCCGACAAGGCGGACGAGAACGGATTTGGCGAAAAGGATTTCCGCGAGGCCAAGCGAAAATTCGAAGTTGCTTATCTGACGAAGCAGTTGGGGGATCATCGGTGGAATGTTTCACGGACGGCAGCGACGATCGGATTGCACCGGCAGAGCTTGCAGGAGAAACTGCGTGAGCTCGGCATTCGCCGCCCAGGCAGGGAACCGTTGGAGGAAGGTGGGTAATGGGAGAGACGACCGGCTCCAACATCTCTCCGACCCCAGGTGTTGCTGGCTATGTTCTGGCTGGAGGAAGGAGCAAACGATTCGGCCAGGACAAAGCACGAGTGAGGCTTGGGGGTGAGATGATGCTGACGCGAGCGTGCCGCCTGATCCGTGAAGTCAGCGGATCCGTTAGGGTCGTCGCCGATCGTGAATCGCGCTATGCGGATTCCGATCTATGGGTTGTGGAAGATCTCTGGCCTGGCGAAGGACCACTGGGCGGCATTCTGACCTCGCTGTTGGCAACGGCGGAGACGGATGGCGGACGAGACTGGAATCTTATTGTGAGTTGCGACATGCCGTTTCTCACGCGCGAATGGTTGACATTCTTAATCGGCCGTGCTTTGGCGAGCTCAGTCCAGGTAGTGCTGGCACACTCGGCGGCCGGGCCAGAGCCGCTGTGCGCGTGTTGGCGAACCGATACCGCCGAAACACTACGCGCAGCATTAGAAAGAGGCGTCCGCAAAGTGACCGACGGCGTCGCACTCCTGCGCTCGGAAGTTCTTGACGAGCGGGACTGGAAACGATTTGATAGCGCAGGGCGGTTGTTCTGGAACATGAATACGGCGTCGGATTATGAGGAAGCGCGCCGGATTGTGGAAGCGGAACAAGGTTAAGGAACGCGACAGATGACGGACGCAAAGGATATTAGTCGCGGTGTCGCCGCGATGGAGACAGGCGGGGCGCGAGGGTGGTCTGGAACGGCGGACGCCAAGACAGCCGCCGGCGATGCGGAACAACACGCGGAAAACTTTTTTGAGTTCCGTAAAGTTTCGAAGGCCTTCGACGACCACGCGGTGCTGAAAGATGTCAGTTTTAGCGTGAAGCGCGGCGAGACCTCAGTGATTATGGGGCGCAGCGGCGTAGGAAAGTCTGTTTCGCTGAAGCACATCATGGGATTCATGAAGGCGGATTCGGGGCGGATCTTTGTGGACGGGGAAGACGTCACGGATTTCAGCGAGCAGCAGTTCGAAGAGGTACGCCGCAAAGTGACCATGGTGTTTCAGTCAGGCGCGCTGTTCGATTCGCTGACGGTCGCAGAAAACATTGCGTTTCCGCTGGAGAAACAGCCGGGCCTCGAAGACGAGGACATCGACGCTTACGTGGCTAAATTGGCGAAAATGCTGGAAGTCGAAGAAGTGCTCGACAAACTGCCGGGCGAATTGTCGACGGGCATGAGGCGCGCCGTGGCTATGGCGCGCGCCTTCGCGCAGAATCCTGATGCCATTCTGTTTGACGAGCCGACCACCATGGTCGACCCCATCATGGCGGCGCATATGGGCGACCTGATCCTGCGGCTGAAGGATGCATTTCATCGCACCTCGATTGTCGTGACTCACGATACGCATTTGGCGAAAAAACTCGCCGACACCGTGGTCTTCCTGCAGGAAGGGCGCGTCGCGTTCTTCGGGCCGTGGGACGATTTTGAAAACTCGAAAGATCCTTTTCTACACAACTTCCGCATGCAGGATGCGTTGATTCCCGCCCTGGACGTGACTCTGTGAGCCAGGCGGCGCGAAGATGAAGCGCCGAAGCTTTCTGAAGGGAATGGCCGCTGCACCGCTGCTGGGCTCGAGTCCGGCTCTTCCGGAGCAGAAGGGTGTTCTCGTCAACGATGTACAAACCGGTCTGAATCCCACCTGGGTTCGGAACATCGTCCGTCCTGCATCCGTCGCGGAAGTTCGGAATCTTGTCAAAGACTGCGCCAAACACAGCCGGGCGATTTCTGTTTCTGGTAGCAGGCACGCCGCCGGCGGTCAACAGTTCGCGACAGACTCCGTGCTCCTGGACATGCGCGCGATGAATCGTGTCATCGGTCTGGATGACAAGACAGGAGTGCTGCACGTGGAGGCAGGCATCGAGTGGCCGGAGCTCGTCCAGGGCTATTTGTCATTGCAAAAAGAGAATGTGCGCTGGGGAATTCGCCAGAAACAGGGCGGAGCTGACCGGATGAGCCTCGGCGGCACGCTTTCTGCCAATGCGCACGGCCACGGGCTTGGTTCGCCGCCGATCATCGGCGACGTGGAGTGGATCGAAATGGTTGCCGCGGATGGCTCGGCGAAAAAATGCAACCGAAAAGAAAACGCGGAGCTTTTTGCGCTGGCGGCCGGCGGCTATGGGCTGTTTGGGATCATCACCGCGGTTGGGCTGCGGCTCGTGCCTCGACAGAAAGTCCGGAGGCACGTTGAGGCGCGCACCACGGCGGAGTTGATCGCGCTCATTGAGGGACGCACGGCAGCAGGCGCGCCGTACGGTTATTTCCAATACTCCATTGATGAAACTTCCGCGGACTTTCTGCGCACGGGAATTCTGACCACCTACGAAAATGTGTCGCCGGAAACGCAGCTTGGAACAGAGAGCACGGATATCGACACGAAATTGCTGGCCGCGCTGCTCGAAATTGCACATCGCGATCGCGGATCTGCTTACCGCCGGTACGCTAAGCTGGAGCTGTCCAGAGACGGCAATGTGGAATGGTCGGATTTGCACCAGCTTAGTACCTATCCGGCGGGATATCACCAGGAAATCGAAAAGCGCCTGGGCGCGGATTTCGTGGGAGCAGATTTGATCCTCGAAGTGTACATCCCGCGCGGCGAGCTGATTTCGTTGCTCGAAGAGGCGCGGCGCATTCTTCTCGCGAGCGGGATGCCGTTAATTTACGGGACCATTCGTTTTATCGAGCAGGACAAGGATTCTTATCTCGCGTGGGCCAAGAAGCGCTACGCCTGCGTCATTTTTTCACCGCATAGCTCCGGCGAAACGCAGGCCCTGCGAAAGACCGGCGAAGTCTGCCGGCAGCTCATTCGCGCGGCTAACAAACGGGGCGGAAGTTTTTATCTCACATACAACCGTTTCGCCACGCGAGACGACCTTGCTTCCGCATATCCACAGTTCCGGGAGTTTCTGAATCTGAAGAAGCAATACGATCCTCGCGAGACTTTTCAAAGCGATTGGTATCGGTACTACAAGGGCTTGTATGCCTGAGGCGGCCATGGCGGAGAGCACCTTCAGGAGGACGAGCGAGTGAGCCAAATAGGCGAAGCGCCAGCCAATCCGATCCAGCAATTACGCAAGACCATGGGCTTCTGGGACGTCCTGCTTTTCAACATTGCCACTGTTCTTGGGCCCCGTTGGATTGCCGCGGCTGCGCACAACGGAACGTCTTCGATCAGCTTGTGGGTACTCGCGGCAGTTTTCTTTTTTGTGCCCACGGCCTTCGTCATTACGGAGCTCTCGACGCGCTTTCCTCATGAAGGCGGCCTCTATGTTTGGTCGAAGGAAGCGTTCGGCGATTTTCACGGCTTTGTTGCCGGCTGGACCTACTGGATCTACTCGTTTTTTTATTTTCCGGGACTCCTTCTGGCCAGCGCAGCGATGGGAGCGTACATCGGCGGGAGTTCTTGGGGACACCTGGCGACGAGCCGGCCCTTCTTGCTCGGCGGATCTTTCCTTTTATTGTCCGTCGCCGTGGGCATGAACATCGTGGGTCTGAATGTGGGGAAGTGGCTGCAGAACGCCGGCGGTGTCATGACTTACATTCCGCTGCTGCTTCTGGTCGCGACGGGCGGCGCTGTGTGGCTGCGCTATGGCTCCGCGACGCATTTCACGTGGGCCAACATGATGCCGCGATGGAATTGGGAAACCGTCAATTTCTGGCCACAAATCCTGTTTGCGTTTGCCGGGCTGGAGCTGGTTTCCGCGATGAGCGACGAAATCCGCGACGCGCAGCGGACGCTGGCGCGCGCTATTTGGGGTTCGGGGATACTGATCGCGGTTGTTTATATTGCGGGTACGTTCGCGGTCCTAGCAGTCATTCAGGCTGCGCCCGTGGATCCGAAGTCCGGAGTGTACCAGGCGCTGGCCGTTGGCACGGAAGCTCTGAAGATCGGTTTGGTGGGAATGATTGCCGCGTTTCTGGTCACCTTTGGAAATGCCGGCGGCGTGGGAACCACAGTAGCGGGTCTCTCCCGCGTCCCGTTTATTGTGGGCGTCGACCGCTACTTGCCCGCAGCGTTCGGAAAGCTGCATCCCAAGTGGCGAACGCCCTATGTTGCGATTCTGGTGCAGGCTGGGATCTCGCTCGCGCTGCTGCTACTGAGCAATGTCAATGAGACCACCAGCGGCGCGTACCAAATCCTCGTGGATGCCGCGACTATCCTGTACTTCATTCCGTTTCTCTATATGTACGCGGCAGCGATCAAACTCGCTGGACGCAGCGATCGCGGAGCGAGTGAGCACGCCGTGCTAGTCCCCGGAGGGAGAATCGGCGTGTGGATCGCGGGAGGCTTCGGATTCCTGATTACGCTGGGCGGAATTGTGTTGTCGTTCGTCCCGCCGGGAGAATCGGCGAACAAGTTCGTGTTCAGCCTGAAATTGGTCAGCGGCACGATCATCGCCGTTGGGCTCGGCCTGGCGTTGTATTACCGTGGCGTGCGGGCCAAGGCGCGAGAAGCCGTGGCTCGGAACTGAATTCCCGGCGAGGAAGCGAACACACACTTCAATAGATGGACCAGATTCCGGGCGTGGCTAGCTCGAGAAGATGATTGTCTGGGTCGCGGAAGTACAAGCTGGTGCCGCCGCGAGGCCAGTGAATCCGGCTTTCGATCTCAATCCTATGGAGCGATAGATGCTCTTCCCACGCGGTAAGTTCGTCGCCAGCTATGGAGAACGCAAAATGGAGCGGGCCATGGCCGTCGTGCGGACCGAGTGCGCCATACGGCAATTGCGTGACGCAATTTGATGCTCCGCGTTTGAAGAGCAGTAAAACGCTCCGGCTGCCAACGCCGTACGCGCGCAGGCGGCCATCGCCAAACATTGGTGTCAGCGCGAATACCTCTTCATAAAAACGGGACGCACGTTCGAGGTCATCCACGTAAAGAGATGTTTCGAGCACACCCGTGAGCGCAGGCATGCTAGAACCCCTCTTCGAGGAGACGCGGGAGGGTAAGGGCAGCCGCATGGGCAGATTTTCGCGATTCGAAGTAGCGCTCGACATACTTGCCGAGAACATCGGCTTCCAGGTTTACACAGTCGCCGGGCTTGCGGTCGCCAAGAGTGGTGTGCCCGTAGGTGTAAGGAATGACGGCGATTTCCGCGACGTGGGTGTGGCTATCCCACCGCGCGACCGTGAGGCTGATGCCGTCGATAGTGATGGAACCTCTGGGTACGATATAACGCCGAAAGTCTTCGGGAACTTCCACGGCGAACCACCAGTTGTTGCTTTCCGGAGCTTCCGGGTGGAGATGCTTCACGCGGCCCGTGCCGTCGACGTGTCCTTGAACAAAGTGGCCGCCAAATTCTTTCACGGCCTTGAGAGGCTGCTCCAGATTGACCCGTGAGCCCTTTTTCAGACCGCCGTTTTCCGCGCCGAAAGAGGTTTTTTGAAGGGTTTCGGCGGAAAGATCGGCGGAGAAATTCTCCTTGCCGAGAGCGACAACCGTGAGGCAGCAGCCATTCACGGCGATACTGTTTGAAACCGCGAGTGAGGGAACGACACCGGAGGCGTGAATCTTGACGCGGGCGCCGCTGTGCAGTTTATCGAAAGCTTCAATGGTTCCGGTGTTTTCAATAATCCCGGTAAACACATTTTCCTCGTCTTGCTTGGCTTGCGGGCTTCTCCATTCGAGTGTACAGCATTTCGCCGCAGAGCCAGAAAGCACTAGACTGAAGCGGAACGCACAGGGAATAGCCCTGGAGGTCCTGCCATGAAAATCTGCGTGCTCAACTCGCCCGCACGTATCGAAACGAATCCGCTGCACTTCACCGACATGCCGGCGCCGAATCCTGACAAGGGCGAGGTGTTGGTTCGCGTGCACGCCTGCGGTGTATGCCGCACGGATCTCCACGTGATCGAAGGCGAATTGCCGCAAAGAAAATCGCCAGTTATTCCGGGTCATCAGGTCGTCGGAGTCGTCGAGAAACAAGGAGAAGGCTCGCATCGCTACGCAATCGGAGCGCGCGTCGGCGTTGCCTGGTTGCACCGCACGGATGGCGTGTGCCCATACTGCCGAATGGGCGAGGAGAATCTTTGCGACAACCCAAGCTTCACGGGCTACACCGTCGACGGCGGCTATGCCGAATACATGGTCGCGTCGGAGGATTTCGTCTATGCCATTCCCGAAGGCTTTCACGATGAGCAGGCGGCGCCGTTGCTTTGTGCGGGTATCATCGGATTCCGCTCGCTGCGGCTTTCGGGGATCAAGCCTGGCGGACGTTTGGGGTTTTATGGCTTTGGCGCGGCCGCGCACGTAGCCATTCAGGTGGCGCGGCATTGGAACGTGACGGTGTACGCCTCGACGCGGGATGCGCGTCACCAGAAGCTGGCATTGGAGCTGGGCGCGGCATGGGCCGGCGGAACACTCGATGCGCCGCCCGAAAAGCTCGATGCCGCGATTGTTTTTGCGCCGGCGGGAGAGATTGTGCCGGCGGCGCTTCGGGCCTTGCGCAAAGGAGGCGTTCTGGTGCTGGGCGGTATTCACATGAGCCCAATTCCGTCGTTTAGTTACGACCTGCTTTATCAAGAACGAATGATTCGCAGCGTGGCGAATAACACCCGGCAGGATGGCGAGGATTTTCTTCGCATCGCGGCGGAGATTCCGATTCGCATGCATACGCAGGTCTATCCGCTCAGCGAAGCCAATCGCGCACTAAATGCGCTGAAAAATGACGCCATTCCCGGCGCTGCGGTGCTGCGTGTGATCGGATGACGGCCGGGATCGGGAGCCGCAATTTGGCGATGCCGCCGAGTAGAGGCGCGGCAGGCTGCGCGTCTACAATCGACGTCCGGACGACGGGACATTGGTGTGCGGCAAATAGGCTTCGAGAACAATGTCGGGGCCGAAGGGTTGCGTGCGCAGCCTTTGGAATGGCGGGAGCTTGAGATTCGGCGCGATGGCGAAAGGGACGCGCGTCTCGCCGGAGATTTTGGGCGAATAGAAGAGAAAAAGTTTGTGGACGATGCCCGCGAGGAGTGCGGCGCCGTTGAGCGTCGGGCCCGCTTCGAGAAGGACGCTTAGGAGTTCGCGGCGGCCAAGCTCAGCCAAAACCGCTTGCAGATTGATTTGTCCCATGCGCGAAACGGCGGGGATGACTTCGACACCGGCTTTCTCCAGAACCCGAACTCTCCGCGCAGGCGCGTGCTGCTGCGTAAAAACCAGCACATCGTTCGCCGCTGACTCCACAATGCGGGCGTGGGGCGAGATCGTCAGCCCCCCGTCGAGAACCACCCGCAGGAGCGGCCTGCGTCGCGGATACCCGCTGCGATCTGTGAGAAGCGGGTCATCGGTTTTCACAGTGCCGATACCGGTGAGCACGGCGTCTGCGGCGTGGCGCATCCGGTGAACTTCCGCGCGGGATTCTTCCGAGCTAATCCAGTTTGTCCGTTCCGGATTCCTCTTTCTCTTCGGCAACGTGTGCCGCTCACCGGGAAGAGCGAGTTGGCCATCGAGCGTCAGCGCGGATTTCAGCGTGACAAACGGTTTTTTTGTGCGAATCCAGCAAGCGAACGCTTCGTTCAGGTTGCGAGCCTGCTCTTCGCCTATTCCTGTCGAGACTTCGACTCTGGCGGCCCGCAAGCGATCGAATCCGCGGCCGGAGTTAACATGATTGGGGTCTTCCATTGCGGCAACGACGCGTTGAACGCCCGCCGCGATGATGGCTTCCGTGCAAGGGCCGGTGCGGCCGGTGTGATTGCAAGGTTCGAGCGTGACGTACATCGTCGACCCGCGAGCTTTTTCGCCGGCGGATTTTAGCGCGACGACTTCCGCGTGGTCGCGATTTTCATATTGGTGAAATCCTTCGCCTACGATTTGGCCTTCGCGGACCAGGATGCAGCCGACCATGGGATTGGGACTTGCAAGGCCGGCGCCTCGAGAGGCCAATTCCAGCGCGTGTTCCATGAAACGGGTGGCATGAGCGTCCATGGTCTGGTCGAAGGGCTAATCGAAAAGAGAGTTCGCGTAGGTTTCCGCGTCGAAGGGCACCATATCGTTGATTTGCTCGCCGGTGCCGACAAAACGAATGGGCAGGCCGAGCTCGCGGGCGATGGCAACGACGATGCCGCCCTTGGCCGTGCCGTCTAGCTTCGTGAGAATGATGCCGGTGATCGCCACGGTCGAAGTAAACTCGCGCGCCTGGGCGAGGCCGTTTTGTCCCGTGGTAGCGTCGAGCACAAGCAGCACATCGTGAGGCGCGCCGGGAATGACTTTGGCGGCGGTGCGCTTCATTTTCTCCAGCTCGGCCATTAGATTGGATTTGGTATGAAGGCGGCCGGCAGTGTCCACAATTACGGCGTCCGCGCCGCGCGCCTTGGCTGCGGTCACCGCGTCGAAGACGACGGCGGCCGGATCGGCGCCGGACTTCTGTTTGATAACGTCAATGCCGTTGCGTTGCGCCCAGATTTCGAGTTGCTCGACGGCGGCGGCGCGGAACGTATCCGCAGCGCAGAGCACAACGCTGAGGCCCTCCTGCCGTAGGCGATTTGCGAGCTTGCCGATGCTGGTGGTCTTTCCAGCCCCGTTCACACCGACGATAAAGATGACGCGCGGTCCGGCACCGTTCGGCGAGTTCGCCGGAATTTTGGCGGGCGGCGCCATACCGCCGCCGGTCGCACTTTCACCCACCTTTCGGTCGCTCATCGTCAGGATGCGGATAATGTGAGACTTGATCTCGCGCTTCAGCTGGCCGGCGTCGGAGAGCGCGTTGCGATCCAGCTTTTCCCGCACGGCATCCAGGATCTCTCGTGTCGGCTTTACGCCAAGGTCTGCGGAGAGCAGCGCGGTTTCAAGCTTTTGTAGCAGCGCAGGGTCAATCCTGCGTTCGCCGAGAAAAATGTTTTCCACCGACTCGGACAGTGCCGCCTTGGTCTTACTAACCGAGGCTTTCAGCCGTTCAAGCAGCGATGGCTCGGTCTTTTCCGGCTTGCCAAAGAGAGAAATCATGCGGTTGAGCGCTCGACAGTCGGCGCAACACAAAATTGTAACAGAAGCGCCCGAGGCAAGCCCGCCAGTTGAGCGTCTCGATCAGAACAGGCGGAGATTACTGTAGAGAATTACACCGTCACTTCGACGGCGCTTAGGCGGAGCTTTCCGGTAGTGATGGTGGATTCGAGCGCGGCCACAACCACAGCATCGAACTTTGAACCAGTAAGAGACTTGATGCGGTTCAGCGCGAACTCTATGTCCATGGCGGACTGGTACGGCCGATTGGTGGTCATGGCGTCAAGCGTGTCCGCCACGCCGATGATGCGCGCCATCAGCGGAATTTGCTGGCCCTGCAGGCCATACGGATAACCGCGGCCATCGATGTGCTCGTGGTGCAACTCGATACCGGGAAGCATCTCCTTCAGCTGCGAAACCGGGCGCATGATGTTGGCGCCCTTGACGGTGTGCTGCTTCATCAAATCGAACTCTTCCGGCGTTAGCGCGCCGGGCTTCTTCAGCACGCGGTCTTCGACGCCGATCTTGCCCACGTCGTGAAGCAGAGCGGCAACGCGCAGCTTGTCCAGTTCTTCCGGCGAAAGGCCAAGCTCCCGCCCGATCAGGGTCGAGTACTTCGCCACGCGGCCGGAGTGGCCGCGCGTGTACGGATCCTTTTCGTCGATGGCCGCGGCGAGCATGCGAATCGAGCCGATAAATAGCTCGCGGTTTTCTTCCGCGGCTTCCTTCAGTTTTTCAATGTACTCTTCGATATCGCTGGCCATTTTGTTGAAGTTTTCGGCCAGTTCGCTGATTTCTGAAGCGCCGCGCACCGGCGAGCGCTGGTGGAATTCGCCGCGGCTGATGGCGCGCGTGGAAGCCGCGAGGCCGCGAATCGGTTCGCTGATGCCCACAGCAAAAAAGTAGCCGAACAGGATGGCCACCAGCACCACCACGCTGACGAAAGCGAGAGCCTGACGGTTTAATTCCGTCATGCCTGCGTCGGTTCGAGCGTCGTCCAGGCTGCGCTCCGCAATAACCGCCCAATTGACCTCGGGAAATGTGCTGTAGGTGCCAATCATCTCGACGGGATGCTTGGTGCCCTTTTCGGTAAAACGAATCGTCTCCGTATTGCGGAGCTCCTGGGGCAAAGCGCGAATCTGCTCGACGAGCTTTCCGCTGGCTTCAGCGCCGGGCACGAAATTTTTCGTGTCGGGATGCGCGACGATGTGGCCAGAGTGATCCACCACGAATACTTTGCGGCCGCGCACGCTGGCGTCTCGCAAGCGGTGTGAAATCGGCTCGAGTGAGACGACCGCGGCGAGCATGCCGGTAAAATTGCCAGGCAAATCCTTGAGCGGCACGGC